>Ga0272449_1000049_pt1 | contig 171614 bp, 121 predicted proteins | sample YNPCB0241_FD_198679 | JGI IMG/M metagenome (GOLD analysis project Ga0272449, IMG submission 198679) | Hot spring sediment microbial communities from Yellowstone National Park, WY, United States - YNP-CB-024-1 | ecosystem: Environmental > Aquatic > Thermal springs > Hot (42-90C) > Sediment...
TAACGAATACAACGGAAGAGGTTCAGGTAGTGACATATCGCTTTATTCCGCATATAGATCCGTTGGATGGGGGTACGGAGTGTATCTATGGACGAGATACGACGATAAAGATATATTTAAATCCGACGCCAGGGATAGTTGTATTAGTAGATGATACGCTATGCAATAATAGTACAGCGACCTTTACGATCACAAATCCGAATGTAGTTACGGGGCTATGGAGGTATGATATAGAGGTAGAATATCCGGTAGGGGTTATGGGTACGTTAGGGGATAGAGTAGATGAGACGATGATAAGTCAGATAGACAATTTAACGAATACAACGGAAGAGGTTCAGGTAGTGACATATCGCTTTATTCCGCATATAGATCCGTTGGATGGGGGTACGGAGTGTATCTATGGACGAGATACGACGATAAAGATATATTTAAATCCGACACCAAAATTATTTGCAAATGTTTTAGATACGTTTATTTGCGATTCTGGTATAGTTGTTATAAATATTGATGATAAAACTGGAAATGTTGGAGGAGAAAAATTGTACTGGTTAACTACAAGCTATACAACTGGAACAGTTTTGGGAATTCAACCAACAGGATATTATCAAGCAGGAGCAGACATTGTAAATACATTAATAAATTTAAGCGATCAGGTTCAAATCATAAAATATACATTTAAACCATTAATAAAAATAGGAAATTTTTACTGTGAATATTCATGGGACACAACAATTACAATATATCTTGAACCTACGCCGAAAATTATTTTATTACCAGAAAATGATACCATATGTACAGGTTTAATAACTTCATTAAAAATAAACTCGACTACAAATTCGTTCAATAAATTACGTTTTGAATATAAAGTTGAATATGATAATCTAAAAATTGAACATAAACCTGGACAAAGTAATGAAAATTTATTAAACAATGATGAAATTAAAGACACAATAATAAATTTAACGAATGAACCACAAAAAATATATTTTATAATTACACCTTATTTGCTTGATATATATAACAATAAACTTTGTATAGGTAATTCAGACACTTCTGTTATATGGACTGTTCCTCAACTTAGTGTAATAGTTGATTCGATATCGACCTTTAAGGCAAGAAAACCTGAATTAGCAAAAAATATACGTTGTTATGGCGAAAGTAATGGATTTATAAGGTTGAAACCTGAAGGAGGTATTACTTCATTTGCAAAATTTGGTGTAAATGATGTTCAGTATAATTGGAGTAATGGTGCAAAAACAAAAGATATTGATAATTTGAAAGCAGGAATATATTTAGTAGAAATTAGTGATAGATTTGGATGTAATGATACTTCAACATTTGTATTAACTCAACCTGAGCCTTTAAAGGCTTATATAAATATTATAGATACTATGAAATGTGAGAATGAAAATGGTACAATAAGTATTGGTGCAACTGGAGGTACAGAAGGTTATAAAAAAATATGGTTATGGAAGAAAATTCCTTGTGAGAATCGATATGAAAAAAATGATACTCTTTATAATATATGTGTAGGTTATTATAAAGCAAAGGTTATTGACACCAATTTATGTGTTGATTCTGCTGATGCTAATATTAGTTCTATAAATGTTTTTGATATTCCTATAGTTACTGAATTTAGGGATTATAGGGAGCCCATTAAAACTTATCATTTTAGATGTTATGGAGATAAGGATGCAATTGTAACCCTATATGGTAGAAAGGGAAAGAATTTTTATTTTAATTTAATAGGTCCGAATTTGGATACAAACTTTGCAGATACATTATTATTCTATAGGTTAGAAAATTTAAGTCCAGGAAAATATCAATTATTTTATGTTGATCATAATGGATGTAATGGTTACAAAAGTTTTGAACTTGTGCAACCAGATCCAATAAAAATTGAAGAAAAATTAGTTTCTTTATACAATAATAAATATAACATTAGTTGTAATGGTATGAATGATGGATTTATTAATATTGTTAAAGTTGCTGGAGGACATTACTACTTACCATATAGATATACATGGAAAGATATAAATGGCAATATTGTGGGTGATTCTAATAATTTACATAACATATTTGCTGGAAAATATTATATTGAAATTAAAGATACATTTAATTGCAAAATATATGATACATTTGAATTGGTTCAGCCTGATAAAATTAATATTGAAATTGAGAAATCATTGTCAATAGATAAAAATTACAATATTAGTTGTAATGGTGATTCTACAGGTTATATTATAGTTAAAGCTTCAGGTGGTGATACTTCTTTAAATTCTTATAAATATTTATGGGATTATAGAAATATAAAAAGTAGTTATCTAAATAACTTAAGAGCAGGAGCTTATAATTTGACAGTTACAGATGGGATTGGATGTTATATTGATACTACAATAATTTTAACAGAACCTGAACCATTTAAAATTGATTTGTACGCGGTTTCCAATTATTCTGGTTTTAATGTATCTTGTGCTAATAATAATGATGGTTGGATAAATATTAATGTGACAGGTGGTTCTGGTAATTTAAAATATTTATGGTTAAATAATGGAATAGAAATCGATACCACAAAAAATATAAACAATTTGAAAGCAGGGATTTATACTTTGAAAGTTAAAGATATCAATAATTGTGAGTTTATTTTTAAGGATACGTTGATTGAACCAATGCCATTGATTATTAGCATCCAAAAAAATAATGTAGCTTGTGATGGTGAAAGATTAGGTAATGCAACTGCCATTGTATCGGGAGGAGTAAAACCATATAATTATTTATGGTCTAATATATCTAATATGGCTTATATTGATAGTTTGGCAGAAGGAATTTATTATTTAACAGTGATAGATAATAATAATTGTTTTAAAATAGATTCTATTGTTATAGAAAGAGACCCTACAATAGATCTATACATAGATATCAAATCTCCTATATCTTGTTATGGTAACAGTGATGGTATTATCGAAGCATTTCCCTCGAAAGGAAGAGAACCATTTAGATATTATTGGTCTACAGGTTCAAATGAAAAAACAATTTCTAATTTATCAGCAGGTATTTATTATGTTACAGTTGTTGATGCAAATAATTGTAAAGAACGAGCTGAATTTAATCTTAAAAATCCACCTATATTAAAGCTTGATGTAAATATATATGATGTTACTTGTTATGGTTATAGTAATGGAAAGATATTGTTAAGAGGTATAGGGGGTAATGGTGGATATAAATATTATCATAATAATCAGGTTATTGATAGTTTATTTGAAAACTTGAGAGCTGGAAAATATAAAGTAAAAGTTATAGATTTACGAAATTGTATGTATGATACAATAGTAGAAGTAAAAGAACCGTCAAAAATAATTATTAATCCCGATTATTCAAGAATAAAAAATGCATATTGTCCCGAATGGAGTAATGGTACTTTGGCAATAATAGCCGAAGGAGGTACACCACCTTACAATTATATTTGGAGCAATTCATATATTAGTTCTCCTGTTTATGAAAATATTAAACCCGGGGTTTATAATGTAACTGTATTAGATAATTATAATTGCAAAAAAGATACTGTATTAATACTTTATAGTGATCATAATACATGTTTGAATATACCTTCTGCTTTCACTCCTAATAATGATAATGCAAATGATTATTGGGATATTGATTATGTTGCAGATGATGGTACAGTTATACCATTTTATGAAATTTATCCTGATGCTGAAATAAACATATACAACAGATTTAGTAAGCTTGTTTGGTATTGTAAGTCATGTAAAAAATCATGGGATGGAAAAGATTTAAATAACAGAGATCTTCCTGTGGATTCTTACTATTATATTATTAAATTAAATATAAATGGAAGAAAAGAAATTTTAAAAGGAACTGTAACTATTATTAGATAGCTATAATAATGAAGCTACTTGGGCAAAAATATTTTTTATTATTAATACTATTATTATTTATTAAAATAAAAATAAATTCACAGCAATTTACAGTATTAAGTCAAACTAATACTAATGGATATATTTTAAATCCTGCATTTGCTGGATATGATGGAAGAACATCAATTAATTTTTTGGCAAGAAAAGATTATATAGGTTTTTATGAAAATACACCTCAAACTTTTTCTTTTAATTTTCACACTCGAATTTTAAAAAGTAAAAGAGATGTAAAACTTTTATCTTCAGGGAAAAGAATTTTAAAAGAACCTACTAGTGGACGTGTTGGATTCGGGGGAGGAATTTTTGATGATGAAAATTCTGCAATTAGAAGATTATCATTAAATTTTACATATGCATATCATATTTTTATTAGGAATTCTCAATTATCATTTGGTCTTTCCGGTTTAATTACTCAATTTAACATTAATAAAGAAAAAGCTGTTTTAAAAAATCCAGAAGAAGATCCTTTATATGGTCTTATTGGAAAAACTACTTTTATACCAGATGCTTCTTTGGGTATAAATTTTATCACTTATAAATATCAGATAGGATTTTCTGTTTCGCAAATTTTTCAATCTAAGATTAAAATTATTTCAAATAACGAATTTTCCGGTTCTAAAGATGTTAGACTAAAAAGATATTTTTGTGTAATTGCTTCATATAATGATTATTTTAAATATAATCCACAATGGGAATATAATTTAGAATTTATTTTAAGAAGTAATGATTATCTATATAGCGTGAGCGATTTTATTTTAAAGTTTAATTATAAACAAGAATATTGGTTTGGTATGTCATATAGAACAAATAATACCTTAATTTTTCATTTAGGAACAAAAGTTCATAGATTATATTTTGGATACTCATTTGATTATGGCTTTAATACTTTATCGCGATACAGTAAAGGTTCACATGAGATTCTTGTTTCTTACAAAATTGGTGATACTGCTAGGCGATATAGATGGCTTGAAAGATACTAATTATGGTATTTGATGCAAATTTTCCCATTTTACTTTCCAATTATTTTTTGGGAAACCAGGAGCAAGTTTTTTATTACCATCATAACCAGCACTCATCATTGCTATAGCTGTTAACAATCCACCATTTCCAGGTAAATATATTCTTAATCTATTATCTTGATAATTATGTCCATTTATGAGATATGTATTTTTTTGATTGTTCATCAATAAAAGATCGATAGCAACTTCTGGTAATCCTAATCTAACAGCGCACATTGCTGCTAATGGATAGTCCCATCCCCATGTTTTATCCCATTGCCAAGTTTTTATTACTTTTTTAAATGTATTTAGCATGATGTTTGTGTCAACTTTACCTGGTAACATTCCGTATATCCCAAGAATTATAGGATGATCATGAGTGTGTTTTAAATATGAATCGGGAGCACTTTCAGCAAAAATATATGTACTATCTTTTATAATTAATTTTGATAAATTATCACTTATACTATCCCATAAAGCATTTCTTTTGTACCCTGACCTTTCTCTCCACAAGTTTGCTGTTTTCAAACCCCATTGCCAGTATATAAGTTCGAAAGCAGGATTTATAGTTGAATCTGCAGGAAAACATTCTTGTGCAGGTATCAAACATGGTCCAAGAATATATCTATTATTTTTTTTATCAAGCCATGGATATGAAGCCATAAATTCGGCTGTCTTGTATACCAATCTTTCATATTTTTTTATTATATTAATATTTTGGTAATGACGATATAAAAGTTCAGCAAGATAAATGAAATGAGGTTGTTGCCAAATTAGATAAGATCCAACACTCGATGGACTGTTTATTCCTTCTGGTGAAGTCATTTTTGGCCACCTTACTCCTTTATATCCTTGGTTCTTTGCCAATTTTTCTGCTTTGTCCTCAATTAAAAAATAATAGTCTAAAATTTTTTCTACATATTCAGGTTGATTCCATAAAATAAAGTGAACACTGTGCCACCATATCATTTCTAAATGAAATTTACCATACCAGCTATTAAATGTTAATCCAGTTTCTTGAGGAGGATATAATCCAGTACATTGCGTTTTTGTCAAGTACCTTGATAAAATAATTCTTCTTTCAAGTTCATATGCTCTATTGTCCTTACTTCCCGTGAAATCTATAAAACCTCCTTTTGTCCAGAACTTTTTCCATTCTTTTTTACTTGAATTGAAGATATCATCAAATGATAAATTATCTATTAGAATATTTAAATTTTCAGCAAAGCTTGCAGTAAAAATAAATTCTTTATTTACTTCTGGAATAAGATAGTAAAAATGATTTTTATTTTTAATAAATTTAGCCTTACCCTTTTCCCATGATATTTTAATAAAATATTTAAAATCATCAAGCTTGTGTTCTATTATTGCAAAGTTATCTGTTAACTTTACAATTGATGATTGATGCAATGAATCTTTAGTCCAATCACATCCTGAGTCAGTATGATTACCAGTTGGATATGGTAATCTTATTTTTATAAATATTTGTTTAGAATTTAATAAAGGACTAATTATTTTACATCCAATGACATCATGTTTGGAATGAACGCATGTTAATACCTTTATATTTTTATTGTTTATTTTATAACTACTAAATATAATACCTTTCCACAAATCAAGTTTCTGATTAATATTTTTAATAATTGATTTTTCAAGTTTTTGTCCATTTTTGTCAAAAAAATCAAAACCAATAATTCCAAGATGGATTCTATGAGGGTTTTTTCGAAAGTAGTCGACCGCTTTTGCTTTTCTTAAAGGTTCTTTCAATTGTATAGAATAAGGAATATTTTTATTATTACATTTGCATAATTTTTCTGTTTCGTCGATTACAAAGTTTTCTAAGTTCGGGAAACTATGCCATCCCCAATCACTCATGGTACCTAAACAAATTCCTCTTTCATAATAATCAGGGAAAGATTGTAAACCTGTTGGGTCGATGGTAAATGCAAATTTGCCATTACCAACAGTTAAAGATGATAGTGAATCAAATTTGTTGATATAAACATTATGTCGTTTAACAACTTTGTATCTATTTATTGAATTGTTTTTTTCTTTATACGCGAAATATATAACACTACCTAAAAGAATAAAAAGTAATATTATAAAAATTTTTTTCATTAAATTGATTTAATTAATAATCTGAAAAAAAGAAGTTAAAACAAATTTTAAAATTTATTTAATAAAAATAAAAAAATTTTTTTAAAAATTACAATTTTATTATTTTTGCAAGACCAAATTGTCCCGTGGTGTAATGGTAGCACTGCAGATTTTGGTTCTGCCTGTCCAGGTTCGAGTCCTGGCGGGACAACAAAAAAATAATTTATATTTATTTTTTTATTTAGCATTAATCTGTAAATTTAGTCTCCTAAGAAAAAATAAAAATTATTTTCCTTATAGTTAATTTTTATAGCCTCAATGCTTGCCATTTTAACAAGTATATTTTCTAATACTTTTCCTTTTATTTTTAAAGAATTTTTTATTTCATTGAAGGTTCTAGGTTGTGATTCTAATGTTTTTAATACTTGTTTTTCTAACATACCATAACGAATAAAAGTACCTTTTTTATTTTTTTGAGCTTTCCATATTTTTAAAATCAATCCATTTGCTTGAATATTTTTATCATTTACTCTTATATATGCTCTCCATTTATTATCTTCATTCAATGCAAAATGTGGTTTTTTGCGTGAAGGTGGTACAAAAACTTCAAGAATCCATTTTCCATCAATAAACCATTTATTTACATTATATTTTACTAAAGGTCTACAGAATATATAAGCTGCTGATTCAAGCATATACTCCTCTTCTTCAATAGAAATTCCTGTTATCTTGCCATTGTCTTTCACACCAATTAACAATATACCACCATTAGTATTAGCAAAAGCAGAAAATGTCTTGGCAATCTTTTTTGCATCAGTAATTTCATATTTGAAGTCGAGAGTTTGACCTTCTCCCTGCAGAATTAAATTTTTAATATATTCGTCCATTATGGATATTTTTAAAGACAAACTTACTAAAAAATATTTTTCTTGTTTTACTTGTTCACAAGAAAATAAATTAAATCATATAGCATCAACCTTTATTTTATTTTTTATTTGTCAATAACTATTTAAATTTAGATGCATAATAGTATTTAGAGTATAAAGAATATCATAAGCCTATTTTAAAAATCAATGTTTTATACTAAATTATATTGAAATAGTTTTAATACTCTTTAATCCTAATATGAATGTTTTAAAATAATCAACATGAAATTTTATAATTAAAGTCTTACAATAAAAATGTCTTTAGTTCTAATAAAGTTAAAAAGCTAAGTGGCATATGGTTTTATTACTTAAAGTTATGTATTAAAAAAATTAAAATTAAATGAAAATATAATGTAAATAATATTTATTTTTTTTGAAAGAGAATTGTAGAATAGTTTATAGGTTAAGATAAATTTAAAGCAAATCATAAAAGAAAATAATAAGATTTAAAATAAAAAAGTTATCATTAAAAGAATTTAGAAATGAAAAAATGATTTTTTATATAATATCTTGAGAATAGGTAATAGATGTTAGAAAAGTCTAAGAATTTTTTATTTCAAATATATTTAAAATAGATTATATTATAAATAAAATTTTGTTAAATTTGCACAGAATATGGGGAATTAGCTCAGTTGGCTAGAGCGCTTGCATGGCATGCAAGAGGTCAGGGGTTCGAATCCCCTATTCTCCACAAAAGTTCTTTGAATAACTCTGGTTGAAATTAAGTTTTAAATACAATTTAAAATTTTAATTGCAAAAAATTTCTTTTTTATAGTAAATATTTTAAAAAATTATGTATTATTTTTAATTTTGATTCATTAGTATAAAGAACGGTATAAAATTTGATTGATTTTTTTAAGGTATAATTAAAAATTTAATTATGGAAGTTAAAAAAACTGATAAAGCTAATCTTGAAAAAAAGAGAGCCCTATTCTTTGAAATAGGAATGATAATTGCTCTTTTAATTGTTATAACAGCTTTTGAATGGTCGACAAAGCCAAAAGAACAAAAGTTGTTTGTTCTTTCCTCAGATGAACCTCTTGCAGAAGATCAAGCACCAGTGACAGTACAGGACGAATTAAAAGCACCACCAGCACCGCCAGTTCAAGTATTTGAGATAAAAATAGTTGATAATAAATTAGATGTTGATTCAAAGCTTGATAATTGGAATGCAGATGTGGATCTTAACGAAGATGTTGATATAAAGCCTTTATTAAAGCAAGACGAAGAAGAAGGTGACGAGGAACAACCATTTATTATAGTAGAAGATCCACCTCAATTTAAAGGAGGAGGAATAGAAGAATTTAGAAAATGGGTAGCAGAAAATCTTAAATATCCAGAAATAGCACAAGAAAATGGTATTCAAGGTAAAGTATTTGTTAAATTTGTTGTAGATAGAGAAGGAAGAGTTACTGATGTAACTGTAATAAGGGGAGTTCACCCAGCTTTAGATCAAGAGGCAGTCAGAGTGATTAAATCTTCTCCTCGCTGGTCGCCTGGAAAACAAAGGGGACGTGCAGTAAAAGTTCAGTTTAGTATACCAGTTGTGTTTGTTCTTCAATAAAGAATTTTAAAATTAGTTTTAGGCCCTGTTTAATGCAGGGCTTTTTTATTTTTGTTATTTTAATTTATTTTTGAAAGAAAAATAACTTTGTAATGGAACACAAACTTTATTTGTATAATACTTTAACAAGAAAAAAAGAAAATTTTATTCCGATAAATCCTCCTTTTGTAGGCATGTATGTATGTGGTCCGACAGTTTATAGCGAACCACATCTTGGTCATATAAGAATGGCTATTACATTTGATATACTATACAGATATTTGATACATCTTGGATATAAAGTACGGTACGTAAGAAATATAACAGATGTTGGGCATCTTGAAGATGAAATGCAGGATGCTGGTGAAGATAAAATTTCGAAAAGAGCTCGTCTTGAAAGATTGGAACCCATGGAAATAGTTCAAAAATATCTTGTAGCTTTTCATGAAGCAATGAGAAAATTAAATACATTACCACCAAGTATTGAACCATTTGCTACGGGTCATATAATTGAACAACAACAAATGATAGATAAAATTATTAAAAGTGGTTTTGCTTATGAATCTAATGGATCGGTATATTTTGATATTACAAAATTTGTTCAACAACATGAATATGGAAAGCTCTCGGGAAGAAAGATAGATGAGTTGATAACAAATACACGTGATTTGGAAGGACAAGAAGAAAAACGACATCCTTTTGATTTTGCATTATGGAAAAAGGCTAGTGAAAGCCATATTATGAAATGGCCATCAAATTGGAGTATAGGTTTTCCAGGTTGGCATATTGAATGTTCAGCTATGAGTACTAAATATCTTGGTGAGGAATTTGATATTCATGGTGGTGGTATGGATCTTATTTTTCCTCATCATGAATGTGAGATAGCTCAATCTATTGCTGCAAATGGTAAACAACAGGCTAGATTTTGGGTACATAACAATATGGTTACTATAGAAGGGCAAAAAATGGCACGTTCGTTAAATAATTTTATTACTTTAAATCAATTATTTACTGGAAATCATGATAAGTTATCGCAACCATATTCTCCCATGACATTAAGATTTTTTGTTCTTCAAGCTCATTATCGTAGTACTCTTGATTTTAGCGATCAAGCACTTAAATCTGCTCAAAAAGGATATGCAAGATTAATGAAAAGTATAAAAATTCTTGAAAATATACGTTATTCTGTAAAATCAAGTTTTAATATTTATGAACTTATTGACAATTGCTACAATTCAATGAATGATGATTTGAACTTTTCTGAAGCATTGGCTGGAATTTTTGAGATTACAAAATTTATTTATTTACTTAATGAAAATAAAGAAACCTTAAATAGTGATGATTTGTTATATTTAAAAAGCTTTTACAAAACTTTTATTTTTGATATTCTTGGACTCTCTTATCCTGAGAATTTATTAGATAGAGATAATTCGATAACAGATATTATTAATTTTCTAATTGAAATGAGAAATGAAGCCAGAAAAAACAAAAATTTCCAAATGGCCGATAAAATTAGAGATATACTTAATAAAAGTGGTATTGAGTTAAAAGATTCTAAAGAAAAAACTACATGGGAATGGAAAGATGAACTATTTTAATTTACAACTTTACCAGTCATTTTTAATATTTGTTTATAATTTTTAGGGTCATTGGTAATTACTATTATTGATGTACTTTGATCACCAAATCTTCCAGATGTATTAAATAATGCTTTAATTGTAATACTTTCCTCTGGTTCTATTATTTTCTTTTCAGGATCTACAATTGTACAACCACATGTTGAATATATTTTTCTAATTATAAGATTTTCTTTTCCTTTATTAGTTAATATAAATTCTCCTGTAATTTTTGTTCCTTGTTTTACTTCACCAAAATTCAAAATATTTTTATCGAAATATGCAACAGGAGCTTTCTTAATATAATCTTCAGAAAATTTTGAGAAATCTTCTTTTATAATTGCAGTAACAACCAATTCGTTTTCAGTAATATTTTTCCCATTAATTGATAATTGTATTCTGTTTATAACATAGTCCCAATCATCGATTAACGCAGTATTATACTTGCATGTTATTTCTCCAAAACTACGTGGAGGTAATATTACTGGGTGTGTTTCCATTTTTATATGCTCTGGAATGTTCAAAAATTCAATTTTCGTAGGAGTGTCAGAATCGTTGAATATATTAATTCTTTTAGTTTTAATCTCACCTTTTGTGATGTTGCCTATCTGAAAATGTATATTTTCAAGTTTCAGGTTTCCAATTTTATACCTATAATTGCTGGCTTTTGCACTTTCAACCACATTTCCTTTTATTTTTAGGGTTGTAGGACTATTATCAGCATTACTCCTGATAGTTATAGTTTTTATAAATTGTCCAGGACGATTGGTTGGGTCAAATTCTACTTTAATAGAACCTTCTTTTTCTGGCATTATTGGTTCTTTAGTATAATATGGAGTTGTACATCCACAAGATGATGATACCATTGTAATAACTAAAGGAACTTTACCAGTATTTTTAAATTTAAATTCGTAGCTTACTTTTCCATTCTCTTCTTTAATATTTCCAAAATCATATTCAGTGACTTGAAATTCTATGTGTGCTTTGTTTTCCTGTGCATTTATTTGAATTATGAAGATTAAAAAAATTAACAAAAATGAATGTTTTTTCATGGCACAAATTATTTAACAATATTAGCAAAGCCCATAAAAGCCATAGCAAGTAATCCAGCTGTTACAAAAGCTATTGGAATACCTTTCATTGTTTCTGGTACATCAGATAATTCGATCTGTTCTCTTATGCTTGAAAATATTATTAATGCAAGTGTGAATCCCAAACCATTAGAGGCTGAAAAAACAACTGCTTCAGCTATATTGTAATTTTTTTGAATTGTTAATAATGCTACACCAAGAATTGTACAATTGGTAGTAATTAATGGCAAAAATATTCCAAGAGCTTGATATAATGAAGGACTTGTTTTTTTTAGGATTATTTCAACAGTTTGCACCAAAGCCGCAATAACAAGAATAAAAGAAATAGTTTTTAAAAATTCAAGATTCAAAGGACTTAATACATATTTGTGTAAAATAAAAGTAACTGTTGTTGAAAGAATCATAACAAAAATTACTGCAATTCCCATTCCTATAGAGGTGTCTAATTTATTTGAAACCCCCATAAATGGACAAATTCCAAGAAATTTGGCAAGTACTATATTATTAACTAGAACGGCTGAAATTATTATAATAATGTATTCCATAATTATTTATTTTTATAAATTTTAGCAGTGATTTTTCTCATTATTGCTATTAAAAATCCTAAAGTTATAAATGCTCCTGGAGCAAGTACAAACAGCAAAATTCCATCATCTTTAATGAATTTATGATTCAAAATAGACATATTTCCTAATAATTCTCTTATACTTCCAAGCAAGAATAATGCCATTGTGAAACCAAGACCTATTCCCAATCCATCAATTGCCGACGAAATAATATCATTTTTTGAAGCAAAAGCTTCGGCTCTTGCCAATACTATACAATTAACTACAATAAGAGGAATAAAAATACCTAATTGATCGTAAAGACTAGGTTCTCCGTTTGGACCGGGAGTATTAGTATATGCTTTCATTAGTAAATCTACAATAGAAACAAAAGTAGCTATTACTACAATATATGAAGGAATACGAACTTTATTAGGAATCCATCGTGCAATAATAGAAATAACAATATTCGACATTACAAGAACAAAAGTGGTTGCCAAGCCCATTCCCAATCCGTTCAGTGCGGAACTACTTGTGCCTAATGCTGGACACATTCCTAAAACCAGAACAAATATCGGATTTTCTTTAAGAAAACCTTTTGTAAAATTTTTTATTTGATTCATAATCAATTAGAATTTGATAATTTTTTTGCATAATTAAAACCATCATATGCTCTTCTAACAGCATCACAAAATGCTCTTGAAGTTATTGTAGCGGCAGTAATAGCGTCAACATCGCCTCCATCTTTTTTTACAAAAATTTTAAAATTTTGTGGATTTTTACCTTCGAATTGTAAGCTGAACTTTGATTTTGTCTTATATATTTTATCGCCTAATCCAGGAGTTTCGTTTTGTTCAATTACTTCTATAGTTTTTATTATTCCATCAGGTAAAAATCCTACCATTAGTTTTATTTTACCTGAAAAACCTTCATTTGAAAAAGTTTCTATTGCATATCCAGTAATAGAATCGTTGAGTTTTCCAAGATAAATTTTTAAAGTATCTAGAGTTATAGAATCATTTCCTTTTAATTGTTTTATTGGTAATTTTATACATTCATTAATTGGTGAATTATTAAATTCTGGTATAACTTTTTTAATTGCTAAATTTTTCTTTAATTCAGTGACTTTTTCTATTGGTGATTTAGTTTTGATGTATACAAAAGATAATAATGCTGTTGATATAAGAGAAATTATCAGCAATGTAAAAAACATGTTGTTGAGTGTAGATTCTTTTTTAGCCATTGTTTTTTACCTCCCCAAATCTTTTTGGTTTAAAGTATCTATTAATAAGTGGCACAAAACTGTTCATAATTAAAATTGCAAATGAAATGCCTTCTGGGTATGCTCCAAAGGTTCTTATGACTATTGTAAGTATTCCTATTCCAATACCATAAATTATCATACCAGATGTGTACATTGGAGAAGTAACATAATCAGTAGCCATATAAATAGCTCCCAGGAGTATACCACCAGTTAAAACATGATGAATAGGGTCCAGGTATCTTTCAGGGTTAATAAGATTTAAAATTCCTGAAAAAATAATGATTGTTGTAATAATAGTAATAGGGATATGCCATGTAATAACTCTTTTATAAAGTAGATATATTAAACCGATAATAAGAGCTAAAGCAGCTACTTCTCCTAATGACCCTCCCATTTTACCAATTAAAAGTTGTTTATAATCAATTATATTATTTAATATATCTGTTAATTTTTCTCCTTTTCTAAGACCTTCTTTTATAATAGATAAAGGTGTTGGTCCTGTGATGGCATCTCTATAAGGCGTGTTTAATCCTAAAGGGACTGGAAACTTAGTCATTTGTTGTGGAAATGATAATAGTAAGAATACTCTGCCCGCCAAAGCTGGATTAAATATATTCTGACCTAATCCACCAAAGGCCATTTTGGCTACTCCAATAGAAAATATGGCACCTAGAACAATAATCCACCATGGTAAATTCGATGGTAAATTCATTGCTAATAGAATTCCTGTTAATACTGCAGAAAGATCGTTAATTGAAGGTTCTCTTTTTAAAAGAAATTTTTGAATAAGATATTCAGTAATAACACAAGTTGTAATAGATATGAGTGTTACTATCAATGCTCCGATACCAAAAAAAACAATTGAAAAAACATATGCAGGTATTAACGCAATTATAACATTCAGCATTAATTTTTGCACATTTGTATTATCATAAATGTGCGGTGATTGCGATACTATCAATTTTTCGTTCATAGCTTTTTAGATCGTATTAAGTTAATAACATTAATTTTACCATATCTGATATAATCAAGTAATGGTCGTGAAGAAGGACAAATATAACTGCAAGAGCCACATTCAATACAATCTGTAACATTGTTATTTTTTAATTTTTCAAATAACTTTCTTTCTGCGAGAGTCATCAATAAATATGGTTCAAGATGCATTGGACATGATTGAACGCATCTTGCGCATCGTATACACGATTTATGAGGATTTCTCAATGCATCATCTTCACCAAATACCAAAATACCTGATGTTCCTTTTAAAACAGGTGCTTCAAAATTATCTATTGCACGTCCCATCATTGGACCACCAACAATAAGTTTTCGAATGTTTTGTACTTTTGCACCTGCAGCTTCTAATAATTTATTTATTGGTGTTCCTATTCGAGCTCTTATGTTAATTGGATTTTCAAGACATTTTCCTGTAACGGTAATTATTCTTTCTATGAGTGGTTTGTTTTTTTGAACAGCTTCGTATATTGCGAATGTTGTAGCAACATTAAAAACTACTACACCAACATCAGCAGGTAGTCCTCCAGGAGGTACTTCTCGTCCAGTAATAGCTTGAATTAATTGTTTTTCACCTCCTTGCGGATATTTTACTTTTAGTGGTATTATTTTTATTTCATTATTTAAATCTAATAAAGACGCTAAGTAATTAATACATTCAATTTTATTTAATTCAATTCCTATAAATACATTTTTAACGTTTAAAGCTTTTTTTAATATTCTGATACCTATTATTATCTCTTTTCCTTTTTCAAGCATTAATCGATGATCTGCAGTTAGATAAGGTTCACATTCCACACCATTTATTATTAAAGTATCAATACTTTTACCTGGAGGGATTGATAATTTAACATGCGATGGAAACATAGCTCCACCAAGTCCGACTATACCGGCTTTTTTAATTTTTTCAATAATTTCTTGCGGCGACAAATTGCATTCTTCTATTATGTTGTTTGTATTATCAATATCATCTAACCATTCATCACCTTGTGTTTCGATTGTTATTGCAAGTTTTTTATAACCACTATAATCTGGTTCAAGGTCTATTTTTTGTATTTTACCCGAAACTGGTGAATGAATATTTGCTGAAATAAAACCATCAGCTTCGCCAATAATTTGGCCAGTTTTAACATAATCACCTTTATTAACAACAGGTTTTGCTGGTAAACCTGTATGTTGTGATAGATGTACAACAATTTTTTCAGGAGTTTTTAAATCAATTATTGGCTTATTGGCAGTAATTTTATTTTCAGGAGGATGAATCCCACCATATTTAAAAGTTCTTGGCTTTGCTATTATACCAACTTCCATTTATTTAATTTTTTGAAATTTAAACTATATTTTGTACATTACTTGTATTAATTTCTTCTTTTTTACGTGGAGGAAAACCAAATTCTATTATTGCTTGTGTAGGACATACTTCAACACATTTTCTACAAAGTTTACATTTTTCGGAGTCAATATAAGCGAGGTTGTTTTTCATAGTAATAGCATTATGTGGGCAAACCTGAAAACATTTTGAACACCCTATACAAGCTACATTACAATATTTTCTAGCAATGCCTCCTTTGTCTTCGTTCATACATGCTACATAAATTTTTCTGTCTTTCTTCTGTTTTATTCTTAGTTCAAATAAATTGCGAGGACATTCGCGAACGCATGCTCCACATGCAGTACATTTTGCATCGTCTACCACTGGTAACCCTGTTACTTCGTCTATATGTAAAGCATCAAACTGACAAACTTTGACACAATCTCCATAACCCAAACACCCATATTGGCAACCTGTATCACCTTTATAAAATAATGCTGTTATTGCACAAGTTTTTGTGCCATTGTATATAGAAGTTTTTGATCTATTTTGAAATGTTCCATTACATCTGAGCACAGCAACAAGTGGTTTCTGCTCTGTTACAGCTTTACCAAGAATTTCTGCAACTTTTTTCATTACATCATTTCCTCCAACGGGGCACAAAAGATTATCTAATTGTTCTGCTTTTACCAATGCTTCAGCAAATGCTCTACATCCAGAGTAACCACAACCACCACAATTAGCACCAGGTAATGCTTCCTCAACAATATCAATACGAGGATCTTCAACAATCTTAAATTTTGAAGCAACAAAAAATAAAATTAATGCTAATGATCCTCCTAATGCACTTAATACTAATATTGACAATAAAAGTATATGATTCATTAGTTATATTTTTTTATGGTTATTTTTATTTTTTCTTTTAATTTGTTTTTAAATAAACTTAAAATTACATAATATAGAATAACAAAAAAAATCACGAAAAATCCAGCAAATAAATCTTTGATATGAAATACATTGATCGATAAGATAAGAAGAGCAATAATAAGAAATGTAGGAATAAGATATGCATAAAATAGTGCTTTATAAGCATGTTTTTTTGAAACTATTAATCTAACCTTATCACCGTTTTTCAATGATCTTAAAAAAGAAGTATCAACAATATTGTCATATTTTAAATTAATGAAATCGTTTTCTTTTATGCAAAATGTTTTAATTCTACAAGTTCCACAAGCTTCAGAAGTTAAAAGTTGAATTGTAATGGTATTATCATCTATTTTATTTATAATTCCAGATTTGTCTATACAATCAAACTTATTCATTGAAATAAAATTGAAAATGCAAATTTAATTTAAAATTTTTGAGTGCAAAGAAAAATTGATTGTGAAATTTTTCACAATCAATTTTTTATACATTTTATGTGTACAATATTAAAAAAAATATAACGTTAAAATTAAAAAGTAAAAAAAAGTTAATATATTTAATTCAATTTATTTAAAAAGGTTTATATTTGTAATAAGAATTTAAACAAAAACAACGGAAAACTTAATGTTTAGAGATAAAAAAGTAAATATATCAGGGTTTAGTATAATAATTATTTTAATAACATTATGCTATTTAAATATTTATGGACAACAAGATTATTATTTAAATCATTACATGTATGATCATATTTCTTACAATCCTGCGTTTGGAGGAATGAATGACATTATTAGGGCTGGCATAATTACAAGAAATCAATGGACAGGTATAAAAGGAGCACCAAATGACTTTATTGCTAATATAAGTTTTCCATTTAAGTTACTTAAAAAAGAACATGGGGGAGGAGCTTCGATATATCGTGAAAAAATTGGATTTTATGAAGATATAGCATTCAAATTGTGTTATGCATATCGAACAAGTATTAAAAACGGAAATCTTGCTTTTGGTATAGGTTTGAATATTCAAAATCGAAGTATTAAACCATCATGGTACATACCTGAAGGCTTAGAATTTTCAGATCCTTCTTCAGATTTAGCTATACCTGTTGGAGAAGAAAAAGCCAATGCAATTGATATAAATTTAGGATTTGCATTCTATAATGAAGATTTATATATAGGCGTATCTTCCACTCATATAAATGAAGCAAAATATAGTTTTTACAGAAACGATATAAATAATGACGTAAAAGTCAGGATCAATCGTAATTATTATTTAACGAGTGGTTATAGAATAGTCTTACCAAATCCATCATTTGAATTTTTTCCAACTTTATTAATTCAATCGGACGGTAAAATACATAAGTTTGATTTAACAGGTTTAATTCAATACAATAAAAAATTTTATGGTGGGTTTACTTTTAGTCCTGTTAATTCAGTTGCTGGCATAGCTGGATTTGAACTTTATAAAGGACTAAAATTAAGTTTTTCATATGAATTTCCATTAACGACTATAACAAATTATTATAAAACTACGTATGAATTAATGTTAAATTATAATTTTAAAATTGGTATTGAAAAAATGCCACAAAAATATAAAAGTATTAGATTTTTATGATTAAATTTTTTATTTTTAAACATGAAAAAATTATGACTATGAAAAAAATAGTTGCTTCTTTTAATTTTTTGGCCTTTTTGATAATAATAAATAGCTGTTCGAGTTATAAAGACAGTGGAGAACTAACTGGTGTTCCAGGAAGGCCAAAGTTTTACGAACCGGATCCATATGGGATGGTTTTTATACCACAGGGAAGTTTTACAATGGGAAATAGTGATCAGGATGTTGCATGGGCACAGTCAACCTTTTCAAAAGTTGTTACCGTCGACCCATTTTGGATGGATGAAACAGAGATAACAAATAATGAATATAGGCAATTTGTTTTTTGGGTTAGAGATTCTATAATGAGAAGAATGCTAGGTGAACAACTTGAAGAATTTTTAATTACTGAAGATGCATTTGGCAATCCTATTGATCCACCAAGAATTAATTGGGATGTAAAGATTGATTTTAGAGATGAAGAAGTAAATGAAATTTTAAGTAATCTTTATTTACCTGAAAAAGAAAGATTTTTTGGCAAAAAAGAGATAGATACCCGTAAATTGATGTACGAATATTACTGGATTGATTATAAACAAGCTGCATCAAAATCAAATAGATATAATTTTGACAAAAAACAATATGAAGGGTATGTTATTAATAATCTAGGAGAGAAGATAGAAATAAAAGATAGATCTGCATTTGTACTTCGTGATGTTGTTAATGTATATCCCGATACGCTTTGTTGGATAGCCGATTTTACTTATTCTTTTAATGAACCATATACAATTAATTATTTTTGGCATCCAGCTTATGATAATTATCCTGTAGTAGGTGTATCGTGGAAGCAAGCTACAGCATTTTGTATATGGAGAACTCAATATTTGAATACTGCTTTAAGAAAAAAAGGACATCCTGGTGTCCATGATTATAGACTACCTACAGAAACAGAATGGGAATATGCAGCAAGGGGGGGGCTTGAACATTCAATGTATCCATGGGGAGGTTATTATGCACGTAACAAAGAGGGTTGTTTACTTGCAAATTTCAAACCAATGAGAGGACGTTATGCTGATGATGGTGGTGTTACTACTTTACCTGTTGGTTCATACCAGCCAAATGAATATGGATTGTATGATATGGCAGGAAATGTTGCCGAATGGACATCAAGTGCTTATGATGAGTCTGCTTATATTTTCATGCATGATTTAAATCCTGATTATAAATATAATGCCAAACCAAACGATCCACCTGTTATGAAAAGAAAAGTAATAAGAGGAGGATCGTGGAAAGATATTGCTTATTTTTTACAATGTGGAACAAGAGCTTATGAATATCAGGATAGTGCAAAATCGTACATAGGTTTTCGTTGTGTACGTTCATATTTAGGTTCTTAATTAAACTATTAACTAAACCTCTAAATAATTTTAATTATGGCTTTTTTTGATTTTGTTCAAACATCGACATGGAAAAATTTCATGGCTAAGCTCTATGGAATTGGAGCTTCAGTAGTAATAACCGGTGCGTTATTTAAAATTCAGCACTGGAAAGGTGCTGGTTTAATGTTAACTCTTGGAATGCTTACAGAAGCAACTATTTTCTTTTTTTCTGCATTTGAACCTTTGCATGAAGAGCTTGATTGGACTTTAGTATATCCAGAATTAGCAGGAGTGAGTGATCCAGATGAACTTGAAAGTCTTGAAGAACAGAGTAAAATGATAGAAAGAAATGTTGTAAGAATTGAGGAGTTGATAGGTACAGCTAATATTAGTGAAGAAACTGTTGCCAGATTAGGAGAAGGTTTAAACAAGCTTAGTCAAACTGCAAATAGTATGGCAGATCTTTCATTGGCAACTATTGCAACGAAAAAATTTGTGGATAATTTAGAAAATGCTGCAGTTACAATAGAAAATGTTAAAGAAAGTTATTCACAAACTACTGATACAATCAAAAGCTCTGCTAGTTTACTTGCAAATGCATATAAAAATTCAGCAGAACTAATTACAAAATCTGGTAATGATTTGATGAATACATATACTCAAATTGCTGAGACAATAAAAAATGAGCATCAGATTCTTATTAATGGTACTAAAGATTATGAAAATCAGTTGTCAATATTAAATAAAAATTTATCAACATTAAATGCAGTTTATGAAATGCAAATAAAAGATGCTCAAGATCATTTAAAAGATTCGAAGAGAGCTTATGAAGGAATTGAATTGATAATTAAAGAATTAATAGATTCGGCCGAAGCTACTGGTAAATATAAACAAGAAATTTCGAAATTGCGTGATAATCTTGAATCATTAAATAATATTTATGGAAATATGCTTTCGGCGTTAAGTAATATTACAAAAAGTTCATAAAAATTGAATCTAAGTTATGGCGCACAAAAAAGAGACACCCAGGCAAAAGATGATAGGTATGATGTATTTAGTGTTAACCGCAATGTTAGCACTAAATGTTTCTATCAGTGTTCTCGATGCCTTTAAAATTATTGATGAGGGATTATCAAAAACACTTGAAACCATTGATAAGAAATCGAATGATACTTATGAAAAATTACTTGCACAATATAAAATAAATAAAATAAAGGTTGAACCATGGTATAAAAAGGCTACAATAGTTAAACAAAGTGCAGATTCACTGATAAAATATATTCAAGAATTAAAATTATTGGTATTGAAAGAGGCCGAACAGAAAAATTTTGATAGTATAGTAAATAATGAAAAAACCGATATTGTTAATAGGGACAATGTAAAAAACGTAACAGACTATGATACACCTGCAAGAATAATGATAGGGGAAGAATTAACTGAAAATAGTAGAGCTACTATTTTAAAGAATAAGATTAGTGCTTTTAGAGAACTTCTTTTAAGTATTGTTCCTCCGGAAAATGTATTATTAAGAGAATCAATTGAAAAGGGTTTGGATACGCGTTCACCTAAAGAAATAACTGGTAAAGCTAAGTCGCCAGAAGAAAATACATGGGAATATCATAAATTTGGTCATTCTCCTTTAATGGGTTTTATGGCTATTATGTCGAGTTTACAGGTAAATATTAAAAATGCTGAATCGGAGGTAATAAATTATCTTTATTCGATGATAGATGAAGGTGCTTTTAAATTTAATGAACTTGAAGCTGTTGTTATTCCAAATACAAATTATGTATTAAGAGGCAATAAATATATTGCTCAGGTTTTTATTGCTGCTCGAGATACTACAAAACCTCCTACAGTATATGTAACTGAAAGTTCAAATCCATTTGTAGTAGAAAAAGATTCAACAGGGGCTATAGTTTATAAAAGAAGGCCTGATTTGAATTATAGAGTTTTACCTGTAGATCCAAAAACAGGAAAAGCTATTTATGAAGCAATTGGTTCATCAATAGGGACAAGAGAATGGGGAGGAATAATTGAAATAACCAATCCTTTTGGGAATGTGATTTCAAGACCATTTAAAATATCATATCAAGTTGCAGAAAGTAATGCTGTAGTGTCACCAACGAAAATGAATGTATTTTATCTTGGAGTTGACAATCCAGTTGAAATTTCGGTACCTGGTATACCAGAAGATCGAATTGATGCAAGAATTTCAAATGGTACAATTGTAAAAAAAGGTAACATATGGATAGTTTCACCAGCACGTGTTGGAACGGCTACAGTTACTGTAAGAGCTAAAATTGATGATAATTGGAGAGATATCGGTTCTAAAGATTTTAGGGTTAAAACAGTACCAGATCCAGTTGCTATGGTTGCAAATAAAAAAGGTGGTTTAATTGATAAAAATGTATTGCTTGCTCAAACAGGTGTAGCTGCTGTAATGGAAAATTTCGATTTTGATCTAACTTTTAAAGTTACAAATTTTAAAGTATCAGTTGTGATACAAGGTTTTTTTAGAGAAGCACCCTCTATGGGTAATATGTTTACAGAAGAACAAAAAAATCTTATTCGAGCTGTTCCAAGAGGTGCTCCTGTTTATATTGAAGAAATTAAAGCTGTAGGTCCTGATGGATCTGTTAGAAATTTAGGAACTTTGAGTTTTAAACTGAATTAAAAATTTAAAACTATTATACAATGAAACGTATAACGATTTTATTTTGTGGTGTTTTGTTCTTAACATCCTGTGTTATAAAACTTAGTGCACAGGATATAAGGACTGAGGTATATACACGTGAACATATACCTAATAAGAAACCTATTCCCTTTCCTTACATCAGAGAGGCTGATGTGATGTGGGCGAAAGATATCTATCGAATAATTGACTTAAGGCAACGACAGAACTTGATGCTATATTATCCCTTAAAGCCTATTGCTGATAGAATGAGTCTTGTGGATGTGTTATTATATGCTGTTGATCATGAAGGTGTAAGAGCATTTTCTACTGACGATCCTAAAAATGAATTTACAATTCCATTAACAAAAGATAAATTAGATCAGGTATTTGGAGCTGGTTTTGATACAGTAAAAGTTCCAGATATAAATACAGGTCAGCTTGTTACTAAAGTTGTGGAAAGACCAAGAAGAACTGAACAAGTAAAACAAATATTGATAAAGGAAAAATGGTTTTTTGATAAAAATCATTCAGTATTGCGTGTTCAGATTATCGGAATTTGTCCGATAAGAGTATATGATATGCTTGACGATCAAGGTAACCCAACAGGAGTAGTAAGAAGACAACAAACATTCTGGATTTATTATCCTGAAGTTCGTCCAATCTTAGCTTCTCATGAAGTATTTAATCCTAACAACGATGCTCAACGAATATCTTTTGATGACTATTTTATGCAAAGACGATTCAGTAGTTATATAGTTGCTGAATCAAATGTTTATGAAAATAGATGGATAAATTCATATGCTATGGGAATGGATGCGATGCTTGAATCTGAAAGAATTAAAGAATCGATATTCAACTTTGAACATGATTTATGGGAATATTAAACAATAATATACAAATATTATTTAAAAGCCTTTCTCATATATAAGAAAGGCTTTTTTTACAAATAATTTTCATCACCCTCAATCTTTATATCATTGATAAATCTTTTGATCAAGTGTTCGTTTTCTTTACTACATATAAGTAAAACATCTTTTGTCTCTGCAATTATGTAATTGTTTAAGCCTTCAGTTACTATAAGTTTATTATGTTCTTGATTGAATATAATAGTATTTCTAGTATTATAAGTAATAATATTTTTACCTAATATAACATTTAAATTTTTATCTTTTTTAATAAAATCTTCAAGTGAAGTCCACGAACCAAGATCAGACCATTCGAAATTTGCACATAGTACATAAACATTGTTTGATTTTTCAAGAATTCCGTAATCAATGGATATATTTTTGCATTTTGAATAACATTCTTTAATGTATTCTTCTTCATCACTTGTATTTATGTATTCGTTTATTTCTGAAAAAGCTGAACTTATTTCGGGTAGGTATTCATCGAAAGCTTTTAATATAGCTTTTGCTGACCATACAAAAATACCTGAATTCCATAAAAAATCTCCACTTTCGATAAATACTTTAGCAAGTTCTAAATCGGGTTTTTCAATAAATGTTTTAACTTTGAGAATAGTATTATTAAAATCGATGTTTGAAATATTTCCTGTTACTTGTATATATCCATAATTAGATTCTGGTTTATGTGGTTTTAATCCAATTGTTAATAAAACATTTTCTTTTGAATTAATATAATCAAAAGCCTTGGTAATAATTTTAGGAAATATTTCATTATTCAAAATAAGATGATCTGAAGGGCATAATAATGTTTTTGCATCATTATTTAACTTATAAATTTTGTGGGTAGCATATGCTATACATGTTGAAGTATTTTTTCTTAATGGTTCGGTTATAATATTGTTATTTTTAATTTCGGGTAATTGTTTTTTAACAAGATCGAAATAATCTTCGTGTGTTACGATAAATATATTTTCAGGATGAAACAAATTTTTAATTCTTTCATAAGTTTGTTGTACTAACGTTTTTCCGGTGTTTAAAATATCGATAAATTGTTTAGGTTTTTTGTATCTGCTATAGGGCCAAAATCGTGTACCTGTACCTCCTGCTAAAATTATGCAATAATGATTTTTATCAAGCATAAAATTACATTTATAAAATAAAAATAAATATATTTTAAAAATATTACAATATAATTTCTTTTTTTGTGATTTAAATTGAGAATAAAAATAAGTAAATAAGTTGTTAATTGATATTAAAAAGTTCTATTGCATTGTTAGTAGTAATTTGACATAATTCATTATAATCAATTTTTTTAATTTCTGAAAGATACTTAGCAATATAGATTAAGTATGAACTTTCGTTTCTTTGTCCTCTTTTTGGAATTGGTGCAAGATAAGGAGAATCGGTTTCGAGTACAATTTTTTTGTTTGGAATTGAAGAAATAATATTTTTAAGATTTGAATTTTTGAATGTTAAAATACCACCAATACCAAATTTAAATTCTGGATAGTTTTCAATAATAAAATTAGCTTCTTCTTTATTTCCTGTAAAAGCATGAAATACTCCTTTAAGCTTTTTATTGTCAAAATAATTTAAAACTTCAAATATTTCTTTAAATGAATTTCTTACATGTAAAATAACAGGAAGTTTAAGGTCGATTGCAATTTCTATTTGTTTTTTAAGAACGATAATTTGTTCTTTTATAAAATTTTGATCCCAATAAAGATCAATTCCAATTTCTCCAATAGCAACAAAATTTTTTTCTTCAATTTTTTTGTAAAATATTTTCAATTCTTCTTCATAATTATCTTTTACAGATACAGGATGTATACCTACTGCTGGATATAAAATTGATGGATATTTGTTACAACATTTGAAAAGTGCTTGAATAGTTGAACTATCGACATTAGGTAGTATTATTTTTAATATATTGTTTTCAATTGCTCTATTAATTACTTTATCTAAATCATCATTAAATTCATTAAGAAAAAGATGAGCATGAGTATCTATTAACATAAAAGTATTAATTTTTGGGATAGCAATTTATAATTCAGACAGCTAATTTTTTTGAAAATGATTAAAAAAGATTTTCAACCGATAAATATCTTTCTCCAGTATCATAATTAAATGTAAGAATTGTAGAATTTTGGGGTATTTTATTAATTAGCTTATTTATTGCAGCACATGAGGCACCTGTTGATATACCTGCTAATATTCCTTCTTCTGATGCAAGTTTTTTAGTAAAAAAGAAAGCTTCATCTTTTGATATAGGTACAATTTCGTCGATAATATTTCTATTAAGAATTTCAGGGATAAAACCTGCACCTATTCCTTGTATATTGTGCGGAGCTGGTTTGCCACCACTTAATACAGGAGAATCTAATGGTTCGACGGCGATTATTTTTAGATTTTTAAATTTGTTTTTTAATATTTCACCTACACCTGTTAGATGTCCTCCTGTACCTACTCCAGCAATTAAATAATCAATACCTTCGGAAAAGTCTTTTATTATTTCTTGTGCAGTAGTTTTTTTGTGTATTTCAACATTTGAATAATTTTTAAATTGCGAAGGCATCCATGCTTTTGGAGTAGTATTTACTATTTCTTCGGCTTTTTCTATAGCTCCTTTCATGCCAAATTGCCTGGGAGTAAGAACAATTTTTGCTCCGAAGGCTTCCATTATTTTTCGTCTTTCTATCGACATTGACTCTGGCATAACAATTATTAAGTTATATTTTTTGACGCTACATACTAAAGCCAATCCAATTCCTGTATTACCAGATGTTGGTTCGACAATAGTTGATCCTGGTTTTAATATACCTTGTTTTTCTGCATCTTCAATCATTGCTAAAGCAATTCTATCTTTTATACTTCCTCCAGGATTACTTTTTTCTATTTTTATCCACACATTAAATTCAGATGGAAATAGATTATTTATTTTTATACAATGAGTGTTTCCAATAGTTTCAAGTATGCTGTTATATTTCATATTTTTTGTTTTTAAATGACAAAGTTTATAGGTTCGTTGTCTTTATATTGCTTGCTATCACGTATAATTACTTTACTTTCGTGATATACTATTGAAAAAGGAGGAACGCTCTTGGTTAACCAAACATTACCACCAATTATTGAATCATGTCCTACTATTGTATCTCCTCCTAAAATGGTACTACCAGCATAAATAATTACATTATCTTCGATGGTAGGATGACGTTTTTTGCCTTTTAAACTTTTTTCGACATACATAGCTCCTAATGTTACACCTTGATAAATTTTTACATTTTTACCTATTTCAGTGGTTTCTCCAATAACAACACCTGTACCATGATCAATAAAAAAATGTTCTCCAATTTTTGCAGCAGGATGTATATCTATTCCCGTTTTACTATGTGCGTATTCTGTCATCATTCTAGGAATGTAAGGTATATTTAGTTTATATAATTCATGAGCCAGACGATAAATAGCAATGCTATAAAACCCTGGATAATATAATATAACACTTTCAATAGAGCGAGCCGCAGGATCGAAGTCAAGAAATAATTGAGCGTCTTTTAAAAGATTTGAATAAATAGTAGGAATTTGTTCAAAAAATTTGTCAGTTATATTAGAAATACTATCATCAAGATTTTCTTCAAGAGGATTTAATAAATCTTTAAAATCAATTTGTAGTTGTGCTAATCTTAGCTCAATTAATGGCAAAGTACATTTTCTGTCGGTTTTAAATGGGAATAAAAAATTAATTAAATTGTCAGCAAATTGTTGAGCTTTGATTATTGATGGTATACCTTTTTTTAACTTGTTATATTGTTCAAATATCTCTAATGGTAAATCTTTTAAGGTTGACATAGTTTTATGTATTTTTGTTATTATTGGTAGTAATACTTTTAAGTTTGTTGTATGAGGTTAAAAGTCCTTTAATAAGGGCAGAACTAAATCCTTGATGTTCCATTTCATTCAATCCTGAGATTGTTATACCTTGTGGTGTTGTGACTTTATCAATTTCGGTTTCTGGGTGACTTCTGTTTTCAAGTATAAGTTGTGCAGCTCCTTTTACAGTTTGTGCAACTATTAGTTGTGATAGTTCGGCACTAAAACCAATTTCTATACCTCCTTGTGTTGCTGCCCTTAAAAACCTGAGAGCAAATGCTATTCCACAAGCACCAAGAACAGTAACTGCATCAAGTAAGTCTTCTTGAAGTATAATGGTTTTACCTAGTTTGTTAAATAAATCTATAATTGTAGTTTCTTGGTCTCTGTTAGTATTTAAAAAAGATATGCAAGTCATTGATTCTTTAATTTCAATAGCAGTATTTGGCATTATTCTTGCCATGGGAATGTCTTTAAGTATTTTATTCATTTCATTCAAACTAAAGCCTGTAACAGTTGAAAGAACAATTTGTTCATCAGATTTTAAAGCATTTTTAATTTCCTGTAAAACGTCTTTTATTTGTTGCGGTTTGACGGATATTATAATTATATTAGAATTTTGAATAGCTTTTACATTGTCTTTTTCAATATTTTTGAAGCCTTCATTTTTTAAAAATTCGATTCTTAAGTCTCTTTTTTCAGAGATGACAATATTATCATAAGAAAATTCATTAAGTTTTAATAATCCTTTTGATATTGATACACCAAGGTTTCCACCACCTATGATTGTTATTTGATTGATTTGCATAATTAAACTTTTTATAAATAATATGCTAATTTACAATTAAAAAAAAAATCCTGAAACTTTTATGTATTAATACATAAAAATTTCAGGAATTGAATTAAAAGTAAGATATTTTTAACCTCTAATAGCTTTAATTCCTGGCAATTCTTTTCCTTCAATATATTCTAGCATAGCACCACCACCTGTAGATACATAACTTATTTGATCTGCCAGATTTAATTTATTGACTGCAGCAACAGAATCGCCACCTCCTACAAGACTGTATGCACCATTTTTTGTAGCTTCGGCAACAGCTTGGGCAATAGCTTTAGTTCCTTCTGCAAATTTTGGAAATTCGAAAACACCCATAGGTCCATTCCAAAGTATAGTTTTTGATTTTTTGATAAGTTCACTAAAAATTTTGATTGTTTCTGGGCCTATGTCCATTCCCATCCATTCATCAGGAGTTTGTTCGATTGGGGTTATATTTGTGTTTGCATTTGCATCAAAATTGTCACCATTAACTGCATCAATGGGTAGATATATTTTAACACCTTTTTCTTCGGCTTTTTTGATTACATTTAAGGCTACATCTAATTTGTCTTCTTCGCAAAGAGATTTACCGATTTTTCCTCCTTTTGCTTTAATGAAGGTGTAAGCCATTCCACCACCTATAATCAAATTATCAACAATATTTAAAAGATTTTCTATAACAAGAATTTTATCTGAAACTTTGGCACCGCCAAGTATAGCTGTAAATGGCTTTTCAGGATTTTTCAATACTTTGTCAAGAGCAGCAAGTTCGTTATTGATGAGGTATCCAAACATTTTATTGTTTTCGTCAAAAAAATCAGCAATAATTGCAGTTGATGCATGAGCTCGATGTGCAGTTCCGAAAGCATCATTTACATATACATCGGCATAACTAGCAAGAGTTTTTGCAAACTCTTTTTGTCGTTTTTTCATTTCTTCTTTAGCAGCTTTTTTCTGTTCTTCTGTAACATCTTCGGGTAAGTCAGGTTTTCCCTCTTCTTCTTTATAAAATCTTAAATTTTCGAGAAGCAAAACTTCGCCAGGTTTTAAATTTTTTGCTTTTTCAAGTGCATTTGCACAATCTTCTGCAAAGATTACTTCTTTATTTAAAAGTTTTGAAAGTACAGGTATTACATGTTTTAATGAATATTTTTCCTCCGGACCTTTTTTCGGCCTTCCAAGGTGTGACATTAAAATTACTGCACCCCCATCATTAAGTATTTTGTTTATTGTGGGCAATGCTCCACGTATACGAGTATCGTCAGTAACTTGAAGAGTTTCTTTATCAAGCGGAACATTAAAATCTACTCTTACAATAGCTTTTTTACCTTTAAAATTGTAATTATCTATAAGTTGCATAGCTTTTATTATTTTAGTTATTATTATCTGTTTGCAAAATAACAAAAAATTTTGAAAATAATTTATAATTAAAAAATAATTAATGAGATAATTTTTGCACCATTATTAGATAATTAATCTACCTAATAAAGAATGAAAAATGACTAATTTTATAAAAATTAAAATCAAATGATTATGAAAAAATTACATCTTCTTTTTATAGTATTTATTATTTGTTCAGTTGTAAAAATTGATGCACAAAGCTGGATAGTTTATGATGCAAGTGTTTTACCTACTCAGGCAACACCTGCTTGGACAACAGGAGACGTAGGTACACCTCCTGCTACATATAAGATTATTAATTCGTTTCCTGTTGGAAATAAAGTTTTGTTTGAAACAACACAAAATTCTAATGATAAGATGACATACAAACTTTCTGGTACACCTCCAGAAAATGGAACATGGATTTTTAGAACTAAAGCTGGAAGAAATGAATCGAGTATGGAATTCGAATTTCATGGTATAAGTGGAAGTACAAAATATAGAATAAATTTAAGGCTTTATAAAGCTCCTAAGGGTGGTTATATTAAGTTGCAATATACAACTTTTACAGGTGTTTATCCTGCTGACTCTTCATTGGATGTTAATAAGTGGAATATTATTAGAATAACTGTTCAAAACGGTAAAACTTTTAAAGTTTATCTTAATGAAAATCCTACTCCTATTATAATATGTGATGGGAATTCTACCTCAACACAAAGTCATGTACTTAGATTTGGAGATATAGGATCTGCTTTTACTGAAGGTTATCTTGATTGGATGGCATGGGATTTTTCGGGAGCATATGCACCAGGAGAAGGAGCTCCTTTGCCAGAAACACTTGAAAAAACAAATGAGAAAGCTAATATTATAATGATAGTTAATAGAAATCTTGCAAACGCACAAAGAGATGATTCGACAAAAATGTTTCTTGAAAAATTGGGTTATAAAATACACAGTGTAGGACTTGATAACAATTCAAATCTTTTGACTAGAAAATCGACATTGCTTGATTCTTTAAATAGTGCTGATTTGGTTCTGATAGGGAGAAGTGTTGCCAGTAGTGTTTTTCATTCATCACGAGGAAGAGATATATGGAATAATGAGGTTGAAAGACCAATTCTTTTAATACATCCTTATGCTGCAAGAAGTGGTGCACCAGGTTCAAATACCGATTTATTAAGCTGGTTTAGTACGTCAGGTGCACATCATTTAACAGGTGATATGGTACAACCAGGATTTTTATTAAATTCTAAAGTATTATTACCGTCAGAACGTATATTTATTGGGGTTAATATAGGTCCCGATTCGATTGTGCCATGGTCATACACACGAGATGATGGTTTTTACTATGATTATAAAACAAATGCTACTGTATATAATATTCATACCTGTGACAGTTCTATAATTACAGCTACTTGGTCACCAGGTCAGAAATATTATAAAGGGGCAGGTCCTACAATCTGGGCTTCAGGTTTTAGAGCTTATTTTGGTTATGGTAATGACGAAGGAGGTGTAATTAATTATTGGTCATTGACTAAAGAAGCACAAAAAGTATTGAAAAATGGCGTTGAACTTCTTGTTAATAATTACTATTATACTCCTTACAAAGGATGGGATTATAAATTACTGAAAAATATTGAGGTAGATAATGGAAACTTAACTCCTACATTTAGTCCTGATGTTTTTGAATATACCTTAAATTTAACAAATGGTAATATTGTTACAATTACTCCTATTGATTCGTTACCTCCTGCAAATTCATATTTAATGCCTTATTATACAACAGGAGGTGGTATAATAAATCTTAATGGTAAAAATGATAGCATCATTTTAATAAAAGTAATTACATCAACAGGGAAAGATACAGCAAAATATTTTATACATATTTATAGTGATCCTGCAAGTGATGCTAGTTTAGCTTCATTATCGGTTGATCAAGGTACACTTGTTCCTGATTTTGCACCCACAGTTACTGAATATACGTTAAAAGTATCGTCGAGTGTAACAAGCATAACAATTAATGCAACTCCTAACAATCCTGAAGCTACAGTAACTGGAACAGGATCTTTTAATAATATTCCAGGTACAGCAGTTATTAAAGTAACCTCTAAAAATGGAACTGTAACAAAAGAATATAAAATAAATATTGTCGTTTTGTCGAATGATGCTACTTTGAGTAATTTAAGTGTAACTCCTGGTAATATGACACCATCTTTTACTCCTGATGTTACAACATATACAGTGAAAGTACCACAGGGAACAACTTCAATTAATATTTCTGCAACACCAAATCATCAGGCTGCAACAGTAACAGGAACAGGCAATTTTACCCAAATACCTGGTCAGGCCATTATAACAGTAACAGCAGAAGACGGGACAACTAAAAATTATATTATTGATGTATCAATTGAAACTGCAATTAATCAAATCGCACAGAATTCAATGTCGATTTATCCTAATCCTGTAAACAAAGTGCTGTACTTGAAATCAATCGATGAAATATTAAGAATAACAGTATATGATGTTGCCGGAAATCAGATTATGACAGTGAATCCTGATTCCAAAACTTATGAATTATCATTTGAAGGAATTAAGTCGGGATTGTATTATATAAAAGTTCAAACAAAAAACAATACAATAGTAAGGAAAATTACTAAATATTAATGAATGGATTTTTGGTTCAATAACCCGGGTAAAATCCCGGGTTTTTTATTAATATTTTTCAATCCAATCACCATATGATTTTATTAAATTAATTAGTTCATCAAGGGCTTCACTTTCGGGAATATTTCTTTTGACAATTTCTTTCCCTTTGTAAAGATTTACCTTACCAGGGCCTGATCCTACATAGCCATAATCAGCATCTGCCATTTCACCTGGACCATTTACATTACAGCCCATTACTGCTATTTTAATTCCTTTTAAATGTCCTAATTTTTCTTTAATTGTCTTTACTATTTCAATTATATTAAAATGCGTTCTGCCACAACTGGGGCAGGAAATAAATTCTGTTTTTGTTATTCGTCGTCTTGTTGCCTGTAATATATTATATGATGTTGATAATATTTCTTCAAATAATATATCAGGATGACAAGTTATTAGTAATCCGTCGCATAAACCATCAATTAAAAAAATAGAATAATCAATAGATGCTTTAATCTGTAGTTCTTCTAAAGATGATATATTCTCGTAATTTCTTTTAAGTATTATTGGATTAAATATTTTATTGTTAATAAAATGATATATTAAAGCTCTCTGACCATAAATATCTGTTTCATTATCGTTTTCAATAATTAGAATGGTATTTGGCGAGTTTTTTAATTTTTTTAGTAATTCATCGTTTAAATCCTTTAATGAGAGCATCAGGCTATTAACATTATCAACGTTATGGCTTAAAAAATCAGTAGGAGATAAAACAGGAATGATATTATCATGGTATAATTGTATGTTTTTAATTTTTTGATAATGAATAAAAATTGGTATTTTTATAGTACTAATATTTTGTAAAATTGAATAGTCTAAGACGTTATTAAGAAATATAGCATCAACAGAAAGGTTTTCATTTAAAGAATTTGTAGAAATTTTTTCAAGAAGATTTCTTATGTTTGATATGTTATGATTATTGTAATTATTGTCGACATTCAGAATTACCCTAAATAGATTTTTACCTCCAAAATTGCTAATTGAAAGAGTATTGATTTTATAATATTCATATGGATTTATTGGTAGTGAGGGGTTGATTTCGGGAGTTTTTAAATTCTTTTTTTCTTCAAGATAATTTAATATTATTTTTCCAACGGGAATTTCTTTGTCAGGTTCTTCAGTCAAAGATACTCTGATGGTGTCGCCAATACCATCGATTAAAAGACACCCAATTCCTATTGCCGATTTTATTCTACCTTCATCACCGTATCCTGCTTCAGTAACACCAACATGTATGGGATATACGATATTGTTTTCAAGCATCTTGCTAATTAATAATCGATTTGAATAAACCATTATTAATGGATTACTTGCTTTCATTGAGCATACAACATTATGAAAATTATATTTTTTGCAAATTCTTAAAAATTGCATTGCTGTTTCTACCATTCCTTGGGGGGTATCGCCATATTTTTCGAGAATATATGAAGGTAAAGAACCATGATTTACACCTATTCTTAAAGCAGTACCATATTGTTTGCATATTTCAAGTAGGGGTACAAATTTTTCTTCTATTTTATTTTCAAGATTTTCAGTTTGTGTATTTGAAGGGATAAAGTTGCCAGGATTTATTCGTACTTTTTCTGCAATTTTAGCAACTTCGTATGCTATTTTATAGTTGAAATGCACATCAGCAATTAAAGGTTTTTTATAACCTGCTTCATGAAGTTTGATTTTTATAAGTTTAAAGTTTTCAATATCTTTAATTGAGGGAACAGTAATTCTAACAAAATCAGCACCAGCATCAAATATTTTAATACATTGTTTAACTGTTGCTTCTATAGCGTCAGTTGAAGTGTTTGTCATTGATTGTAAGCGGATAGGATAATCACTACCAAGAATTATATTACCTATTTGTACTGGTAATGTTTTGATTCTTTTGTAATGATATAAGGGTTTATAATTTTGCATTTTAATTTTCTTAGAAAATTATTCTTACAAAACTATTTATTAAAATTTATTGTTGCAAAAAATTTTTAAAAACTAAATTGTGGAATACAATACTAAAAGTTGTAAAAAAAAGAACCGTTGTAAATTTTCAGAAATATTAATGAATAAGCATGATGATATGACAATTAAACAAATATTAATTAACAGAAAAACATGAAAAAAACAAAGACAATTTAACATTTTAAAAAATAGATATTTTCGGGTTAAAAATTAAAAATAAAATTACATGAAATAATTTAAAACAATGTATTTTAAAAAATTATGTTAAAAATTGGTTTTACTAATATTAAAATTTTATTTAATTTTACTTGAAAAATAAGAGGAGATTTAATATAATGCACTTTTTCAAAACGTTAATTTTTAATATAGTTTTTATTTTAATTAGTATTTTGGCAAATTCACAAGAATCGGTTTTTAAGAACCTTGTTTATTATGGTGAATATTATATTTCAAATAAAGAATATGAAAAAGCCCTAAATTTATACCTTGAAGCTTATAAAGAAAATAGTGAAAATAATTTTTTAAACTATAGAATAGGTGAGTGTTTATATTACATCAAAGAAAAAAGATTTGAAGCTATTAATTTCCTTGAAAAAGCAAAAACGAATATAAAAAAGTTTAAAGGAAATAATGTTGATTATAATGCTGCTCCTTATGAAGTTTTATTTTTGCTTGGGGATCTTTATCAGCGAAATAATCAGCTAGATAAAGCATTAGAATTATATCTTGATTACAAAGAATATGTAAGTATAAAAGATAAAGAAGAAATTGAAAAAATAAATTTTAAAATACAAAGTATCGCTATTGCACGTAATTATATTGAAAATCCTGTATCTGTTTACATTGAAAATTTAGGGACTACTATAAATAGTCGATTTTCAGATTATAATCCTGTAGTTTCATCTGATGAGAGTGTATTGATATTTACTTCATATTGGGAAACAACAGATTTAATTTTTATGAGCAAAAAAATTAATGGTATGTGGGGCCAGCCAATAAACATATCTAATCAATTAAAGACTGATGGAACATTTTATACAACTTCTCTTTCGGCAGATGGTAAAATACTTTTATTGGTAAAACAAACTGACTATGAAAGTGATATTTATGTGAGTTATTTTAAAGATTCAATTTGGACACCTGCAGTTAAATTTCCGGGAAAGATAAATTCATCATATTATGAGACAAGTGCTTGTATATCGTCATATGGTAATATTATAATTTTTAGTAGTAATAGGCCGGGTGGATACGGTGGTTTTGATCTATATTATTCTGAATTTAAGAATGGTAATTGGTTGACTCCTAAAAATATTGGATCTGAAATAAATACGAAATACAATGAGGAAGCTCCACAACTAACAGAAGATGGAAAAATATTGTTTTTTTGTTCGGAAGGTCACAGAAACATGGGTGGATATGATATTTTCTTTTCGACGAAACAAGAAGATGGATCTTGGACGACGCCTAAAAATTTAGGTTATCCAATAAATACAACCGATGATGATTTGTTTTTTGTACCTGTAAAAAATGGTTTAGTTGGTTACTTGTCTAAAAAAGATAATGAAAGTTATGGAAAACATGATATTTATAGATATTCGTTTTTAAAATATGAAGATAAAAATTTTATTAAAGTTGATGAGAAAAATAAAAATACTGAAGATATTTTTTCAGGTAATTTAAAAACAGGTTTCGAATCAGAGAATATAAGGGTAAGTTCGTCACAAAAAGAAATGATTTTGAATGATGAAAAGAATAGAAATAGAGATAGTTCGAAAGATAGGATTCTGCTGGAAAAAAATGAATTAAATACTACAGAAGTTTTGTCGATTGAAAAAATTTATCCAGAACCTAATTTTGAGTATATTGAGGCTAAAGATACTTTAACCATTCAATTAATGGCTGTAAAAAAAGAATTAAAACAAACATATTTTAAAGAGTTTGATAATATAAGAGTAATAAAAGGGAAAGATAATATTTACAGATATTTTGTTGGAGAATTTACTAAATATAGTGAAGCTAATGAATTTTTAAAAAAAGTTCGTAAATTTGGATATACAGATGCATTTATAAGAACATATAGATCTTTAAGAAATTAAATAAAATATATGAATGAATTTGAGATACGTTTACGTGCTTTAGAACCATCGGATCTGGATATCCTGTATAAATGGGAAAATGATCCAGAAGTCTGGAAAGTGAGTCATACTTTGACGCCTTATTCAAAATATATTTTACAGAAATATATTGAAAATTCGCATTTTGATATTTACCAAACGAGGCAATTAAGATTAATGATTGATTTAATAGAATCTGAAGATAAAAAACCTGTTACAATAGGAACAATAGATTTATTTGATTTTGATCCATATAATAATAGGGCAGGAATAGGAATTTTAATAGGTGATAAATCGCACAGAAAAAAGGGGTATGCTACGGCTGCATTAAAGCAATTTCTAGATTATGTTTTTAATACATTACAACTTCATCAGGTTTATTGTAATATTGCTGAAGGTAATGAAGAAAGTTTGAAGCTTTTTCAAAATCTTGGTTTTGAGATTGTAGGGGTTAAAAAAGAATGGCTTAAGAGGCAAAATAAATATGAAGACGAATATATTTTACAATTATTGAAAGATTGGTGGGTTGAAGAAAGCTAATAGAGTTATGAATTCAAAATACATAGATTTAATTTCAAAAATTCTTTCACTTCAACAATGGCAGGTGGAAAACACTGTCAGATTGCTTGAAGAGGGAGCAACAATACCTTTTATTAGTCGATATAGAAAAGAAAAGACAGGAAGTTTGAATGAAGTTCAGATAATTGCTATACAGGAGCAGTATAAACGTTTACAAGAATTAGATAAAAGACGAGAAACTATATTAAAAACAATTGAAGAACAGGGTAAGTTAACCAATGAGTTGAAGGAAAAAATATTAAAAGCAGAAACTATTTCTGAACTCGAAGATTTGTATTTGCCTTATCGTCCGAAGAAAAGAACAAGAGCTCTGATAGCTAAAGAAAATGGTTTGGAACCATTGGCAAAAGTAATTTTTAACCAGAATATAATTGATTTAGAACTGGAAGCTCAAAAATTTATTAGTGATAAAGTAAGAGATTTAGAGTCGGCTATTCAGGGAGCGCGAGATATTATAGCAGAATGGATTAGTGAGAATAAAAATGCTAGAGAAGCAATAAGAAGATTATTTGCTCGTGAAGCTATTATTAAATCTACTGTAATTAAGGGGAAAGAAAATGAAGCTATAAAATATCAAGATTATTTTAGTTTTTCTGAGCCATTAAAGAGTAGTCCTTCGCATAGGATACTAGCAATATTTAGGGGTGAAAAAGAAGGATTTTTAAAGATAACTTTAGAACCATCAGAAGAAAAAGCCTTAGAAATTCTTGAGAAACTTTTTATAAAAGCAGATAATCAATCATCGCATCAAGTGAAGTTGGCGATTAAAGATTCGTATAAGAGGTTACTAGCACCTTCGATCGAAACAGAATTTCGCAACGAAGCAAAAACTCGAGCAGATGAAGAAGCTATAAAAGTATTTGCAGAAAATCTTAGACAATTATTAATGTCTCCACCATTTGGCAACAAAAGAATTTTGGCAATTGATCCAGGTTATAAGACTGGTTGTAAAGTAGTCATACTTGATGAAAATGGAAATCTTTTACATAATGAGACAATATATCCAAATCCTCCACAGAATGAGGTAGGTAAATCGGCTAAAAAAATAGATACACTTATAAGTCAATATAAAGTTGATGCTATTGCAATAGGAAATGGAACTGCAAGTAGAGAAACTGAAAGGTTTATTAAGTCGCTCAGATTTTCTAGAGATATAAAAGTATTTGTTGTTAATGAAGCAGGTGCTTCAGTTTATTCTACTTCAAAGGTAGGAAGAGAAGAATTTCCTGATTATGATGTCACAGTGAGGGGTGCTGTTTCTATCGGCCGACGTTTGATGGATCCTCTTGCTGAACTTGTTAAAATTGATCCAAAATCAATTGGTGTTGGACAATATCAGCATGATGTTGATCAGAACAGGCTTAAAGAAGCTTTAGATAATGTTGTTATAAGTTGTGTCAATATGGTTGGAGTTGATGTTAATACAGCAAGCAAACATTTATTAACATATGTTTCGGGATTAGGACCTCAATTGGCTCAAAATATTGTAGAATATAGGAGTAAAAATGGACCATTTAGGAGTCGTGAAGAATTAAAAAGAGTTCCTCGTATGGGCGATAAAGCTTTTGAGCAATCGGCAGGATTTTTAAGAATAAGAGATGGTATAAACCCTTTGGATAATACTGCTGTTCATCCTGAAAGTTATTATATAGTTGAAAAAATTGCAAAAAAAATGGGAGTTGAAATAAAAGAATTAATTGAAGATAAAGATTTGAGAAAAAAGATTTGTCTTGAAGATTTTGTAGATGATAGGGTTGGATTACCAACATTGAATGATATTATGGAAGAATTGGAGAAACCAGGAAGAGATCCACGAAAAGAAGCTAAGATACTTGAATTTGCAGAAGGAATATATTCAATAGAAGATATAAAGCCAGGTATGATATTACCTGGAATAGTAACTAATATAACCAATTTTGGAGCTTTTGTTGATATTGGAATAAAGCAAAATGGGCTTGTTCATATTTCTCAAATGACCGATAAATTTATTAAAAGTCCTCTTGAAGTTGTTAAATTACATCAGCATGTGAAAGTAAAGGTTCTTGATGTGGATGTTCAACGTGGTAGAATAAATCTTACAATGAAAGGTATATTTTAATGTAAGCTGATATTTTATTTGAAATTGGCAAATTTTATTTGCTGATTTAAAATTTTATAGTATTATTAGTAATTTGTTAAAAATGATTACTGGTAATTTTTGTATGATATTTTTGTTTTTATAAAAACAGATTTTGCAAAAAATCCAATTTTTTAAGTAAATGTTGAAATTATTTATTATATAGGTACATAAAATATTTTTAAAATATTATTTTTAAGATTTAATTAAATGACAATTTTTTATACAGTAAAAATAGATATAACATGGTTGAATTTCTTATAAACATTGACAAAAAATTGTTTTTGTTTTTAAATCAATACCATTCTAAATTTTTTGATTTTGTGATGTGGCATATAAGCGGAAGAATTGAATGGGTTCCTCTTTATTTGTTGATATTATATTATTTAATCAGGCAATACAGAGTTAAATCAATTTATTTTATAGTAACTTTGGTTTTTCTTATTACTATTGTTGATCAGCTGTCTGTTTTATTATTTAAAAATACAATACAAAGATTAAGGCCATGTCATGATCCAACAATAATGCATTTGGTTCATATTGTTAACAATCATTGTGGAGGAATGTATGGTTTTATATCAAATCATGCAGCAAATAGCTTTGCTCTTGCAACTTATTCATCTTTTTTATTTAATAAAAAAATTTTTAAGGTTTTAATTTTCATATGGGCATTAATAGTATCGTATAGTCGTATATATCTGGGAGTTCATTTTCCAGGAGATATTATAGGTGGAGCAATGTTTGGTATAGTTATGGCTTATATCTTATGGTATTTTTCAGATTGCATAAACAAAAGAATATCAGTCTGTAATGAAACTTGTTAAAATTAATTTTAGAATTATTCCAGATGTTGTTTGGTTAATTATTGTTTTACTGTTTACATATTTTCCTTTAATTCTAGGTAAAGCAGTAATGAAATGGGATATTGTAGATATTAATTATCCTTGGAATTATTTTATTACTGAGAGCTTAAAGAATGGAATTTTGCCTTTATGGGATCCCTATTCACAATTTGGTTTTCCTTTATATGGTGATCCTGGAACCTGGTATCCAATAAACTGGTTGATACTAATTTTTAGAAATTATGATATAATAGCCAATCATATTATTTTTTTATTTCATTCGTTTGTTGCTGGTTACGGAATGTATAAATTATCAAAGTATCTGATTGTATCTCGAAAGATTGCTTTGATTGCCGGTATATGTTATATGTTAAGTGGTTTTTTTATTGGAAATGCTCAACATATCAGATGGTTAATAACAGCTGCATGGCTTCCTTTTTCAATTTATTTTTTTATAAGATTATATAAAAGTCCTAATGTATTATTATCAGTGAAGTTTGGAATAGCAATGTTTTTAATGTTATCAGGTGGTTATCCTGCTATTGTGTTTAGTTATATTTATGTTCTTATTGTTGTCTATATTGTATATTCGTTTCTTTTATTAAAGAAAAATTTTAAAATAGGTTGGTTTAAATGGAACTTTTATCTGTTATTATCCGTGTTAATATTTTTTTTAGCAGGTTTAATTGTAATTGTTGGTGCTTTCGACTTTGCTCCTTATATAAACAGAGGCAAACCATTACCTTTTGATGAGGAATTAAAAGGTGTTTTGTTGGGCTCATTGCCTTTTAAAGCATTATATTCGTTTTTCTTTCCTTTTGCTGTAGGACATCAAAATATCGAATTCTGGGGACAAGACTTTTCGGTATTAAATTGTTATTGCGGATTTTTAACCCTTATTGTAATTTCATTTGCTTTATACAAAAGATTAGTTGATTATAAATCTGGTATATTCATTGTTACAGGTATTTTTGCTTTAATGCTTGCAATGCCTCAGATTTTTCCTTTTAGGTATTGGTTTTATAAGTCATTACCTTTAATGGATTATTTCCGATTTTCTTCATTTTTCAGATTATATGCAATTTTTTCGTTTATTTTAGCTTTTGCTAACATATTAAAAAAAATTGAAAAAAATGTATATATTATTGAACAATTAACAAATTTTTTAAAAATTGTTTTTGTTATAGTTCTGATATATCAGATTTTTCTATATTTTAAACTTGACAAAGGTTTATTAATTTGGATTAAAAGAGATTTTTCTTTTTTTCGTGAAGTTGCAGGAATAAAAGCTCGTACATTTATACAAGGTATGATATTATTACTACTGTTGTTGTTATTAATTTATGCTCTTAAAAAATTTCCTGATAAAATTATTTCAATTGTTTTATTTTTTGTTTCTTTAGACATGTTTCAATCGGCATATTTAAATCTGTATGATACAGTTGTTTACAAATCTCGCGCATCAGTTATAAATAGTTATTGTAATAATTTTGGGGCTGGATTTCCACTGCCATCAGGGTTTGTACTTAATGAATTTAGTGAAAAGAATTTACAAAAAAGTACATTTTTCTTTTATCGTAATACAGGAGAGTTGTTTAAACATGTATCTCCTGATGCTTTCAGTCCCTATTGTTTATTAAATTTGGATAGTGTTAGCAAGACAAAAATGGTTGATATATTTTTATTGCAAAAAATGGCTTTCATAATAAATAATACTAAAAATATTGATGAGATTGATTCAATTTTTATTGTTAAAAATGAAAAGATTGTTTTTAAAAAATTTACTCCTTTATATATCGAACTTGAGATTGATTCAGCAAAAAATGGACAAACTCTTGTAATGTCTCAAAGTATTTATCCTTACTGGAATGCATATGTAAATAATTTTTCAATTAAAATAGATACAATTTGCCATAATTTTATTGGTATACCATTAAAAAATGGGAAGAATAATGTTAAGTTGATCTTTGAAGCAAAAAAAATAAAAATAGCTTTTTGGATAAGCCTAATAACATGGTTGATTGTGACCATATATCTTTTTATTATGTATATTCATAATAATAAAAAACTATGGGTTTTGTTTATAATGATTTCATTAATATTTTTTATTATCTCACTTAAAAGGTTAGCACTATTTAACTATGAAAGCAAAGGAATACATGTAAAAGATTTTCAGAGATATATTAATGATACAACATTTGTTTTAATCAACTCCGGGAACAATATTAAAGGTTTTGAAAATTATAATAATGAAAATTCTTTGAAATTTATATCTATTTATTTGAAAAAACAATTAGGTGAATTTCAAAAGAGAGTAAAAGAAATAGATAAAGAATATTTATGTTATGTCCATAATCAAATTACATTTTATCCAGAAGAAGAAGCAATTCTGAGATATTATTTTCCGGAGTTAATAAAAAAAATCAAATATGGAAGAAATTTTATTTTAGTTTTAAAGAGAGGGAAGAATAATCTATCGAATGTGAATAATAAAATATTTTTTACAAACTTTGATAATTTATCGATTAATGCAAGACTTGATAGCATTGAAAGTTTTTCTGGAAAATATAGTAATTATATAGATGGTATAAATATTTACAGTTACACGTATGAAAGTAATGCAAAGAAATCAAAACTGCAACATGTAAAATATTTAAAAGTATCATTAAAATTTAAAAGAAAATCTGATAATACTGATCCTTTAATAATAGTTGATATTTCAAGAAATGGGAAAATGGTATATTACCAATGGATTCCTTTAAAATGGTTCGAGTCGGATATTAATCAATGGAATTATGCATCTGCAGTTTTTCCTATTAATGAAATTTTGAAAAATAATGACATAGTAAAAATATATATAGCAAATAGAAATAATGACGATAAGGTATATATTGATGATTTTGAAATAGCTATAATAGATTAAAGAGAAATGAAAAGACAATATTTTTAAATTATTTAAATGATTTAAAAATTTTATTTTTTCATTTTTGTGATTGATATTTTGTAAGTAGGAGGATTTTTCATGTCATTACCAAGGTAATAACTTAAATGTGGAGGTTGATTATACCCAACATTTTGCCATGCTATTGCCAAGCGATAAACAGGATCGTGCATTAGAGTTACAAAACGATAATTTGTAGGGATAGTTGTAGTATAAATTCTCAATTCTTTTCCATCTGTCGACGGAAAAATTACTTCTTCGCGCCAATCTCCAAACAAGTCGGCACTGAGGCATGGGGTAGCTTTTGTTCCATTTATTGAAGTACAACCATTTGCTGTGAAAATTATCTCTGTTATTTCTTTTTCCCAATTCCATTTATAGATATTAGTTTTGTCGAGAAGTTCTCTTAATAAATCTCCATCCCACCATATACCAAAGTTACATGGTAAAGGTTCTTTGTTGCTTATTTTTTGGCCTTTACAATTGAATAATCCACTTATACCTCCTCCCTTAACCCAACATTCTGCACCAGGATATCGTGGATCTATATCAAAAGCATTAGCACGTCCTGGACCTTCGTTTGCATCTGGGCCCCATTCATTGCCTGATAGTATTGTTGGAACTTTCCATAATATACGTCCTGATTTTGCATCTCGGAAATTCATTCCTGCATCATCGGGTCGTTCCTGGATATTAAAGATTTCATAACCCTGATTATCTGGATTGAGGTCTGAAAAATGTAATGCATCACCATGGCCCAAGCCTGTTGAATATAGTCCTTTACCATTATCATCAATAACACACGATCCATAGATTATTTCATCTTTTCCATCACTATCGATATCTCCAACACTTAAATTATGATTTCCTTGTCCACTATATTTTTTATTATCAATATTGCCATCCTCACTATCAAAAGTCCATATATGAATAAGTTTATTTTTGGTAAATTTCCATGCTGTTATAACTGTACGTGTATAGTAGCCCCTACACATTATAATATAAGGAGTTTTGCCATCGAGATATGCAACACATGCCAGATATCTTTCAGAACGATTTCCAGTACCATCTCCCCAGATTTTTGCAAGCTCTTCAGGCTTTGGATATAATGTAGATGGATGTCGGGGAGGAATATAATCAACAGTTGTTATTGCTTTGCCTGTCAGCCCATCAAAAACAGTAAGATATTCTGGCCCTTTTAAAATGTGGCCATCAACTCTTCGTGAAATTATATTACCATTTTTATCGTTGTAATTAATAAAAGTTTCTGAAGGATATACATATATAGAATCTTTATTTCCAATGATATTGCCAACCCCATCAATTGTTCCGTCGGCAGTTTTGCAAACAAATTCTGCTTTACCGTCTCCATCAAAATCATATACCAGAAAAGGATTATAATGTGCTCCTTCACGAATATTTTTTCCAAGATTTATTCTCCACAATAGAGTACCATCTAATTTATAAGCTTCAAAGATAGGAGGATCTGTAATACCCCAAAAGCTATTATCTCGTCCTCTTCCAGCTTGATGTAATACTATATCATAAATACCATCACCATCCAAATCACCCACTGAAGCATCATTGGGTCGATATCCAGGTATTGTTTGTAAAGGTATTGTTAAATAATTATTTTCCCATATGCCAACAGACTTACTTGGGGATAATTCCTTGTTTTTAACTACAGGTTTCAAAAAATACTGAGTGTTTGATAATAAATTTTTATAAGTATCTATATAACAAGTATTGTATAATGGATATTTGTTTATTTTTATAATATTATTAAAATTTTTTCGATATAAATTAAAACAGATTAAAGGATAGTCACTACTCAATAATCTCCAGCTTAGGAAAACAGTAGAGTCACTTGTTTTAATAGCTACAAGGCCTCTGTCGAGATATTCCATCTGTCTTTTTACTGGGTTGAAAATATTAAAATATAGAATATAAAATAATATTAAAATACTTTTCATTTAAGATATTTTTTATATTTTTTGAATTCATTGAGTTTTCTAAGTTCTTTAGCTAAATAATATGCATTTAATCTGGCTCCTTCGTATGAAGTGTGTGTACCATCGATTTTTGTAAAATATACTGAATCAACAATGTTTTTACCTGATTTTTCATATTGTTCTGAAATAATATTATTTAAATCGATATAAGAAACTTTTTCTGTAATTGCAACTTCTTTTGCCCAATCGGCGTATTCATCGTGAGTAATTTTACCATCTTCTGTCCATCGGTTTCTTGGAACGGGAGTAATAATTATTGGAGTGGCATTTTTTATTTTACAATCATTAATATATTTTCGCATATAATAACCATAAGAATATACAATTTCTTCTTTACCTGTTGACTCCATAATTACTTTTACCGAATCGTTGCCAATGCCTTTTAATGTTCCTCTTTCTCGACCTGTGTTAAGTGGACTACCGTCATTATGTCCAAACTGAATTAATACAATATCTCCTTCGTTTAACTGATTATATACACTTTGCCATAATCCTTCTTTAATGAATGTTCTACTTGATCGACCTCCTCGAGCATAATTTTTTATTTTAAGTTTTGTTGTATCGATGTATAAGCTTAATAAGTCGCCCCAACCCCACAAACCATTATCCCCTTTTCCATTGCCATTTTTTACTGTCGAATCGCCAATAATATAAATTACAGGGTATTTTTTATAATTAAATGAAATAAATAACAATATTAATAATGTTAAAAAGAAAACTTTATTTTTCATGTTTTTATAATTTAAATTAAAGATAGAATTGAAGGTTTACAAAAAATTATCATTTTTTTAAAAATAATTATCATTTTTAGTAATTGTCATTAAAACTTTGATATTCTTTTTTTTATATTTGAAGTTAGTTAGATAATTTTTTTAGTTTATGAAAAACCTGAAAATCTTAAATCTGATTTTAATTATCATATTATTAATATTACTTAAGCAAACCTATTGTCAGCAAATAAACTGGAACGATAGGCCTGAGTTTGCTATGGTATTTTCGATAACAAATGAAGAAGCTGAGAAATTGGTATTGAAGCATATGGATGACAAAGAATACTATAGTAAATTAATGTATAATTTAGTAGATACTTTTAAGTTGATTACGGGGTGGGTACGAAGGCCTGATAAAGGTCATTTCATTTTTGCAGAAGTAAAGGGAAATAAAATGTATTGTGAATATAAGTTTATTGCTCCATTTCAGGTGTTTTTAATTAAAGAATATAATGCTCTGGCAATACAAGTAATTGATTTGGATGGTAAAGTAATAGAAAATGCAAAAGTTTTTTTAAACTATAAAAAAATTCCTTATGATAAGTTTACAAAAACTTATAGAATAGAAAATGATTGGATTTTTAAAGTTAAAAATATGTATTTAAAAGTTGTGGTTAATGATTTTACTTGTTTTATTAATTTGAACACATTAGAACCACCATACAGGCATATTAATGAATATGTTAATTATGGTTTTAATAGTATAAAATTTTACAGTTATTTAATAACAGATAAAAATAAATATAAGCCAGGAGATAGAGTTCGTTTTAAATCGTATGCATTATCAAGATTTAGAGTTCCATTAAAAAAAGAATTAGAACTGTGGCTAAGTGGAAATGGGAAAAATGTAAAAATAAAAAATATTGAACCATTAAGACCAGGTTGTTATGTTGGTGATTTTTATCTTCATGATTCTTTAAAAATACAACTTGATAAATTTTATAATTTACAATTAAAAATACCAGAAAATAATATTATTGTAGCTTCAACAAATTTTAAATATGAAGATTATGAATTATCGGGAATCAAAGTTGATATATCACTAAAAAATAATAAACATTATTATCCAGAAAAAAATATATTGAGTTTAAGAGTTACAGATATTAATGGATTGTATGTACAAGATGCAAAAGCAGAAGTTTTAATTAAAGTATTAAACATAAATAAACCTTTTGAAAATTATTTGTTTTATAAAGATACATTAATGTACATAAATAGAAATTTAGATAAAGATAAGCCTACTCAGATAGAAATACCTTCTGAAATATTTAAAAAAGCAAATTTAAATTATAGAATATTTGTAAATGTTCTTACATCAAACAATGAAAAAATAGAAAAAAGTGTTGATGCAGATTTTTATTATTCTAATTATGATATGGCTTATGAGCTTATAAAAGATAGTATTAGATTTTTTTTGACGTACAATGGGAAAGAGGTTTATAACGTAAATGGTAAAATATTTTACAATAACGAAAATAATTTATATAAAGAAGTAAATTTACCCTACATTGAAAAAATAAATCCACTAATATCAACTGTTTACATAAAAACAGATTTAATAGAAAAGGAAATTAATTTAGGTTATATAAAACCTTATATTGAAGTTAAGGGAGAAATAATAGGAGATAGTTTTAAGTTAGAGCTCGAAAATCCAAATTTATTAGATACGAAATGGTATATTTACCAAGGATCTGATCTAATAAGTAAAGGATCAGGAAAAATAATAAAGTTTAGTACTTTTATTTATGATAAAACAAAATCTTTTTATATAGATGTTTCATATTTGTATGCTGGAAATGAATATGTTATAAGTAGAGAATTTAAAATTCAAGAAAGTAAATTAAATATAAAAATAGATATACCGGAAAGAGTATATCCCGGAAAAACTATAGATGCTGAAATATATGTTTCTGATTTTTATGGTGAACCAGTAAGAAATGTTGATTTAACCGCTTTTGGAGTAGATGCTAAATTAAATTATAACTTTCCTAAAATACCATATTATGGTTCTACGTCTATGGGAAGATTGAAAAAATACAGTTATTCTATAAATAAAGATTCTAAAAAAATTATATTAGATCTTGATTATAGTAGATGGAATAAAATACTTGGTCTTGATACTATGATGTATTATAAATTTGCTTATCCTGATCAAAACTATTTTATATATCAATATCCAATTGATGATAGTACGCAGTTTGCTCCATTTGTTATGGAAAATGGTAAAGCATTACACATATATGTTATTGAAATAAATAATAAACCAATATTTTTTTCATGGACAAATCATACAAAAAGATATTCTTTTTATGTTCCACATTCTAAAAAGGTTCAAATAACAATGAGATTATCTGATAGATTAATAAGATTAGATTCAATTATTTTTCCAAAGAATACGAAAACTATAATCAGTTGCAATTTAGAACATATTCCTGCCGAAAATAAAATTATATTATCAGATAAATTTACAGATTATGAGCAAAAAAAATATTCTTTTTATATTTCTTCTTTCAATTTTAAGAATATTAAATGGGCTTATTTGTTAGATAAAAATAATAATATAATTCCTTTAATTATTTATCCTAAAAAAAATAATGAAAGAATAACTGTAGGACCAGTTGAGCCTTCTTATTATACTTATGTAGATAATTTATATAGTTTGAAATATAAACAAGAATGTTGTTGTAATAATTATATACAAGATAATATAGTATATCGTGAAAAACAACATATAAATTTGGATTTTAAACTTATAAAAAAATATTTTGATCCGTTTAATGTAATAAATGACCTGGCTATTAATAAAAAAATTTTTGAAGAAATGATTACTGTTAAACCTAGGTATGTTAGATGGTTTACAAAAATTGTGCATTTGATTTCGGATCGATTTAATTTTAAAATTTTTTTACCTAATTCTGAAAAGCCTATTGTAGCAGTATTATTCGAAAATGAGAAAGGAAAGATAATATCTTCAATTTATAGTATAAAATTCAGATATTTTGAGAATTTACAGAATATGAAAAAAGGATTTTATAATCTTATAATACTTTACGAAGATGGATCGTATGTTAAAAAAAATATGGTATATTTTAATTGTGAAGGGTTGCTATGTCTTGACCTAAGACAGGAAAAATTAAAAGATAAAGATGTTTATTCGGACAATTTATTGAAAAATTATTATAAAACAGAAGAAGAGGTTATAAATTACTTATTTAGTGATTATGAGGTCTTCAGTGAATCAGAAATTGATCAAAAAGGTTATATCGTAGAATTAGATAATCCTTTGGTCTATAATATTTCTGGTACAGTACTTGATGAGTTTGGAAATCCTTTACCAGGGGTGGTAGTAAATATAAAAGATACAAAATTTTATACTATTACTAATGGGAGTGGTAAATTTTACTTTAATATCTCATATATTGATAAGCCAGATGATATAGTTGAATTAGAGTTTAGATTATTCGGGTATAAAGAAACGGTTGTTAATGCATTAAAAGGAACTGATATTGTTGTTAAAATGGAACCAGAAATATATAATTTATCGGAAGTTGTTATTGTTGGATATTCATATTCTTCATCTCCTTCATTAACAGGATCTTATGCTCAAATCAAGGATGACAATATTATTTTTCCCGAATATGATAAGCCTTCTGAAATGAATGAAAAAATTGTTATTGATTTTGAAGAAAATTTATATAAAGAGTTATTAACTTTAAATAAAATAAGATCAAATTTTCAAGATGTAGCATTCTGGGAACCAACTTTATTAACAGATAAAAAGGGAAAAGCTAATTTTTCAATAAAATTTCCTGATAATATTACAAAATGGAATACGGTTGTTTATGGCATGAATGAACATCTTCAAACAGGAATGACTATTAAAAGTATTTTATCTTATAAACCTTTAATGACTGAATTAAATATTCCTCAATATCTTATTGTGGGTGATTCAACTAATTTAATAGGTAAAGTTTCTAATTATACAAATGATACTTTGATTAAAGGAAGTATAGAATTCAAAAAAAATAATATTAAAATGTTTAGTGATAGTATTGCTTTTAAATATGATCATATAACTAAATTGGGAATTAAACCAAATACTCACGACACTATAGTATTATCTTATTCTTTTAAAGGAGATGATGGTTATTTTGATGGCGAGGAACGTAAATTACCTGTATTAGAAAAAGGAATTACAATAGTCGAGGGTGGGCTTAATTTTCTAAAAAGTGGTGATTCAATAACATATGAAAACAAAAATGCAAAAATGTTTATAGAAATTATTAATAACAAAATAGATATTTTTTTAAATGATATTAAATACTTAAATTCTTATGAACATTATTGTAATGAACAATTATCTTCAATTCTAACCTCTTTTTTAACATTAAAAATATATTATGATCATATAGAAAAAAAATTTGATTATAATGACAATATTCATAAAATAATAAATTTATTATTAAAAAATCAAAACAATCAGTTTTTTTGGTCATGGTGGGGTAACCAATCTAATACATCATACTGGGTTTCAGCGCATGTATTAAGATCACTCAAGTTTGCTAAGGATATGGGATATAAAGTCGATCTTGACTTAGAAAATTTAAAGAAGAAATTGGTATATAAATACTTTATTTTAAAATCAATTCATGTATACGATATAGAAATCCTTAATGCCATTGCAAATTGGAATGTTGAGTTTGATTATAATTTATTAATACCGGAATTAGATTCTCTGCTTAATGTTTATCAACAAAGAGATTACAATAAATCTTTTTTATATTATAAATTTTTACTTGAAGAAATTAAACAATTAAGAAATCTTAATTTTGATATTAATAATATTTTGAAGTATAAAAATGAAACAATTTTAGGGAAAGTTTTTTTCGACGATTATAAACATAATATAAGTCATTGGATTGAAGATAAGTTAAATACCAATATTGTAGCATATAGAATAATAAGACGTGATCCGGTTTTGCGAAATGAATATTGTGATAAATTGATTTTATACATGATTAATGAAAAAAACAAATATCAATTGAATACATATTATATATCGAGTATTTTAAATACAGTGTTTTATGACTTATTAAATTTTGGAATGATAAGTGGAAAAAATGAATACTTAATAATAAAAGGTAAAGAAAATAGAATTATTAAAGAATTTCCTTATAAAATTCAACTATCAGAAAATGAACGAATTGAAATAATTAATAAAACTAAAATGTTTTTTTATATTATGGATTATAAAAATAAAAAAGTAACAGAGCCATATGAATATAATGATAAACTAAATATTGAAACATACTTTGAAAACAAAAATGATAATTACTTGAAATCTGGAGAACCAGTTAATTTTATTATTAATGTTAAAACTTTAACTGATTGTGAATATGTTATATTAGAAATTCCAATTCCTGCGGGTTGTAGTTATTATGAAAAAACAATTAGGACATATGATTTTGAGACTCACAGAGAATATTATAAGGAAAAGACCGTTATATACATTGAGAACTTAAAAAAGGGTATTTATGATTTTAAAATATCATTGTTACCAAGATATACAGGAAAATACAATATTAATCCTGCGAAAATTTCTTTAATGTATTTTCCTGTTATTACATCAAATAATGGAATGAAAACTGTGACAGTTTATTAAAAATCGTTTTTATGAAAAAATTTATTGAAAATAAAAGTTATTATTTTTATGCCGACTTTGGTAAATTATTTGATTTTTCATATGATGTTATAAAAAATGCATTTGAAAAGCCTTCGGAACGAAAAGAATTACTTAAGCAAATGTATTTATGTGGTTATAAATCATTGCCTTTAATTAGTGTTACTGCATTTATCGTAGGTTTAGTATTATCTGTACAAAGTTATCCAGTATTGTCAACACTTGGAGCCGAAATGTGGCTACCAGGAATGGTATTGGTTTCTGTTGTTCGTGAATTAGGGCCTGTATTGACAGCTTTAATTTTTACAGGAAAGGTAGCATCGGGATTTAGTGCCGAACTGGCAACTATGAAAGTTACTGAACAGATCGATGCTCTAGAAGTTTCGGGTATTAATGTAATTAAGTATCTTGTGGCAACACGCGTTTTTGCTTCTTTTTTTATGTTACCAGTTCTTGTTTTATATACCGATTTTGTATCGTTTATAGGTGCTTATGCAGGTATGTATAACCTCGAAAATCTTTCATTTTCATTGTATATAAAAAAAGCTTTTGATTTTATGTCTTTTTCTGATTTTTTTCCAGCCTTTATAAAAACATTTTTATTTGGTTATGCTATAGGTATAATAGCATGTTATCGTGGTTATTATACTACTCATGGCACCAAAGGAGTTGGTAATTCTGTAAATATTGCTGTAGTTCAGTCTTCTCTTGCTATATTTATTATTGATTTGATAGTTGTCCAGATTTCTAACTTAATATTGTAAAAAGTATTAACTTTGCTTAATGAATAACAATGAATACATAATTGTAGTAAAAGATTTAAATAAAAGTTTTGGTAATCAACAAGTTCTTGAAAATATTAACTTTTCACTAAAAAAAAATGATAATTTAGTTATATTAGGTAGATCAGGGACAGGAAAAACAGTTTTGCTTAAATGTATAATAGGACTAATAAAACCAGATAAAGGTGAAGTTATTATATATAATAATCCTATTTTTAAATTAGATAATAATAAATTGAGAAATATTAGAAAAAAAATAGGTTTTGTTTTTCAAAATGCAGCTTTGTTTGATTATTTTACAGTATATGAAAATCTAAAATTTTTGCTAGATAGAAATTTTTTTGATATGAATGATGATGAAAAACATGCGCATATAATGAGTATTCTTGAAAAAGTTGGATTAGAAAAGTCATATACAAAATATCCAGAGGAACTTTCAGGTGGAATGAAAAAAAGGGCTGGTATTGCAAGAGCTTTGATTTTGAATCCTGAAATTGTTTTATATGATGAACCAACAGCTGGATTGGATTATTATACATCACTTGAGATCTCTAAACTGATAAAAAATTTAAAAGATTATCATAATACATCTTCGATTATTGTTACTCATGATTTGAAATGTGCAGAAATTACAGCTGATAAAGTTATGGTTTTAAGTAAAAAAAATATAATTTTTGAAGGTTTGTTTAATGAATTTATGGATATTGCAGATAAAATTTTTAGCAATGGATAGAAAAGAAGATAAATACTTTATAAAATTAGGTGTATTTGTAGTTTTTGGAATTGTAATATTTTTTATAATAATTTATATCCTCGGTAAAAATAGAAATCTTTTTACTTCAAATATAAAAATTTATGGGGTTTTTGAAAATGTTTATGGATTAACAGAAGGAAATAAAGTTCGTTTGCTTGGTATTGATGTTGGTACTGTGGCCAAAATTAAAATAATATCTGAGAATAAAGTACTTGTTGAAATGTCGATTCAGAATGATATTGTAAAATTTGTACCCAAAAACTCTATTGCCACTATTGGTACAGAAGGTATTACAGGAAACAAAATAGTAGTTATTATTCCTGGAACAATAGATTATAGAGCTATTAAATCACGCGATACTTTAAATACTTTAAAACCAATAGAAATTGATGATATTTTAAAAGAAATCAAAAAGACAAGTGAAAATATTACAAAAGTTTCTGAAAATCTTATAGGAGTTACAGATAAAATAAATAGAGGAGAGGGAATTTTTGGTAAAATATTTACGGATACTGTGTTGTCTGCCAATTTAGATAAGGTAACCAGAAATATTGTTGATATAACTGAAAAATTAAATGAGATATCGGGTAATATAAAAAAAGGAGAAGGTTTACTTGGCACGATTCTTGTAGATACCAATTTTTCAAAAAATCTTGAAAAAGCAGGTAAAAATTTCGAATTAATTTCAAGAAATTTAAACAAAGCTATTGAAAAGATAAATAAAGGTGAAGGACTTTTAGGAAAACTTTATTATGATTCCTCACTTACTCAAAGATTTTATAAAATAACTGAAAATATTACTGATGTGAGCATTAAATTAAATGTAGCATCTGAAAATTTAAAAATTATAACAAGTTATATGGTTGATGGAGAAGGTGTGGTAAACAAAATTCTCGTTGATTCGGCTTTTGCCGATAGTATTGGAGTTGCAATAAATAAATTAAATAGAGCACTCGATGAACTAATAAATACGTCCGAGGTTATTAGAGATAATAAATTAATAAAATTGTTTTCAAAAAAGAAGAAAAAAGCAATTGATACTGGAGGAAAAAAATATGAGTAAGAAAAAAAAAGGTAAGAATGGCGATTTAAAAATATTAATGCAGAATGTGTTAAATGTTTTTTATTTAAATCCTGATAGATCGTACAATTATAAGCAAATTGCAAAGAAGCTGTTTATAGATAACAAAGATGATCGAAAATTAATTCAGGATGTTGTATTAAAGTTATGTAAAGCCGGAAAGTTAAAAGAGGTTGAAAGAGGTAAATATAAATTGAATAGAAAACCTATAGATATTGTAGGTAAAATAGAGATGACTTCTATGGGTTATGCTTATGTTATTTCGGAAAATTATAAAGAACCTATCTTTATATCGCAAAAAAATTTGAATCGTGCATTAGATGGTGATATAGTGAAGGTTAATTTATTTGCTCGAAAAAAATCAAAAAATATAGAAGGTGAGGTTTTGGAGATAATAGAAAGATCAAGAGATACTTTTGTAGGTGTACTTGAGGTTTCGACAAATTTTGCATTTCTAGTAGCAGATAATAAAAAAATGCCATATGATATTTTTATTCCTATTGAAAAATTAAATGGAGCTAAAGATGGTCAAAAAGCTATTGCAAAAATTATCGATTGGCCTGATCATGTAAAAAATCCCATTGGTGAAATTATAGAAGTACTTGGCAATAAGGGTGATAACGAAACAGAAATGCATGCTATTTTAGCAGAGTTTGGTTTGCCATGGCGTTTTCCTATAGAAGTTGATAAAGAGGCTGAAGAAATTTCTGACAAAATTACAGATGAAGAAATAGCATCGAGAAGAGATTTTAGAGATATTGTTACTTTTACTATTGATCCAGAGGATGCAAAAGATTTTGATGATGCTCTTTCGATTCGTAAAATAGATGATAATAAATGGGAAGTAGGAGTTCATATTGCCGATGTGACATATTATGTAAAACCCGATACTTTAATAGATCAAGAAGCATCACAACGTGCTACTTCTGTTTATCTTGTTGATCGAACCGTACCGATGTTGCCCGAAAGACTTTCGAATTATATATGTTCATTGCGTCCTGATGAAGATAAATTGTGTTTCTCTGCAGTTTTTATTTTAAATGAAAATGCTAAAATACTTGATGAATGGTTTGGGCGAACAATAATTCGTTCTAAAAGAAGATTCAATTATAAAGAAGTACAACAAATAATAGATACAGGTGAAGGTGAATTTGTTGAAGAAATATTAACCTTACACAAATTGGCTCAAAAATTGAGAATAGAAAGGTTTAAAAATGGATCAATAGCATTTGAACGTGATGAAGTAAAATTTGAATTAAATGAAAAAGGCGAGCCTGTAAGAATTTTTATTAGAGAATATGGTTATTCAAATCAATTGATAGAAGAATTTATGTTGCTGGCTAATAAACGTGTAGCAAATCTTATAGGGAATAATAAAAAGAAGCCAGTATTTGTATACAGAGTACACGATAAACCAAATATAGACAAATTGAAATCCTTTGCTCAATTTGTGAAAAAATTTGGTTATAAACTTGATTTAAGTAGTGATAAAGGAATTGCAAATTCTCTTAATAAGTTGTTGATTAGTGTAAGAGGAAAGCAGGAACAAGATTTAATTGAAAATCTTGCTTTACGTTCGATGGCAAAAGCAATTTATTCTACAAAAAATATTGGTCATTATGGATTGGGATTTTCTCATTATACACATTTTACTTCACCAATAAGGAGATATCCTGATATGATGGTGCACAGAATTTTGTCTGATTTTCTTGAAGGAAAAATTAATGGTGAAAAAAAGAAATATGAACAATTATGCAAGCATTCGTCACAGATGGAGCAACTTGCCGTTGAAGCCGAAAGAGCTTCAGTTAAATATAAACAGGTGGAATTTATGAAAAATAAGATTGGCGAAATATACGAAGGTATAATTTCGGGAGTTACAGAATGGGGAATTTATGTTGAAATTGTTGAGAATATGTGTGAGGGAATGATCCATCTTCGTAATTTAAAGGATGACTTTTATATTTATGATGAAAAAAATTATTGTATTGTTGGTAAATATGCAAAAAGAAAATTTCAACTTGGTGATACAATAAAAGTAAAACTCGTTAATGCCGATATTGATAAAAAACAACTTGATTTTGTTCTTGTCGACTAAATAAATTTGATCTTTAATTATGCTTTGTTGAGGGTAAAAGAGAAAGTAGTACCTACACCGGGTTGACTCCTGACACTGATTGTTTGTTGATGTGCTTCGATTATATGTTTTACAATTGCTAGACCTAACCCGGTGCCCCCCGATTCACGTGATCGACTTTTGTCAACTCTGAAAAAACGTTCAAAAATTCTCGACAAATACTGTTCTTCAATACCTATACCATCGTCGGCAATTTCTATTATTATTTTATTTTCAATTTCTGTAATACTAACTTTTGTTGTGCCATTAAATTTTCCATATTTTATAGAGTTGTTGATTATATTATTTAATACTTCAAGTATTTTTTCTTTATCTGCCAAAACAATTATAGGTTTTGAATATTTTCTGTCAAATTTTAGTTTGATATTTTTCTCGTTTGCAAGTCTTTCTTGAATTTCAAATGATTCTTCTATTAGTTCAATAATATCAAATTTTTGAATGTCTAATTTAAGTTCTCCTGATTCAAGTTTTGAAATTGTCTCAAGATCATTGATTATGGCTATTAATCTATTTACATTTTTATCTATTCTCTCTAAAAAATGTTTTGATAATTCGTTGTTTTGAAAATCTTCATCAAGTAAAGTAGAAATATACCCCTGTATATTAAAGATAGGAGTTTTTAGTTCATGAGCAACATTGCCGATGAATTCACGGCGATATTTTTCAAGTTGTTTTAATTGATTTATCTCAAGAGATTTTTTCTTAGCCCACAATATTATGTCTTTTTTTATCTCTTTAGCAATGTCTTTATCTTCAATATTTTCTATAAAATCCTTTTTAGAAAAATTTATTGCATTGATGATTTTGTATAAAGGGTTTATTTTGTTATAAATCAAATTGTTTATGAGTTTTTTTGTGATTATTAATATCAAAATAAAAGATATTATAGCTCCAAGAAGTCCAACCCATAAAGAATTTGAACTAAATTTATTGAATGCAAGAAATGTAAAAAAGTACCAAAAAGACGCAACTAACGAGATTATAATTACAACTTTTAATGGAGTAAGATTAATCATGTTTTTATATTAATTATGTTCAAACATAATAAATTTTTAACAAAATTTGATATATGTTGAAAGACTTTATATAAAACATTGATTTACATTGTTAGTTCATGTATTAGTCGACAATACACGAATATTATTCGACAATAAACGAAAGTAAATGATTTTTAACCGAATAAAGCGATTTTATTGATTTAGATTTGCAATATCTTTTTAATTAGTTTTAATGTTTAACTTTAAAAATTTAATATTATGAGAAGTATTCGTAACACTGTTCATCTGATAGGAAATATCGGATTGGACCCTGAAGTTAAAGTTTTAAGCAATGGTAGAAAAATGGCAAGATTCAGACTTGCAACAACCGACAGATATCGTAATTCTGAAGGTAAAATGATACGCGAAACTCAATGGCACACTGTAATTGTATGGGGAAATTTAGCAACTATTGTCGAAAGATATCTAAACAAAGGACGTGAAATAGCAATAGATGGTAAAATTATATATCGCAATTATGAAGACAAAGATGGTAAAACACGTTATGTAACAGAAATAGTTGCAAATGATATTGCTCTTTTGAATAATAAAAAAGGAAAATAAATTTTTCATAAAAAATAAAGGACCTTACTACTATTTGGTAAGGTCCTTTTTTATTTTGTAATTAATTGGTTTCAAGAATTTTAAAAAGTTCATCAAGTTTAGGAGTAAGTATTATTTCAGTTCTTCTGTTTTTTTGTCGAGCATCTGGAGTTTTTCGAGGATCAACAGGTAGATGTTCACCTCGACCAGCAGCAGTTATTCTTTTGGGGTCAATTTTTGAATTTTCAAGAATGACTCTTATAACAGATGTTGCTCTAAGAACACTCAGATCCCAATTATCTTGATATCTTGATCCTTTTAGTACAGGTACATCATCTGTATGTCCTTCAACCATAATGTTAATATCAGGATTTTGTTCTAATATTTTAGCAAGTCTTTTTAATGCTAAAGTTCCTTTCTCATCGATATCTGTACTTCCACTTTTAAAAAGAAGTTTGTCTTCCATAGAAACATATACTTTTCCATTTCTAATGTTTACACTTAAACCTTGTCCTTCAAAACCTAATAATGCATCGCTGACTTTCTTTTTCAAGGCCATAACAGTAGAATCTTTTCTTTGTAAAATTTTTTCTAGTTCGGCAAGACGAGCATTTCTTTTTTCAAGTTCTTTGCTTAAAGCATCAAGACTTTTTTTCTTTTCATCAAGTGAGGCTGATATTCGATTCAATTGTTCTTCTTTTTCAAGTAAGGATTCTTGTGATTTTTGAAGTTTATCTATTAATTTTTGTGTTTCATATGTGCTACCCTGTTTTAGACTTTTGTATGATTGATCAAGTTCATTATATTTTTTTTCAAGTTGCAAGTATCTTTCTTCGCAGGCATTTTGATTTTTTGTTGCTTCTAATTTTTCTTTTTCAATTGTTTTTCTCAACGAATCGCAAACGTAATATTTCGATTTAAACTCTTTTGAAGATACTTTAAGTTCTTCATTTTCTTTTAGTAAGTTATTGTTTTCTTCCTTGTAATTTTTAAGTTGGGTGTTTTTTTCCTGTAAAATCGAAATTGGCACACACGATAATACAAGTGGGATTAATGCTATAGTTAATAAATTTCTCATTATCATATAAAAATAATTTTAGTTAAATTATACAAATTTAAAGAGTTTTTAATAATATTATAATTATGTATTTAGCATTTAAATTTTAACATATTAGTTAAAAAATTATTTTATATTAATTCATAAGTCTGAACTTTTTTATTTTTACAGTATAATTGTTAATAATTAAAATTGTTTATATTCAACGTATTCTTATGCAGAATTTTCCTATCAAATATATAATGTTCCATATATTAAAGTTTTATAAAAAAACTGATTTAACAAACTTAAATTAAAATCAACTTATACAATTACATTTTGATTAAAACTGACGATGAAATTTTACTCTCGGAAGGTATAGATTTATAAAAAATAGACTACCATTCTTTTAAAATTTCATTTACAAGTCTATGATCTTCATCTATACTCCTACCTTTAGTAGTAAGATAGTCTCCTATTAACATACCATTGGCACCAGCTATGAAAGCCATACTTTGAAAATCTTTTAAAATACTCTCTCTTCCTGCAGCAATTTTTATTGTTTTATTTTTAAGTATTATTCTAAATATTGCAATTGTTCTTATAATATCGTAGCATGAAATGTTATTTATTTTTTCTAAGGGTGTTCCATTAATTGGTATAAGGATATTTAATGGTATAGAATCGACATCTAAATCTTTTAAAATAAATGCCATATCTATTCTATCATCCCAATTTTCACCAAGTCCAATGATACCGCCAGAACAAATCTCGAGACCAATATTTTTTGCCTCTTTTATTGTTTGAATTCTTGTATCGAAATCATGAGTTGTAACAATTTTAGGATAAAATTTTTTTGATGTTTCAATGTTATGGTGGTATCTTGACAGACCAGCTTCTTTTAAAATTAAAAGTTCATTCTTGTTTAGTACACCTAAAGATGCACAGACTTTTAATTTTAAATCATTTGTAATACTTTTTATTGCAAACGAAATTGTTTCTATTTCTTTTATTGTTAAATTGTATCCACTTGTTACAATGCCAAATCTTTCTGCTCCTATTTGTTTTGCTTTTTTTGCTGCATTAATAATTTCTTCTTTGTTTTTCAGGGGATAAATAAGTATATTTGTATTGTAATGTGATGATTGAGCACAAAATTTACAATCCTCACTACATAAGCCTGATTTAGCATTTAAAATAGAACAAAGTTCAAATTTATTTCCTATTTCCTTTTTTCTAATATTGTTTGACAAAGTAATTAATTCAGTTATAGGCATCTTTATTAATTCTTCAATCTCTTTTCTCTTCATCTTATCAAAAAGCCAAAAATGGATGCATAGTCAAAAATAACAAATCTTTTTTAAGGTTTAATTATTTAAAACTAATTATTTATTAACTTTGTTAAATATTTTTTTGTTTATGGAAAATTATCCAATTTTGAGCAAAATAAATTATCCAGATGATTTGAAAAATCTTACAATTGAAGAATTATTGTTGTTATGTAATGATTTAAGGAATTATATTGTAGATGTGGTTTCTAATAATTCGGGACATTTAGGTGCAAATTTAGGAGTGATTGAATTAACAGTAGCTTTACATTATGTTTTTAATGCTCCTTATGATAAAATTATCTGGGATGTTGGCCATCAAGCTTATTGTCATAAAATCCTTACAGGGAGAAAAGATTTATTCCCTACCAATCGTAAATTTGGAGGTATAAGTGGCTTTCCTAAAATGTCTGAAAGTGAATATGATGCTTTTGGAACTGGGCATTCATCAACTTCTATCTCGGCAGCGCTTGGAATTACAATAGCAGATAGGTTAAATAATGTTTTAGATAGAAATGTTGTTGCAATAATTGGGGATGGTGCGCTAACAGGAGGTATGGCTTTCGAAGCTCTTAATCATGCAGGTATAGAAAAGACAAATTTGCTGGTAATTTTAAACGATAATAATATATCTATTGATCCCAGTGTTGGTGCTTTGAAAGAATATCTGACTGATATTACTACTTCTCCTGCATACAATAAATTAAGAAATGATATATGGAATATTCTAGGTAAACTTAGTACAATAGGACCTATAAGAAGTTATGCACAAAAATTAGAAAATGCTTTGAAGGCTTTGCTAATGCAACAAGGTAATTTTTTTGAAGCTCTTAATTTCAGGTATTTTGGTCCTGTTGATGGGCACGATTTGCCACATCTCATACAATTGCTACAGGATATAAAAAAAATTCAGGGTCCACGTATCTTACATGTTATAACCCAAAAAGGTAAGGGTTTTAAGTATGCCGAAACCAATCAAACAATGTTTCATTCGCCTGGCAAATTTGATAAAGAAACGGGAAAAATTATTGAAGAAGAAGAGCCTCATCCACCTTTATATCAAGATGTATTTGGTTATACAATACTTGAACTTGCTGAAAAGAATAAAAAAATTGTTGGTATTACACCTGCTATGCCTACAGGTTGCTCATTGAAAATAATGATGGATGTTATGCCTCAACGAACTTTTGATGTCGGTATAGCAGAACAGCATGCTGTTACTTTTGCTGCAGGATTAGCAACTCAAGGAATGATACCATATTGCAACATTTATTCAACTTTTTTACAAAGAGCATACGATCAGATTATTCATGATGTTGCTATACAAAATTTGCATGTTGTTTTTTGCATTGATAGAGCAGGTTTGGTTGGACAGGATGGCCCAACTCATCATGGTGCTTTTGATATTGCTTTTTTAAGACCAATACCCAATATTATAATATCTGCACCTATGGACGAAATTGAGCTACGCAATCTGCTTTATACTGCTCAGTTGAAAAATTGGGGCCCTTTTGCAATAAGGTACCCGAAAGGTTACGGGGTACACATTAATTGGCGTAAACCATTTCAAGAAATTCCTGTTGGTAAAGGTAGGATTTTAAAAGAAGGTAATGATATTGCAATTTTATCTATTGGTCATGTTGGTAATTTTGTTACTGTAGCAATAGATGCAATTGAAAAAGATGGTTTTTCAGTTGCACATTACGACATGCGATTTGTGAAACCTATTGATGAAATTTTGTTGCATGAAATATTTAATAAATTTGATAAAATTATAACCGTTGAAGATGGTACTGTAGTTGGTGGTTTTGGAAGTGCAATAATAGAATTTATGATTGACAATAATTATAGTTCCAAAATATTACGTTTAGGAATTCCTAATAAATTTATTGAACAGGGAACACAGAAAGAATTATACAAAATTTGTGGTTACGATGCCGAGGGTATTTATAAAGCAGCTATTAACTTACTAACTAATAAGTATGATAATAAAAAAGTATATTCAGTTATCTCAAAGTAAAATAATAATTAATTATACAAAAAAATAATATGGAGAAAAAGAAGATTTTTGAAAATAAAAGAAATAGAAATAAAGAAACACAAAACAAAAAATTCATTGGCAAAGTAAAAAAAGTAAAAAAAGATAGTTTGAAGGGGAAAAATATAAAATCAGAAAATGATGAAGAATTAATAAGATTGAACAGATATATTGCAAGCACAGGCTTGTGTTCACGTCGTGAAGCAGATAATTTGATACTTGCAGGAGTTATTACTGTCAATGATAAAGTTGTTACGGAACTTGGTACAAAAATAAAACCTGGTGATGTAGTAAAATATAATGGACAAATTATTAAACCTGAGAAAAAAGTATATATTTTGTTAAATAAGCCAAAAGATTATGTTACAACAACAAAAGATCCACATTGTAAAAAGCATGTTTTGCAATTAATTAAAGGTGCTTGCAAAGAAAGAGTTTTTCCTGTTGGTCGACTCGATAGGAATACAACTGGTGTTTTGTTGTTGACAAATGATGGAGAACTAGCTAAACAACTTACTCATCCCAGATATAATAAACTAAAAATTTATCATGTAACTCTGGATAAAAATCTGAAGCCCGAACATAAAAAGCAAATTGAGGAGGGAATAACACTTGAAGATGGTTTTATTAAAGTTGATGCTATTGAATATACTAATCCTGAAGACAAGAAACAAGTTGGTGTTGAGATTCATTCGGGTCGAAATCATATTATAAAAAGAATTTTTGAACATTTTAATTATAAAGTTATTAAATTAGATAGAGTTTATTTTGCTGGATTAACAAAGAAAGGATTACCGCGAGGTAAATGGAGATTTTTAACAGAAAAAGAAATTGCAATGTTGAAAATGGGTGCTTATGATTAAAAAAACGACTTTTATTTTTTGGTAAAAAATTAAAAGTTAATTTGATAATACGAAAAAGAATAAATATGAATACTGATAAAAAAAACAATTTATCGATTTATGAAAAAGTAGTTGAAAAGTTTTGTATTATTGAAGATGGTGAAGATGGAATTTTGACATCGTCGGGAATGATAGCTATTTTTGCTACAATAACTGGATTGCTTTCGGCAGGTGATAATATTATTATACCTTCTTCATTAAGTGCAGAAACCTTAATTTTTTTTAAACGTATTCTTCCTAAATTTGGTATTACCCATACAATAGTAGATTTAAATAAAGATAAATTGTTAAAAGAAAATATTACACCTATTACAAAAATGATATTTATTGAAACTCCTTCTAATCCTCTTTTAACTATTTACGATATTGAAAAATTAGCAAAAGTATGTAATAAAAATAATTTGTATCTTGTAGTTGACAATACAAATGCTACGCCTTATTTACAAAATCCTTTGAAACATGGTGCTGATATAGTTATACATTTTGCCGATAAGTTTATTAATTCTATAAATGAAGATTTGGCTGGTTTGATAATTGGCAAGAAGAGATATTTAAAAGAAATTAAAGAAGTTATTAAGATTATAAATCCTGATATATCTGAATCAACGGTTTATTTTTTAATGAAAAGCATTGAAACATTGCAAATGCGTATAGAAAAAATATGCACAAATGCATTTACAATTGTTGGTTTTTTGGAAGATAATGATAAAGTTGAATGGATAAGATATCCCTATTTGTCAAGTCATCCTCAATACGATTTAGCAAAAGCACATATGAAAGGTGGTGGAGGTGTTATTACTTTTAAAATTAAAGGTAGAAAGCAGGATATTGAAAAATTTCTTAAAAGTTTAAAGATAATTAAAATTGGGGATAATAATAAAAATTCAAATTATACAAGATTAATTTATCTTTATAAAAGTAAATATGCTGATTTGGATTCAACTTTGCAAAAAGCAAATTCAATAGAGCATGGTGTAGTAAGTTTGATTGTTGGGATCGACGATGTTGAAGAAATTTTAAAAGATCTGAAAGAAGCATTTAACGTTATTGGATAGATATTTTTTAGCATCTTATTATTTGTGCGCCAATAGCATTAAGTCTTTCATCGATTTTATAATATCCTCTATCGATTTGTTCGATATTATGAATGATGCTTACACCGTCTGCTGATAAGGCAGCAATTAATAATGCAACACCTGCTCGTATATCGGGTGAAGTCATAATCGAGGGACGTAGTTTTATCTGTCGATCAAGTCCTATAACAGTTGCTCTGTGGGGATCACATAAAATAATTTGTGCGCCCATATCAATGAGTTTATCTACAAAAAATAAGCGGCTTTCAAACATTTTTTGATGTATCAAAACACTTCCACGTGCTTGTGTTGCAACAACTAACATAATGCTTAAAAGATCGGGGCTAAGACCTGGCCAAGGTGCATCATCTATTTTCATTATTGAGCCGTCGATATATGTTTCTATCTCGTAATGGTCGTGTGGTGGTATATAAATATCGTCATTTATTTTTAATATATTTATGCCTAATTTTTTAAATGCTCTGGGGATTATTCCAAGATTTTCATAAGATACATTTTTTATAGTAATTTCAGAACATGTCATTGCTGCAAGGCCGATAAAACTACCAATTTCAATCATGTCAGGTAATATTTCATGTGAACAACCATGCAAACTTTCGACTCCTTCGATAGTTAATAGATTAGAGCCAACACCATGAATTTTAGCTCCCATTTTGATAAGCATTTTGCATAATTGTTGAATATATGGTTCACAGGCAGCATTATAAATTGTGGTAATTCCTTTGGCTTTAACAGCTGCCATTATAATATTAGCAGTTCCAGTTACAGAAGCTTCGTCAAGCAATATGTATGTTCCTTTTAATTTGTCGGTTTCTATAGTATAAGTTTCTTTATCAGGAAAATATTCAAATTTTGCTCCTAATGCTGCAAGTCCATTGAAATGAGTGTCAAGTCTTCGTCTTCCTATTTTATCTCCACCAGGTTTGGGCAAGATTACTTTTCCTATTCTTGTTAGCAAAGGACCCGTAATCATTACTGATCCACGAAGACTATTACTTTTTTTATAAAAATCTTCTGTATAAAAATAATCTGTGTTAATATTTTTAGTTTGAAATTTATATGTGTTATTATTAACTTTTGTTATGCTTACACCTAATTCGCGAAGTATATCAATAAGATTTAAAACGTCTGCAATTTCAGGAATATTTGAAATTATAATAGGATCATCAGTAAGTAAAGTAGCACATATAACTTGTAAAGCTTCATTTTTTGATCCTTGAGGATATAATTCACCTTTTAATTTTTTACCTCCATAAATTTTGAATGAGGCCATTAAATTATTATTTATTACGTTTTTGATTTTGTTGTTTTTTATGTTTTTTTATTAAATCTCTCGAATCGCTTAATTTTAATCCTTGTGCATTAATTTTTCCTTTAGATATTTCATATAAGTCACGAATTATAATTTCGTCTTCTACAGAATCTTTGTTCCATGTCAGGTATAATTTTTTCATATGATTGGCAATAGCCTTTATTAGTTCTTCTTTTTCTTTGCTTTCTGGCATGTCAGCAATTTTATTTATCATTTCTTCGGTATAACGACCATAATATCTATATTTAATGTCTCCTTGAGGATAAGGTATTGGTCGTGGTTTTTCTTGAAATTTTTTTGGAGTGGGTTTTTCATACGGGCAATCGATATCGAGTTGAAAATTTGATATAATAAAAAGATGGTCCCATAATTTGTGTTTAAACTCGTTGGTATCTCTTAGTTGTGGGTTAATATTCCCCATTACATTAACAACAATCTGAGCAAGTTGATTGCGCTTTTCTCTATCCTCAATTGTCATCAAATATTCCACCATTTTCTGAACATGCCTACCGTATTCGGGTAATATTAGTTTGTTTCTTTGTGTATTATAATCAAAACCCATAAGTTGTATTGATTTATATTTAAGTACAAATCTAATTCATTTATAAATAATTATAAACAGTTAACTAAAATTTTTTATCAATTATTTTTAAGCGAGCGAATTTTAAAAGTAATTGTTTTTCTTGTTTTATTTCTGGAAAATAGACACGAGCTTTTTTATTTTCTGATTCGCCTTCAATAACAATTACTTCACCAACACCAAACATTCTATGTTGAACAATCATACCTTCCTTTATATGCTCGGGATTATCTGGAATAAAGTTTGTATTATCGTTATTAATATTATTAAATGATGATTTTAAAATTTTTTCTGTTTTTTTTCTGATGAAATCATTATCAATAACATCTTTATTGTTATTAAACATTTCATTGTTATTTTTTAATTTTATAAAACCATTTTTCTGATTCCATTCAATATACCTTAAATCAATTTCGGATAAAAATTTGCTAGGTAACGATTTTTCTGATTTTCCCCATTTAAACCTGTTGTTACTGTAAGTTATGAATACTCTTTTTCTAGCTCTGGTAACAGCAACATAAAATAGTCGTCTTTCTTCTTCAAGCAATTGAATATTGTACTTTGATGATAGTGAGGGAAAAAGATTATCTTCCATACCTGTAATAAAAACAACATCAAATTCAAGCCCTTTGGCTGAATGTACTGTCATTACAGTAACCACGTCATTGTCTGTTTTCTTATCATCGTCCATGTCGGTGAGTAAAGAAACTTCTTGTAGATATCTACCTATCTGATTGTTTTCGGGATTGTTTTCGACAAATTCTCCAATAGCATTTAATAATCCTTCAATATTTTCAAGGCGACTTTTGTCTTCAATTGAATGTGAAGTATACAAATCTTTTAGAATGCCTGATTCGGCAAACACATGTTGTGCAAGTTGTTTTGCATTAGTAGTTTTGCTTAATTGTTGAAAGTTTGAAATCATATTCTTGAAATCGATAATTTTGTTTATGGTTGATTTGTTTAATCCTAAATATACTAGATATTGATATTCCAGCACTTCCCATATAGGCTTTTGTAAACTATTAGCATAATTTTCGATTTTTTCTAATGTAACATCGCCAATACCTCTTGATGGGTAATTTATTATTCTTTTCAACGATTCATCATCTGAAGTGTTTACTATTAATCGTAAATATGCGAGAGCATCTTTTATTTCTTTGCGCTGATAGAACGAGATGTTTCCATAAATTCTATAAGGAATATTTTTTATTCGAAGGGTCTCTTCGAAAATTCGTGACTGAGCATTGGTTCTGTATAAGATAGCAAAATCACTATATTTTAAACGATATGTGTATATCAGATCTATTATTTTGTTTGCTACGTAGAATCCTTCATCACGATCTGTTTCGTGTTCAGTTATTAAAATTTTTTCACCAGTTTCGTTATTTGACCATACATTTTTAAATATTTGTCCTTTGTTGTTTTTTATTATGCTGTTAGCAGCATTTACTATAGTTTGAGTCGATCGATAATTTTGTTCAAGTTTAAATATTTTACAATTAGGATAATCATTTTTAAAATTGAGTATATTTTCAATTTTGGCACCTCTAAACGAGTAAATACTTTGTGCATCGTCGCCAACAACACAAATATTATAGTGTTTTTTTGATAGTTCTTTTAAAATTAAATATTGTACATAATTTGTATCTTGATATTCATCAACAAGAATGTATTGAAATTTTGATTGATATTTATCAAGTATGTTTTGTGAATTTTTAAAAAGTATATAAGTATTGATAAGCAAATCGTCGAAGTCCATTGCATTAGCTTTTCTACATCTATTATTATAAATCTTATATATTTCTGCAATTTTTTCAAGTTCCGATTGTTTTTGTTTATCCTGATAATTATAGGTTTCAAGAAGTTTATCTGGTGTTATTAAATTATTTTTTGAAAATGAAATTATACTATGCACATCGCTTGTTTTAAATGTTTTTTCATCAAGTTTTAATTCTTTTAGTATGGTTTTTATAAGATTTCTTGAATCGGTAGTATCATAAATTGTGAAATCAGATGTAAATCCAAGATTATCAGATTCATATCTTAAAATTCTAGCAAAAACTGAATGAAATGTTCCCATCCATAGAAATTTTGATACATCCTGTCCAATAATTTTGTTAATTCTTTCTTTCATTTCATTAGCTGCTTTATTGGTAAAAGTAAGAGCCAGTATCGACGAAGGTTTAAATTTATTCGATATGAGATAAGCTATTTTGTAAGTCAATACTCTTGTCTTACCTGAGCCTGCACCAGCAATAACTAAAACGGGACTATCAAAATATACTACTGCTTCGTATTGTTGTTTATTAAGTTCTTTTAAAAAATTTTCCATGAATACTAATTTTCTGCTTCAAAATTACTATAAACATTCATGATTACATTGTTATATTTTAATAAAATAATTAACTTTAAAATTATCTGTGGTTTAATTTATTAAATATTTAATGTTGAAAAAAATAAAAGTTTGCTAAAATTGTTATTATTTTACGGCAAGAAATAAACTTTTGAAAAAATGATGAAATTTGTTTTTATTGAAAAATACAAAGCTTTAATAAATGGCATAATATTAATTTATTTAATATTTTTCTATACAAGTAAATTAAATTCACAAATATATTCACCCGATGCACATTATTCGGAAAGAACGTTGTATAGTATAAATGGCAAATATGATTCTATCTTTATTTTTAATGTACCAGAATTTGGTAAAAAGTTTACAATTACCCTGGCAGCAAACTCTTTTGATTATGAAGCTTGTAATTTTTTCTGGTATAGGTATGATGTAAATAATAAAGAGTACATTTTATTAAAAAATGAAAATACTACTTTTTCAAAAATAGATACTATTATGTATGATGGTGGGTATAGATTAATACGAGAAAAAAATGGAATTAACGATACATGTAGAGTTTGGGTATTTTTTAATGATTTTAATATTAAAATTGCTTCAAAAGATGAAAATAATCATTTACCACAGGTTCCGCCATACACGACATGTAACATGCTTAATATTGTAACAGAATTAAAAAATAGAACTTATACATATTATCATCCATTGACAGGTAATTCGTTTGTTTTGGTTAATAGTTATGAAATTTCGTGGGAAAAAGATAAACCTTCGGGGTCGTTACCAACAAAAAGATGGAATGCTTATGTTTATGATCCTCCATACGAGAATACATGGTATAAAATAATTGTAAAAGATCGATTTAATTTGAAAAGAACAGACAGTGTTTTTTATAAATCGGTACAATCGAAAGCAGAAATAAATTCAAAATATATAGAACTAAGTGATAAAAAATATTATCCTGAATATTATGGTGTTTATTATGGAAAAACTTATTATGATAAATTGACTGATAAAGAGTATCCTGCTCCTGGAAAATTTATTTTTACTGCCGATAAATCGAAGAATGTTGCTAAATATAAATGGCAAATAGATAGAGAAATAGATACATTGTTTTATAATTTGAAAGACACGTTTCTTTATGAATTTTATTTTCCAGGGAAATACAGGGTAAAATTAACAACATGGTCAGCAGCACCCTTTGAATGTGAAGATTCTGTTACGATTGAAGTTAAATTAGCATCGTCGTTACTTGGTGGTGATTCGTTGCTTTTTCCTAATGTTTTTACTCCCAATAGCGATGGTTTTAATGGCTTGTTTAAACATTATCAAGATGGTACCTTAAATGATCCTTCAAATAAAAATAATTTGTTTCGAACATATGATGTTTCGATTTATAATTTTTCAATAAAAATATTTAGTCGATATGGTACAATTGTTCATGAATATCGTGGAAATATAAGAGATTGGAAAGGATGGGATGGTAAGATTAAAGATAGTGATAGAGATGCTCCTGAAGGTGTTTATTATTGGGTTGTAGATATGATACAGGCATATGAATATCGTGAAGGAGGAGTACTTAAAGCAAAGAAGTTTGATAAAAAATTGCAGTCGGGTTTTGTACATTTATTTAGAGAATATAATCGGTAACATTATATTTCGTAATGTATTTCTGACTTATTTATATTTAACAAATTGATAATTAGTTTTATTTACTGATATTTTTTGATAAATATATAAAAGTTATTGTTTCACTGATTTTTCTTTAAAGTTTCATCACAAGTGGTCATATTTTTAAAAAATGATAAGAAATAGTAATTAAATGATAAGTTAGAATTGAATAATTCAGTTTATTTTTGATTATACCAATTATCTTATTTCTGTTTTATGAAAAGTCTTGTTATTGTATTTTCTATATTTTTATTTGTTTTTAATGCATTTACACAGCGGGAAAAAATAAATTTTAACTATCAATGGCAATTATATGTTGGTGATACGTTACCGAAAGACGAAAGTTTATGGAAAAATGTTTCGTTACCTGTAGCTTTTAATGAAGATGATGCTTTTAGAAAAGCTATTAATGAACTTACGACTGGAATTGCTTGGTATCGAAAATTTTTTTATTTACCAAAGAAATGGAATAATAAAAAAATATTTATTGAATTTGAAGGAGTACGTCAGGCTGCAGAAATTTATGTTAATAATAATAAGGTTGCTTTGCATGAAAATGGAGTAATGGCGTTTGGCATTGATTTAACACCTTACTTGAACTTTGGAAATAAGATAAATACAATTGTTGTTAGAACCGATAATCGATGGGATTACCGTGAAAAATCGACCGGAACTTTGTTTCAATGGCATAATAAAAATTTTAATGCTAATTATGGCGGTATTATTAAAAATGTATTTCTGCATATTACAAATAAGGTTTATCAGACTTTGCCGTTATATTCTTTTTTAAATACTACAGGTGTATATGTTTATGCTAAAAATATTAATGTTTCTAATAAGAAGGCAATAATATTTGTTGAATCGGAAATAAAAAATGAGACAGATAAGGATAAAAAAATATGGTTTGAATTTTCTATCCATGAATTAGATGGGAAATTGAAAGCAAAATCTGCAGGAAAATATTTTATGATAAGTAAAGGGTCAACAGTTATTGTAAAAGATTCTGTTATAATCAATTCAATTGAATTATGGAGTTGGGGATATGGGTATCTTTATGATGTAAAAACCAAACTTATTGAAAAAAAACAGATTGTTGACGAAGTAAGTATAATAACAGGTTTTAGAAAGACATTTTTTGGTAATGGTATGGTATATTTAAATGATTGTATAATTCAACTGAAAGGATATGCTCAAAGATCAACCAACGAATGGCCAGCGTTAGGAAGTTGTGTACCTCCATGGGTTAGTGATTTTAGTAATCAGTTGATTGTTGATGGTAATGGTAATTTGATACGATGGATGCATGTTACTCCATGGAAGCAAGATATTGAATCGTGTGATAGGTTAGGTATAATACAAGCAATGCCTGCAGGCGATGCAGAAAAAGATGTTGAAGGAAGACAGTGGCAACAGAGATTAGAATTGATGCGTGATGCAATTATTTATAATCGGAATAATCCAAGTATATTGTTTTATGAATGTGGGAATGAAAATATTTCTGAAGAACATATGTTGGAGATGAAATTATTGAGAGATAAATATGATCCATATGGTGGGAGGGCAATAGGATCGCGTGAAATGCTTGATAGTAAAATTGCTGAATATGGGGGTGAAATGTTGTATATAAATAAAAGTGCGGGTAAACCAATGTGGGCAATGGAATATTCTAGGGATGAAGGATTAAGAAAATACTGGGATGAATTTTTGCCACCTTTTCATAAAGATGGCGATGGCCCACTATATAGAAATGCTCCTGCTCATGAATATAATAGAAATCAAGATTCACATGCTATTGAAAATGTTATAAGATGGTATGACTATTACCGTGTACGACCAGGAACAGGTAAGCGTGTTGGTTCTGGAGGTGCCAATATTATATTTTCTGATTCTAATACACATTTCAGAGGGGCCGAAAATTATAGAAGAAGTGGTGAAGTTGATGCAGTAAGATTGCCTAAAGATTGTTATTTTGCTCACAAGGTTATGTGGAATGGATGGCTCGAGCCTGATAAGACAGGTATCCATATTGTTGGGCATTGGAATTATTTTAAAGGTGTGGTAAAAAATGTGTATGTGATATCTACTGCTGATAAAGTAGAAGTGAAGGTTAATGGAAAGTCTTATGGGTATGGCAGAAAGGATTATAAATTTTTATTTACATTTGATAGTATTCGATGGGAACCTGGCATTCTTGAAGCTATTGGGTACAATACAAGTGGTGATATTTTATGTTACGACAGACGTATTACAACGGGAGAACCATATAAAATTAAATTATCATTACATACTGCACCTGGTGGCTTAAAAGCAGATGGTAATGATATTGCTATAATAGATGTAGAAGTTGTTGACACAGCCAATAGAAGAAACCCCGTGGCAAATAATCTTATAAATTTTAAATTATATGGCGAAGCACAATGGAGAGGTGGTATTGCTCAAGGAAATGATAATTATATTTTATCAACTTCAATTCCTGTAGAATGTGGTATAAACCGAGTTTTAATAAGATCAACCACCAAAGCAGGAGAAATAAAAGTTGTTGCGGTATCAGAAGGTTTAATTTCTGATACTCTTATATTTAATTCGATTACTGTTGATAATTCGGCATTAAGTAGATTTTTTCCATCGTTTTTACAACCAACGTATTTAAAAAGAGGTCCTACTCCTATTAACAATACATTAAATATGGTCCGTAGAAACATAATAATTAAAGATGCTATTGCACCTGTAAATATCGAGAAATTAAAAAATTGTTTCGACGATAATGAACTTACATACTGGGAAAATGATGGAAAATTGTTTAATGGATGGATAACCTTTATATTAGAAAAAGATACTATTGTTGATGAAATTGAAATGAAACTATGTAATTTTAGAAGAATTAAATATCCACTTGAGATACTTGTTAATGACAAAATAGTATGGAGTGGTTTAACCCAATTGAGTCTTGGTTATATTACTATCAAATTTACTCCTACCAGAGGCAATGCTATTACAGTTAGATTAAAAGGAAGTGTTGAGAACGATAATAAATTTAATTATATAAAAGAACTGGAGAAAGAAAATGAACAACAAAGAGGTACAGATAAAGGATATCTTGGAATTATTGAATTCGAAGTGTTTAAACGACTTTTTAATGAAGAATAAAATAATAAGTATTAAAGAGCTTAAAACTTTGTTTTTATGAATTGTAAAGTATTTTGTTTCATTAGCATATTAACAATCTCGTTTAAATCATTAATTGCTGATAAATTTCCTGATGGTACGATAATATCTGATTGGTTTTTTAAAGATCATGAGGTTAATTTTACTAAAGACATCAGATATTATAATATTGTTGATTATGGGGTAATAAACGACAGTAATATTGTTCAAACAAGTAAAATTCAGGCAGTTATTGATTTAGCACATAAAAATGGTGGTGGTGTAATTGTAATTTCTTCAGGTACTTTTCTATCAGGATCATTGTTTTTTAAGGCTGGTACTCATTTATATCTTGAAAAAAATGCCGTTTTAAAAGGTAGTGACGATATAAGCGATTTTGCTCTTTTGACAACTCGTATTGAAGGACAAACTATAAAATATTTTGCAGCACTAGTTAATGTCGATAGTTGTGATGGTTTTACCTTATCAGGAGAGGGAACCATCAACGGAAATGGATTCAGGTATTGGAAATCATTCTGGTTAAGACGACAATACAATCCTCATTGTACCAATCTTGAAGAGTTGCGTCCCCGTTTGTTATATGTTTCAAATAGTAAAAATGTAATGATTAAAGATATTAAATTGGTTAATTCACCATTTTGGACAACACATTTTTATAAATGTGAGAACATAAAACTTATTAATTTGTATATATACGCTCCACATGAAGGACTTAAAGCTCCAAGTAGTGATGCTATTGATTTAGATGTTTGTAAAAATGTGCATATTAAAAATTGTACTATTTCTGTCAACGATGATGCAATAGCTTTGAAAGGTGGTAAAGGTCCTTTAGCTGATAAAGATTTGAATAATGGGCCAAACTCAAATGTTATTATTGAAAATTGTACATTTTTGTTTTGTCATAGTGCTTTAACTTGTGGTAGTGAATCTATTCATAATTGGAATATAATATTAAGAAATTCAAAAGTTAATGGTAAAAGGTTACTGACACTAAAAATGCGTCCCGATACACCACAAAAGTTTGAAAAAATACTGGTTGAAAATATCGAGGGTAACGTAAATTTTATGATTGACATTAACCCATGGTTACAATTTTTTGATCTCAAAGGAGAGAAAGATACTAAAGTTTCATATGCCAGTGATATCAAAGTGAAAAATGTAAATATAAGATGTCAAAAAATACTAAATGTTAAATTAAGTGATCAATATAGGTTATCAAACTTTTATATTGAAAATCTAATTGTAAAAGAATGTAATGAGAAAGAAATTTCTATTGAGTTATTAAAAGTTTTTAAATTAAAAAATATAAAAATAAATGATAAGACTTTAATAAATTAAGTTATGATTTCATAATTTAACTTTCAAATAATTTTGAAGATCTATTTATGAAAGATCTATATATACTTTTGAAAGATTAAATGTTTGTTTTTTTGTATTTATTGAACTATATATGTAAATTGTAATAAAAATAAAAATTTTAAAAAACTAATAACTCTTTACTGCCATTTCAGCAAGTTTTGAACTTACTTTAAGGCCATATTTTGTTGCATTATCTATTTTTATTTCAAATTTTAATTTATCACCTACTATAACAAAATTTATAGCCGACCCCATTTGAATGGCACCAGTTTTTTCAGTAATTATTAAAATATGATTATCATTTACAATTTTAAGAATTTCGGTTAAACTTTTGGTTTTTGAAAAACCTACAAATAAAATATGGCATGGTGTTATATCTGTTGGTTCTTTAAATTGTCTGACAACAATATTTTGTAAACCAACTTTTTTTCCTTGAGTATAATTTGATAATGCATCGAAAACTTCGTTATTGCCTATTACGCCAATTATAAAATCACCACTTTTATTTGGCCAATCAATGAGTCTTGTAAAGTTGTAAATAAACATTGCTTGTGCCTGAGGTATATCTGTTTGTCCTTTTGCAAAAAATGTATATAACAAAAAATAAGCTAACATGAAAATTTTGAAATTATTTCTCATTACTTATAAAATTTAAAAGAAATTTTGAGAAACAAAATTAAAAATAAACAATTTTTATTTATTTTACAATTATAAAAAAATATTTTCAGGGTAATTTATATCAACCAAAAATAAACCTTTTGCATCCATCGATTTTCCAGCTTTCGACCTATTATGTACTTCAATTATTTTTATAAAAGTTGGTAAATCAATTTTGTGCTGACCTATTTCTAACATTGTACCGACAATTGAACGTACCATATTTCTTAAAAATCTATCGGCAGTAATACTAAAAATTAATTTTTCATTGATTTCTATCCATTTAGCATTGAAAATTTTACATATGTTTGTTTTATTATTTGAGTGTAACTTTGCAAAACTGGTGAAATCATTATATTCTTTTAAAATTTCGCAAGCCTGATTCATCATATTTATGTCAAGTTTATAAGGAAAATAGAAAGCAGTTTCAGTTTCAAAAGGATTTTTTTTGTTTGTTATTACATATTCGTATGTTCTAGAAATAGCAGAAAATCTTGCATGTGCATTGTCAGTTACTTTGTATATATTTATTATAGCAATATCTGCTGGTAAAATTGCATTTAGTTTATAAATTAATTTTTCTGTATCAATTTCATCAAAAAAATCAAAATGAGCTATGAATAATCGTGCATGAACTCCTGCATCAGTTCGTCCACATCCAGTTGTTAGTATTTCAGATTTTAACAATGTTGAAAGAGCCTTTTCAATCGTTTCCTGTATTGTCAGTGCATTTTTTTGACGTTGCCAACCTGCATACCTTGTACCTTTGAATTTGAGTTCAATGAAATATCTAGGCATTATATTATACTTTATTTCAAAAAGTTTTTTAAATAAGTTTTTTCAAAGTTTTGTAAATCAGGCTTATTAGTTGCTATTTTAAAAGATTCATCATATAGCTTATATAAATCTATTGACAAAAGATTTGAATTTTTTCGAATAAAGATAGGAATTTTATAAATTGGAGTTTCTATTTCAATTGTTTTCCCTCCTTTGTATTCTTTTTTATTCCATACATCTATCCAGGATGTACCTGATGGCAAATAACATGAAACTTTTGAAACACCTTTTTGCCATATGTTATAGACCAAAATATCGGGACCATACATATAACCATCCCATCTATACCAGCAAGAATCTTGTTCAGGAAATTCTAAAAATAAAGGACGTATTATAGGGATACCATTTTCATGATATTCTTTTGCAAGTTGGTATGAATAATTTTGAAGTAAACTATGTATTTTTGCATATAATCGCCATATAGCAATTAATGTAGTATCATAATGTGGTTCTTTTTTCATGCTCCATGGAGCAAGGTTTTCGGTAGGTCCAAACTCCATAATAGGGCAGAAACATCCAAAAGCAAGCCAACGTGCACAAATTTCCCTGTCAATATCTCCTTGCCAATATCCTCCAATGTCAGATCCCCATAGTGAATATCCCATTATTGCGCTTTTTTGAGCAGCTATTATTGCTGCACGAAGTCCTTTAGTGCCTATATCGCCTCCCCAAAAAGCAGTGTATTGAATACTACTCGAATATCCTGCTCTTGTTAATAATACAAAGTCGTTGTCTTTTATTTCCTTACATGCTTCATTTACTGTTTTTGCATATAATACGGGGTATAAGTTACGTATTTCACGCATTGTTTTGCCATTGTAAGCTTTGACCTCTCTTGTTTCTGCAATTATTTCTTCCGACCTGTCAAGTTTGAATCCGTCGACACCTTGCAAAAGCATCTTTTTAATTCCTTTTTCCTGCCACCATTTACATGCTGATGGATTTGTAAAATCAATTTTTGCAACAACAGACGAATCGAGATGTTTTAAGCCAGGTTTTAAGGCTATTGCATAGCCTTTTGCATATGCTGTATCTCTCATTTTACCACATACCCATGGCGCTATCCATAATAAGAATTTAATATCATTGTTATGTAGCCATTCTATCATTTTTTCAGGTTGAGGAAATCTTTTGATATCCCATTCGAAATCATCGTATCCAAATTTCCCTTTAGCCCATGGCCTATCTATCCAATATACGCCGCAAGGTATATCAAAGGCTTTCATCATTAAAATATCTTCAGTTAGCTGGCTGTTGAATGGTGAATTGACTATTGTGCTATCGTAATATTTTGTTTTGTTCACATGTTCGTCTCTCCATCGGAATGGCAAAAAAGCCCATTTAGGAGGTAATATTGGTTTTCCTAAATTTATAGTATGACGTGCTATTAATTTCAAAGGATTTTTATCGATATAAATTATTATTGATAATTGAGGACATTCAAAATTTATAGATAATATTTCTGGATTTGTTTTACCTATATCATATTTACCTGGCCACGTACCTTCAACAAACAAGCCATAGCCTCTGGATGAAATATAAAAAGGACAATACAATGAAAGTGTAGGTTTAATAATCATATCAACCGATTGCCCATTCAGATTTAAAGCTTCTTTGATCTCATTATTCCATGATTCTTCTTGATTTCCATCTATAACTCTTTCGAATAAGCCAGTAAGAAATTCATCTTTCGAAATTTGTAAATTTATGCCCCATCCATATATGTTACTATCGGGTATTGCTTTAAATTCTAATTTATAAATGTTACTATCATATTTAATGGTAAGGTTAATTTCTCTGTTATTAGTTTTCCATATTGCTTTATAAACACTATTTTTCATTTCCTTTACGGTTGGTTTTCCTTTTAACCATATAGTGTCGTTTTTATCAATATAATAAATTACCCCTTTTTTTGTAACTTTATCGTTGCAAAATTTTAATGGTGATTTTAAAAGATTATTTGTTAAAGTAAAACCCCAATAGTTTTCATTGTTATAGAGTTTTTCTTTTATTTTTAAATTTTCATTGCATCCCAAAAATAAAATTGTTAATAAAATTAAAATGTTATTTATTAAATTTTTCATATTTTAAAATTTTATAAAATTTATTCAATTCTAAACCAATCAATATCGATATAACCATTTTTTGAATTGGTAATTTCTCTGTTTATTGAAAATAATCCAACCTTAGCACCTATCCATTTTCCTGGTTTCGCTTTAAAAGGAATTCCTAAAGGTTTAAAATTTAGACCGTCGGTACTGTAACTGAATTCACACATACAATTTTCATTGATTTTTACTTTTAAAAATATTGTGTTTATATTTATAGTATCGCTTTCGTGCAATGTGGTTAAGTCGTTACATTGATTATAATTACCAGTGAACATTGATACTTTATATTGTTCAGAATTTATTTTTTCGATTCCTAAAAATCCCCATTCATTTCCCATAATTACCAATCCGCCCAATTCTCCTTTATGGTTGTAGTTAATATGCAATTTTACAGTTGATGTAAAATTTGGTGCTGAGAATTTTTGTAATAATAAATTTGGTACGAGCCACAAATTTCCATTTTGTGAATAATTGTCGATGCTGTATAATCTAAGAAAACCTTTGTGTTTTTTTAGTGAATACCATTTTTTCATAGGATTAGCATGCCACTGCCATTGTAATCCTAACTGCTTTGAATTAAATTCATCACTTGTTTGTAATCTAAATTTGTATGTGTCTGTTTTTAAAGGTTTTTTATAATTTCTTACTGGTTCTCCAATTTCTTCGAAATTTTCTATTCCCGTACCCATTAATGGCCATTCGTTGATCCATTTAACTGGTTGAAGATGTACTATTCGACCAAAACAATCTTTACTTTGAAAATGAATAAACCACCAACTGTCATCAGCAATTTGAACAATTCCTCCTTGATGAGGTCCATTGATATTTGTTTTACCTTGATGCAAAACTCTTTTGGTCTCATAAGGTCCGTATATATTCTTTGATCTTAATACTTCTTGCCATCCTGTAGGTACGCCACCTGCAGGAGCTAATATATAATAAAATCCATGATTTTTTATTAATTTTGGTCCTTCAATTGTTGGATTAATAGTGTCTTTATAAATCATTTTTCCATTATCAAGAATTTTCATGCCATCTTTTGACATTCTGTGTAAATACAATTCATTACCACATACTTTACTTCTTATAAGATAAGCATTTCCATCATCATCCCAGAAAGGACATGGATCTTCCCATAAAGCAACTTTTACAGTATGTTTTAATTTCCATTTTTTTTCGGGATGTCGTGAAGTTGCAACAAATAAACCTTCTTGGGGAGTGCAAAAATAAATGTAAAATTTTTTATTATGATATCTGATTGATGGAGCCCACGAACCTTCTCCATGCGCAGGTTTATTGTATTTTTCGAAAGGAAGTTTTTTGTATACATAGTTTACAATTTTCCAATTAATTAAATCATATGATTTCAGTATAGGTATGCCAGGCATGCAATTAAAACTTGATGCAATAAGATAATAACAATTATCTACTCTAATAATATCAGGATCAGAAAAATCGGCATAAATAATTGGATTTGTGTAATTATTAATTGCAGTATCTGTAAATGATTGTGAGTAATTGTTTTCATTGATTATGAATAGAAGAAATATAAAAATACTTATTTTATTAAAAAATACCATGTTTTTCAAAAAATTTTATAATAAATGTTGGGATAAATTTACTGAAAATATTTTTTAAAGCATTTATTTCAACATCTTCAAAAAATTTCAATTTAAATAAAATTAATGGTATTAATGTTAATATAATGATTTTAAATGTATATAATAATAAAAATGATTTTATCTTAATGATTTCGATACCAGTAAATGAAGTTATAAAAATAAGTAATAAAAGAAAAATTTTATTCCATTCGAATTTGATACTATATATCTTATTGGAGATAATTGTTAAAATCACTACGTATGAAATTTGTGAGATAAGTGTTGCAATACTAGCACCCATCATTCCAAAAATTGGGATTAAGTAATAATTTAAAATTATATTTAAAACTGCGGTCATAGTTGATGGTATTATAAAAAATCTTGTTTTATTTTTTAAGTAAATACCAGTACTTAAAAAATAATTCATACCCAGAACAAAAAAATTGAATGTAAGAATTGGCACTACTTTGAAGCCTTCTAAGTAATCATTATTATTAACTAATAACTTAATAATATCTTCATAAATATACAAAAAAGTAAGCGCTATCAAACCTACAGAAAAAAAATAATAAGTTAAAGATTTAGAATAATATCTTTTATTATTTACATCATTTTCATATTTATAAATAGTGGGAACATAGGATAAACCTATAGCCTGAATTATCGTAAGGTTTATTGTATTAGCAATTTTTAATCCAAACGAATATTTGCCTGTTTCATCTTGTGTGCTAAGCCAGTTTAACATATATCTATCACTCATTTGAAAAATTAAAAAGCTGATACTCGAAAAAATTAATGGAAAGCCATATTTTAATGTAATAAATATTTTGTTTAAATTTATCTTAAATTTTAATCTAGGTAAAATAATAATGATAAAAGATAAAAATGTAATTAAAATATTTCCAATGAGACGTGCATGAAGTATGCCACTTATGCTCATTCTGAGGTAAATGATAAAATATATTGTAAGTGTTAAAGTTAATAGAAGTTTAACAGAATTCAGTAACAAATAAAATAATGGTTTTCTTTCGAATTGTAAAATTTGTAATGGTAGTAAAAACAATATTTCAGTAAATGTTATATACATTGTGATATTGAAAAGTTCTTTGTAGTTGTTTTCTCCTGTAAGAATTTTTGATAGGGTGGAGGAATTAATTAAAAAAATTAAGATACTAATGCCACATAAAACAAATAAACTTATAAATATTGAGAATAAAAATTGTCCATATGTATTATTTTCTTTTTCTATATAAAAAAAACGTTGATGTCCTGAAATTATACCAAAATTTAGAATTGTGATGAGAAATGTAATGGTTATTTCAAATACTGCTAAAACACCATAATCTGAAATAGGAATATACTTGGCATATACTGGAATTAATATAAAGCCTATGAGTTTGTTTATGCTATTACTTATAGCATATATTGCAGTTTCTTTACTTAATTTTGATATTTTATCAAGCATAAGATTTATTCAAGAATTTTTTTAAAATTTTCTATCATATTTTTTTCATCAAATTTTTTTATAGTAAAACGACTATTATTAAAAACTTTTTCGCGTAATGATTTATCAAAAATCATTCTCTCAATGTTTTTAGCAAGCTTTACCGGTTCATCTATGGGTGAAAGCAAACCGTCATATTCATGAGTGATAATTTCAGCAGGACCAGTATCGCAATCCGTTGAAACAATATGTCCATTTAAGTATAATGCTTCTAATAAAACATTTGGAAAACCTTCCCATTTTGATGATAATACAAAACAGTCGGCTTTTTTCATTAAGGGATATGGATTTTTTACAAATCCCCACAATGTTATTTTATCTTCCAATTGTTTTTCTTTTATTAAATCTTGTATTTTGTTTTTAAGTTCACCATCTCCAACAATATGTAAATGTATATTTGAATATTTTTTAGTCAATAAAGCAAATGAATTAATTAGTAATGGATAATTTTTTGCTTCGGTGATTCTGCCAACAGAAATAATATTAATTATTTTGTCATCAAAAAATGTTTTATTTTCAATTGATGAAAATTTATCGAGCTGATCAAAATTAATACCATTATAAATTACTTTTATCTTTTTTTCTGTTATTTTAAAATCTTCGGTTATGAATTGTTTTATTTTATTTGACACACTTATTACAAATTGTGATTTTTTGTATGATTGTTTTAATAAAAATTTCCAAATTTTATGTTTAATTGTGTTTTTAAAATATATTCTGTGATTACTTCTTTCGCATAAAATTAAATTGACTTTTAAAAATATAGAAGCAAGAAAAACAATAATATTTGGATAATAAAGAAAAGATATTACTTTGTATGGTTGTTCTTTTTTAATAATTTTTCTTAATCTGCAAGCATATAATATTGTATTATTTATTTTTTTTCTTAAGACATATTTTTTAATAGGTAAATTTTTTATTTTATCGTAATAAATTCCATCGCTTGTAAAAGTTACTGAAATAATATTAAAATTTTCATGAAGATTCTCTAATAGCCGGGTAAATATTTTTTCTGCACCACCTCCTGCATAACTTAATGTTACAAATATTATCTTTTTTTTATTCATTAATTCTAAATTATTTAATATATCTTTCATACCATAATTGAAAAACCAAAAGATTCCAAATTATTTTATTTTCTGGTAAATTTTTGTGTGTTTTTTCAAATGTATTTAAAATTGAATTTATTTTATCTGGATTAAAAATATTTTGTTTTTCAATGTATTCTTTTGAAAGATATTTGTGTAATAGTTTATTTAAATCATTTCTTAGCCAATCAAAAATTGGTACAGCAAAACCCATTTTAGGCCTATCGAGTAATTCGTAAGGTATATATCGCGAAATAAGTTTTTTTAAAATATACTTTTTTTCATTGTTGAAGTATTTTAAGTTATGAGGAATATTAAAACTAAATTCTATAATTCGATGATCAAGTATAGGAACTCTCGCTTCAAGTGAAACAGACATTGAAGCTCTATCGACTTTAGTTAGTATATCATCAGGAAGATATGTTAACATATCGGTTAACATATAAAGTTCCTGTATATTTTTTGTTAAATTTTTTAATGAAAAATATTTATGATTTATTTTAAATTCGGTTTCTTTAATTATGTTGTCTATTATATATTTTGAAGTTAAATAATCAATGTTAATAATGTTTTCATTTTTGTTGATTAATGGGTAACGTCCAAATTTTCTGTTGATTTTATATAGTTTTTCTAAAATTTTGTTTTTAGAGCAAATAGGATTTAATAGTTTTCCTATTATTGACAATTTTTTAAACTTAAATGCAAAATCATAATTTTTATATCCACAAAAAAGCTCATCTCCCCCATCTCCCGAAAGTACTACTGTTACATTTTTTTTAGCTATTTTACTAACAAGTATTGTAGGCAAAGCAGAACTGTCACCAAAAGGCTCATCATAATAATCAGGAAGTATTTCTATTAATTTCTGAGCTTCTTTAATAGATAGATATTCTTCATAATGTTGTGTACCCAGGTATTTAGAAATTTGTTTTGCAAAAGTTGCTTCGTTATAATTATCTTCATAAAATCCGATTGTAAAAGTTTTAATAGGAGTATGATTTAGTGATTGCATAATAGCTGTTACAAGCGAAGAATCTATACCACCGCTCAAAAAAGAACCAATAGGAACATCTGATATCATTCTGTATTTTATGCTGCTGATTAGCAATTCATTAAGAATATCAATATAATACTCTTGAGATAAATTTTCTGTTTTCTTTGATTGAAATTTTTCTTTAATATCCCAATATTTATTAATTTTAATCTCTACGCCATTGAAACACAGATAATTACCAGGTTCAAGTTTAAATAAATTTCTAAATACAGTATTGGGAGACGTAAAATATCCATGATATAAATATGAATAAATTTCTTCGAAATTTATGTTTTTTTCAAAAAAAGGATATGCTAATATGGCTTTAATTTCAGAAGCATATACAAATTTATCAGGGACATAATAATAATAAATTGGTTTTATTCCTATGCGATCTCTTATTAAATACAGATTACCATTATTGCTATCGTATAGAGCTATAGCAAACATTCCTATAAATTTGTTTAAAGCAATATCAATGCCCCAATGGTAAAATGCTTTAAGTGCGACTTCGGTATCGGTATTTGAATAAAAAGTGTATCCTTTTTCAATTAACAATTCTCTTATTTCTTTAAAATTATAAATTTCTCCATTAAGTGTTATGGTTAAATTTTTGAATTGCATGGGCTGATGTCCTTTGGGGGATAAATCGATAATAGCTAAGCGTCTGAAACCAATACCAATTTGATATTTATCATGAAAAAAACAAATATATCCTTCATCATCGGGTCCACGATGAATAAGGGTCGATGTCATTTTTTTCAATAAATTTTCATCTGTCTTTTTATTATGATAAAATCCAACAATGCCACACATTTTTTATTAGTCTTATTTAATTTCTCAAAAATATACTAAATTTTTTATATCTCATTTTTGAGTTTTAAGGTAATTAAAATTATTTTTAATTATAAAAATTAAAGTAATGAAAAATTTATATTTATTTACCGATTCATTTCCTTATGGCAGTGGTGAGACATTTTTGGAGAATGAAATAACTTATTTATGTAATAAATTTAATGCCATATATATAATACCAATATTTTCAAATTATAGCCAAAAATTAAGAAATACTCCTGAAAATTCGACGGTGTTAAAACCTCCATTTAAATGTTTAAAAAATAAAAAAGAATTGATGTTAAAAGGTATTTTCAATACATCGCCGATTTTTAGTTTTATTAATGAGTTTTTTAGTAAAAAAGTATATTCAAATCCCAAAAAAATATGGAATTGGGGTACTCATTTTCTCATAACACGTAACTTAATAAGATATTTAAAAAAGAATAATTTACTTAACCTATTTAATGATAAGAATAATATTTGTTATTTTTATTGGGGTGTAAGGTGGAGTTATATATTGCCTTTTATTGATGAAATAAATTCAAAAATAGTAGTAAGATTTCATGGCTCTGATTTATATGAAGAATTAAATCATAATTATATTCCTTTTAGAAAAGAACAAATAATAAAAATTAATTATGCTATTTTTATATCTAAATATGGGCTCGATTATTTTGAAAAAAAATATCCTTTTTTTAGTGGTAAAAAACATTTGGGAAGACTGGGAACTGAAGATTATGGTTTGAATCCCTATAATAAAGGTTCTTATATTACTATTGTTTCTTGTTCTAATCTGGTTCGCATCAAACGTGTTGATTTAATAGCAAAAAGTTTAAGTTTGTTTAATGAAAAAGTTAAATGGATACATTTTGGTGATGGACCTGAAATGAAAAGGATAAAAAAATTGGTAAAAACACTTCCTCCAAATATAAAAGTGCAATTAATGGGCAGAGTTGCTAATAAAGATTTGATGAATTTTTATTCGAAAAATCCAGTTGATTTATTCATAAATACTAGTTATTCCGAAGGTGTACCAGTTTCAATTATGGAAGCTTTATCGTTTGGTATACCTGTTGTTGCTACTAATGTTGGAGGAACACCTGAAATTGTTGATAATGAAGTTGGATGGCTACTTGATAAAGATACATCTCCAGAAACAATTGCTGAAATAATTAAAAAACTTATAAATAATGAAAATTATTATCAGTTAAGAATTAATGCACGCCAGAGATGGGAAAAATTGTGTTGTGCCAGTAGAAATTATAATGATTTTGTTAATTTTTTAATGAGTCTTTAATATTTGTATTAGTTGTTGAAACTATTGCTTTATAATTTGAAGTATTAAACAAAGGAATTTTTTAAAACAATAAATATTATTTGAAGAATTAATTTTTTGTATATGTATTCATATTTTATCAGCATATGCTACAATGTCAAAATATTACCTTTTGTTACTATTGGTATGTCAGTATTTTAATTTTTTATATGTGAGTTTAAAAAGGTATCTTTTATTTTCTTTGTTTATAACAATATACCACGAAGAAGGCAGAGAATAATGAAATGTAAAATTTCAAAATTTCCATTGCTAATTGTATTTTCTATTGTAAAGATATCCTAAGTATGCATTTACAAATTTATTTCCAATAGGTCCTCGTGTTAAATTTTTATAGTAATTCCTTTGTAATGGTATATAAATTTTGTTGAAAGATAAAGTTAGTAATAAAATGATTCCAAATCATCTAAGATTTTTTTATATTAGATAAATTAAAAATATTATAAATTTAAAATATTTTTCAAGATAGGTTCGAATAAATTTTAATGCACTTGTTAATTGATTTTCAATAGTTTTTTTAGACAAGTTTAATTCATTTGCTATTTCTTCGTTTGATAATCCTTGAAGCCGACTTTTTATAAAAATTTTACGTCTTTGTTCAGGTAGCCTTTCGATCAAAGTATCTATTATCTCACTTAGTTGAATATAGTCAATATTATAATTGTAATTAGTTATGAAATTGCTTTGGTTTATAAATTTTTCTAATATCTTTTTCTTTCTAAAGTATTTGCGAATTTGGTTAAGTGTTATTGTAAAAATCAGCGATTCGAAAGAAAGTTCATTTTTTATATTTTCTTTGTATTGCCACAATTTAAAAAACACTTCTTGAACAATTTCTTCTGAAATGTTATGATTATGAGTAAATTTAAATGTGAAGTAATATACTTTTTTTACATAAATTCTATATATTTCGTTGAAAGCGTGTGTATTACCTTTTTTCAGAAGTTTAATTAAATAATAATATTTTTTAATATTATTCAATTTTTCTTAAAATTTTTAACACAATATAACAATTTTAAGAAAACTTTAAAAGCTTATAAAAAAAATGTTAAGGTTTATATACAATATTTTTAGTATAAAAGAAAATTAGAAACTTTCTTAATTTTTTATCCAAAAATTAATTTCTATTTTATTGTTTTAATAGTCTTATATAGTAAATGCCTCCTGCCAAAGAACCTTGTTTGGCAACGAATTTTACTGTCAAAGTATTGTCTTGCGTATTTTGTATTATATGTGAAGGTATGTCATAATCGACATCAAAAAAAGTATTTCCTTTACTACCATCAAGTTCGACAGAGGCAATTTGATGATCATTTATGTGAATGCTAAAATATCTACCTCTATCAAGACCATAGTAAGTTACTCTAAGTTTCTTAGCTTCTTTTCTGGGATCCTTTAAGTCGTAACTAAACCAATTATAAGCATGCCTCCAATGTCTACCATTATGAATACCAGATTCCGTATTTTCACCTTTGAAATTATGATCTGATTCGGGTTGTTGTTCTCCAGGTGCTACCTGGTCAATAGTTATAGCTTCAAGTGCCAATTTTTGATTTTCTTTTTCACGAATTTCTGCAATTTTATTTTGCAATTCTTTATTGGTCATGACAGGAAAATATACCATATATCGTGCTTCATGAATTGTAAAAAATGGTACTAGTTCAATATTTTTATATTTTTCGGGATATATTAAATCAGAAATTGTAAAAGTTAGGGATTTATTTTTAACAGGCTTGACGTAGTTTTCAAAATTTTTTGAATCGGTAACAATTACAGGCGCATCTTCGATTGGATAAAGCTTACCATTTGCAATATGTTCCATTCTTCCACCATTTGCCCATAAACCATCAAGATCGGTTGTGTCTGTTATTGTTCCAAGAACTATAGGTCCATATAATATTGAAGCCCAAGATGATTTATCGGGTAAGTATTCTATGTTTATACTCATAGGAAGCTTTATTGTGATTTTATCATTATTTTCCCATTTTCTGTTAATTTTAATATATGATCCGGGTTGATAATTTAAAATATTAAAAGGTTTATTGTTTATTTGAATTTGTATTTTATTGTTTTTTATCCATTTTGGATAACGGATAAATATACTAAATTTTTGTGCTTTTTTAAGACTTATTATTATTTCTGACGTTTCTTCATAAGGAAAATTGGTTTTTTGAATTAATTTAATACCCTTTTCTCTCCAGTTTAAAGATGATGAAATAAAAAGATTTACATAAATATTATTGTTATCATGTAAATAAATCATTTCTCCATATTTAGCATGATTTTCAAGTCCTGTTCCCACACAACACCAGAAATCTTTGTGTGTGCTAGAATAAACTCTATAATGACGTGGTCGCATTGGTGTAAAATAAACAAATCCTCCTTTTTCGATATGTTCAGAAGATAAGATATGGTTGAATAGTGTTCTTTCGTAATATTCAATAAAATCGGGATGTGGATCGGTTAAAAATAATTTTTGTGTAAGCCGCAGCATATTATAGGAGTTGCATGTTTCAGGACCTTGATTTGATTCAATCATTTGTGAAAAGTCATCAGGTGAATGAAAATGTTCTCTGACGCTATTACCTCCTATGCTTATTGTCCATTTTTCAACTACCAATTTCCAGAAATATTCGGCTGCTTTTGCCCATTCTTTATTGTTTGATAATTCAGCAATTCTTTTAAAGCCAATAACTTTTGGAATTTGTGTATTAGCATGAAGTCCTGTAAGAATGTTTTTTTCTTCAATCAAAGGATTTAGTAAAAATTGATGAGAAAACCTTTTTGCCATTTCGAGATATTTGATATCTCCAGTAAAAGAATATACATCGGCAAAAATTTCATTTATACCACCATGTTCGCATTTTAAGATTTCTTGAATTTGTTTGTCCGAAAGATTTTTACTCCAATTATAAAACCAATCAGTTAGTTTTAGTAAAATTGATTTTGCTTTTTCATTGCCGGCAATCAAATAAGCATCGCGTAAGCCAGCCATTAATTTATGAATATTATATAGGGGCACCCATTTGTTATTTAAAGAAAAAGCCTGAGCCTCAATTTTTCCATTTGCCAGATCAATCCACATTTGTTTTGAATCGGGAACACCGCCAACATAGCCATTTCCATTTTTTTCTTGACAAATAGAAAGTTGATCAATCATATAATTCAAACGATCTAAAAGTTCTTTTTGGCCTGTTGCTGCATACATCATCGAAAGAGCAGATAAGTAATGACCTCCAATATGCCCGTCAAGACCCATACTTTCCCAGTTGCCATAATTTTCTTTTAAAGGTTTTATTCCTGCGTCTTTCAAATATGGTGCTAATAGTCTATCAGGATCAAGTGCTAGTATGTACTGTAAGTCGGTTTGTTGGGCTTTATAAAAAATACCATCGATAAGTTTTACTTCTGAAAGTTTAAATGTATAAAGTTTGTTATCACTATTTTCAATAGTATTTCCTAAATTTAAAATAATTATAAATATAGAAATAATATGTAATTTTTTGTTTTTCATACTTTATGAGTTTTTAAAAAGATTTTAATTCTTCAGAAATAATTTTATTATTGTTGTTAGAAAATGAAATAATAACAGGTGATTTTGTTATGTGTTTAAATAATATTTTAACTATTTCTTTCTCTTTAATTGATTTGATATAATTGTTGCATTTATTAGTTAATTCACTTAAATTAAAATCTCCTTTAATATTAAACGATAAATTACCTCCAAATGATTTTTTGTCCATTATTAAATACATTGCTTTTTGAAAAGAATTATTGATCAGATCGGTTAATTGGTTTAATGAATTACAAAATATTTCTATTTCATAATTATTTGATTGTGTATCTTCAATTATCCTATAATTTAGTCCTATGGCCTGTACTTCTTCACCAGCCATTGCTGTTATTTCACCGTTTTGTAAAAGAAATATGTTGTCTGTAATAGCTAGGCCTAAAGGGGCATTTTGATAATATTTTTTAATTGTAGCAAGAAATTTATTACTTAAGTTTGATTTTGAATCAATTGCTACTAAGATACCTCTGAATGGTACACCAACAAGTATATTATCTGATTCTAATTCTTTTGAAATTTCCTGCATAAAATTTTTGTCAATTATTTTTTCACTGACATATTCATTGCCAATAACAAAAACAATTTTTTCATTTTCTAATTTATTAATTTGTATTTGAGGTTTGATTTCTTTTAAGTTTTGCAATGCCTGTTTGTATATTTTTTGAAAGTTTTGTTCATATTCTTTTTCGTTGGCTGCATATTCAAATTTTAAAAAATTTCCTTCATCAATTGCAAACACAATAATAGGTGAATTGCTTTCTTCGATTAAAGGCATTTTGTATAAAAGGTTTTCTTTTTTTTGATAGTCAAAAGGTTTTAAGACTGGCATTAATTTACTCATAATAAATTGTCTTATTGTTTGTTTCATGTAATATTAAATATTTTTGCGAAAAAAAAAAAATGTATATTGATTTTTATAAATAAAAAATAAAATAGTGAAAGTACGGATTTTAATAAAATTAAACTTTGAAATTAGCTTTTTAGAAAAAAGTCTTCAATGATAAAAAATATTTAAGAAAGAAAATAAAGAATGCCGGAGAAGCCAATTTAAAATACTATTAGCTTTTTTTGATAAATTGAATGATGAAAAATATAGTTATAATAAGGATTCAGGCGATGAATATAAATTGTTGTTTTCTTATTTTATTTCCTTCAGACCAAAATGAATATTTAGGAATTTCTTAATATTAGGAGATAGAAATGAAGGTAGTGTTGGCCCAAGATAAATGTTTTTCACTCCTAAGTACAATAATGCAAGTAATACTATTACAGCTTTTTGTTCATACCAGGCTATGTTATAGAATATAGGTAGATCATTTATATCGTTAAAATTAAATATTTCTTTTAATTTCAATGCAACTAAAGCAAGGGAATATGAATCATTACATTGCCCTGCATCAAGTACTCTTGGAATTCCATCGATATTGCCTAATGGAAGTTTGATATAACGATATTTAGCACAACCAGCTGTTAATATAATAGTATCTTGTGGCAAATTTTTGGCAAATCTTGTATAATATTCTCTTGTGTTCATTCGTCCATCGCATCCAGCCATTACAACAAATTTTTTTATTTTTTTGTTGTTGATTGCTTCAATTATTTTATCTGCAAGATTTAGAATTTGAGCATGAGCAAATCCTCCTACTATAATACCATTTTCGATTGGTGTTGGAGGCAAACATTTTTTAGCATGATTTATAATAATGGAAAAATCTTTAGGTTTACCATTTTTTCTATCTGGTATGTGAATGCATCCTTCATAACTGACAGGACCAGTTGTATATAATTTGTCTTTATAAGTTTCTTTTGGGGGTACAAGACAATTGGTAGTTAAAAGTATCGGACCATTAAATTTTTCAAATTCTTCATTTTGTTTCCACCATGCATTGCCATAATTTCCCTTAAAGTGTTTATATTTTTTGAATGCGGGATAGTAGTGTGCAGGAAGCATTTCACAGTGTGTATAAATATCAATATTTTCATCCTGACTTTGTTCTAGTAATTCTTCTAGATCTTTTAAATCGTGTCCACTAATTAATATTCCAGGGCGGTTCCCAACACCAATATTTACTTCGGTAATTTCTGGATTTCCATATGTTTTTGTGTGTGCTTCGTCGAGGAGTGCCATTACTTCCACACCATATTTACCACATTCGTTAATTAAAGTCAAAAGTTCATCTATTTCAATGTTTTCATCAAGTGTCCTCGATAATGATCTGTGCATAAACTGAAAGATTTCCTTTTTTTTATAACCTAATACATAAGCATGGTGTGCATATGCAGACATACCTTTTACCCCATATAAAAGTAATTCTCGCAAAGATGTAATATCTTCATTTTTAATATTTTTAATAATTCTGATTGATTCTGTTTTATTTAATAATTCATATTTATTATTAATATAAAAAGTACAAGCTTCAGGTAATGATGATGTAAACCTAATATTGTTCTGTTTTATTAACTCATTTAATTTTTCCCTGATTTTGTAACCTTCTTTTATTTTTTCATAAATAGTGTTGCTATCAAAATTAACATTAGTAATTGTAGTAAATAATGAATCAATCATAAATTTATCAGCAAATTCAACATTGATATTCGTTTTATGTAATTCATAAGCAAAAAAAGAGATTCCTTTTGTCAGGTATACGAGAATGTCCTGAAGATCTGAAACTTCAGGTGTTTTTCCGCAAACACCTTTTATAGTACAGCCTATTCCTGTTGCTGCTTCTTGACATTGATAACAAAACATTTTCATAATTCACTGTTTTTAAATTATTTATTGCTTAAATTTATTTTAGAAGATTGTATTTAGGTGTAACATATGTTACATTTATTATAAAAATTGCATAAAAATTTAATTTAGCAGGATATAATGTTTTTAAAAATATTAATTTTGAAATTATTAAAAAATCAGTTTAAAAGTTACTTAAAAATGGAAAAGATTAATAAAGTAGGTGTATTAACTTCGGGTGGTGACGCACCTGGTATGAATGCAGCAATTAGAGCGATAACGCGAAGTGCATTATTTCATAATATTGAAGTAGTAGGAATTAGAAGAGGTTATCAAGGACTTATAGAAAATGACATAATTCCTCTGACAAAATATGATGTTAGTGGTATATTGGGGCAAGGAGGAACAATACTTAAAACTGCACGTTGTAAAGAATTTTATACACATGAAGGCAGAAAAAAAGCATATGAGGTTGTTAAAAAACATAACATTGAAGCACTAATTGTAATAGGTGGTGATGGATCATTCAAAGGTGCTTCTGAGTTTTCAAAAGAATTTGATATTATTGTTGTGGGGATTCCAGGGACAATAGATAATGATATTTATGGCACTGAATATACAATAGGTTACGATACTGCATTAAACACTGTTATTGAGGCTGTAGACAAAATTAGGGACACGGCTAATGCAATGAACAGAATTTTTTTTATTGAAGTTATGGGTAAGGAATCAGGATTTTTAGCATTGCAAAGTGCAATAGCATGTGGTGCAGAAGGTCTTTTGATTCCTGAAGTTCCAGGTCAGTTTGAAAGACTTTGTAAAATCATGAGACAAAGAGATGAAATGCACAAATCAAGTATTATAATTGTTGCTGAAGGTGAAACCGAAGGCACTACTTTTGAAATCGCTGAAAAATTTAAAAAAGAGTTTCCTGATTTAGATGTTAGAACAACAATTTTGGGTCACATTCAAAGAGGAGGTTCACCTACTGCATACGATCGTATCATGTCAAGCAGATTGGGTAATGCCGCAGTAGAAGTTTTATTAGATGATCAAAAAAGTGTTATGATTGGAATTGTTAATGGTAATATTGTACATATACCTCTTGATAAAGTTACAAAAATTAAAAAAGAACTTGATAAAGAATTGATACATCTGAGCAATATTTTAATTTAAATGAATGATATTGTTGCTGAAGTTGTTTTACCCGTACCACCTGGTACGCCTTTTTATTACAAGGTGCCCGAAAATCTAATTAATAAATGTAAAATAGGAAGACGGGTAATTGTACCCTATGGCAAAAAAGTTTATACTGGCATAGTATTTAAAATTTTAGAAAAAAAAAGATTTGATTTTGAACTAAAGAATATAATAAGTGTCATTGATGATAATGATTTTTTGACTGGTAAACAATTAGAGATTTTTAATTGGTTAAAAGAATATTATTTTATCTCACATGGTGAAATATTAAATTATGCAATTCCATCTGGTTTATTACCTGAAAATGAGATTTTAATTAGTCTAAACGAAGATATTGAATTTGAAGATTTAAGTTTATCTGCTAGAGAACTTGAAATTTTGTATTTTTTAAAAAAAAATAAAAGATTAAATTTTAGAGATTTAAAGAAAAAGATTAAATCTGGATCATTGTTAAAAGATATTTGTAGTCTTAGAGAAAAAAATGTTGTTTTTTTAAACAATTTTTTAAACGAATCGAAGGGCAAGACATTAAAATTTGTTAGATTAAAAAATTTAAATGAAAGTAAGTTTGATAAAATATTTGATTTACTTAAAAAAAGTAAAAAACAACAACAGGTAGTAATTGATTTAATTGATTTACATTTTAAGGGAATTGATGAAATTGAATTAAAAGAAATATTATCACGAATAAATGTTAATTATGATATACTGCGAAAATTAAAAGAAAAAGAAATAATTGAAATTATTAATAAGCCTCTTTATCCATATAAACCTAAGATTAAAAAATTAATCTTAAACCAAAATGAGGAAATTTTGAAAGAAAATATTTTGAGGTCTTTTACTACTAAAGATGTATTAATTTTACAAACAACATTTTCTCAGGTTGAAAGTGTTTTGTATTCTATAATAGCTGATTATGTTGAGAAAAATAAGGAGGTGATTTTATTGTTTCCTGAAATTCATCAGGTTAAGAAGATTTATAATCGTTTAAAATATTTATTTGAAAATATAGTTGCAGAATATCATTCAGAAGTATCTGATAGTCAAAAAATAACAATCTGGCAAAATTTACTTGATGATAATATTGACGATTCAAATAAATATAAGATTTTTATAGGAATTAGAACTGTGTTGTTTTTACCAATTCATAAACCTGGTTTAATTTTGGTATTTAGTGAACATAAAGAATCGTACAAAGACCAATATTCTTTATGTTTAAATTTTAAAGACATTGCTATTTTATTATCAAAGATTTATAATATTAAAGTAATTTTGATTGATACAGCTCCATCATTCGAAAGTTATTATAATGCAATAACTGATAAGTTTGGATTCTTAAGAATGTTGAGTGATAAAAAGAAAAATGAATTTATAATAGTTGACATAAGAAAATTGTATTATAAAAAGAAATTACATTTATATTTCTCTGATATTTTGATTGAAAATATCGAAAAAAATCTAAATGAAGGAAGGAAGATTGTTCTAATACAAAATCGTAAAGGTTTTGCTTCGTATGTTCAGTGCAGTGTTTGTGGATATGTCAAAAAATGTAAGAATTGTGATTTAACACTTGTATATCACAAAGATATTAACAAGTTAGTTTGTCATTATTGTGGTTATAAGGAGATAGTTACATCATATTGTCCGATATGTTTAAACAATTCTTTACTAATAAAAGGTTTTGGTACTGAAAGAATTGAAGAAGATGTTTCAATTTTATTTCCCAACAAAAAAATTTTAAGAATTGATAGTGAGACTATTTCTCTTACTTCAAATAGGAATGAAATTTTAAAAAAAGTTGATGAAGATGATTATGATATAATCATTGCCACCCAAGTTTTTATAAATTTTATTGATTATTTAGTTAACAAAAATGTAGGATGTTTGGCTTTTATTGATTTCGATAAGTTTTTGAATATACCCGATTTCAGGTCTTATGAAAAAGCTTTTCAGTTAATTAGTGAAATTTATTTTAATTTTGAAAATATTAAGATTCTTATTCAAACAAATGATGCTGATAATGTTTTTTACAAATTTTTGAAAAATTTTTCTTATGAAAATTTTTTTAGATATTTTATTGAAGAACGAAAAGAATTTTTGTATCCTCCATTTACAAGATTATTGAGAATTGAATTATCACATAAAAATAAAAATTTACTTATAAAAGCAGGAGAAAAATTAAGAAATTTATTAAATGATACTGATTTTAAAGGTTCTTTAAATTTTAATTTTTCTAATGATTTTATAAATAAGTATAATCAATATTATTTTTTAAATTTTTTGATAAAATTGAGAAAAGATAAGACGCTATATGATAATAAAAGAAAAATTCAGCATTGTATTGAAAATACTTTACAATATTGTAAATCAGTAAAGGTAAAAATTGATGTAGATCCATTGTAGAATAAATAATGTATTGAAAAATATTACTTTCTTCAAACAAGTTATAATATTTAAAAAACTGAGAATTAGTTTATTAAAAATAATATGAATTTTTACATTATCAATCTTTAAACACAAAGTAAACTGCCAATACTAATAAAATAAAAGCAATAATATGATTTATTTTAAAGGTTTCATTTTTGAAGAAAATAGTTGTGAATATAATAAATACTGTTAAAGTAATTATTTCTTGTATAACTTTTAATTGAACAAGTGTAAATTGTCCTCCATATTCTTTAAAACCTATTCTATTTGCTGGTACTTGCAACATGTATTCAAAAAAAGCAATACTCCAACTTATAACAATAATAGCAAAGAGAGGTAAATCTTTGAAGAAATTCATTTCTTTAAACTTCAAATGCCCATACCATGCGAAAGTCATGAATGTGTTTGAAGCTATTAAAAGAGCAATGGTAATTAAACCTTTCGTATTCATATGTTTATCCAGTTTTTTTGAAACGATAATATAAACTTACAATTTCAATAGATTTTTGAATAGCTTTGTTAATAGGTAAAAAAGGTAAGAATAGTTGCGGATCAATTGTTGATAGTCTTAAATAATAGTTGTGTATAATAGGTACATCTTCATTATATTTAGGAAAAATGTATTTTAATTTTGCACATGTAATAGCCTCCAATTCATTATTTTTATTGATTCTTCCTGCAAAACCAAATAATCGACAGATCAAACCTCTGTGTGGATAAATATTACACTTGCCATTATTATTTAATGGATTAAAAAAAATGCAGTATTTTAATTTTTCTGTTTGTTGGTAATAATGATCAATAATATCTTCATTATTGTTTTGCAATAAAAAGTTTGCAGCAGGTAAAAATTCAAGTACTGTTGCTTCTATATTATCTTTCATGCAACATTCACCACAGCTTTCAATGCAATTTATTTTGTATTTATTTTTAAGATTTATTATTTTATTATCCACTTCTTCGAAAATACTACAAACCTCAATAATTTTTTCATTCAGGCTCATATAAATATGAGTCTTTATGAAAAACGATGCAAACATAATAAAAAAAAAGAATACTATGATTAGTTTTATTGTAATTTAAGATTATTTAATTTTTTGGGGATTATAATACAAAGGAAGAATCCATAGATGATAGGCTACTTTTTGTTGAAGTAATTTTAGATTTTTTAAAGCTTGTTCTTTATTAAATGATGTATCCACAACAACTCTATATATTTTGTTTTCGGTTAAAATAATATGTGGGTTTAATCCTTTTTTAATTAGTTCCTGATATAATTCTTCTGCATATTTGAGATAATGATAACTTCCTGCAACAATATAATATAAAGTATCATAAGTTTTAATTTGATTATATGGTTTTGATAAACTGTAATTTAATTTATCACTCGAAAATTTTGAATAACTCGTAGTATCCTTTTTTCCAATAATAATTTCATTAGGTATGGTTATTTTTTTTAATTGAATAAGTAAGATAATAAAACATATACAAATTATGATCAGCAATATTACAGTAATCGTCCAAAATGATGATCTTTTTTGATTTTTGTTTTTTTCTATTATTTGTTCGGTTGATAATTTAGATTTAATATGTGTTTTATTTTCTATGTTGATATTACTAATATTGTAATTGTGATCTTTTGTTTGATCAAGTTCAACAGATGGAAGTCCAAATGAATTAAACCAAAATGTATCAGTATTGTTCTGATAGAAGAAAATTTTATCTCCAATTTTTTTTAAGGTACCAATATTAGGTAAGTTACAGAATCCTTTTGTGTTAATTTCATTTTTAATATGATTGACAAAAGCTTTTAAAATATCATAGGCTTGTTGTATGGTACAATTTTCTTTTTGTGCAATGTAATTAGCAATTATTCCATTATCTTTTTTATAATCTTCTTTAAAATTTATTTTTTTTGAAGGAGGTATTATTTTATTATTGATTTTGTCGATTTTTGCAGGTACGACTTCTGTTTCAAAACCGCCAAAATCTGGTAATACTATACAATCATTTTCAGCTATTAGTTCCTTGAGGTAAATTATTAATTTTTCAAACATTTTTTAAATCACTTCTTGCTTCTTCAAATTTGCAAATTTTTTTGAATTTTCGTTAGTAAATCTTTTAAATTCTGCACTTCTATCGAATAAATATCTATAGGTTATGTGAGTTTTTTCTTTTGTAGCTCCAAATTGTGCATACATTCTATTGACTGTCAGATTATAATCTCCTACCCATGATAATTCAAGTTCTTTCATACCAAGTTCACGCATTGCAGTAACCAGCTTTAAATATAAAGCTGTAACAACACCTGTTCTTTGAAATTCGGGTATTATGCCAGATAACAATAATCGTGCTCTGGTAACTTTTCTTTTGTAATAAAATAGTTTTAATATGTTGAAAAAGTTTAACTTTCCGTTTTTAATTTTTTTGTAAATTTCGTTAAGATCTGGAAAAGCTATTAAAAAACCAATAGGAGTATTGTTATAATATGCAAACCATATTATTTTTTCGTTTAATAAAGGTTTCGCTTCTTTGAAAACAGCATAGAAATCATCGAAAGTAAGAGGAGTGTAATTTTCAAGAAATTCAGCCCATATTTTGTTATACATTTCGGTCAATTCATGTATATATTTTTCTGCTTTTTTTATTTCAATATGTTTGAAAGAATATTCTGGTTTTTCATAAAAATGTTGTGCAAATTTTAACATTCTTTCTGGATAAGGTTTTGAAAAATCGTCGTGAAAAGAATATTGTTCGAAATAAACTTTAAACCCGTAATTTTCAAATAGTTCTTTATAATAAGGAAAATTGTATGGCATGCCATATCCCTGATGTTTGAATCCTTCAACTAACAAACCCCAGTAAACAAAGTTTTCTCCAAAATTGATAGGACCATCCATTGCTTGCATTCCATTCTTTTCAAGCCAATCTTTAGCTGTATCAAATAATAAATTGGCAGCATCCTGATTGTTTATGCATTCAAAAAAGCCTATTCCTCCTGTTGGTTGTGGATTTTTGTATGCTTTTTCAATATTGTAAAATGCAGCTATACGTCCAATCAAATTGCCTTTATTGTCTTTCAAAATCCATCTTTTTGCATCACCATTTTTAAAACATGAATTTTTTTGTGGATTAAAAATATTTTCTATTTCTATATCTAGTGGACAAACCCAATTTAGATCATTTTTATATAATATTTTTGGTACTTCGAGAAATTCTTTTGCACTTTTTTTGTCTGAAACTTCTACAATTTTCATTTATGCTAATTTTTTTATCATTATCAAATTTAAATAATATTGTCCTTGATTTTTACAGATTTAAATCGTATTAATTTGATACGTTTAAATTTTGATTAATACGTTTTTTTACTTATAAAAAATAAGTTTTTGATTTTCAGAGATTATAAAAATAATAAAACAGTGATATCACTAATGATAAGGTTATTTACTGATAGTATAATTGCAAATCTGTCTGATTTATATCTTCTCTGTGGGTTATTTCTATTAAAGATCTATAATTTATAGCAAAAACATCGAATTTGTGATAGATATGTAGATATAACGATAAAATAAGCGACCTGTTTTTCAGGTCGCATGTATTAAATATGTTAAAAGATAAATTAATAAAAACTTACAGAATAACTATTAAATCTAAAATCTTTTCCACCACTTGAGGATACAATTTCCCAACCACATTGTACTTTTTGAACAGTGACATCACCAAACCATCCTTTGTTTTTGATCCAGTTTAATATTGATTTTATATCAACAGTACCCGAATTTGTATTGCTAGTTCTTACAAACGAAATAACGGTATTTGAACCATTGCTTCCACGATAAACATTCCATGTGTGTCCGCCAACAGTTACATTTGTAACTTCTGGACATGGTCCATTGCAGTTATAGTTTGATGCTATTGGTCCTATTGACCCATATTTGTTCATCCATAGCATTATTTCATAAGCATAATTGTTGCACCAAATATCATAAGATGTATTAAAAGTTGCACCACTGGTTGGAATAGTTACATTAAAACTGCTTTTACAACTTGATAGTGAACTTAGTTTTTTGTTGATGTCTTTTGAAACATTTGGGTATGATTTAATACCACCAGTGTTTGGATGATCTGCCCATACTCCCCAGTTGCTATAACTATTAGCCCAAATGCATTGAGTACCAGCTCCACTGCCCCATATGTTGTTGTATAATATATAGCCTCCATTCGACCATGTAGCCCATTGATCACATGAGCCCCAGGTAGCTTTAAGAGTTGGATTATCAATTTCATTGGCTTCATCTTTAGAACAAGAATTAATTATTACTGCTGATAGTATCAGCAAACATAAAAAGTAAAACTTTGTTTTCATGGTAATTTAAATTTAAGATATAAGAAAGTTATGGCATTTGGAATTAAATAATTAAATTATTTGTTGAATTTTAATGTATTAGATGTTAAGTTTTAATTAGAATTTTTGCAATTTTTAATTTTTACGAACTTTATATTATTGATTTTTCATAATAATTTTATTACTGTTTTTGCGAATATATTTTTAAATAAATTGATAAGCTCTAACATCTCTACCTTCTATAAAATTTATAAAAGCACGATTAACTACTTTGTTACCACCAGGCGTTGGATAGTCGCCTGTAAAGTACCAATCTCCTGTGTTTTTTGGGCAAGCTTTGTGCAAATTTTCTATTGTTTGGTAAACTATTTTTATTTCTGCTTTTATATCTGGTGTTTTAAGCATTTCGGCTATTTTGTCTGAAATTTGTTTATCAGTAAAAGGTGCATATATTTCTTTAACATAGTTTATTATTTTGTCTTTTGGAAGATTTTCTTGTTCCTTTGATTTTTTATAAACTTCATTTATTATGTATTCTTGGCCAGTTTCTTTTAATAATTCTATGGCTGCTTTGAATGCTATAAAATCACTCAATTTTGCCATATCTATTCCATAACAATCGGGATAACGAATTTGTGGTGACGACGATACTATTACTATTTTTTTTGGTCCAAGTCGATCAAGTATTTTTATTATACTGTGTTTTAAAGTTGTGCCTCGAACAATAGAATCGTCAATAACTACAAGATTATCAATACCTTTTCTAAGAGTATTGTAAGTTACATCATATACATGTTCAACAAGATCTTTTCTGCCTTGATCTTGTGCAATAAATGTTCTTAATTTAACATCTTTAATGGCTACTTTTTCAATGCGTGGCTTTTTTAATAAAATAGTTTTTAAATCGGTTATCGAAATATATTCACCATTTTTTGTAGCTTTTTCTATCTCCTTGTTGTAAATATAATTTTCAAGTCCTTCTATCATTCCGTAAAAGGCTGATTCTGCCGTGTTTGGTATATATGAAAAAACAGTGTTTTCAATGTCATCCTCAATAGCTTCAATTACTTGTGGAACTATTAATTTGCCAAGCATTTTTCTTTCTTGATAAATTTCATAATCAGATCCTCTTGAAAAATAAATACGTTCAAAAGAACATGCTTTTCTTTCTTGTGGTTCTCTTATTTCGCTTTGATATATTTTACCATTTTTCTTTATTATTATTGCATAACCTGGCTCAAGTTCTTTTACTTGATTAAAATCTATATTAAAAGCTGTTTGAATAACTGGTCTTTCACTTGTTACTACAGCAATTTCATCATCATAATAATAAAAGGCTGGTCTTATACCCCATGGATCTCTAACAACAAAGGCATCACCATGTCCTATTAATCCTGCAATAACATAACCACCATCCCATTTTTTGCTTGATTCACGAAGTATATTTTCTATTTTCAAATTTTCAGCTATTAAATTCGAAATTTCTTTATTTGAGTAACCTTGTATTTTATATCTATCAAATTCTTTCTGATTTTCAACATCCAGAAAATGACCTATATTTTCAAGCATAATTTCTGTGTCAACAATATCTTTAGGATGTTGTCCCAGATCTATTAATATTTGAAAAAGTTCATCAACATTTGTCAAATTAAAATTACCTGCAAGTACAAGACTTCTTGTGCGCCAGTTATTAGTTCTAATTACAGGATGAACGTTTTCAATATTGTTTTTGCCATGAGTACCATATCGTAAATGACCTAATAACAGTTCTCCTGTAAATGGCAAATTTTGCCGTGCCCACAAAGGATCATTAATCAAATCTTCTTTGTATTTATATTTTTCGAAGCTGCTATAAATATTTCTAAAAACATCTTCTATTGCCGATGAGTCAAGCGAACGAACATGAAATAAATATTCTTTTCCTGGTTCAGCATCAAGTTTTAAACATGCAATGCCAGCACCATCCTGCCCTCTATTGCGCTGTTTTTCCATAATAAGATATAGCTTCTGTAAACCATATCTCCATGTACCATACTTAAACTGATAATATTCGAGTGGTTTAAGAAGTCGTAATAAAGCAATACCACATTCATGTTTTATTTCTTCGCTCATTTTACTTAACTGTTAAAAGTAATCGGGGTTTATATTATCCGGTATAATATACGCATCAGGAAAATCAAATTCAATCTGTTTTAAAAACTTATAAGCTTCACTTCGAGTTCTAAAATCACCAGCATATATTTTGTAAAAAGGAAATTTAAAAACATTATAAATTTTTACTTTTTCATATTTTGCTAAAAATCTTGCACGTGCTTGATTTGCGTTGTCTCTGGCTTTTTGTCCCGATCCACTGAAAATACATATTCTGTAACCTTGTATTGTTTGATGTTTTCTTTGAGATTCTATTAATAAAAGAAACCCTTTTTCTATTGTCTTGGGTTGTTCTATTATTACTTTTGCACCTGTTTTTATTTCTGGTTGTAAGAGTTTTTCAAAAATATTTAATGAATCATTATTTTGTGCGCTAAGATTAATAAATAAATTTATTGTTATAATTATTAATAATAAGATTTTCACCTTAATTTTTTCTGCAAATATAAAGAGTTTTTTAATAAAAAATATTTATTTTTTTATAGATTTGAATATTTATGAAGCTAATTTCAAAAATTTATAAATATGAAAAAATCTTTAATTCTTTCTCTTTTTTTAATATTTTTATTGTTAATTGGTTATTCTCAGAAATGGGTTCCTGATCTTGGTAATGGATTTTACAAAAATCCAGTAATATGGGCCGATTATTCCGATCCCGATGCTATTAGAGTAGATGATGATTTTTATTTAACTGCTTCGTCTTTTAATTGTGTACCTGCTTTGCCGATTTTGCATTCAAAAGATCTAGTAAATTGGAAAATTTTGAATTATGCTGTGAAAAATTTTCCTGATGAATTTTATAATAAAGTTCAACATGGAAATGGTGTTTGGGCTCCATCAATAAGATATCACAAAGGGTGGTATTATATTTATTGGGGTGATCCTGATAGAGGGATTTACATGGTTAGAACTCAAAATCCCGCAGGTAAGTGGTCAGAACCAATTCTTGTTAAAAAAGCTTGTGGTAATATAGATCCATGTCCATTGTTTGATGATGATGGTAAAGTATATTTAGTACATGCTTTTGCTAATAGCCGTGCTGGTATCAATAATACTTTGCAAGTTGTAGAATTAACACCTGATGGATCAAAAATAACAAGGGAACGAAAAATTGTTTTTACTGGATACCCAAACCATAATACTGTTGAAGGTCCAAAGTTTTATAAAAGAAATGGTTATTATTATATTTTTACACCTGCAGGTGGTGTTGCTACTGGCTATCAGCTTGTTTTAAGATCAAAAAGTGTTTGGGGACCATATGAAGAAAAAATTGTACTGGCACAGGGAAATACAAACATTAATGGTCCTCATCAGGGAGCATACATTGAACTTGACAATGGTGAAGGATGGTTTTTACATTTTCAGGAAAAACAACCATATGGACGAATAGTTCATTTGCAACCTGTAAAATGGGTTGATGATTGGCCTGTAATTGGTGATGATTCAGATGGAGATGGTACAGGGCAACCTGTATTGATATATAAAAAACCTTCAGTAAAAGTAAAATCAGAGATAATAATTCCACAGATTGGTGATGAGTTTGATAATGAAAACTTAAGTTTGGCATGGCAATGGCAGGCAAATTGTTATGAACACTGGTATTCGTTGACAGAAGAAAAAGGTGTTTTAAGATTATATTCTCAATATAATCCAGATCCAAATTCTTTATTTATGGTTCCTAATTTATTATTACAAAAATTTCCTTCTCCATCTTTTGTGGTTAATACTCGAATTAATATTAATGATTTGAAAATTAATGAAAAAGCAGGAATAATAGTAATGGGACTTGATTATGCCACATGGACTTTCAGAAAAAAAGATGAAAATAAATATGAATTGCTCTTCACTGTTTGTAAAGATGCCGATCGTGGAAATGATGAAAAGATTTTAAAAACTTATGATATTAATAAATCTGATATATATTTACAAATTAAAGTAGATACTACAGGATATTGTAAATTTTTATTTAGTGAAAATGGGAAAAATTTTATAGATGATAAAAATAGTTTTAAAGCACGAGAAGGTAAATGGATAGGAGCAAAAGTTGGATTGTTTGCTGTAAGTAACGAAGAAACTGGTATTAAAGGGTTTGCAAGGTTTGAATATTTCCGAATAGAATAACAGTTAATTTGTTTCAAAAATTATTTATTTTAAATCATGAATAAAATTTTTAAAACATACTTTAAAATAAACATTTTGATAATATCAATATTTGTTTCTACAGTTTTTCTATTGTTAGCAAATACAATTTATTGTCAATTTAACAAGGATAATCTGATTATTTGGCTTGCAGAACCTGCAAAAACATGGGAACATGCGTTTCCTATTGGTAATGGTCGTTTGGGAGCTATGATTTTTGGAAAACCTTTCGAAGAACGTATTCAATTGAATGAAGAAAGTGTTTGGGCTGGCAGACAGATAGATTTTCATAATCCCCTTTCAAAAGAAGGACTTAAAGAAGTACGTAAGCTATTGTTTGCAAACAAATTTGCTGAAGCTGAAAAAATTGCTTTGAAAAAAATAATGGGCAAACGACCTGAAAATGAAATTCACTCATATCAAACTTTAGGAGATTTATATATAAATTTTGAACGACCTCGATATGCAAATATAAAAAATTATAAACGTATATTAGATATTGAAAATGCTATAGCTAAAGTAGAATACGAACTTAACGGAATACATTTCAAACGAGAAATCTTTTCATCTGCTATTGATCAAGTGATCGTTATACGTTTGACAAATGATGAAAAAATGCCATTTACATGTTCACTTTATCTTTCCAGACCTGGTGATAAAGCAATTGTTAAAACAAATGGAAATGAAATTACAATGGAAGAACATGTAAATAATGGTGTGGGTGTATATTTATTTACATTATTGAAAGTTTTTACGTGTGGTGGTGAGATAAAAAATCAAGATCAAACTATTGTTGTTGAAAAATCACCCGAAATTATCATTTTTCTTACTGCAGCAACAGATTATAGCAGCAAAAATCCTAAAATAGTTTGTTATGATTGGATGAATAAGGCAACAAATAAAAATTATGATAAAATAAAATCAGAACATATTAATGATTATAAAAAATATTTTAACAGATTGAGTTTTTCATTAGGTTCAAACAATTCAGTTCTTTTCCCTACCGACTCACGTCTTGAAGCACTGAAAAATGGAAATTATGATCCACAATTGTTTGTTTTATATTATCAATTTGCACGATACTTATTAATTAGTAGTTCTCGTCCAGGTTGTATGCCTGCAAATTTACAAGGTATATGGGCAGATGGATTAATACCACCATGGAATGCTGATTATCATATTAATATAAATATTCAGATGAATTATTGGCTTGCCGAACCAACCAATTTGTCTGAGTTACATATACCTTTTCTTGAGTTTATAAAATCACTTGTTCCTGATGCAAGGAAAACAGCTAAAGAGGTATATGGTTGTAGAGGAATAGTAGCTCATTTTACTACTGATGCATGGCATTATACCGAACCATATGGTCGTATACATTGGGGAATGTGGCCAATGGGTTTAAATTGGTGCTGTCAGCATCTATGGGAACATTTTGCATTTTCTTGCGATACTTCGTGGCTTGATACTTTTGCTTATCCTATTCTACGCGAAGCATCATTATTTTGTATTGATTGGCTTGTAAAAGATCCACGAACAGGTTATCTGGTTTCAGGACCTTCCATATCGCCTGAAAATAGTTTTATAACTCCTGATGGTTACAAAGCATCACTTGTTATGGGCCCAACAATGGATCATATGATTATTAGAGAACTCCTGCAAAATACGATAAAAGCCTCGGAAATACTAAAAATAGATAGTGATCTAAGAGAAAAACTAATAAAAATAGAAAAACAACTGACAACAATAAAACTTACCAAAAATGGAAGAATAATGGAGTGGTCAGAAGAATTTAATGAGTATGAACCTGGCCATCGACATATATCACATTTGTATGGTTTGCATCCAGGCAATCAGATCACATCAGAAAAACCAGAACTAATGGAAGCTGCAAAAAAAACAATTGAATATCGGCTTCAAAATGGTGGAGGACATACAGGGTGGAGTAGAGCATGGATAATTAATTTTTATGCGCGCTTATTTGATGGCGAAAAAGCTTTTGAAAATTTAAAAGCATTATTAACACAATCAACATTACCAAATCTTCTTGATACACATCCACCTTTTCAGATTGATGGTAATTTTGGTGGTACTGCTGGTATAACAGAGATGCTCTTGCAAAGTCATACTGGAGAAATTAATGTGTTACCTGCCTTGCCTCAAGAATGGAGTAATGGATATATATATGGTTTGAAAGCAAGGGGTGGTTTTGAAATAGATATTGATTGGGAAAATCATGAATTGAAAAAATTGGTTGTTAAATCATTTTGTGGAAATAATTGTAAATTAAGATATAAAAATAAGATAATAGATTTTTCAACAGAAAAAAATAAAACTTATGTTTTTGATAATAATTTGAATCAGATTTAATAAAATATAATGTTTATGAAAATCAAATTAATAATACTTCTAGTATTTATTTTTAATAGAGAAATTTTTGCACAACCAACAGATATTGAGGTTGTGCGCAAAATTGCCGATCGTATTATTGAAAATACGAAATTTTGTTTAAAAAATAGTATCACAGATGAAGAATATAACAATACTGATGATATACAGAGTGATACAATAAAAGTAAAATATGGTAGTAATTATATTCAATGGCATTATGTCAATGGGGTTATAAATTTAGGTATGATTGATTTAGGTAACTACTTAAATGAAAATAAATATATTCAACATTGTGTTGATTTTATTTATTATGGTCTTGAAAATTATAAATATTTCGAAAAATTATATAATAAAAATCAATCATTAGAAATAAGAAAAATACCATTTAGAGAAATATTTTTAATTCGCGAACTTGATGATTGTGGTGCTATAGGTGCAAGTGCTATCGAAGCTTATTATCATAAACCATCGACTGAATTAAAAGAATACATTTTTCGTATAGCCGATCATATTTTGAATAAACAAGATCGTCTAGATGATAAAACTCTTGTACGTAAAGGACCTTATAAAATGACAGTATGGGCTGATGATTTATATATGAGTGTTCCATTTCTTGCTAGAATGGGTAAATTTACTGGCGATAAAAAATATTATGATGATGCTGTGCGTCAAGTAATAAATTTTAATAAATATTTATGGAATGAAGATAAAGGACTTTATTATCATTGTTATTACACTGATTTAAAAAGAAATGGTATTGCTCATTGGGGGCGTTGTAATGGATGGGTAATGATGGCTACTGTTAATTTATTGTCTTTGTTACCACAAAATCATCTTCAAAGAGAAGTTGTGAGAAAAATATTAGAAAAACATATTCTTGGTATAGCTAAATATCAGAATAGCAATGGATTGTGGCATCAATTACTTGATAAAAACGATTCTTATGAAGAATCATCATGTAGTGCAATGTTCGTTTATTCAATAGCTAAAGCTGTTAATGAAGGATGGATTGATAAAAGGTATGCTTCGATTGCTTTAGTCGGATGGGAGGGACTTAAAAAATATATGATAACTGATGATGGACAATTGAAAAATGTATGTATAGGTACAGGAATTCAGGATAATCTAGTTTTTTATTATAATCGTCCTGCTATGTTAAATGATTCACATGGTTTAGGTGCTATTATCGAAGCAGGAGTAGAAATCATTAAATTAAAAGAAAATTTAAGAAAACAATAAATTAATTCTGTAAGTTTTTTAAACCACCATGAAATATACAATTTATTATTTAACTGTGTTTTTTTTGTTTTTAACTCATTTTAATGATGTTTTCTCTGATGATACCATTTTAAAAAATTTAAGATATCTTCCTGATGAGGATGGATTTTTGATAATAGATGGTGAAAAACGTTTTAATAGAGCTTTGTATGGAGGTAATACAGCTTTTCGTGTAGAAGCTGGCGATCTGCCTGAGTTTGCCCTGTATTTACCCGGTATGGGTGGAAATATCAAAATAGGATTATTAAATAATGAAAATTCTATATGGCTTACAGATGCTGATTATATCAAAACAAAATATATTCCAGGGTCAATGGAATATATTATTAAAGATTCATTATTAGGCTCTTTAAATGGTTATTTGAAAATTAATGTATTGGCTTTGTATGATCGAGAAGGATTAATAATTAAAATTTCACCTGTCAACCTAGAAAACAGTATTAAATTGATAATGCTCTATGGTGGTTTGAGCGAAAAAAAATTTTCAAGAAATGGTGATATTGGAGCGGATCCAGAGTCTTGTTTTTATTTATTGCCCGAATATTGCAAAAATAATAGTTTTATTATTGAAGATAATATTATAAAAGCATTTAATCATAATAATCATATTATTTCAATTATTACGCCTGAAAATAGTTTGATAAGTAAACATAGTGCAAATTATCAGAAAGATCCTTTATATCTTATTGAATCCTTGTCTGATACGGTTCCTGTGGTTGCTGTCATTAATACAATAAAAAATAAAGATTTGTATTTTTTGTTTTTGAAAGAAAACATTAATAAAAAAGATTTTGATTTAAATAAGATATATTTTAAAAATGATTCTATTAGAGAATCAATAGCTAAAAGAATAAAAATAGTTACCCCTGATCCTTATATAAATGTCATTGGAAGTGCTTTATCAATTGCTGCTGATGCTATTTGGGAAGATCCGTGTTATTTGCATGGCGCTGTAGCATGGCGTATGCCATTGCCCGGATGGCGAGGTGCTTATGCAGCAGATTTTTTAGGTTGGCATGATAGAGCAAGGAAACATTTTTACAGTTATTCTCTGTCGCAATATACCGAGCCCGATTCTGGTCCATCTGTTCCCGATTCTGCTGTTAATTTTGCCCGTCAAACCGAAAAAATAGGAGTCTCGTTATATACTTCAGGATACATCAGTCGATATCCTGGAAAAATTTCAAAGCCCCATCACTACGATATGAATTTAATATATATTGATCAACTTTTATATCATTTTATGTGGACTGGTGATACTTCATTTATTAAGGATTTATGGCCTATTATAAAAAGACATTTACGATGGGAAAAACGTTGTTTTGATGGTAACGATGATGGTCTTTATGATGCTTATGCATGTATATGGGCAAGTGATGCATTACAATATAGCGGCGGTGGTGTAACTCATTCATCAGCTTACAATTATCGTGCAAATAATATTGCATCTATTCTTGCCAGTATTATAGGAGATAACCCCAAACCTTTCCAGCTTGAAGCCGAAAAGATTTTTATGAATACAAATAAAATTTTATGGCTCAATGATGAAGGTCATTATGCTGAGTTTATTGATTTGTTAGGCGAACAACAAGTTCACAAATCAGCTGCATTATGGACTATATATCATTCAAACGAATCGGGCTTGGCTGATGATTTCAAAAAATATCTTAACACTCAATATGTTGATAATAATATACCTAATATTCCTTTTAAGGTTAATGCAATTGAAAATGATAATTATTATTTGCTTTCAACAACCAACTGGATGCCTTATACGTGGTCGATAAATAATGTTGCCATGGCCGAAAATGTTCATACGGCTTTGGCATACTGGCAGGCTGGTCGTAACAATGAAGCTTTTAAATTGTTTAAAAGTGCTATACTTGAAAGTATGTTTCTTGGTAGCTCTCCTGGTAATTTCCAACAATTGTCATCATTCGATGCATTCAGAGGTGAATTATATCGCGATTTTGCTGATGCTATAGGTATTACAGCTAGAACTATTATTGAAGGATTATTTGGAATTAAACCCAATGCATTGAATGATACACTTTATATAAAGCCAGGTTTGCCCGATAAATGGGATTCTGCAAGTGTGTCAACTCCTGATATATATTTTAAATATAAGAAAAAATCTGATGAAATAATAGATATTCTTATAAACCAATATTTTAAAAAAACACTTAATCTTAACTTTTCTTTACCTTTTTTTAATCTTCATATCGAAAGCGTTGAAGTCAATGGTCAATTGGCATCTTTTAAAATAATTGATGGAATTGAAAAACCAATTTTACAAATTAACTTTGAATGTAAACCTACATATCATATAATTATTAGAATTAGAAAACAAAAATTTTCAATAATGCCCGATTTTATATCACTTTCATATGTCGATACACTATCAATAAAAAATATTGATGTAAATATTTTAAAGGTATATGATCCACAAAATATTTTATCATCTTACTTTATTTTTAACAATCAACTTATAGCAAAATTTGAAAAAAAATCAATTAATGCTACTATATTTTTATTATTAGAAAAAAATAGTATAAAATGGTGGCATCCTTTAAAATTATATATTAAAAAACCTATTGAGATAATTAAATTTGATAAAATAAAAAAATATTACCAGATAAATATAAAAAACAATAGTCAACAAGCATTATTTACTAATATAAAAGTTTATAATTATTCAAGCAAAATTTTTATAAATAAAGAAAGTACTGTTACCATTAAAATCCCTGATCATTATATTTTTCCTGGCAGAAATTTATTAAAAATAGAAAGTTTAACAAATGTACAAGAAGAATACATAATTGATTGGTCAAAATCTTTACCCAAAGGCTATAAGAGCAAAACAATAAGCTTAGATGAATTTTATAATGATTTTGTCACTAATATTTTTAAAAACAAATATTTATCGCCTCGATCGCCATATCCTACTTTACAACTTCCTATACATGGTTTTGGCGATTGGTGTAGTTATAATATAGTACCCGAAATTGATGATTTAGGATTAAGAAATTTGGCTGCCAAAAATAAGAATAATTGTGTTAAATTAATTTCTAATTTGTTATTTCAAATTCAAAGTAATAAAAATAATAAAAATGTTGTTTTTACAAGCAAATGGAATAATTATCCTGATAGCATAAGTTTACCATTGAACGGTAAGGCTTATCAAGTTTATCTTTTGATGACAGGTACAACTCATCATATGCAAAGCCGATTTTTAAATGGTATGATAACTGTTAATTATAATGATGGTTCAAAAGAGAATTTATATTTGGTTAATCCTGATACATGGTGGCCAATAGAACAGGATTATTATGTTGATAATTATGCATTTAAAATCGATTCTCCACGTCCAATACGTGTTTATTTAAAATCGGGTATTTCTACATTGCAACCTTATGAAATTAAACAAAAAAATAAGACAAAATTTATTGATGGTGGGGCTGCTACTGTTTGGAATATTCCTTTGGACTGTACAAAAGAGTTAAAATCCATTACAATCAAAGCTACTGCAAATGATGTTATAATTGGATTGATGGGTATAACCATCGTAAAACAAAAGTAGTAATTTATTATGGCCAATATAAATAATAAAAATTTCAAATGTAAAACTAACTATTCGGCAATTGATAATAGAAATAGAATAAGTGATTGATTATTTATTTTTTCATTTTCCCTTTCAAAAAAATTCAAAATGAATTTTTAAAAAACTACTAATTAATTATTTATTTTATTTATTAATGTTTCTCCTAAAGTAAATTTACCAGGTTTGAAGTTGAATTTTTCAGCCCATTCAAGTATTTTTTCTATTTTATCATATGTTATTTCTCCACGAGCAAATGATTTATCATAACCTGCGAGAGTTATTAAAAGTGCCTCGGCTAAACATCCATATATGTTGCCATAACGTGGCATTCCAACAAAGTTAATTATGTTATTTTCAGGCAGTAAAGCATATCCTCCATCAAAAACATAAAATTTATCAAGATGATCTTTAAAAGCTGAGCTTAAATTTGATGGTACTGAAGCGCAACATATTATAGAATTTTCTTTCACCATTGATGGTTTAATAAGCCATGCATCCGATGAGTTGGTTGCTATTGCAACTATATCAGCATTTTTTAGGTCGCTATAATTTCCAACTCTTATTCTTTCATGATTTATTGTTTTTGCTATAATTTTGTCTAAGTCTAAGAGATCATTGTTATAAAAATTAGCATTGCTGAAATCATTATAGAAATATTTTTCTAGTCCCTCAAGGTTTGTTATATTATTTATTTTTTTGTGGGTTATTGAATTAAAAATTTTAATCATACAATTTTTAATAACTTCGTTAAGTCGATTTAATGTATTTAGAGATGAATCCTTTCCTATTAAAATTAATTTATCTGCAATCTTTGTCAGCATAATGCTTAATGCTGATCCTATATTTCCTGTTGCTCCAACAACTGCTATTGTTAGTTCTTTACCATACAAATTTTTTTGTTCAATAGCTTTTAATATACCTTGATAAATTAATGCAGTTGTGTATACATTTCCGGTAGTTATAGCCACTTCGGGGTCATGAATATCACACCCATTATTTGTTATTATTGATGTAAAAGCACCAAGCGATATGCAACGAAGTTTTTTGTTATTACTGTCTATAAGTTTAACATAATTTATGGCATCTTGTATTTTCGATTGAAGTTCTTCTAATAGTATTTTTTGGTGATGATTGTCTTTGTAAATTTTATATCCTCCATATATTCTTAACATTTCTTTTGGGAGATAAGGAATTCCAATAATATCAACTTCAATTTTTGCATTATTAATTTTTAATAAAAATCTGTGCATGAACGAAGGATCAAGAAATCGACATATTTTATTCCACCAATTAACGAAAGCTTGAGTATTAAAATTATAATAGTAAAATGATGGAAAATAATATTCTAACAAGTATTTTAATTCGGTTATATGTACTATAAAACCAACTCTATCGGTTATATTTTTAAATTCTGATATCGGTGGATAAAGTATATCTACATTTAAAGGATTTATTCGTTCCTTTTTCTCAAGTTTTTTGTCAAATATATGTGCAATAAGCAAATATTCATTATTATTTTTGATTATATTAAAAACTTCATTAAGTGCTGTAATAAGTTTATCGATTTCTTCATAGCTAACTGTTGCTGGTGGTTGTATTCTTATTACTGCTTTACGTCGAAATCTAGAAGAGCTTTTAAACATTGATGATAAGGGCGATAATACTCTTATATTATAATAATGTAATAAGTAACTTGAGATTAAAAGAGTTATAAATCCCTGATAACCAGCATATCTAAAAAATGGACTGTAATTTTGTAGATCAGAAATTTCAATTCCAAGCATCAAGCCTTTTCCTCTAATATCTTTGATAATATCATTATATTTTTCTTTTAGTTTTATTAATTGATTTTTCAAATAGTTACCTTTTTTCGATATTTCATCGAGTAATTCATTATTATTTCTTGTAATGATATCTATTGTTTTGAGTGCAATAGCGCATGAAATATCATCTTCTGCAAATGTTGAAGTATGTTGCAGTCCAAATTCTTCATCATATATATCTTCTCTTATCATTGTAACTCCTATTTTAGTTAATCCCCCGCCAAGAGCTTTACTTAGTAATATATATTCAGGATTTATTTCTGAAAGTGGCGTTTGTTGAAAAGCAAAAAATGAGCCTGTTCGACCACAACCTGTTTGTATTTCATCGATGATATATGGTATATCAATTTTTTGGTGAACAGAAGCAAGATATTTTAAAAAATTATGTGGTAATTCATTTATTCCTCCTTCTCCTTGAATAATTTCAAATATTATAGCTATACAATTGTTAATTGGTATTTCTTCAATTAAAATTTTGTTGTCTTTAATTTCAAGGGATTTTAGATAATGTGTATTATGTCTTTTAATTAATTCAAGATCTTCAAAATTATCGGGACTAATAAATATTGTTTTCATTGATGATAATCCTTCATAATCTTCTCTTAAAGTTTTATTGTAAGTAATTTTTAACGACGATGTTGTTTTACCATGAAATGAATTTTCTATTGCAATAATTGCTGGATTGTTTTTTATTTTTTCAAATTCTGTATTGTTATATTCTTCTATTTCTTTATATAATTGTTTTAAGTTGTTCTCAGAAAATTTATTTTTATTTTCTTCTATGTAATTTATTATATTTTTAGATTTTGAAAGACATTTATAGTACTTAAGTTTTAATTCTTCATATTTTACTTTGTAGGCATGTTTTAAAGCTGCTTCTACAGTTTCGGTGCCACTATTTGTGAAATTACAATAATATTTTTTAGATGTATTTAATATTTCATTTAATTTTTTTGCAAGTTGACTAGCATAACTTCGTATTGATCCTTGTACTAAAAAAGGAACATTTCTTTTGTAAAGGTATATTAATTCCTCTTTAAGTTCGGGATGGTTATGACCTAACAATGCTGCTCCATAACCACTAACAAAATCAGTTACTCTAATTTTTTTGTTGTTATGCTCATAATATAGATAAGTACCTTCGGCCTCGGTGTATATTATATCAAGTTTTAAAACTGAAAATAATTCTGACAATTTTGGTTTACAATAATCATAGTCTTCTTTAGATATGTTTATTGAACTTGTTATTAGATTTTTTCTATAACTCTTATCATGTAATGCATGAGTAAGATCTAAAGAATTTTCGATTTTTTGAAATATTTTCATATGCAATATTATATTAAGTTTTTGTAATTATATTTTCTTTTAGAAAATTTGTAAGTTTTCTTATAGTATTGTATTCCCATAGAAGCGTAGGAGGTAACTCAATATTAAAAATTTGTTCAAGTTCACCAACAAAATAAACTGCTTTTATTGAATCTATACCATAATTTTCAAATGGTTCATCTATATCTATATCTATTATCTGGTTATCCATTGATTTTATTTCTGTTAACTTTTCTTTTAGATATTGTTCTATATTGTTTATTTCCATTTTTTAAATATTAATTTCTTCTGTTATAATAATTGTTTCTAATTTTTTGTTGATATATAGTTCTTTACAATAATTTCTTTGCAATTTTCCACTTGAAGTTTTTGGAAAAGTTGATGGTTGTATAAAAACAATATCATATGGTGTAAAACCAAAAGTATGAAATAGAATTTTACTGATAGAATTTTTTATATTTTTAATTTCAGATTCTACATATTGTCTTTTTTTAAGTTCGTAAATAATTATAAGTTTTTCTTCATCATCAATATTGATACCTATTGCAGCTCCGCATCCAGATTTTATTTGATCACTTGCTTTTTCTACATATTCTTCGATGTCCTGGGGATAATAATTTTCACCATGAATTATTATCATTTCTTTTATTCTTCCTGCAATAAATAATTGTCCTTTGTAAATGAAACCAGCATCACCAGTTCTTAAATAGTTTTTTTCTGTATTTTCTTTTAAATATGCTTTAAATGTTTTTTCAGTCTCCATATTTTTATTCCAGTAACCTTTAGTAACACTTTTGCCTGCAAGCCATATTTCTCCTAATTCTCCCTCTTTACATATTGTATTATTGTTTATATCTACTATTTTTACTTCTATTTCTCCAACGATCGGACCACAACCTATACATGGCATCGAATTAAAATTTTTGTCTGAATCATTAATCACTTCAATTTTGCCTTGTTTAAATTTATTTCTATCGACCATTATGACAAATGTTTTGTTTTTAAAATCGGGTGGGGTTACCATTAAAGTATTTTCTGCAAGTCCATATACTGGACACATAGCTTCGGCTTTAAAACCACATTTTGAAAATTTTTCAATAAAATTGGTAATTGTACTATATTTGACAGGCTCAGAACCATTGTATGCTATTCTCCATTTGCTTAAATTCAATTCGTTTAATATAGAATCGTCAGTTAGTTTACAACACCAATCGTAAGCGAAATTTGGAGCTCCACTTATTATTTCGCCAATGTAACTATAATTGGTTATTGCTTTTAGCCATCTTATAGGTTTTTTTAAAAATGACATTGGTGTCATAAATACCATTGTCATTCCAGCAAATAGAGTTTGTATGATATCGCCTATTAGTCCCATATCGTGATATGGAGGTAACCAACTTACTTTACATTCTGTGTCGTTATGGTTAAAGTATTTTTTTATCAAATATGAGTTTTCAATAAGATTTTCGTGGGTTACCATTACTCCTTTGGGTTGGCTTGTAGAACCTGATGTATATTGTAAGAAGGCTATATCTTCTGCTTTGATGCTTTTATAAACAAAAGTATTATTGATTAGATTATTTAGATCAATGTCTATAAGTTTTATAGTGCTTAATAATTTTTCTGTTTCGTCATTATTATCGATTTTTTCTTTTTTTTCATATCTGATTTTTGTTGTTTTATCGGTAATAGCTATTTTTGCTCCTGAATCTTTAATAACATTTAATAATCGTGAGTGTGATCGGGTTTCTGGGGGATATAAAGGCACAGGAATTAAACCTGCCATCAAACAACCATAAAATGAAATAATATATTCGAGGGATGGTGGTAAGAATAATAAAATTCTATCATTGTTTTTGCAATATTCAAGAAGTAACGAGGCCAATGAATTGGTGTATTTAAGTAAATCATGATAGGTTAGAATTTTTTCATCTTTTTCTCCATCAGCAAGGAAAATATAAGCTTTTTTATCTTTATATTGGTTTGCTTGATAAATTAACAAATCATTTAAATTTTTAAAATTTCTGTAATTCATAATATCGGATGGTTTGGTATGGATATTGTAAAAAAATAAAAAGATAAAAGAACTAACTTACTAAATATTCTTTTGCCGATTCTTCATCCTTAAAGGCTCTTAAATTGCCTCCTGTAATCATGTTGTACGAATTTAATAGCACTGCTTTTATACCTGTTACCCCGACTACTGCAGATTTTTCAACTTTTTTTTCTGTAGTTTTTCCAAGTTCATTAGCAACTTTCATGAATTCAGGTGCGATAACTGTACCTTCAAAATTACTGAGATTCAAAATTTTACCAGGTTCATTCATTATCATATTTGCTTCTTCACGAAGCTGAGCTATCATTTGGTCGGTATTCATTCCCCTATAGTCGGAATATAAAATTTTTTTGCCTTTATAAGTTATCCATTTGCTCATAATTGTTTGGGTTTTGGTTTTTTTATTTAATATTTAAATGTATAAAACATAGTGTTTTTTATCTTTTATATGTAGTTGATTAATATCATTAATCAAAATGATATATCTCAATAAAATAAAAAACCCTTGTGAGTTTATCACAAGGGCTAACTTTTAGGTTATGTAGTAAATAATTTAAAAATTAAACATGTATTAATATCTATAGTGATCAGGCTTATAAGGACCTTCGATAGGTACTCCAATATACTCAGCTTGTTCTTTGGTTAATCTGGTTAATTTAACTCCAAGATGATCGAGATGCAATCGAGCTACTTCTTCGTCAAGCTTTTTGGGTAGTCGGTAAACATCTATTTTGTAATTATTTTGCCATAGATCGATTTGAGCTAATACTTGGTTGGTAAACGAAGCACTCATTACAAAAGAAGGATGTCCAGTAGCACAACCTAAATTTACCAGTCTTCCTTCGGCAAGTAAGTATATACAATGCCCATCGGGAAATATATATTTATCAACTTGTGGTTTTATATTTATTTTTTTTATTCCTGGATATGCATTTAATTTGTCAACTTGTATTTCGTTATCGAAATGTCCGATATTGCAAACAATTGATTGATCTTTCATTTGTTCCATGTGTTCAACAGTAATAACATCTCTATTTCCTGTTGCAGTTACAAAGATATTACCTTCTTTAACTGCTTCTTCCATGGTTGTTACTTTGTAACCTTCCATTGCTGCCTGTAAAGCACAAATTGGATCGATTTCGGTGATAATAACTCTTGCTCCGAAACCACGCATTGATTGTGCACACCCTTTACCAACATCACCATAACCAAGTACTACAACAACTTTTCCTGCTACCATAACTCCTGTGGCACGTTTTATTCCATCGGCCAATGATTCGCGACAACCATATAGATTATCAAATTTTGATTTTGTTACTGAATCGTTTACATTTATTGCAGGAAATAACAATTCTCCTTTTGCTTGCATTTGGTAAAGACGATGTACACCTGTAGTAGTTTCTTCAGATACTCCTCGCATTTGTTTAACTATATTATGCCATTTTCCAGGTTCATTTTTTAAAACTTCTTTTAGCAAACCGAATATAATAGCTTCGTCTTTGCTTGTTGGTTTTTTGTCGAGAATAGAAGGATCTTCTTCTGCTTTATAACCTAAATGAACCAATAATGTAGCATCACCACCATCGTCGACTATTAAGTTAGGACCTTTGCCATCGGGAAATGATAATGCTTGAAGTGTACACCACCAGTATTCTTCTAAAGTTTCACCTTTCCAGGCAAATACAGGAATACCTTCTGATGCTATGGCAGCTGCTGCATGGTCTTGTGTTGAAAAAATATTACAACTTGCCCATCTTACTTCTGCACCCAATGAAACAAGTGTCTTTATTAGAACAGCTGTCTGAACAGTCATGTGTAACGAACCACTGATTCTTGCTCCTGCCAAAGGTTTAATATTTTTATATTTTTCTCTAACAGCCATTAATCCTGGCATCTCTTTTTCAGCTATTTCAATTTCTTTTTTTCCAAGTTCTGCAAGTGTAATATCTTTAACTTTATATGGAAGAGTATTTGATGATGTCATAGTATCTATTTTCATTATTTAAAGTTTTATTGCTAAGTTATATTTTTTTTAATTTTTTTAAAAGATTTATTGTGTATTCTTTGTCTTTATAAAGTTGATTTATTAATTTTTCTTTTGATTGAAATTTTTGTTCGTCTCTTAATTTCTCTATAAATTTAACAATTATTTCTTTTTCATAAATATCAGATTGAAAATCAAAAATATTTACCTCTAGAGTTAGTTCATGTTTTTGTTCATTAATTGTTGGTCTATAACCAATATTCATCATTCCGTAATAACAATTAGTATCGATTTCTACTTTTACTGCATAAACACCATTTTGGGGTTTTAATTTATAGTCATCAATTTTAATATTTGCTGTTGGAAATCCTATTTTTTTTCCAATACCTGAACCTTTTATTACTGTGCCTTTTATGAAATATTCGTAACCAAGCAGTAAGTTTGCGTTTTTAATATCGCCATTAATAAGTAGATTTCGAATAGTTGTTGAACTAACTTTAAAATTATTTAAGTATGAGATATTAACTATTTCAAGTTTAAAACCATAATATTCAGAAAATTCTTTTAACTTATTTATATTTCCTTCTCTATTTTTGCCAAAATGATGATTATTGCCAACTATTACGTAGCATGGGTCAATTCTTTTTATGAGATAATCTGTTAGAAATTTTTCATAGTTTAAATTTGCTATTTTTTCATTAAATTCAATAATTATTAAATTGTCAATTCCAAGATTTTCGACAATTTTAATTTTTTCGTCAAGTAATGTAAGTAGTCCAAAATTCTCTAATTGATTGAAAAAGATACGTGGATGTGGCCACAATGTAATTATTGTTGTTTCGCCATTTACATTATGACTAACCTCTTTTAATTTGTTGAGCAATGATTTATGTCCAATATGAACCCCATCGAATATGCCAATAGTAACTATTGGACAGGGAATTCTTATATTTTCTATGTCATAATATATTTCCAAAACATTAAATTTTTTTGGTTACAAAAATATTTAATTTTCTCAAGATTTAAATTGAATTGACTTCAATTAATATTTTTGTAACAGAATTATTTGTTGTCCAATACTTAAAAGCTTCTGGAGTATTTTTAAATGGAAAAATATTTGAAATAATTTCAGTAAAAGGGAATAATTTTCGATTAAGCATTTTTATAACAGCAGCAAATTCATTACTCTGAGCATTTCGTGAACCATAAATATTTAATTCTTTTTTAACTATTAATTGCGTATTTATTGATGTATCATACTTTGAATATCCAATAGTGACTATATTGCCAGTGAATGCAACAAGATCTAATGCAAGCGAAAATGTATGGGGTGTTCCAGCAGCTTCTATGATAACATCTGCACCAAAGCCATTGGTATATTCATTTACTAATTCTTTTACATTGTCAATCTTAGAATTTATTGTATAAGTAGCTCCAAATTTTTGTGCTATTTGTAATTTTTGGTTATCTATATCGATACCTATGACTGTTGCTCCTTTTCTTACAGCAGCTGATATTGCACCTAAGCCAATAGTTCCACATCCTAAAATTAACACAAAATCGGTTTCTTTGACTTTGCCTCTATTTGTACCATGATAACCAACACTAAAGGGTTCAACAATTGCCAATTCTTTTAATGATAAAGTAGACGATGTAAAAACTTTAGAATAATGTACGTTAATATATTCTGTCAAACCCCCATCTCTTTGCACACCTAAAGTCTGATTATTTTCACATGCATTGGGGTGTCCTTTTACACAACTTGCACATATACCACAGTTGGTATAAGGTAGAATAGTAACTTTGTCGCCAATTTTGAATGTTTTTGGAACATTTTTACCTTTTTTTTCAATGATTCCACTTATTTCATGACCAGGAATTCGAGGAAATGTGACTAATGGCATTAATCCTTTATATGAATTTAAATCACTTCCACATAATCCTACATAGCATACTTTAATTAGAATTTCCTCATCTGTTGGTTCAGTAAATGGTATTTCTATTTCTTCTATTTTGCCAGGTTCAATTATTGAGAATGCTTTCATTTTTATGATATTTTTAAATTATAAGCCTTTATGGCGTTTTCTCCTAAAATCATGTTCTGATATTTTAAAGGAAGATTTTTTATATAATTAATAACTATATTCATTACCTCTGAATAGCTACCTGCAAGAGTACAAACTGGCCAGTCGGAACCTATCATGAGTTTTTCATGAGTAAATGTTTCAAGTAAAAAATCGATATAAGGATAAAAATCTTCTTTGTTCCAGTAATCCCAGTCATCTTCAGTAACCATTCCCGATAATTTACAATATACGTTTGGAAAGTTACTCAAAATTTTCATATTTTCCGCCCATTTCTTGAAGGATCGATTTTTTATATCGGGTTTAGCAATGTGATCTATAATAAAAGTTTGTTCTGGAAATTTTTCAACAAATTTTATAGTAACAGGCAAATGTCGTTCGTAAATTAAAATATCATATGTGAGTGAAAATTCTTTTAGTAATTTTATTCCTTGTAAAAAATCTTTACGTAATAAAAAATTATCATCAGGTTCATCTTGCACAACATGCCTAACACCAACAAATTTTTTACTTTTAGTAAATTTTTCTAATTGTTTGTCTAATTCTTTCGATCTAATGTCAACCCATCCAACAACACCAACAATAAAAGGATATTCGTTTGCAAGATCAAGTAACCATTCGGTTTCGATCAATTTTTGTCTAGCCTGAACTGCGATAGAAGCAGAAAAATCGATTTTTAACATTTCCTTAGCTAAATCTACAGGTAAATAATCTCGTTTCAGAATTTTCATATTGTCAGTAATCCAGTCATATTCTTTTTCATTATAATGCCAAAAATGTTGGTGACTATCTATTCTCATAGTTAATTTTTTGATTATTCCATTTTAAAAATTTGTTGCATTAATTTCCATTTTTCTCCAGCCGGACTATCGGGTGATGTTTCCTGAAATTGAGACACAAAAGCTTCCCATTCTGCTTGTCGTGGTTTTTTGGCAAGTTCTTCCATTGCTTTTTCGTGGTCAAAATCAGGAACTGTATCCATAATCATAAATAACTGATTACCATAGAGATATATTTCCATGTTCATAATTCCTATTTCTTTCATGCCCTGAATTATTTCAGGCCATACAGATCCAGGCTTATGTACTTCTATGTATTTTTTAATTAAATCGGGATCATTTTTTAATGTTAATGTTTTACAATATCTTTTGTACGTTTCCATTTTAGAAAATTTTTATAATTATTCAACTTCATATTTTGTAGCTATATACCCATATAAAAGTATAACAACAAAACAAAATAAAGGAATTATATATGAAATATTAATGCTGTGAGTTAAGTCTGAAACTAAACCTTGTAATTGTGTCATTATAGCACCTCCCATAATAGCCATTATTAATCCCGAACCTGCAATTTTAGTATCTTCACCAAGTCCTCTAACGGCTAAACCAAATATAGTTGGAAACATTAATGACATTGTTGCAGAAATTCCAACCAGAGCATAAACTCCTAATTTTCCACCTGTAAATGCAGTAATTGATGTTAAGATTATAGCTATAAATGCAAGTATTGAAAGCAGTATTGATGGTTTTATGAATTTCATTAAAAATGTGCATACAAATCGTGAAATTGTAAATAAAACGAGAGCAGCGATGTAATATCTTGCTGCAATTTGTTCGGGTGTAGTTCCGATTGGTAAATTAATTTGTTCGAGCTTCAATTCTTGCATTGTATAACGTATAGTAAAAGACCATACACCTATTTGTGCACCTACGTAGAAAAATTGAGCTATTACACCCCATATATAATGTTTTTTCTTTAATAATCGTTTAAAAGTAGGTAGGAGGTTAATATTTTTATCTGTATCAGAGGCAATGGGCATTTTTTTGTTGAATGCTATTAACAACCAAATAATTATTAATAATATGCCAACACTAACATAGGTCATGGTAATAGCATTTAATTCGTGTTCTTGAATTTTGGTCAGTTGTTCATGCGACATTAAAGCTCGTTCTTTTGCTCCTGCTTTATTGAGTTGGGATAAAATAAAAAATTGACTTATAAATACACCTGTAATTGAACCAATAGGATTGAATGATTGAGCAAGGTTCAATCTTCTAGTACCTGTTTCTTCTGGTCCCATTGTTATAATATATGGGTTTGCAGCTGTTTCTAAAATTGACAAACCCGCAAAGAGAACCCATATAGCAGCAAGAAACCATCCGTATTGAGCTGTTAATTTTGCAGGATAAAACATAATAGCACCTAATGCATACATACCAAGTCCTAGTAATACACCAGCTTTATAAGTAAACTTTTTTATAAAAATAGCAGCAGGTAATGCCAGCAAACCATAACCAGCACCATAACAAACTACCTGTATTAATGCAGTTTTGGAATCACTCATGCTCATAATTTTTTTAAATGCTGCAAGGAGAGTATCAGTCATATTGTTGGCTAATCCCCATAAGAAAAAAAGACTTGTAATGAGAATAAAAGGAATTGTTAATCCTTCTCCAATTAATTTTTTATTGTTTGTATTCATATTATAGTTGTTATTTTTAACTAATCCCAGCATATGGATAGTCTTTATCTATCAATCCTTCATTTTTCATTTCTTTATAAAATTCATCAGGAACTTCTTCTAAGATTAAAGAAATGTTTTCTTTAATTCGATCAGGATTTGAAGTATTTAAAGCTATACTAATTACACCCGGAATTTTTCGAGCAAAATGTACACAAGCAACAGAAGGATTAATATTATATTTTTTACAAATATTAAAAAATTTTTCTCTCCATTGAAATATTTTTTTATCATCATTATCGTCTGGATTTAAAATTCTATAATCAAAGAATTTTCCACCAGTAAGAAAACCAGCATGAAATACCGCAGAATTGATTATTGCAATATTTTTTTTATTAAGAATTTCTATAAAATTTAAAAGTTCAGGAGGGTGTTTCATTATTGTTAGACTATTTGCAAACATTACCCAATCAAATTCAACATCGTTATATAATGCTTTGATAATTTGCCAATCTTTTGCTCCAATACCTATTGCTTTAATTTTACCTTCTTTTTTTAATTCAAAAAGAGCATTGTAAGCTTTAACAATATTGGAATAACGTTTTTTAAAATCAGTCTTATCGATAGAACTTGCCAAATATTCATCAGGATCGTGAACAGAAACAAGTTGAGGAGTATAATATTTTAAAAGTTCATTTCCTTGTTCAAAACATTCTATTATGCCATTATAACTAATTTTTTGAATTGCATCATTTTTTATGTTTTTCCATATTCCTGGTTCGAAGGTTGGTTCATCTGTTTGTAACGGTATTCTATACCATCCTAATTTATTACTAATAATGACATTTTCTGAATTTACATTTAACTGTTTCAGGCATTTTCCTAAAATTTCAAGAGCCAATCCTGCTCCATATTTACCTGCTGAATCAAAAACCACTGGTGGAGCAATATATTTTATACATTCAGAAACTATTTTTAATTTTTTTTCTTCTTGTAAATCTACATATAAATTTCCTAATGCACTAGTGCCAAATATTATTGGTGGAAAATTTAAATTTGTTTTTCCAAATTTGTTTTTTGTTTCTATTAAGAATGCCATTTTTTGTGTATGTAATTAAAACTTAATACACGAATTTAGAAAATATTTTGAAAAAACATATGAAATTTTTTAAAATAAAAAAGCCTTTCAGCTATTGTTTATAAGCTAAAAGGCTTAAGAGCAAATGTGTCTTTTATTAAATTATTTTTTCTTAAGTTCACCTCTTTCAATTAGTTTAGAAACTATATTTGCTGTATCTTCGGCTATGACTAGTTCTTCATTGGTTGGTACTACCATTACTGTTACCTTAGATGATGCCTTTGAAATAATAATTTCTTTACCTCTTTTACCTGCGTTTTTCTCTTTATCAAATTCGATTCCTAAAAATTCTAAACCTTCACAGATAGCTTCTCGAGATTCAGGACCATTTTCTCCGATACCGCCTGTAAATACAATTATATCGACACCACCCATAGCAGCTGCATATGCACCAATATATTTTTTTATACGATAATGGTACATGTCTAACCCTAATCTTGCTCGAGGATTATTGTGTTTATAAGCAGCTTCTTCTATTTCTCTCATATCCGATGAAACACCAGTAATTCCAAGCATTCCACTTTGTTTGTTAAATAAATTGTTAATTTGTTGAACATTAAGATTTTCTTTATCCATTATGAAAGTTACTGCTCCAACATCTATATCTCCCGAACGAGTTCCCATAATTAAGCCTTCGAGGGGTGTAAAGCCCATTGAAGTATCTACAGATTTTCCATTTAAAATTGCTGTAATTGATGCACCATTACCAAGATGGCAGGTTATTATTTTCTTTGTTTTAATATCTACTCCTAATATTTCACATGCTCTTCTGCTAACGTAATAATGACTTGTACCGTGAAAACCATATTTTCTTATACCATATTTCTGATATAAAGAGTAAGGAATAGCGTACATGTAAGCTTTTTCAGGTAGTGTTTGATGAAAAGCAGTATCAAAAACTGCTACCTGAGGTTTGCCTGGTAATATTGATTTAATGGCATAGATACCCTTAAGGTTTGCAGGATTATGTAATGGTGCTATTTCAGCACATTTCTGAATTTCTTGTTCTACTTCGTCAGTTATAAATGTACTAGTCGAGAATTTTTCGCCTCCATTTACAACTCTATGCCCCACTGCATCTATTTCATCAAGATTTTTAATACAACCATGATCTTTACTTATTAAAATGCCAAGAATGTATTCGATACCTATATTATGATCGAGTATTTCGCCTTCGAATTTTACTTTTTCGCCATTTTGTTTTTCAATTTTAATAAAAGAACCTTTCATTCCAACTTTTTCAGCAACACCTTTCATCAATACTGATTTTGAATTCATGTCAAAAAGCTGGAATTTTATCGAAGAACTTCCACAATTAAGCACCAGTATTTTCATAAGTTTATTTTTAATTGATTATATGATATTAAAAAATTTTCTTTCCTTCTTTATCATACTTATAAAAACCTTCTCCTGTTGATAAACCATATCTGTTGGCTCTAACAAGTTGCATAAGTACAGGGGAGGGTTTATATTTTTTTTCACCAAATTCATTATATAAGCTATCCATCCAGCTAACTACTTTATCGAGTCCAGCTTTATCTGCTATCTCAAAAGGGCCTAAAGGCATGCCAAGTCCTTCTTTCATTGTTTTATCGATATTTTCTTTTGTTGCTACACCTTCCATTAGCATTTGGCATGCTTCATTAATTAGTATTGTTATTAATCTAGTACTTATGAGTCCTGGTGATTCTTGCACTGGAATTATTTCTTTGCCAAGTAATTTTACGAACTTAAAGACTTTTTCGTATACCTCATCGGATGTATATAAACCCTTGACAATTTCAATTATTTTTGCATCTGGTGTATTTGTAAAGAAATGTAAACCAACACAACGTTCTTTATGTTCGAGTTCTGCTGCAAGTTCTGTAACTACAACAGTGGTAGAATTTGTAGCTATTATTGTTTCTGGAGAAACGTATTTTTCGATATTTTTAAATACCTCTTTTCGCGATATAATTTGTTGTTCTTTTTTTGTTCTTATAGTTTCAATGACCAGATCACAACCTTTTAAATGTTCATAACCAACATAACCATGAATTCGAGATAGAATAGATCGTTTTTCTCCTGATGTTAGCCCCCAATGTTCAATTTTCTTATTTAGTTCTTTTTCAATTTCATCAAATGCTTGTGTTATTTTTTCTTCTGAGAGTTCGATGAAATGAACCTCTAACTCTTTTGAACTAACAAGAATCGCAATCGATTGTCCAACAGATCCACAACCAACAATACCTATTTTTGAAAATAATTGAACTGGACGATTTTGTTGACTTAGTCCATATTTTTCTAACTTTTCAACTATAATATCAGACATAGTTTTATAATTTTTTATTTACTTTTCCTACCTATGGCTTGATTAGCAGTAACGGCAATGGTAATTATTATATCATCTATAGAACAACCTCTTGATAAATCATTAACTGGTGCAGCTATTCCTTGTAAAATTGGTCCTATTGCTTCGGCATGTGCAAGCCTTTGCACAAGCTTATATCCAATATTACCTGCGTCAAGGTTTGGAAATATTAAAATATTTGCATTGCCAGCAACTTCGCTACCAGGGCATTTTTTTTCGGCAACAGATTTAACAAGTGCTGCATCAGCTTGTAGTTCTCCATCGACTTTAAGCTCAGGATGTTGTTCTTTTAAAATTTGTGTAGCTTTGACAACCTTATCAACATTTGGATGTTTTGCACTTCCTTTGGTCGAAAAGCTTAACATTGCAATACGTGGTTCTGCAACTACAATATCGTGTAATGTCATGGCAGATGCTAAAGCTATATCAACTAATTCTTCGGAAGTAGGATCGGGAGTAACTCCACAGTCAGCAAAAATCAAAATACCATTTTCACCAAAATTTTTATCAGGAACAACCATAATAAAACATCCCGATACAACTTTAATACCTGGTGTAGTTTTTATGAATTGTAAAGCAGGACGCAAAACTTCACTAGTTGCATTGTCGGCTCCTGCAACTTCTCCATCCGCATCACCACTTTTAATCATCATTACTGAATAATACAAAGGATTGTCAAGTAATTTAAGAGCTTCATCAAATGTTAAACCTTTTGATTTCCTTATTTCTACCATTAAATTTGAATATTCCTCCCGCTTTTCCGATGTTTTGTTATCAATAATCTTAAATTTATCAAAATTTTTAAGACTCAACTCTTTGGCTTTTTTAAACAGTTCATCTTTATTACCAATTAAAATTATTTCAGCGATTTTTTCATCAATCGCAATATCAGCAGCTTTTAATGTTCGTGGTTCATAACTTTCAGGAAGAACAATTCTCTGAATATCTTTCCTGGCTCTTTCTTTAATTTTTTCAAACAATTCCATTGATTATCAAATATTTGATGTTTTAAAATTAAGATTGTAAATATATGTTTTTTTATTAAAAAGTATATAAAAGCTGTTATTAAATTAACAAAAATTGACAAATAATTTTAGAGTTTTTAATTTTCATTTTTATTTTCTTTTTTAACTCTTTTGTCTGATGCATATTCTGATGGCAATACATTAAATTCTTCTTTAAAATATCGTGAGAAATATTTGGGATTATTAAAACCAACTTGATAGGCTATTTCAGAGACTGATAACTGACTTTTTTCAAGTAACTGAGCAGCTCTTCTAAGTCTTATTATGCGTATAAATTCGATAGGGGTTTTCCCTGTTAATGCTGTTAATTTTTTATATAAATGAACTCTACTCATTCCTATTTCTTTGGCTAGTTTATCGACAGAAAAAGCAGGATTGGAAATATTTTGTTCTACTATATTTATAGCTTTTTGAATTAGTTTTTCATCTAATGGTGTCACTTGAATTTCTGATGGGGTGAGTTCAAATTTTTTCTGAAAAGCTTTTCTAACATTTTCTCGTTGCTGTATTAAATTTTTTATCCTTGATTCAAGTATTTCAAAACTAAATGGTTTTGTTATATAATCATCGGCCCCATATTCAAATCCATTAATTTTTTGTTTTTCCGATGTTAAGGCAGTTAAAAGAATAATGGGTATATGAGAAGTGCTTTTGTTGGTTTTTAATAATTTACATAATTCTAAACCATCAATTTCTGGCATCATTATATCGCTTACAATTAAATCAGGTATATATTTAGTTGCTTTATCAAATCCTTCTTTACCATTTTTTGCTTCTATTATAAAATATTTTTGTTTTAAATTGTCTTTTAAATAAAACAAAAAATCTTCATTATCTTCAACCAAAAGTACTGAAGGTTTTTTTGATTCTATAATATTTTCTTCGCTATTTGTTTCTTCCGTCAGCTCTATATTATCTTTAATTTTCTCTATATTTTCAAGTATTACAGGATTATTAATATATGGTAAATAAATACTAAAACAACTTCCTATATTATATTCACTTTCTAATGAAATTTTTCCATGATGTAACTTTACAAATTCGTTTACTAATGATAAACCTATACCACTGCCATCAGTAAAACTTATTCTTGGATTATCGTCACAATAAAATCTTTCAAAAACCTTTTGTTGTTTTTCTTTTGGTATACCAATCCCTGTATCTTTAACTTCAATTTTTATCCATTTTTTAAATAGTTCTTTATCTTCTTGGCTTTTAAGATTTTCTGGTATGTCATTTATTAGATTTAGATTAACTTCTATCTTTCCTTTAACCGGTGTAAATTTAAATGCATTTGAAAGAAGGTTAAACATTATTTTTTCTACTTTGTCATGATCGAAATATGTATTAAGTATTTGAATTTCTGAATTAAAAATTAATCTTATTTCTTTTTTCTCTGCAATGTCTATAAATGAATTAACGCAATCTCTTACAAAACTTACAAAGTCACCAAATGATAAATTTAACGAAAAGGATTGAAATTCTAATCTTCTGAAATCAAGAAGTTGATTTACAAGATTTAATAATCTACGGGCGTTTCTTTGTATCAACAATAAGGTATTTCGTTGATTTTCATTTTCTATTTCTTTTAAAAGATTTTCAATTGGTGATAATATTAATGATATTGGAGTTTTGAATTCATGACTTACATTGGTAAAAAGTTTAATTTTAAGCATATCCATTTCATGTCGTTGTTGTGCTTCTCTTCTTTCTTGTTCAATTTTAAAGTTTATTCTTTCTTTTTCAAGTGTAATATAACGCAATAAAGCCAATGTCAATGATATAAGAATGAAATATAAAATAAATGCAAATTTAGTTTTCCAAAATGGTGGTTTTACTGTAATTAAAAGTTCATTACCCTTTTCATTCCAAAATCCATCGTTATTTGACGCTATAACTTTGAAAGTATATGTGCCAGGATTTAAATTTGTGTAAGTTATTCTTCTTTGATCTGCTCCTGTTTCCATCCATTCATTATTAAAACCTTCGAGTTTGTATTTATATCTGTTTTTTTCTGGTTGAAAAAAATTTAGTCCTACGAATTCTATTGTAAATATGTTTTCTTTAAATTTTAAATTTAGATGTCGAGTATGTAAAATTGAATTATCAAGTATTACTCTTCCATTAATTTTTAAATTTGGATTTATAGGTTTATTTAATATATAGAATTCAGTAAAATATACTTCGGATAGGGTAGTGTTTAATTTTATTTCTTCTGGTTTAAAAATGTTAAAACCATTTGGACCACCAAATATCAATTCTCCATTTTTTGTCTTATAAACAGCTCTTTCATTAAATTCTTTTCCTTGCAGTCCATCCGATTCGTCATAATTGTGAATGTCATATTTTAAGTTATCTATATTTCTGTTTTTTATTATCAAATTTGACAAACCATTAGGTGTACCCATCCACAAATTGCCCGAATTATCTTCGGCAATAGTTAATATCGCATCATCAGGCAATCCATCTAATTTTGTAATACGAACAAAAGAATTTGTTTTGTTATTATATAGATTCAGACCTTCGCGTGTTCCAATCCATATCCATCCTCTTGAATCGCATAGTATCGAAAGTATATTATTGTTGCTTAAGCTATTTTTATTATTGATATCAAATGAAAAGTATTGATGTCGTTGGTTATTAAAATCTAAAAGTGTTATTCCTAAAGCTGTACCTATCCACAAGTTACCCTCTTTATCTTCAGTAATGCATGTTATAAAATTACTATTTAATGAATTGACTTCACTACTTTTAAAATGTTTGAAGGTTTTTGTTTTCTTATCGAAAAGATCAAGTCCATTACCAAGTGTTCCAATCCATAAGTTCCCTTTGCTATCTTCAAAAATTGACCAGATTCTGTCGTCGGCAATTGATGATGGATTATCAGGTGAATGTGTAAATCTTGTAAATTTTTTTCCATCAAAAAGGTTTAATCCACCATAAAAAGTTCCAATCCATAATGAATCGTTTTTATTAAGGTACATACATACAATAATATTGCTTGACAAACTGTTCTTATCACTAGGTTCGTTTTTGAAATATTTAAATTTGTTAAGCTTACGATCATAATAAATTAATCCAGCACCATTTGTTCCAATCCATAGATTTCCATTTTTATCTTCTGCGAAACAGTTAACATCATCATATTTCTGCAATGAAGGATCAATTAATTTGTGTTGTATAATTTTAAATCTTATTAAGTTTTCGTGATAATAATTTATTCCTTTTTTATATGTTCCTATCCATATTATACCATTTTTGTCTTTAAACAGAGTAGTTATGGTATTGTGACATAAACCTCTTGAGTTGTTGGGGTTTGATAATATATAATTTATAGTACTGTTTTCTTTATCAATAACATTTAAACCTCCATGATCAGTGGCAATCCAAATTATACCTTTTTTTTCTTCAATAACGTCTCTGACAATATTTGTATTTAGTTGTATAGGTTTTGAATTAATGGTATAATGTTCTATAGCTTTTGATTTATTGTTAAAATAGAATATTCCGTCGGCAATATTTTCTGCAAATATCCATAAATCATTATCGCTATCAATATAAATTTTGAAATTGAGAATTTTGTTATTGTAAAATTTGCTTATCTCACAATTTCTATATACAACCTTTAATGAATCTGTATTTAATAGTTCAAAAGTTCCTGTATTGTTTATAATCCATATATTGCCATTTTGCGTAAGTTTTGCATCACTTAAATAGTCGGATGATAATGTAGATAAATCTTTAAGGTCAGATTTTAAATGCTTTTTTTCCCTGATCGTATAATAATAAATGCCTTTTTGCGAAGAAATAAACCAAAATCTATTTTTTTTATCTTCTATTATTTTTATTACTGTATTTGCATCGAAAGGAAGGTCATATTTTTTTGCATATTTATTTGGATCTCTGTAAAATATATTTTTTAGGGGATTATATATCGTATAATCCTGACGTGTATTTATCCAGATGTTACCATCGGGATCGTCAAAAAGTGTTATTATAAAATTGTCTTTTAAAGAGTTGGTGTCGTTTACATTATGTCTGAAAATTTTAAAATTATAACCATCAAATCTATTAAGTCCCGACATTGTGCCTATCCACAAAAATCCTTGTTTATCCTGATAAAAACAATTTACCTGATTATGTGAAAGACCATTATTAATATCTAAGTGTAAAAAGCTATATTCTCCCTTTTGTGAATATGCAATTAAAAGTTTATAATAAAGTATAATTAGTATAATAATGATTTGTTTTTTTTGCATAATATTTTTGTAATTATTCAAATTTAAAAAATTTTATTTGAAATTTTTAAGCTTATTTGATAATCATTAATTTCATTTTGGTTAAATTTACAAAAAAGATGTGCTATGAAAAAAGTATTTAAAATTATAAGTTTTGTAATAATCGTATTATTTATTATGATATTTACATTGCCGGTTTTATTTAAAGGCAAGATTTTCAATTATGTAAAAAATGAAATTAATAAAAATTTGATTGCAAAAGTTGATTTTGAAAATCTAGGAGTATCACTAATAAAAAATTTTCCAGATGCAAATATTAGTTTGAAAAAAATGTCGGTAATAGGTGTTGACGATTTTGCTTCAGATACTTTATTCTTTATTGATAAGTTTGAAATTGTTGTTAATCTAACTTCATTATTACGAAATGAATTAAATATTAAGAAGATAATATTAAATAAACCACTGTTTCATGCTATTGTTAAAGAAAATGGAATGGCTAATTGGAATATTACAAAAATTGATACAATCGCAAAAGATGAAATAAAAGACACTACGACAGCAGAATTTAAGACAAAAATTGCATTGAAGAAATTTCAAATAAAGCAAGCTAATATTAAATTTGAAGATTATAAATCGAAAATATTTGCTGCTATTAACAATTGGAATTTGTTATTAAAGGGAAATTTTTCAAAGGATTTTACAAATATCAATTTAGCTACTAATATTGAAAAGCTTAGTTTTAAGTATGGATTGATTAATTATTTGAAAGATGTAATGCTTGATATTGAAGCTAATATTGATGGAGATTTAAAAAATAAAAGTTTTTCTTTAAAACAAAATCATGTTGCTCTTAATGATCTTTATATTGGTTTTGAAGGAATATTTTCGATGAAAGATTCTGATATTGTTGTTGATATGTCGTTTGCAACTAAAAAAACAGAGTTTAAAAGTTTATTATCTCTGATACCCGCAATTTATAAAAAAGATTTTAAAGATTTACAAGCTGGAGGTAAATTGGCACTAGAAGGAAATATTAAGGGAGTTTATTCAAAACGTACTATGCCCGATGTTTCTTTGAATTTAACTGTTGAAAATGCCATGTTTAAATATCCTTCGCTTCCAAAAACAGCCGATAATATTCAGATTGATGCTTATGTTTTTTATGATGGCAAAAATTTAGATAACAGTATTTTCGATTTACGAAAATTTCACATTGATTTTGGCGGAAATCCTATTGATATTGTTCTCAGGGTTAAAACTCCCGAATCCGATTTGAATTTGAAGGGTAATTTCAAAACAAATATTGACTTGTTGACTATAAAAGATGTCGTACCGCTCGAAAATACTAATTTGGCAGGTAAAATTATTTCAGATGTATATTTTGAAGGTTATATGTCATATATCGAAAAGCAGGAATACGATAAATTTATTGTTGATGGTAATTTGAATATTGATAATTTTAAATTTGTATCATCGACAATACCACAAAAAATAGCTATAAATAATGCATATCTTGTGTTTTCTCCCAAATTTATTGAGTTGAAAAATTTAGCAATGGATATTGGTCGCAGTGATTTCAATCTTAAAGGAAAACTGGAAAATTTTATAAACTATATTTTTAAAAATGGTACTATAAAAGGAATTCTTGAATTAAAATCTGATCTCTTAGATATAAATGAGTTTATGACAGAAGAAAAAGCTGAAACTTTGCAGGAGAAAGATACGGCAAAAATGAGAGTAATAGAAATACCACCAAAAGTAGATTTTGTTTTTGCTTCGAATATCAGTAAAATTTATTATGACAAACTTGTTATTGATAATTTTGAAGGTATTGTTAAAGTCATTGATAAAAAACTTATTCTTGAGAAAGTTTCTATGAATACTCTTGATGGTAAAATGTTGTTGAAAGGAGAATATAATACTCAGGATAAGAATAAGCCTTTAATTGATTTTTATTTTAGTGCTATGGATATAAGTGTTTCATCGGCTGTAAAATCATTTTCAACTCTTGAAAAAATTGCTCCAATAGCTTTAAATACAACAGGAAAAGTTTCAATAAATGCTTCTTATACTTGTTTGTTAAATGAATATATGAGTCCTGTTTTAAATACTATTCTAAGTAAAGGTTTCTTGTCTTCTAAAGAGTTAAGTATTTTAAAAAGTAATACTTTTGTTAAACTTGGAGAAGCTTTAAAAACTAAAGCTTTTGATAATATGACTTTGAAAGATTTAGAGATTAACTTTGAAATTAGAGATGGGAAGATTTTTGTCGAACCATTTGATATTAAAATCAAGAATACAAATATGGCAATTGGTGGTGTACAGGGTATAGATAAATCAATTAATTATACTGTAAGAATCACCATGCCCAAAGGGGAACTTGGTAAAGAAGCTGAAACATTGGTTAATAATCTTGTATCTCAGTTAACAAGAAGTGGTGTTAAATATGAGATAGGAGAAAATATTATATATGATGTTAAAATAGATGGAACAATAACAGATCCAAAATTTTCAATAAATCTGGTTGGTCAAACAGGGAAAAGCGTAAAAGATGAATTAAAACAAAAAGTGACTCAAGAATTACAACAGAAAAAAGAAGCTATAAAATCGGCTGCTAATGCCGAAGCTCAAAAAATAATTGAAGAAGCAGAAAAACTTGCTTCAGAAATAAGAGCTAAAGCTAATGAACTAGCCGAAAAAACAAGAACTGAAGCTAATAAAAAAGCTGATGATGTTTTGAGACAGGCTAAAAATCCTATAGAAAAAAAGGCTGCAGAAATAACTGCAAAGAAAATACGTGAAGAAGGAGAGAAAAAAGCACAGGAAATAATTAATAAAGGCAATGAAGATGCCGATAAAATTATACAACAAGCAAAAGAAAAAGCTTCAAAGTTGACTCAATAAAAAATTTTAAATTGCCATGATGTTGTTTATTGATAATACAACATTATGGCAATATTTTTTTAATTTTTATTTTATGTATAATGGTTGATGTTTACAATGGAAATAAAAATTTTTATTCATCACCCATACAAGTACCTACTGATCGGGCTGTTTTTATCCATTCGTGGTCGGGCGGAACTGTTTTTTTTCTACCAACTACTTTTTCAAGTGGAACAGGTTTTGTTTTTTCTCCACAAGCAGCTACCATGATACCAAATATACCTTTATTAATATAATCAGCACATGCAGTTCCTAGTCTTGTTGCCAGCAATCTATCTGCTGCCGATGGTGTACCTCCTCGTTGCAGATGGCCAAGTATTGTAACACGCGATTCGAGTCCGGTTAACTCTTCAAGTTTTGCAGCTAGTTGCATGGTATTACTTTCTTTTAATGATCTTGCCAGTTTAAATTCTTTTTTTGCTTTTTCTTTTTCTTCAGGATCAGAGATTTTTTCGATTTTTTTCTCCATTTCTGCAAGTTCTTTTGCAACTTCTTTTGATAAAGCACCTTCGGCGACGGCAACTATACTAAATGGAGACCCCATGCGACTACGACGTAATATTGATTCTGCTACTATATTGATGTCATAAGGTATTTCTGGTATAAGAATAACATCTGCACCACCTGCAATACCAGCTCCAAGTGCAAGCCATCCAGCTCTATGCCCCATGACTTCAACAACTATGATTCTATGATGACTATGAGCTGTACTATGCAATCTATCTATGGCGTCGGTAGCAATACTCAAAGCAGTGTCAAAACCAATAGTTATGTCTGTTTCGGGTACATCATTATCGATAGTCTTTGGTAATGTTATAATATTTAAACCTTTTTCAACCAGTCGATAAGCATTTTTATGAGTTCCTCCACCACCAATGCATACAAGACAATCGAGATGATTTTTTTTATAATTTTCAACAATAGCATCTGTCATATCAATTATTTTACCGCCAATAGGCATTTTATGAGGCTTGTCTCTGCTAGTTCCAAGTATAGTACCTCCTCGGGTTAAAATACCTGACAATGCTTGTCTATCAAGTGAAATACTTCTATTTTCCATTAATCCACGAAATCCATCTTTAAAACCAATAACCTGCATACGGTATATTCCATCGGCAGCTTTTCCTATGCCGCGTATAGCTGCATTTAATCCAGGACTATCACCTCCTGCTGTGAGTATGCCAATAAATTTTGCCATAATTTTATTATTTATTTTTATCTAAAAGATATATGTTCCATTTTGTTTTGTCGAATAATTCGTTTTCAACTTTTTCTTCTATTTCATCATCAAGATATGAAAAAAAATTTATTCCAGTAATTTCTTCTACTTTTCTTATTGGCATAACATAAGAAGATAAATTTCCTGTTGTGATATGATTGGGTAATACAAATCCAATGCCTTCAAGCCTTTCGGGATCAATGATAACTTTATAAAATCTTGTTGGTACACTAACTTTGTTTTTCCCTATAACCGGAAATGGTGCATCTTTTAATACAGGTCCTGAAACAACTATTAATCTTCCTCTTTGTTTTGCCCATGCATTTACTAAATTGTTGAGTTTCTCCCATGTATACTTATTAAAAGCCATTTTTTGGGGAACTATTGTCGACATTAAAAATGATTCTTTAATTGCATCTTCTGAAAAGCGCATATCAATAATAGGTACCAATTGTGCCATCACATATCCTGATGATTCATAATCTTTTTCTGTAGCTGATTTTGTTGTTATTTGATTGTCAGGTATATATTTTGCTTTGTAAAGTAAATTTCCTGAAGCCATCTCAGATGTTAACTCATAAGCTACCCAAGAAGCCAATTCGTATGCTTCAAAATAAGCCAGTGAATAATACTTGTGATGAACAATTTCTTCTTGTGCAAGTGTTGTTGGCAACCATTTTCTTTCATTTTCTTGTGAAAAAATGTTTAGAATATTTATGATGATCAGAAAATATAAAATTAAGCTTTTCATTATGAGTTTTATTTTGTAAATAAATTTAATTAATTTTTTCAAAAATAAAAACAAATTTCGATTATTAAAACTTTAAAAAAGCTATATTCAAAAGCGTTTTAAAAAAGAAAGCCTTTCAAAATTTTTTGAAAGGCTTTCAGTAAAGTAAAACTTTAGCTTATATTAATATTAAATGTACTGATTAATGATAGCTTCAAATAGTTCTTGTTTGCCACTTATTAATTCTGGTTCTCCGTATTTGATTGCTAATTCTCTTAAATCTTCTAGTGTCAATTTTCCTTCTTCGAATAATTTACCATCGCCATTATCGAATGATGCATAACGTTGTTTTCTCAGTTTTTTATAATCTGATTTTTCAAGTATATCATGAGCAACCAGTAATGCTCTTGCAAAAGCATCCATTCCTGATATATGAGCAATAAATATATCTTCAAGATCGGTTGAATTTCTTCTGGTTTTAGCATCGAAGTTAATTCCACCAGTTGTAAATCCACCAGCTTCAAGTATTACTAGCATTGCTTCAGTTAATTCATATATATTAATAGGAAATTGATCTGTATCCCAACCATTTTGATAATCACCACGATTGGCATCGATACTTCCAAGCATACCAGAATTTGCAGCAACCTGAAGCTCGTGTTGAAATGTATGTTGTGCAAGTGTTGCATGGTTAACTTCGATATTAAGTTTAAAATCTTTATCTAATCCAAACTCTTTTAAGAATCCAATAACAGTAGCGGCATCAAAATCGTATTGATGTTTGCTAGGTTCCATTGGCTTTGGCTCAATTAAGAAAGTGCCTTTCCATCCTTGTTTTCGTGCGTAGTCACGAGCCATTGAAAGAAATTTGGCCATATGTTCAAGCTCTCTCTTCATATCGGTATTTAATAATGATCCATATCCTTCGCGCCCCCCCCAGAAAACATAATTTTCGCCGCCTAATTCGATTGTTGCGTCAATAGCATTTTTTACTTGAGCACCTGCCCATGCTACAACACGAAAATCAGGATTTGTTGCAGCTCCATTCATATAACGTGGATGAGAAAAAAGATTAGCTGTTCCCCATAAAAGTTTTACTCCCGATGCTTTTTGTTTTTCTTTTGCATAATCAATTATTGTTCGAAGTCTTTTTTCAGATTCAAGTATACTTGATCCTTCTTGAACAAGATCGAAATCATGAAAACAGTAAAATGGGATCCCTATTTTTGTCATAAATTCAAAAGCAGCGTCCATTCGTTGTTTAGCAATGGTTATTGGGTCGCTACCTTCATTCCATGGATAAAACTTTGTTGCTGAACCGAAAGGATCACTTCCATTGCCACATAATGTATGCCAGTATGCCATGGCAAAACGAAAGTGTTCTTTCATTGTCTTTCCACCAACAACTTTGTTTTCATCATAATATTTGAAAGCTAAAGGATTTTTTGAATCCTTACCTTCGTACTTTATTTTCCCAATACCGGGAAAATATTCTTTATTGCCTATTAAATATTCCATAACTTTAGAATTTATTTGGTTAATTAATTTTTACTTTCTGACGTAAAATGTTTCTGAAACAGGTTTTGATAGTCCTCTTTTTATACTTACTTCTGATGGTGACGAACCTCCAATAAATATTTTAAAATATCCTGGTTCTATTGTTTCTGTACCATCCTCTTTTATTAGTTTTAGCATATCAGGAGTTATTTTGAATTTTATTGTTTGTATTTCTCCAGGTTCAAGAGATATTCTTTTAAAACCTTTTAGTGAATAAAAAGGCGCTCTACATGATGCTTCTAAATCACTTATATAAAGTTGTACTACTTCCTCACCTTTAAAATTGCCTGTATTTTTTACTTTACATTCTACATATAATGTATCTTTTGATCTTATCTTTTTTGATGAGATTTTAATGTCACTATATTCAAAGCTTGTATAACTTAATCCAAAACCAAAAGGAAATTCTGGTTCATCTTTCATGTATCTGTATGTTCTATTTTCCATTGAATAGTCATCAAATGGTGGTAATTGTTCTACCGATTTAGGAAAAGTGATAGGTAATTTACCAGATGGATTGATATCACCAAAAAGTATATCTGCCACTGCATTTCCTCCCTGTTCGCCTGGGTACCAAATAAACAATATAGCGTCAACAAGATCTTCAACATCAATAAGTGAGATAGGACTTCCTCCTGTTACAATAAGTACTATTGGTGATTTACCCCTTGATTTCAAATCTTTTAGAAATTTAATTTGATTATCTGGTAATTTTATATCGAGACGATCTCCTTTATTTGATGATGCAAGAGGATCTCCTTCTTCTCCTTCAATAAGACATGAAATACCAAGTACTGCAATTACAACATCGGCATCGCGGGTAACCCCCAAAGCATAATTTATTGGATTGAGCGTTTCTCTTTCGAGCATTACACCCTGTCGAAAATTAACTCTTGTTCCTGAATTAACTTTTGAAACAATACCTTCAGTTATTGATATAACATTTGGTGACAAGCCATAATAATTTCCATACATTACTTGTACATCATTACCATGCACACCAACAATTTGAATATCTTTAATATTTTTAGATAAAGGTAATATACCATTGTTTTTTAGTAACACAATACTCTTGGCTGCTGCTTCATGTGCTAATTTTATGTGCTCTTCACAATGAATTACATTTTCATCAATTTTGTTAAATGGTACATATTCAGGCGGATCAAAAAGACCTAACCTGAAACGTGTTCTTAGTAAATAAAATAGTTGTTTATCGATATCTTTTTCAGAAATTAGTCCTCTTTCAATAGCTTCTTTTAGATGAGAAAATACTGTACCACATTCAAGACTGACCCCTGATTTTATTGCTAGTGCAGCTGCTTCGGCTTCATCTTTTACAACGTCATGGCCTTTAAAAAAGTCTCTTAAAGCACCACAATCGGTAACAATATGTCCTTGAAAATTCCATTTTTTTCTTAATATTTCATTTAATAAGTATGTACTACCACAACAAGGTTGATCATAAGTGCGATTATATGCACACATTACCGCTTCTACACCTGCTTCTTTCACAAGTGTTTCAAAAGCAGGCATATAGGTTTCAAAAAAATCTTTTTTGGGAGGCAAAGCATTAAATTCGTGTCTTAGGCCTTCAGGGCCAGAATGAACAACATAATGTTTTGCACATGCTGCTGTTTTAAGATATTTCGGATCGTTACCTTGTAATCCTTTTACAAAAGCAACTCCTATACGAGAAGTAAGATATGGATCTTCACCATATGTTTCCTGACCTCTTCCCCATCGAGGATCTCTAAATATATTAATGTTTGGTGTCCAGTACGTAAGACCCATATATTGTTTACGATTGTTGATCTTTACTGCAGCATTATATTTTGCCCTACCTTCGGTTGAAATTGCAGATGCAATTCTATATACCAAATCTTCATCGAATGTAGCAGCAAGTGCTATTGCTTGAGGAAATACTGTTGCTTTACCTGCTCTTGCTACGCCATGTAAAGCTTCATTCCACCAGTTGTACTCAGGTATTTCAAGTCTTTCTATTGCTGGGGATGAATGCATTAATTGACTAATTTTTTCTTCTAGGGTTAGTTTTGAAATAAGATCTTTTACTCTTTCTTCAACGGGAAGTTCAGGATTTCTCCATTTATCAATGTTTTGACCTATTGATAAATCAAAACAAACTATTACAATAATTATTATTATAAATATCTTTTTCATTTTAAAATTTTATTAAATTCACTTTTCCATTGGTTGTAAATTTCGTGAATTGCCTGGCTTTTTGTTTTATCAGGTTCTATAGTCATTATTTTTTCAAGACCTTTAAAAGCTTCTTCGAAATTGTTATATATTCCACAACCAATTCCTGCTCCTCTTGCAGCTCCTTGTGCACCATCGGTATTGTACAACTCTATTGTTGCTCCTGTAAGATTTGCGAAGGTTGATCTGAAAATGGGGCTCAAAAACATATTAGCATGCCCTGCTCTTATTACAGAAGGCTCGATGCCAGTTTCTTTCATAATTTCTAAACCATAATAAAGAGCAAAAACTATACCTTCTTGAGCAGCCCTGTAAATGTGATTATTTGTATGAATATTAAAATTGATATTTTTTATTAAACATCCTATATTTTTGTTTTCAAGCATTCTTTCTGCTCCATTACCGAAAGGATAAATAAAAAGGCCATCAGATCCTTCATTGATGGTTGAAGCTAATTTATTAATCTCATCATAGTCTATGCCATTAGCTATGTTTCGTTTGATCCATGAATTTAATATTCCAGTTCCATTTAAGCAAAGCAACACACCAAGTCGGGGTATTTGTCCAGAATGATTTACATGTGCAAATGTATTAACTCTTGAAAGAGGATCAAATTTTATTTGGTCGCTTATGCCATATATTACTCCTGAAGTTCCTGCAGTAGCGGCAATTTCACCAGGATTTAACACATTTAATGATAGTGCATTATTGGGTTGATCACCTGCTCTGTAAGATACTGGTATTCCCGCAACAAGATTCAACTCTTCAGCAGCTTCTTTTGTTAGTTTTCCTTGTATGCTAAATACGGGTACTATTTCAGGTATAAAGTCAGGATTAAAATCGTAATATTTTATTATTTCTTCAGAAATTTGATTTTTTTCAAAATCCCAGAAAATACCTTCCGAAAGTCCTGTAATAGTAGTATTTATTTCTCCAGTCAATTTCATAGCAATAAAATCACCAGGAAGCATTATTTTATAAATTTTATTATAAATATCGGGCTCATTATCTTTTACCCATTTTAGTTTTGATGCAGTAAAGTTACCCGGTGAATTGAGTAAAGATTTAAGACATTTATCTTTACCTATATCATTAAATGCTTTATTTCCTATTTCCACAGCTCTACTATCGCACCAAATTATGGAAGGTCTGAGTACATTTTTAAATTTGTCTATAATCACAAGACCATGCATTTGATATGATATTCCAATAGCTTTAATTTCGTTTTTATTAATTGAAACTTTACTAAAAATTTCAAATAATGCATTTTTTAAATGTTCCCACCACATTTCAGGATCTTGTTCGGCCCATCCTGGTTTAAAAGCTTTAATAGGCATTTCTTGTTTAGGACTATAAGCAGAGGCAATACATTTGCCAGTTTCAATATCAATTAAACTCGCTTTTATTGATGAACTTCCGGAATCAAAGCCAAGTAAATACATAGTTTTTTGTTTTAAATTTAAATAATAAAACTTAATACTTCTTCTTTTTGTTTTAAAAATTTATCTTTATTAAAAACATAATATCTGGCAGGTTTATGATTTACATTTTTCTGCCAGTCGTTAAGAGGTTCAATATATTGTAATTGCAAAATTTTTTTTCTGAAATTGCGATTATCAAATGAAGTTTGTAAAATATTTTCTGTTAATTTTTGAAGTTGATTAATTGTAAATTTATCGGATAAAAGCTCAAAACATAAAGGTTCAATAAGAAATTCTTTTCTCAGGGTATGTAATCCTTTTTCAATTATTTCATTGTGATCAAATATTAATTCAGGAATTTCATTTATTGCATACCATCTAGCATTGTATGATTTTGATAATTCAGTTAAGGAATATTTTTCAAGATTTAAAAGAGAATAATATGCGATGGTAATAACTCTTTCTATTTCGATATTTGTAGTTTGCTTTAACCATTTCAGATCATCACCATTTTTAAGTCTGTATGGATTATCAAACACTCCAAATTGCTTTAAAAATATATTTTTTAGTCCTGTAAATTCTTCAAGAATTCTTCTTGCAGAATCATTGAGAAATTCATTTTTACCAATTAATCCACCAGGTAATTTTAATTTTTTTGAAGTTTGAGAAGAATTTATATCGTTTTTATCTCTATTGATAAGTAAAACTTTCAATCCATCTTTTTGGTCAAAACCAAATACAACAATATCTACCGAAATATGTGGATTAATGTCAAAATTCATTTAAAAGATTATAATTTTTACAAATATATGAACAAATATCAATAAAAACAAACTAAACGTAATTTTTACGTAAAAAGTTTTGTATTTATTGAATTATTAAAAAATAATAAAAGCAAATTAAAAAATGTTAATTAGTCGTATGTTTTACGATAAAATATCACCCATAACAATTAGTTGCAAATTGTAGATTTGAAGTGTAAAAATTTTAAAAATATGTTAAAATTTATTAAATTTATTATAGTAGTATGTTTTGTTTTTTCATGTAAAAGAAATGAAAACAATTATTTAGAATGGGCTATTAAAATGTCTGATGCTGTAATTCATCGATTTGATAGTTTGATGATTTATAACTATCCTTCACATGAACCTCGGTGGCAATATGATATTGCTATGCTTGGTCAAGCCATTGATAAACTTGGAAGTATTAGTCAAAAATATTCAAAATATCATGAAGATTATATAAATTATTTTGTTGATGATAGTGGCTATATTAAAACTTACAAATTAGAAGATTATAATCTCGATCATATAAATCCAGGTAAGGGTTTATTAATATTATATAAAAGGACAGGCGACGAAAAATATTTGAAAGCAATAGATTTATTGGTTCAACAATTAAAAAACCAACCTCGCACTCAATCAGGCGGATATTGGCACAAACAGATTTATCCTCATCAAATGTGGCTTGATGGGATTTATATGTATGCTCCTTTTCTTGCTCAATATGCTAAAGAATTTAATCAATATCAATGGTTTGATACAATAGTCAAACAGATTACTTTGATATACAACAAAACAAGAGATAAAAGAACAGGTTTATTGTATCATGGATGGGACGAATCAAAACAGCAGAAATGGAGCAATCCTGAAACTGGTTGTTCACCCAATTTCTGGGGAAGATCTATGGGATGGTTTATGATGGCTCTTGTAGATGTTCTTGAATACTTTCCAGAAGATCATTGGGGACATGATACACTGGGAAAAATTTTAAATAATACCTCAGAGGCATTAATGAAAGTTAGAGACAAAAAGACAAAACTATGGTATCAGGTGCTTGATAAAGGAGATCGGGAAGGAAATTATATTGAAGGATCATGTTCTGCCATGTATACGTATGCTTTTGCAAAAGGTGTACGATTGGGGGTACTACCGAAAAAGTATAAAAGATACGCTATTCAATCATTTAAGGGAATAGTAAAAAATTTAATTATTATTGATAAAGATGGATATCCTACAATGACAAATATATGTAGTGTTGCTGGTCTTGGTGGTAATCCTTATAGAGATGGGAGTTATGAATACTATATAAATGAAAAAAAGAAAAACAATGATCCTAAAGGAGTTGCACCTTTTATACTTGCAGCTATTGAATTATCAAAACTCTATTAAATATGAATTATTAAAAATTAAACTCTGTTATTAAATAAAATTAAATTTTATGAAAAAGTATCTGATTACTATTTTTCTAAGTTTAATTTGTGCAGTATATATTACTGCACAAGAACTAACGGTAACCGGTAGAGTTACAGATGCCGAAACTGGCGAAAGTTTACCGGGAGTAAACATTTTAATTGTAGGTACCAATCAGGGTACAACAACCGATGCAAACGGTAATTATGAAATTAAGGTGCCTTCTGCAAATTCAGTTCTTGAGTTTTCGTTTTTAGGATATAATGTTGAACGAATAAATGTAGAAGGAAAAAAATCTATTAATGTTGTATTGATACCAGAACTGAAAAAACTTGATGAAATAGTAGTTGTGGGATATGGAACAATGAGGAGAAGAGATTTAACGGGTGCTGTTACTTCAATAAAAAGCGAAGATATTGAAAAATCTAGAGGTGCTAATGTATTGCAAGCCTTACAGGGGAAAGTTTCAGGACTAGATATACAACAATCATCAGGCCAGGCAGGATCGGGTTTTAGCCTGAAATTAAGAGGAGATAGGTCTATTACTGCATCCAATTCGCCTCTTATTTTAGTTGATGGTGTGGAATATGGATCTACTATTGATATAAATCCATCTGACATAGAGTCGATAGAGATATTAAAAGATGCTTCATCGACAGCAATATATGGTACTAGAGGAGCTAATGGTGTTATTATAATAACAACTAAAAAAGGTAAAGCAGGAAGATCTACAGTGACTTTTAATTCTTATGTTTCATATAATCAACCTACTTATGTTCCACAGGTAATGAATTCATGGCAATTTGTTCAGAAAAGAATTGAAAATTTAATTGCAGATAAGGAACAATCTGCATATTCAGCAATGAATATAACTTATAATAATAATACTAAAACTGTAAGCTGGAATTCTCAGACTTATCCTGAACCCTGGAATGTTTTCGGAAGTGTTTCTATTCAACAAATACGACAAGAGTATAGCTTGCCTGAAAATGAACCTGATTATTATCTTATTTCAACCGATCCTACTGTTAGAGAATTGTTGGATAATGGTGTAAGTCTAAATTATCTTGATATGATTTTAAATAATAGTGTTACAGATAATTATGAATTAGGATTTTATGGGGGAAGTGAAAATACTTCAATAGGTCTTTCTCTCGGATTAATGAATGATAGAGGTCTTTTGAAAAATGATCTGATGAATAGAACAAATTTCAAAATCACTATTGATCATAAAGTTAATAATATTATAAAAGTGGGTGGAAATATTTTATTTACCCATAAAAAATATAACAGAAGAGATGGAGGTGTGTTTAATCAAGCATTGAAAACAGGACCAATAGGTAAATTATATAACGATGATGGAACTTTGAATGAATATCCAGATAGAATTTTTACATTTGCTCAACCAAATCCTTTGCTTGATGAAGTTGAAGGAGCATATAAAAATGAAATACTTTCAAATAGAATTTTTGGAAATGCTTATATCTCGTTAGAAATTATAAAAGGCTTAACTTTTAAATCAAATTTAAATTTAGATTTAAACACACAACGAGAAGGTATGTATCAGGGGCCTAAATGTCTGGCAAGAATTTCATTAAAGAAGGCGTATACTTATGTTGTTAATGATGTTAATACTTCATATACAATTGATAACACTTTAAATTATCAAAAAGATTTTAATCAACATACTCTAAGCATATTATTAGGTAATTCTATATGGGCGGTTGAAAGAGAAAATTATAGATTAGAAGCACCAGATCAAAAAACAAGTATTACAGAATTTTATGATTTTAATAAGTTTGATCAAACAACGACAATAACCAAGAGTTCATATTCAGCACAACAAATGTTATCATTTTTTGGAAGATTGAACTATAGTTTTATAGGTAAATATCTATTTCAAGCTACTTTACGAACTGATGGATCATCTGTTTTAACTGAAGGAAATAAATGGGATATGTTTCCTTCTGTGTCTGCAGGATGGCGCATTAGTGAAGAATCATTTTTACAAGATTTTAATTGGCTTAACAATTTAAAATTGCGAATTAGCTATGGTATTACAGGAAATGCAGCTGTTAAACCTTATCAAACTCTAGCATTGATGAGTGATGTACCCATTTATTATACGTTTGAAGATGAAATTTATAGTTCATTGTTCCCATATCAAATGGGAGTAAGAAACTTAAGATGGGAAAAAACTTCAACAATTGATTTGGGTATTGATTTTTCATTATTTAAAGATAGAATTTATGGTTCTATTGATGTTTACGATGCCAATACAAAAGATTTGTTGTTTTATCAAAACCTGCCATTAACATCAGTATATCCACAGGTAATTGCAAATATTGGATCTACCAATAATAAAGGTATTGAGATTGAATTAACAACAGTGAATTTGAAAAATAAAGATATAGATTGGCGAACTACATTTAATTTTTCAACTAATAAAAATAAAATTACAAAGTTAGCTACGGGAATGGATGAATATGTTTATGGAAATGGTATTTATAAAGTTGGTGAACCTGTTTTGAGTTTTTATGACTACAAAAAAGAAGGGATTTATCAAATATCTGATTTACAAAAAGAATTTGAATATGTAAGACAACAAATTGAGAATGGCCAACCTATAGAAAGAAACCAAATACCAATGATAGCAAATAAGTTTTACCCCGGCGATATTAAATTATATGATGCAAATAATGATGGATATTTCGATGATAATGACAAAGTTTTATATACTAGAACACCAAAATTTATTTTTGGTCTAAATAATTCTTTAACCTATAAATATTTTGGGTTATCTTTTGATTTAATTGGTAGAATTGGTCAATATATAAGATATGATTTTTATGCAAGTTATAAACCTGCCGGACAAACAGCTGAAAATGGTCCTTATGTAGATGCATGGACACCTGAAAATACAGATGCTGAGTTTCCTCGATATTATAAATATGGTAATGGAGCTACAAATTATAATGCATCTTTGTTTTATATAGAAGGATCTTATTTGAAAATTCGTGATTTGACTTTGTCTTTTTCGATGCCTAAAGAAATAGCTAATAGAGTTTATATTTCAAAAATGAAATTTTATTTGACTCTTAAGAATTATTTCACATTTTCAAAAATTGATAATTACGATCCAGAAAGGGGAGGTGCTATGACTTTCCCATTACCCAAACAAATTATTGGTGGTTTAAGTTTAGAATTTTAAAATATAAAAACTTATGAAAACATTTAAATATTCTATATTAATAATATTTGCAATTGCCATATTTGGCTCTTGCGAAGATTTCCTTGAAGAAAAAAATAGAACAGGTGTTACAGAAGACATAGTTTATTCAACAGAAGATGCTATTGATGGTTTGGTTGCATCTTGTTATGCATATAATAGACTATGGTATGGTAAAGAAGCTGCTATAACAATATCAGAAGCTGGAACAGATTTATGGTATGTAGGCAAAGATAATAGACAAAAAAGTTTTGTCAATTATCAGGATGTATCGGCAGATCCTCCATCTCAACAAGATTATAGTAATTGTCTTGATGAATACTGGGAAGCTTTTTATGCTGCGATTAATTTATGCAATGTAGCTTTAAAATATATTAAAAAGTCAGATTTTATTAAGGAAGAAAAAAAATTAAGGCTTGAAGCTGAAGTAAGGTTTTTAAGAGCTTTTTATTATTGGCATCTTGTCGAAATATGGGGACCTGTCCAGATAAACAAAGATCCAGTTGAAGAACCAACAACTATAGCTATTAGAAATTCTATAGATGAGTTGTATGAATTTATGATGGATGATGTGAAGTTTGCTATTGAAAATTTGTCTCCCACTATTCTTCCAAATTCTCGTGTTACTCATTGGGCTGCAAAAGCATTTATGGCTCGGCTTGCTTTATATTATGCAAGTGAATATGGTAAGACAGAATTTTACCAGATAGCAGCACAATATGCAAAAGATGTAATTAATAATTCTGGAAAACAATTGGCAGATAATTATGAAAATGTCTGGAAAATAGAAAATAGTAGAACTTCAAAAAATCCTGAATTTATCTGGGCTATTGATTATTACGATATAATAGGTGATGCACAATCTTATAATTTTGTGCCAAGAAGAATGAGAAAAGATGCAAGTGGCAATCCACTTAACTGGTCGTCATTAATAGTAAGAAGGCAAGAAGGAGATAAATCGGGTGGAGGTAATGTTATGCATCTAATGTTTACACCATTATGGAATGATCAATCAGATACTTTTGGAGGACCGTCTGTTAAGGATGTATTAGCACGTGTATGCGGCACAGGTGATTTTTACACAATCCAGAGCCCTTCAACAAAAGTAAAATTTGATGTTGGATACTTTTATGTAAAATATGCAATGGGATATACACGTTATGCTCCTACTCGATATTGTATGAATCTATTTGACGAAACAAAAGATCAAAGATGGAATGTTACTTTTAGAACAGTATGGTATAAGCATCCTTCAGTAGTTCCAAAAGATTATGGTTCACCAAATTGTCTTTATCCAAATATGTCGGCAGGAACCGATTTCGATACAGCTTTATATTATTCAAAACGCCCATTGACTCCTGCTCAAAAAGCTTGGGCCAAAGGAAGATATAAAGCAATCGATGTAACATATACATTTGAAGCAGATGGGGTAACTCCAAATGCAAAGACTGGCCAGGCAAGAGGTGAAACTATGTTCCCAATGATGCGTAAATTTGAAAATACTGATTCAAAAATTGCTCCAAGTACCAATTTTAATGATTATTTTTCATATCGCGATTTTCCTGTATTTAGAATTTCTGAAATGTATCTGATTGCTGCAGAAGCTTTAATGCAAAATGAATCAACTAAAGCTGAAGCGTTAACATTAATAAACACACTAAGAGAGAAAAGAGCTCTGCCTGGTAAAGGTGACGAAATGAAAATTTCTTCAAATGATTTAAATATTGATTTTATTCTGGAAGAAAGAGCCAGAGAACTTATTGGTGAAAATATGCGAAGATTTGATCTGAAAAGAACAAGAAAACTTGAAACTCAAATACAACATAATCCATTTGCAAAAAATTTCTTTGATCCAAATAAACATTATTTAATGCCAATACCATCAACTCAAATGAATTCAATAACAAATAGAACTGATAGCATTAGTCCAAATGGTTTCTGGCAAAATCCTGGTTATTAATTCTTTTTATTTCTGATATTTTTATTGGAGGTGCATTTTGCACCTCTTTTTTTTTATTTTTTGCAAAAAATCAGTACTTTTATTTTTATTTTGTTTTTTTATTTTTGTTTTTAAAACTAATTAAGCTGTTGTTTTATGGAAAAGTTTTTTAGTATTTTCGAAGAAATTACTCCCAGAATGTTGTCATTAAATTGCTTCTCGGCTCTTGATGATGACTGGATGATTGTTACTGCTGGCAAAATTGATGATTTTAATCTTATGACTGCTAGCTGGGGAACATTTGGAATACTTTGGGATAAACCAATATCTGTGATTTTTGTTAGACCTACCAGGTATACTTTTGGATTTACCGAACGTTATCCTTTTTATACTCTTAGCTTTTTTAATGAAGAATTTAAACCAATTCTTCAATTTTGCGGATCACATTCAGGTAGAGATACCAATAAAATAAAAGAAACAGGCTTAATACCATTATTAACACCACAAGGAAATATTACTTATGAACAAGCATCATTAGTTTTTGAATGTAAAAAACTATATGCCGATGATCTAAAAAAAGATCATTTTTTAATTTCCACTCTCGAACAAACTATATATCCTAAAAAAGATTATCATAGATTTTATATCGGTGAAATCATTCATATATATCAAAAAAAATTATGATTTTTAAACAATAAAGTAAAAGAATTATTTAGTAGTTTTTATTTTTAATAATGTATTTATTAATTTAATTAAATCATTTTTATTTATTGGCTTTGATATGTAGCCATTACACCCCGATTTATATGCTTTTATTTCATCTTCGGGATATGCAAAAGCTGTTTGTGCTATGATTATGATTTCTTTATTGAATTCTCTAATTTTTTTTGTGGCTTCATAGCCATCCATTAGTGGCATTTTTATGTCCATTAAAATTAAATCAATTTTGTTTTGTTTCACTATGTTTATAGCTTCCTGTCCATTATGTGCTCTAAATATTTTATTGAATTGATTTCTAAACAAGATCTCAAAATATTCATACGAAAAATCATCGTCTTCAGCTATTAATAAATTTAAATCTTTTGTTGTAATTAACTTTGAGTCGTCTTCTATTATTGTTATTTTTGAAGAAGTGTTATTATCAGATAAATAAGGTATTTTAAATCTAAATTCAGAACCTTTATTTATCTCCGATTTTTCAAGCCATATCTTACCTTCTAACATTTCAACATATGCCTTTGATATAGCAAGTCCAAGTCCATTTCCTTCGTAAGTTCGAGTATATCCTATTTCTTCCTGTACGAATCTTTTAAATAATTTATCCTGAAAACTTGGTGAAATTCCTTTGCCAGTATCTTTTACATAAAAAATAATTGATGAGTTTTCTATCCAGTATCCAAAATCAACTTGTCCATTTGACGTAAATTTTAAAGCATTCTTTATCAAATTATTAATTATTACATGAAGCTTAAAATCATCAGATTTTATGTATGCTTTGTTATCAGGTAGAAATTTATGTAAATAAAACTCTATTCCTTTGCTTTTTGCTTCAGGTAAATAAAAATTATATATATCTTCAAGTAAATGATTGATATTGACATCTTTAATATTTAATTTTTCTATACCTGCTTCTATTTTCGATATATTTATTATATCGTTTAGTGTATCGAGCATTCTTTTACCTGATTTCAATATCATTTCAATATATTTATCTTTTTCAGTGCTTGTTAGATTGGGATTTTTTAAAAGCTCTGCAAAACCCATTATGCCATTCATGGGTGTACGTATTTCATGACTCATGTTTGCCAAAAATGCCGATTTTAATCGATCACTTTCTTCTGCTTTTTCTTTTGCTATAGTTAATTCATTAATCAATTGTTTTATATCTGTAATATCTTCTATTAATAATACAAAATTTGCTATCTCTTTATTTTCATTGAAAATTGTAAATATTGTTGCTCTTTCCCATATTTCTATCCCGTCTTTTCTAAGTTTTTTGTATTCACCTATCCATATTTCACCTGATTTAAGACATTCAATCATATTAAAATATTCTTTGCTTGTTTGTTTTGGATCTAATATTTCGGGATATGTCATTAATAGTTCTTTCAATGTAGATTCTGTTTGTTCGGTATATCTGGTATTTGCATATTTGATTTTACCATAGGCATCGGTTATTAATACTGAAATTGGACTTTCTTCAATGGCTTTTGTCAATGTTTTCATTAATTGTTCTTTTTCAATTTTATCACTAATATCAAAAACAATTCCATATATTTCCAGTATATCTTTGTTTGCGTCGAATATAAAAGTCTTATGATCAGATATCCATCTGATAGTATTATCTTTATCAACAATTCTATATTCCTGAACAATATTATTATTTTTAGGACTTATTTTTTTAAGTTCGTTTATTATTTTTTCTCTATCTTTATCATATACTATTTCTAGCCAACTTGTTTTTTTTAATTCTTCAGGGTCGTATTTACAAATTTTTTCGCTTCCTGTTGTTATTTCTGTTTTCCAGTTTTTATTGGCTTTATATATCATTCCAGGAATATTTTGTTGAATTGTTTTTAATTTTATTTGCTCTTCCTGTAATTTTTTAGTAAGTATTGTATTTTTTTCCTGATCAATAAGTATTTTTCCTATCAACAGAGTACCTAACGGATAATATACGATGATTGGTAAAGATAATTGTCGAAAAACATTAAACCTTATATCTGAAGGTAATAAAATCATAGAAAATATCATAAATATATGGACTATTAGACCTATTAACCATATATTAAAACTATTGAGTTTAATCTTATTATTTTTTTGTAAATAAAAAAATAATAAACCAATGAGAGTTGATTCAATAATTACAGTTATACCCATTAATGTGCCTGGTCCTCCTATTTCGAGTCTTGCTAAAATTACCATTATACAGGCAATACATGCAGAAATTGGGCCAAAAAATAAGCTACATAAACTTAACATTATACTCCTTCCATCAAATATTACTCCTTTATCTATGATTAGAGGATTTAACATACCAATTACTGCAATCGTTCCAAACAATAATCCCTGTAATATTTTGCCTGTTAATGTTTCCTTATTAAATTTTGTTTCGATAAATCCAGAAATTATACTCGAAGCAACTAAAATTGATAAATTGTAAATCAACTGAATTAATAACATAAATATTATCTTATAAGTATAAATTTATAAAATTTTATTGATTTTAGAATTTTATTTATGATATACTATTCGAATTTTTTGTATATATTTCTCCTTGCAAATCTGTTTAAACAAAAAAAGCTGTCTGAATTGCTCCAGACAGCTTTACCAATTTTTATTGTGTTTTATTATTTATTTTTATCTTTTTAAGATTCTTCTTGCTTTTTCTCTGGCTCTGAATCTTAACATTATTTGTTTACTAGCATCTCCACAACTTATTGTTGCAATATTATCACATTCTCCATTACCATAATCTATGGTAATAGGTTCTCTATTGCCAACGGTAGTCTCAATTTTACCCTTTACTATGAACCTGCAAGCATTTTGAATTCTTAAAGTGTCAATTATTCTTAATTGATATTCTTCACCAAATGCTGTAACACCATTAGCGCTTCCAATTACAGCAAATTCATCATCCCATGGGCTTGGGGTTGATTCTCCTTTTATCCAGTATCTATATCTTTCGGTGTTATAAGTCATTACAATTCCATCGGGAGTCGTAATTTTACCATTTTGAACAGATATTTTAAAATACATTCGATTTTGATTGTCTTTACCCATGTTTTCTATTGTTCTTGTGGCTTCAATTTTTATACCATTTATATAAAAATCTTTAAGAATGACTATTCTAAATGAATTTTTTTCTCTGAATCTGCCCTGTCGTTTTATTATTATTTGTCCTTTTCTTACAATAGTATCAATAACTTTACCATATCTATTATAAACATATTGTGGACAACCATCACCAAAGTCGATAGTTATTATAGTTGTATCGTTCGATAATTTTTCTGTAATTAGTGGACATGAGTCACCAGCTGCTTTAAAGTCAGAAGAAATAAATGCTTCAGCAGCGTCAATGTCATTGCCTATACTTTCGAATGTATTGTCAATCAACATTTGATCATCAGCTATTTCTTCTGCTTCTGCAGAAAGTTCCTTGTCTTTTTCACATGATGTAAGACTGACTAATCCAAAGAGCCAAATGGCTGTTGCCAAACCTATAAAATAATTTTTTGTTTTCATAGCTTTCAAGTTTTGAAATTTTCTATTCAATTAGATAGATAAAATCAAAAAAGGTTTAATGACTTTGAAAAAAAAATTTTTAGTTATTAAATATATCAAGTAAATATGACAAATTTGATATTAATAATACATTTTTAATATTTTTTATAATAAAATTTATTAGGATTAATAAATAAAAATTTGTAAATTTTAAATAAAGTTATTTACTAAAGATGATAAAATTGGCATTTATAAACCTTAAACCTAGAAACCGACCTATTTCAGGTCGGTTTCTTATTATTATCCGAGATAAGCTCTTAAGAGTTTGTTTTTTGCTTTTTGTCGAAGATGTTTTATGGCTTTTTCTTTGATTTGTCTGGTTCTTTCTCTAGAAATACCAATTTCTTGTCCAATTTCTTCGAGTGATTTAGGCTTTGTTCCTATACCATAAAAAGCACGTAATACTTTACTTTCTTTTTCTGGTAAGGTATTCAAAGTACGTTCAATTTCAATGCGTAGAGATTCTTTTATAAGTTCACTATCAGCCGAAGGAGTTGAATTATCAGATAAAACATCAAGTAAAGTATTGTCTTCACCATCTTGTAAAGGGGCATCTACTGACACATGTTTGCCAGAAATTTCGAGAGTAGCCGAAATCTTGTCTTCTGGCAGTTCTAATGCCGATGCAACCTCTTCAGGAGTAGGTTCTCTTTCAAACTCCTGTTCAAGTAAATTGTAAGTTCTATTAATTTTATTTAATGCCCCAATTTTATTTAAAGGCAATCTGACAATACGAGATTGTTCTGCTAATGCTTGCAATATACATTGTCTAATCCACCAAACAGCGTAAGAAATAAATTTGAAACCTTTTGTTTCATCAAACTTTTTGGCAGCTTTGATTAATCCAAGATTACCTTCATTAATAAGATCGGGCAAACTTAATCCCTGATGTTGATATTGTTTAGCAACAGAAACAACAAACCTTAAATTAGCTCTTGTCAATTTTTCAAGAGCTTGTTGATCTCCCATTTTTATTCTTCTAGCAAGTTCTACTTCTTCTTCAGGAGTTATTAACTCCTCTTTACCAATGTCATGTAAATATCTTTCTAATGAATCACTATTTCTGTTTGTTATTGATTTTGTAATTTTAAGTTGCCTCATGGTTCCCTCCTAATAATTAATTTTTATATATTAATGCTTAATATTCAATTTAATAAAAAAATTTTTGATGGCAAAATATTTTTACAATTTTTATGCCATTATTTATACAAATAATTGTTAAAAAAGTTCAAAAATTTTATCTGTTTTCAGATAAAACAACGCAAAACTACAATGGTTATTGCAAATTTTTTATTGAGCTTAACAAAGTTTAACAAATATTATATTTTTTTTGATTTTATAAATATGTTGAATTACAGATTTTTAGTGCAAAACATTAAGTGCTTTTTCGAGTATTTCAACTTTAAGTTTTTTTTTCATTTTAACAGGTTCACCGTCAATATGTACATACCCTTTTTTATTTCTTTTTATAATTATTTTTTTAACCTTTATTGTTTTTACAAATTCACTGTTGTGGATTGATTTAGAAAATAGCCGTAAGCCAATACCTACCGAATTAATTTTTGGAAATGGTTTTAATATGCATAAATCGAGATAACCATCATCTATTTTTGCTTTAGGAGCAATATATGCATTATTACCATATTGTGAAGCATTGGCAAGTGTTATTAGAAAAGCACGTTCTTTGATTTTTTCTCCGTCAATTTTTATTTTGTATTTTTTAGGTTTATATGTTAAAAATTTTTTTAAAGTTGCTTTTACATAATTACTAAATCCTCGTCCGTGTATCTTATCAAATAATTTTCCTACTTCAGCATCAAAACCTGTACCTGCAGTACAAAAGAAATATGAATCATTTATTTTTCCAACATCTATTTTTGTAATATTTCTTCGATTTATAACTTCAATAGCATCTTTAAGTTTTGAAGGTATTTGAAGGTGTCGTGCAAGACCATTTCCAGATCCAGCAGGAATTATTCCAAGTATGCCTTCTGTGTTGACCAACTTCGATGCAACTTCATGAATTGTTCCATCGCCACCCATTGCTATGAAATACTTATAATTTTTTTCTAAATAATTTCGTGTAATTTTTGATGCATGTTTTCTATATCTTGTGTATTCTATAGTATAATCAAAAGTATTTTTATCAAGATATTTTTCTAATGCATATTTAAGTTTTTTTTGCTTTTTCCTTTTGCCAGAAATAGGATTAACTATAAAAACCAATTTTTCTTTATCCATTAAATTTTACAAAATTTTACTGCTAATTTACAAACTTCTTTTTAAGTTAATTATAATAACTATTAAATTTTCACGTTTTTTAAGTTAATGACATATTTATATATTTGTTAAAAAATTTGAATTACAAAAATTCATGTATAGATCAATATTATATAGTTTTTGCTTTTTAATTTTTTATATACCAATCGTTAATTCTCAAACAGGTGGAAAGGTTTTTCAATTTCTTGAGTTAACAAATGCATCAAGAATTGCTGCTCTTAATGGTAATGTTCCTGTTTTGCAAGATGATGATATAAACATTGCTTATATTAATCCATCAGGATTAAATTTTAATTTAAATCACAATTTTTCTATGAATTTTATTAATTATTTTGCTGGTATTAATTATTATTACAGTTCATATGCATATTCTTTTGATTCATTAAACACAATAGCATTGGGTATAAATTATATTGACTATGGAAAATTTTTAGCTGCTGATGAATTTGGAAATATTAATGGTAATTTTTTTGCCTCTGAGTATGCAATTTTTCTACAGTATTCACGATTGATAAATAAAAATTTGTTTAGTGGCTTAACTGTTAAGCCTGTAATTTCACAATTAGAAAAATATAGTTCAACAGGACTTGCATTTGATATAGGTATTACCTATATAAGTGATGATAAATTATTTAAATCTGCTTTAGTTTTAAGGAATTTAGGTTTTCAAATAACAAAATATTATGATAATGCTAAAGGTGAAGAATTGCCTTTAAATATTATTGTTGGGTTCACTAAAAAGTTTGCTTATTCGCCATTGATTGTTTATTTTGTGTTTGATCATCTTGAAAAGTTTGATTTGACTTATAAAACCGAGAAACAAAAAGAAGAAGAAACAAATCAATTAACAGGTGAAACTAAAAAAATAAGTTCTTTTGATAAAAGTTTTGATAAATTAATGAGACATTTAAATTTAGGATTTGAGTTAAATTTAACAAAAAATATTTTTATAAGTGTAGGCTATAACTATCGAAGACGACAGGAAATGAAAATTGATGAATTGCCTGGTACTGTTGGTATTTCTTGGGGTGTAGGTTTAAGGTTTAATAAATTTCAATTTTATTATGCACGTTCAACATATCATTTATATGGTTCACCAAATTATTTTAGTATTAATTTGAAAATGAATGAAATATTTAAATTATTCTAAATGACTAATGGAAGATTTATTATAGCTATTGATGGTTATTCTTCATGTGGTAAAAGTACATTTGCAAAAGCTATTGCCGAAAAATTGGGTTTTAAATACATTGATACAGGTGCAATGTACAGAGCTTTGGCATATTTTGTTAAAAAGAATAGGTATTTAGATAATGAGAGTAATTTAGATGTTCAAAAATTAATAAAAGAATTGGATAAACTTAATATCGATTTTGTTTATGATTCACAAACAAAAAGAGCTATTACATTGTTAAATGGAAATAATATAGAAAATTTTATTAGAAATGAAGAAATAGCTCAGTTGGCAAGTAAATTGTCGCAAATTAAAGAAATTAGAGAAAAAATGGTTGAATTGCAGAGAAAAATAGCCAAAAATAATAATGTGGTTATGGATGGCCGTGATATAGGTACTGTGGTTTTCCCTGATGCTGATATAAAGATATTTATGACTGCTGATCTTGATACAAGAGTAATGAGACGTTATCTCGAATTATTACAAAAAGGCCAAAATTTTTCTATTGATGATTTAAAACAATTGATGATAAAACGTGATAAAGAAGATGAAAGCAGAGAAATTAGTCCTTTAATTAAAGCTGATGATGCTATTGTTCTTGATAATACAAATATGACTCCTGAAGAACAAATTGAATGGTTTTTGAAGTTATATGATAATATAAAAAATATTAAAAAATGATTAAGGATGATGTAATTATTGAAATTGATAATAATGCGGGATTTTGTTTTGGTGTAGTAAGAGCTATTAATATTGCTGAAAAAATACTTATAAATGAAAAAAATCTATATTGCCTTGGAGATATTGTGCATAATGAAGAGGAGATAGAAAGATTGAAAAGTAAGGGTTTAATTATAATAAATTATGATAAATATAAAGAATTAAAAAATTGTAAGGTATTATTAAGAGCTCATGGTGAACCACCTGAAATATATAATATAGCTAAAAAAAATAATATAGAACTTTTAGATGCTACATGTCCTGTTGTTTTTTCTTTACAAAAAAAAATTAAAAGAATACACACAAATAATAGTGATTGTCAGATAGTAATATATGGTAAAAAAAATCATCCTGAAATAATTGGTATTAATGGTTATATTGATAATAAAGCCATAATTGTTGAAAATATTGAAGATCTTCAAATGATAGACTTTAAGAAACCTGTTTATTTGTTTTCACAAACAACAAGAAGTTTGAGTAAATATGAAAAGTTAAAAGAAGAGATTTTGAAAAGGATGAGACAAATTGGTAATGAAGATAATTTTTATTTTTTTGATACTATCTGCAAAAGAGTTAAATATAGAGATATTCAGATAAAAGAGTTTTGTAAAGATAAAGATATAATTATTTTTTTAAGTGGTTTAAATAGTTCAAATGGTAAAATGTTGTTTGAAGAGTGCAAAAAAATTAATAACAACAGTTATTTGATATCTGATTTAGAGCAACTTTATAACATTGATTTTTCCAATAAGAAAAAAATTGGTATATCGGGTGCAACATCCACACCAGTTTGGCTTATTGAGAAAGCATGTGAAATTATAAAACAATTAGTAAGTAAAACATGATTATTTTTTCCAAAATTCTCTTGAAAATAAAATTAGGACTGTAAAAAGTTCTAGACGACCAATAAGCATAAGAGAAGAAAGAAACCATTTACCAATTGGGTGTAAGTGAGAAAAGTTGAATGTTGGCCCAAATTTACCTAGTCCAGGCCCAATGTTACCGAGGCAAGTTGCTGCAGCCCCAAATGAACTTTCCATGTCATATCCGAAAATAGAAATAAAAATAGAACTGAAAATGAATAAAAACAAATAAATAGCAATGAATGCAAGTACATTTGTTATTAATGATGTTGAAACAGGAATATTATTAAACCTGGTATTAATAATTGCATTAGGGTGAATTAACCTTTTTAATTCGAGAGAGCTGTTTTTTAATAAAAGTGCAATTCTTATGACTTTTATACTACCACTGGTTGAACCAGTACAGCCACCAATAAACATAAGTAAAAATAAAACGATAACACTAAACTGTTGCCAAGATAAATAATCAACGGATGTAAAACCTGTTGTTGTAATAATAGAAACTACATGAAATAATGAATCTCTAAAAGCTTTTTCGTAATTATTAATGCCAGAAGAAAAAACTTGATTGGTAAAAATAAGGAATGTGAAGAATATTATAAAACAAAGGTAATATTTAAATTCTTCATTTTTTATAATTTGTCGAAAATTAAATTTTAAACCAAAATAATGTAATGAAAAATTTGTACCTGCGATTATCATGAATATTATGATAATGTAATGAATATGTGGTGAAGAATAATATGCAATACTAGCATTTTTTGTTGAAAAACCACCTGTAGCCATTGTTGTAAAAGAATGACATAAGGCATCAAATGGTCTCATTCCTGCAATAATAAGTAATACAGTTTCTAAAACTGTAAATATTAAATATATTAGCCACAATCTTTTAGCATTTTCTTTAAGTCGAGGATGAAATTTTTCAACATTATATCCAGGAGCTTCGGCATCAAAAAGTGATATACCGCCTCCAATACTAGGCAGAATTATAATTGATAAAACAATAATTCCCATACCACCTAACCATTGAATAATACTTCTCCAAAACAATATTGCATAAGGTAAGGATTCAATATCATTTAAAATAGAAGCTCCAGTGGTAGTAAAACCCGACATTGTTTCAAAAAAAGCATCGGTAAATGATGGAATTGTACCTGTCAGATAAAATGGTAAAGTACCAGATAATACGCAAGTCAACCATCCAATAGTAACTATTAAATAACTATCTTTAATACTAAGATATATGTTATGATGTTTAAAAACAACAAGTAATGATACTCCAAAAACAATAGGAATAATAGCCGATAGTATTAAATAATTTAAAAGATAATTTTCATTGTAAATAATTGCAACAATTATTGGTGATAAAAGAAAAATACCAATTATTAGAGAAATAATACCACTTAAATATGCAATAGTTCTAAAATTAAACATATTTCAGTTAAAAAATTTAACTACCTTACCAATTACTTCTGGCATAGCAAAAACAATTACTTTGTCTTCAGGTTTAATTAAAGTATAGCCATTAGCAATGAAACTATTATTATCTCTTATTACACCACCAATAATAGCACCTTTTGGAAAATCCAACTGATTTAATGGATATTTAGTTATTTTTGAATCTGGTGCTACAACAAATTCAAGTACTTCAGCATTTGTTCCGGTAAGACATTTTACATTTGTAACATTTTCGCTTATTGTAAAACGGAATATTCGGCCTGCTGTTATTAACTTTTTATTTATTATCATAGATATACCCATGCTTTCTGCAAGTGGGATATAATCAATATTTTCTATTTCGGCAATAGTTTTTTTAACTCCCATTTTTGATGCCAATATGCATGATAATATATTTGTTTCTGAATTACCTGTTACTGCAATAAAAGCATCCATATGGTCTAAACCTTCTTGCATTAAAAGATTCATATCTCTTGCATCACCATTGATGACTAAGGTATTATTTAAAGCATTCGAAAGTTTATAACTTTTCTCTCTATCAAGTTCAATAAGTTTTACGTTTGCAAAATTTCCAGCTTCTTTGGCAGTTAAAAAACCAATTCTACTGCCTCCTATTATCATTATGTTGTTAATATCTATTTTTTCGATTTGTGAAATTTTTTCAAGATATTGAGCACCTTCGTTATTTGTAATAAAATAAACAATATCTCCAGGTTTATATATATCCTTACCTTCTGGAATTATAGTTTTTCCATCTCTTGTTATTGCTACAGAACGATAATTTGCATTGTTATCTGTAAGAAAATTGCTATTCAATGGTTTGTTGGCAAGTGGTGAACTTTCGGTAATTTTTATAACATATAATAACAATTTTCCTCCACCAAAATTTATTAACTCATTTACTCCTACTTGTTCAAGTTGTGAGATGATTTCTTTTGCTGCAATCTGTTCTGGATAAATCATATAATCAACACCAAGATTCTTAAAAAATTCATTGTATTTTGGATAAAGATATTCGGGATTATCAATTCGTGCAATTGTACGAGTAGCCCCAAGTTTTTTTGCTAAAATACTGGCTGTAATGTTTAATTCTTCGTAAGTAGCCACTGCAATAAAAAGATCTGTTCTTTTGATATCACAATCAATCAATAAACTTATTGAAGTTGCTGACCCTACTCTTGTCATAACATCATAACTGGCAACAACTTGCTTAAGTTTTTCTTCGTCAGGATCTATAACTATGATATCATGATTTTCCTGACTTAGCATTTTAGATAAATGGGTACCTACTTCACCAGCACCCGCAATAATTATGCGCATAAAATATTTTATAAAATTCCCCTTGCAAAATTATAAACTTTATTTTTAAAAAGTGTTTTTTTAATCAAAAAATAAAAACTTATAGAACTATCCTCTTTTTTGTTATATGTTCTTATTAATGAATAAATATTAAAACTAATGTTTATTATTTTTGTTATTAATTATAGTTTAATGTCTTTAATTACAAGCTGCAATGAGGTTTGGCCTTTAAAGTTGTTTTCGGTAATTGTATATGCTATGTCAAATGTTTTTCCGTTATTTATTTTTTCGTAATAAAATGCTTGATTAAATGCTATTGCATTAAATGAAGTAAAAGGTGAATCTTCTTGTATAAGACATAGCTTCAGATGTTCTTCAGAATTGCCAACTAGTCTCCCCGTTCCATTATCACAAACATTTTCTGCAAAAAATGTAGGTATCATATTTTCTGGGCCAAATGGTTCAAATTGTTTTAAAATTCTAAAAAATTTTGGTGTTATATCTTTAAAGTTTAACTCTGCATCAATTTCAATAAATGGTATAAGTTGATCTTGTGTAATCATGTTGGCAACTACTTCTTCAAATTTATTTCTAAATTGCTCAAGATTTTCTTTTTTTAGTGTTAGGCCTGCAGCAAACATATGTCCACCAAAGTTTTCAAGCAACGAACCACACTGATTCAATGCTTTGTAAAGATCGAACCCAGGAATTGATCTTGCTGAACCAGTGATTTTTCCATTTGAAGAAGTTAGAATAATTGTTGGTCTGTATCTATAGTCAATAATTCTTGAGGCTACAATGCCAACAACACCTTTGTGCCATGAAGAATTGTATAGAACATTTGTGTAATAATATTTTTTCTTAATTTTTTCAAGTTCTGTAATTGCTTCTTCAGTAATTTTTTTGTCTATGTTTTTTCTAATCTGATTATGTTTATCAATTTTTTCACAAATAATTGTTGCTTTTTCTAAAGAATCGGATATTAACAGATTTACAGCATCTCTGCCAGAATCTATTCTACCAGCGGCATTAATTCGTGGGCCAATTCTGAATACAATATCTTCTATTGTTATTTCTTTGTTCTCAATTCCAGAAATTTTTTTTATTGCTTCGATGCCTGGTAATGGATTTTTATTTATTTTTTGCAATCCATAGTATGCAATAATTCTATTTTCTCCATTTATAGGTACTATGTCTGCACCTATACTGATAGTAACAAGATCGATATATGCCCATGAAATTTCTATTGGTAGATTTTTTTTTATTAAAATAGCTTGTAAAAGTTTGAAACCTACACCACAACCCGATAAATGCTTGAATGGATAGTTACAATCACTTCGCTCAGGATCAAGAACTGCATGAGCTGGTGGTAATATTTCATCAGGTGTATGATGATCACATATTATAACGTCGATATTTTTTTCTTTTGCATATAATACTTTATTTGTGTCTTTTATTCCACAATCAAGTGTTATTATTAATGATGCTTTTATTGATGAACCATATTCAACACCTTTGTATGACAAACCATAGCCTTCAAAGTATCTATCGGGTATGTAATAATCAATATTTGAAGTAAATTTTTTTAAAAATAAATACATCATAGATACAGCTGTGGTACCATCAACATCATAATCGCCATATATTAGAATTTTTTCATTGTTATTTATAGCTTTTATAATTCTATTAACAGCTATATCCATGTCTTTCATTAAAAAAGGATCATGCAAATTTTTGAGATCCGGCCGAAAAAAATCATGTGCATCTTTGAATGTTTTTATGCCCCTTTGTACCAGCAATGTTGCTAAAACTTTATTTATATTTAATTCTTTTGTAAGTCGATTTATCGAATCTTCTTCTTTAATTTCTTTTATTTTCCATAATTTGTTGTTATCCGACATAACGTTTTTTTATGATTTACTATCTAAACTTTCAAAAATCTTTCTGAATTCTTTTTCGAAGATATTTATTACATAAGTAAAATCTATTTTAGTTTTTAACTCTTTTTCAACAGATGTAACATTTTTGTCAATAAATCCACAAGGATTTATATATTTAAAATATTCAAGATTGGTATTAACATTTAAAGCAAAACCATGCATGGTTATAAAATGACTAACTTTAACACCAATGGCACATATTTTTCTTGCTTTTTCATTATGGGGCTCTATCCATACCCCTGGCGCACCTTGTAATCTTTCGGCTTTTATATTAAAATGTTTTAAGGTATTTATAATGCTTTCTTCAAGAAGGTAAATATATTTTTTTATTCCTATTTTAAAAAATTCAAGATTAAGTATAGGATATCCTACAAGTTGACCTGGCCCATGATATGTTATATCACCCCCTCTGTCAATATGGTAAAACTGAGCATTTATTTGTTTTAATACATCTAAATTTATTAGTAAATTTGAATTGTTGCCATTTTTACCCAGTGTATATACATGAGGATGTTCGCATAACAATACTTTATTTTTGATTTTATCTATTTTTTCATTATTTTCTTTTTGGCTTAATATTTCTCTGAAAATTTTCTTTTGATAATTCCATGCGTCTTTAAAATCAATTAATCCAAGATTTTCGAATATTATCATATCATGTTAGTTGTTGTCCATATTGCAACTTAATTACTAATACTTAATTGTTTCAATCTTTTACGTAATTCTTCAATTTCTTTGAGGAGTTCAGCTTCACGTCGCGCCATCTGTTCTTGAGTAGCTCTTAATTCTTCCATATTTTGTCGCATTTCTTCTTCTTGTGCAGCCATTTCTTCGGCTTGCATTTGCGATTGTTCTAGTAAATATGCAGTTTGAATGTTGGCTTTTACTGAGGCAATAGTTGCTGCTATACTTGTACTTAATTGTTCAACAAATTCAATTTTATAAGGTTCAAATATTTCAAACGACGCCATTTCAATAATGCCATATATATAATCGTTGTATTTTAATGGTACAATTAATAAACAACGTGGATTATCCTCTCCTAACCCCGATGTTATTTTAATATAATCTTTGGGTATATCTGTCATATATATTTTTTCACCTTCTTGATAACATCTTCCTACTAGTCCTTCTCCTATCTCAATTCGTTTTTGTAAAAATTTTCTTCTATCATAAGCATAACAAGCCATCATTTCTAAAAATATATGATTTTTATCATTATCATTTACAAGAAAAATACCTCCCTGATTTGCACCAACATACTTAACTAAATTGCTTATTATCTCGTATGATAACTTTTCTAAATTATCTGAGTTCTGACGTAAAATATCACTAAATCGAGCGAGTCCTGTCGATGCCCAATTTCTGTGGCTATCTTCAATTTTTCGTTTTTCCTCTTCTTCTTTTGCTTTCTTTAATTTGTCTCTCATATCCAGCAACGAAGATCCTAATATGTCATCTTCACTTAAAGGTTTAAAATCATAATTATAATTTCCCTGTCCAATTTCAGTTGAAAAAGCTTGAATCTCTTTTAAACCATTAATCAACAAATTTAGTGCTCTTGACATTTGCCCAATTTCATCATCACTCTCAGGAAGCTTTTCTTTCGGTAATATACCTTTACTCATGTTTAACAGAATATTCTTGGTTTTGTTAATTGGTCGGGTTAAGTAAATTATAGTGAATAGCCCAACACCTATTGATGATAAGATTATTAAAATTGTCATTATTACTATCAATCCTCTAAAACTATTGAATTTATCTATCATTTCGTTTCTATATCGACTGATGATTTGATCTTGTCTCGCTCTTAAGTTTTCAATCTTTTGTAAAATTTCATTTGATAATATCATTACCTCGCCAGTTTCTTCTACCATTGGTTGTACTTCCCATACTATTGTTGGATTTTCATAATCATCCCATGTAGTGAGCATAGACATAATTTTTTTATAAAAAACAAAAAGCGAATCTTTTATTAAGAAGTTAACCGAATCAAGTGTGCTAACAAGCGATTGATCTTCCCATTGATTGCTATAGATTTTTAATGTATCATAAATATTGGAATAAGTTGTAGAAATTATTTCTCTCAATTTTAATTTCGATGGAGTATCTTCATTCCTATCTGTTACCCATGATTTAATGTGTACTTTTGATTCACTAATCAAATTATACAATTTTATTGTATAGTTCAATGATGGAGTATAAACATTAGAAATTTTGTCATTTAGTCTTATTGTCTTTTCGAGAGTATTGTTAATAATAAAGGCATTTATTAAAAAGAATAAAATAATTATTCCAAAACTTAAAGCTATAATTGTACCAATTTTTAATCTCATAATAGTAAATTTTTGTTTTTATAGCAATTTAAAAAATATTTCTTTATGTTGTTTTGAATTAATGTAAAATTAATTTAAGTTTAAAAACTTTTAAAATGAATTTTTATTTATTTAAAATTATCTTTGATTTACTTATATAGTTTTTATCTGGATAATAAACAAATACGCATGTTCCTTCTTTTATTGTTTTTATTAAGGTTTCATTAATGTCTTCGGGTATGGCTAGACATCCATTGCTTCTACCTATTCTTCCATATTTTTTTATATATTCATCACTTACATATTCTGCTCCATGAATTACAATTCCTCTTTTTTTAGCGTTGTCGTTTATGCCAGTTTCAATACCTTCTAATCTTAACGAATAACCATGTTTACCGTTATAATCTTCTTTTGTTATAAAGAAACCAATTGAGCTCATGTTGCTTTCGGGAATATTCGAAAAATAGATAGGGAAAATATCACCAGAATTTTTTCCATGTGCGACTTTGGTTTTAAGAAGCAACCTACACATATTAAGGTCAATAAGATAAAAGCGATCATCATAAGATGGTTTGGTAAAATCTATAATTACAAGAAAATTGTTTTTTAATAAATTTTTTTCTAATAAATATTGATAACCATGAATAGCATACTTAAAACCTTCAAAATTGATATTACTATCGTTGATTGTCTTATAAAGATTAAAAATGTTATTTTCTAAAGTGGATTTTTGTATATTTAAAGGATAAAATAATAAAGTGAAAAAAAGAAAATTTATGATAAAAAAGTTATTCATTAATTTATGTTTTTTACAAATATAATTTTTTTATAAAAATAATTGGCACAATAATTGATTGTTTTAATTGAAATTTTAATTATCATTTGTTTATATGAAATCTAGTTTTATTATAATTTATTTAATTTTAATTAATTTATATCAATCGTTTTATGCCGAAATTCTGCCAGTAAAGTGGGGTAGGGTAAATAAAGAAGATTTTGATCCCGAAATGCTTGAAAATTTTAAGACTAAATCAGCAGTAGTTGTTTGTGATTATGGAAGAATAACATTTTCAAATAGAACATTTTATTATAGATATAAACGAATCAAAATTAATAGCAAAGATGGGCTTAAATATGCAAAAATTGAAATACCTTATTTTTATTTTAATAATTATGATGATTTTTTAATGCTTAAAGTAAACTTGTATTTATTAGAAAATGGAACAATAAAAAAAATTAAATATGATAATGATGACTTTGAGGATATAATAATTGATGAGCACAGAAAAATTAAAGTACTTAATATAAAAGCAGCTACGGAAAATTGCATAATTGAGTATAAATATGAAATTGCTTCTCTTGATCTTGTAAAGCTTAGGGATTGGTATTTTCAATCAGAAATTCCTACATTGTGGAGTGGGGTAGAGGTAAATGTACCTTTTCCAATGACATATCTGGTTACATTAAAAAAATATGAATACCTCGATGATGAAGAGCAAATTAAATGTTCTAAAAATATTGAATGGTTAAAGAATACAAATAGTATCAAATCGAGATTGATTCTGGAAAAAAATAATTTTATATTGTACGAATCACCTTCTAGTAATTATAAAGTTTTTGTATTGAATAATAGGAGTAAATTTATATTAATGAAAAATCTTGATGGAATTGATAATGTTGAAGGTTTTGTTAGTATTAAAGATTATTATCCACGTGTAAGTTTCGATCTTTTTGAAATTACAGGTTATTTTCCATGGCTATTTAAAGCCTTGTTGTATACTACTTATGAGGATTATATTTTCTATTCATGGAAAGATTATATTTTAGATTATCCACATAAAGGTTATATTATATATAGGTTAAAAAATTGGGATGAATTTAATAAAGATCTTCTTCAAAGTAAATTTTTTGGTGGATATTTCAATAAAAAATTTGATTGTAGCAATATTTTTAGTGAAATATGCAAAGATACTGTAAGTTTCTCACAAAGAGAAAAAATGATTTTAATTTATAACTATTTGGTTAATAAAATAAAATGGACTGGCAATTTTAAAATGTATCCATTCAAAAGTCCTGATAAATTATTTGATGATGGAATTGGCCATAGTGGTGATTTAAATATGTTTTATATTTATTTATTAAATAAAATTGGTATTCAAGCTTACCCTTTATTAATAAGAACAAATGACCTGGGTAAACCTGAGAAAATCTTTCCTGTACATGGTCAATTTAATCATGTAATTGCTTATGTTGTAGTCGAAGGAAATGTTTATTTAATCGATTTAACCAACTATTCAAAAGAATGGAATAAATTACCCGAATATGATTTGAATACGTTGGGCTGGAAGGTTCACCCTAGAGATTATGGATGGATAGATATTAGTTTATATGAAGATGAACAACATAAAGATAAATTTTTGTTTGTAAATAAACCTTTTATTAATTATTAAAGATTGAATTTGTTTTTTAGGTTTAAATTGATTGTCTCTAAATAAAAAATAATAAGATTGTTTATTCTTAATTCAATTTCTTAGTAATAATCTTTTGTCAAAATTTGTCATCTTGAAATAGAAAATCTGTTGCAAAAAAATTTCTTACCACATAAATTTTTAAATACAAAACATATGAGAAACGCTAAAAAAATAATTTTTATATTCATCAATGCCTAAAAATGTTTTTTTCTTTTTTTAAATAAATAATTCAAATTGACTTTCTAATAGATGACTACTAAATGCTAAAAAAATAATTTTTATTAAAAAAATACTTTGATGACATTTTAAATGACATCTTAGAAAAATATTGAATTTTTAATAATAACCTAAAATATTGTCTTTGTTGTTAAATTTGTAAATTAAACTTTTTATTGACAAAAGTTAATTAAAGAAGATTTTATGATTTTAATTAAAAGTAATGAAAATAATATATATTTTAACTTAGCTCTTGAGGAATATATGATAAAAAATTTTGAAATTCCTGTTTTTATAATATATCGAAATAATAAAGCTATAGTAACTGGTAAACATCAAAATTTGTTATCTGAAATTAATTACAAATTTGTATATGAAAATAATATTTGTTTGGCAAGACGAATCTCAGGAGGTGGAACAGTTTTTCATGATAAAGGCTGTCTTAATTTTGCATACATAGGAAATATTGATAAAAATCATCTGATAGATTATGAAAACAATTTAAATCCTGTTTTAAGTTTTTTAAGATCTTACGATTTGGATATAACATTTGATGGAAAGAATAGTATTTTCATTGAAAATAAGAAAATTTCAGGTAATTCACAACATATATTTAAAAACCGATTACTTCATCATGGTACTCTTTTGTTTGATACTAACCTTGAATTATTAGAAAAATCATTATCATTTATAAATAAAAATTATATTGATAAGGCTGTTAAATCAAAACCTCACGAAGTAACAAATTTGAAATATTATTTAAATATTAATACAGAACAATTTGAATTTAATTTTTATAATTATATAAAAAATTACTATAATGCAAGAGAATATGTATTATCAGACAATGATATGAAAAATATAAACCAATTGGTCGACGAAAAATATAAAACTTGGGATTGGATTTATGGCTATTCACCAGATTATAAATTTTGTAATGTAATAAAATATATGAATGATGAATTTAAAATTGTTTTAGAAGTTCAAAAAGGTATAATAAAAAATGTTATTATATTTTCAAAAAAAAAAGAACTCGAAAATCAATTAAAAAAACACCTTTTGAATGTTCCTCACGATTTAATTTTTTTGTTGCAGGATGATTTTTTTAAAATAAATAAAGAACTTTTGTATTTGTTATTTTGAAGAAACCTATTTTTCTTCAGGAGGTTCAAGTCCGTAAACAATACCTTTTATATAATATCCTGGATATTCTCCATAACCACCTGTTCTTTCTTTGTGTGTTACCAATACAACAGATCCTTTCATTGCTGCAGCTTTCTTTTTTAAACGTATAATAGCACCATTTTCTGCTGCTTTAAAGTTTCTAACATTTTGTGGGGATGAGACTTCTATTTCGCCAATTTTATATAGATTTACAACATCTCTCTTATCTTCAGTAATCCATACAGCTTCCCATGAGTTTTCATCAAAAACTTTTACAACAGGGTTATTAAGTTCTTCAATCTTACCGTTTTTATAAACAATTTTGTGTACATCTTTTCTTTCAATAGTATATACTTTATCATGTCCTGGTATTGTAAAACTTACAAAATTTGATGTTACATTTGTCACATTGCATGCTACTTTTTGATTGTTTAGTTTAAAAATAGTATCAAGAACAGTAACCTGATTAGAACCTTTTTGAGCTATAGTTGAAACATTAGCAAAAAATAAAATAACAAAAATAAATCCTATGTTTTTCATATATTTATGTTATTATGAGTTTTTGTTTCCTGTAGATAAAAAATAAAAAGAAATTGATGCAGGAATTAAGTCCTTAAAAAATACATTGTCGATGGGGTGGGGGAGTAATTTTATAAAACTGTAAATTGAAATAATAAAAATAACAAAAGAAGAAATTATTGTTAAGTTATCGTTAGAAAAAAATCCCCCTAATATTAACAGAAATCCAAAAAGTACATATATCAGTGAAATATAAAAATTTAAAGAATTTAGATTAAAATGAGCTATATTTTTGAAATATAATGAAAAAACATATAAAAATAAAGTTATTCTTAATATCCATTTTGATATTGGAGCTAAACTAGTTAAGGCTTTCATATTTCATAAGTATTTTTTTATTTAAACTACAAAATTAATTCCAAATAAAAAAAATTTTAAAATATTTTTGTTTTTTTTATTTAAAAAAATAAAGTTTGTAAAAGAGTAATATGATATGAAAAAAAATGTAAATACATTTTTGTCGGTAATTTATTGGATTTTTATTGTTATTACTGCTTTAATTTTTTTTCCATTATATTTAATCACATATTTGTTAACATTTGGATTCGACGAGCGACGTATTATAGCTCATCATTTTACAAGATTTTGGGCGTTATTTTATTTATATATAAATCCATGGATTGAATTTGTAATTGAAGGTCTGGAAAAGATTGATAAAAGAAAAACATATATTGTCATTTGCAATCATCAATCGATGCTTGATATTTTCATTTTATATCTTTTACCTCTTAATTTTAGATGGATTTCGAAAATAGAAATTTTTAGAATTCCTATTGTAGGATTGGTAATGAAGTTAAATAAATATATTCCTCTTGAACGTGGCAATAAAGAGAGTATTTCTAAAATGTATTCTTGTGCAGAAGATAGTTTAAGAGATGGTGTATCGATAATTATTTTTCCAGAAGGTACCAGAAGTGAAGATGGTAAGTTAAAAAAATTTAAAGAAGGAGCATTTCATTTATCTTATAAAACAGGAAAAAATATATTGCTGGTAATAATTGATAAAGCATATACTATTTTGCCAAAAAATTCCATTTTTTTCGAAAAAAGGAACAATATAAAAGTAAGGATAATAGATGAAATGCCTGCTATCAGAGATATTAACAATATTAATAATATGATAAATATAGTTGAAGAAATATATAAAAGAGAAATAGAAAAAATGAGGAAAGAAGAGTAAAATAAAAAAACCCCACTTTATAGGAAGTGGGGTTTTGGGAAAATTGGCGACGACCTACTCTCCCGCCGGTTAAGGCAGTACCATTGGCGCTGGTAGGTTTAACGACTCTGTTCGGGATGGGAAGAGGTGTTTCCCTACCGCTATAGTC
>Ga0272449_1000052_pt1 | contig 165653 bp, 158 predicted proteins | sample YNPCB0241_FD_198679 | JGI IMG/M metagenome (GOLD analysis project Ga0272449, IMG submission 198679) | Hot spring sediment microbial communities from Yellowstone National Park, WY, United States - YNP-CB-024-1 | ecosystem: Environmental > Aquatic > Thermal springs > Hot (42-90C) > Sediment...
TACCCTTCAAATACCACTCCTTTCTTGCAATTTCAGCACCAGCCAACCTGCCCTTAGAATATACTTTGATTCCCTGGGCACCTGCTTTCATAGCCTGTTCAACAGCTCTTTTCATAGCACGCCGGTGAGAAACCCTCTGTTCAATTCTGAAAGCTATCTGCTGAGCGACGAGCGAGGCGTCGATTTCGGGTGTCTTGACCTCTTTTACATCGATGTGAAGATCTTTGTAAGGGGCAATTGCCGCAATTTCTTTCTTGAAAGACTCAATCTCCTTCCCTCCTCTTCCGATTATCATTCCAGGCTTTGCGGTATAGATGGAAATGGATATTTTATCTGGGAGAACTCTCTCGATTTCGACTCTGGAGATACCCGCTTCCTTAAATCGTGCTCTTATATATTTCCTAATTTCATAATCTTCTTTGACAAACTTCCGGTAATGGGTATCGTCTGCATACCAGCGAGATAACCAACCCTTGTTAACGCCTATTCTAAAACCATAAGGATGAACTTTCTGACCCATTACTCAACCTCCCCTGGAGCTACTTCAATTGTCAAATGTGAAGTTCTCTTTAAAATTAGAGTAGCCATTCCCCTAAACATTGGTCTTACTCTCTTCCAAATAGGACCCCTATCAACCTTTGCGACCTTTATGAAGAGCTTATCCTCAGGTAAATCCCCGCCTTTATCTCTGTAGGAAGCTACTGCAGCCTTAATAGCCTTCATTGCGAATCTTGCCGATTTCTTATTCAGAACCTTTAACATTCTCAGGGCTTCAGCTACACTTTTACCCCTAATTTCATCAAGAAGAGGGGCAACCTTCTTGGGTGAAATCCTTCTATATTTCAAAACACACTTCCCTTCCATCATTTTAACCTCGCCTTTTCAGCTGCCTTTTTATCCTTATGACCCCTAAAGGTTCTTGTTGGGGAAAATTCGCCAAGTCTGTGTCCAACCATTTCTGCTGTAATATAGACAGGTATAAACTTTCTTCCATTGTGGACCGCAATGGTGTGCCCAACAAATTCTGGTAGTATCATAGACGCTCTGGAGTAGGTTTTGATAACTTTCTTCTCACCCTTTTCGTTCATTTCCATAATTCTTTTGTACAGTTTAGCATCAACAAAAGGACCTTTTTTCTTTGATCTGGCCATTACTTGCGCCTCCTTACTATGAACCTGTCACTTGGTTTTCTCTTCTTTCTGGTCTTTTTACCATCAACAACACCCGTAGGACTACAAGGATGCCTTCCGGATTTGGACCTACCTTCGCCACCACCAAGAGGATGATCTACAGGGTTCATAACCATACCACGAACATGCGGCCTCCTACCAAGCCACCTCGACCTACCTGCCTTTCCAATAATGACGTTCTCATGATCCAGATTAGAAACTTGACCAATTGTAGCATAACACTTGACGTTTATCAATCTAACTTCACCAGATGGAAGCTGTACATGGGCATATTTGCCTTCTTTGGACAATATCACCGCACTCGCACCAGCTGCCCTCACCAATTGTCCACCCTTTCCTGGCACCAATTCGATATTGTGAATAGGAATCCCTTCAGGTATCCTCTCAATAGGGAGAGCATTACCAACTTTAATCTCTGCATCCGGACCTGACATAACCATATCTCCTACCTTGAGTCCCTCAGGAGCTATAATGTACCTCTTTTCCCCATCCATATATTGGAGCAATGCAATCCTCGCAGTTCTGTTAGGATCATACTCGATCGAAACAACCTTTGCTGGTACGCCAACTTTCTCTCTCTTGAAATCGATTATTCTATAATGCCTTCTATGGCCACCACCACGGAACCTGACGGTGATCCTACCGGTATTATTTCTACCACCCGACTTTTTAAGGGGCTCCAGTAATGATTTTTCGGGCTCTTCCTTAGTAATTTCTGAAAAATCTGATACCGTCATAAAACGCCGTGACGGCGTAACAGGTCTAAATTTTTTGACTCCCATGACTACACTCCTTCAAAGAATGGGATGGATTCACCTTTCCTAAGGGTTACAATCGCTTTCTTCCATGCCTTGGTGTAACCTGGTGCAAGTCTAACCCTTCGTGGTTTTGGCTTTACATTAATCACCCTTACCTTCTCCACATGCACCTTGAAAAGGTCTTCAATAGCCTTCTTTATCTCAATTTTATTAGCATCCGGAGCAACTTCGAAGACAAACTGACCATATTCCCTCAAAAGCGCCGTCTTTTCTGTTATAATTGGCCTTATTACAATGTCTCTTGGGTCTTTCATATCGCCAACCTCTTTTCTAATTTTTCTAACCCATCCTTCTCTATCACTACATATTTGTGATTGAGCACTTCTAAGGAATTGACGTCCTTCACCTCTATAACATCGCAGTAAGGGATATTCCTGCCAGACAGGTAAAGATTTCTATTATAATCAGCGGAGAGAACTAAGGTTTTATCTTTATTCAGTCCCATCTTATCTAATAGCTCAGCCATTCTCTTCGTCTTAGGAACTTGAAATTCAAACTTTTCGATTACCAGTATACGCCCATTCTGCGCCTTATCAGCAAGAGAATGTAACAAAGAGAGTCTCTTTAGCTTAGTGGGAATCTCTGTGTAGTAATCCCTTGGCCTTGGACCGTGGGCCTTGCCACCACCAACAAAAATTGGAGCTTTAACATCACCGTGTCTTGCCCTTCCAAGCCCTTTCTGTGGGTAAATCTTCCTACCCGATGCGTTAACCTCTGCACGTGTCTTTGCTTTATGAGTTCCCTGCCTTTTGTTCGCAAGATATAGCCTTGTGATTTCCCATAGTAGATGGAGATTGGGCTCAACACCAAACAGTTCTTCCTTTAATTCAATTTCCCCTATTTGCTCTCCATTTGGATTGTATAAAGGCGCCTTCATTGCTCTTTCTCCTTAGCTTTCCTGAGAAATATTATTCCACCCCTTGGTCCAGGGACAGCACCTTTCACGAGCACCACATTCTTGTCAGGAATTATCTTGACTATTTCCAGATTTTTAACGGTGATTCTCTTCAACCCGTCGTGACCGGGTAATTTCTTTCCCTTATATACCCTTGCAGGCTCAGTATGCTGACCAATAGAACCGGGCCTATTGTGGAATTTGGAGCCATGAGATTTAGGGCCACCAGAAAATCCCCATCTTTTGATGACACCCTGAAATCCCTTGCCTTTCGAAATTCCTGTGACATCTATCCGCTCACCTTCTTTAAAGAGGTCTACAATCTTTATCTCCTGTCCAACCTGAAACTTAGAAACGTCATCTACACGAAATTCCTTAATCACCAGTGCAGGATACTTTTCTCTTTCGCCGAGAGCCTTACGCAATTCGCCGAGTTGAGGCTTATTAAGCTTTTTTGCCTCAACCTCACCATAACCCACTTTTATTGCGGTATAACCATCCCTTTCCAGAGTCTTCCCCTGTATAATTGTACAGGGGCCGGCTTCAATGACCGTAACAGGGATCATCGAGCCGTCTTTGGTAGGGATCTGGGTCATACCCAGTTTTCTACCAATTAACCCTGCCATAGTTCACCTCAGATCATTTTTATTTCAACATCTACTCCAGGTGGTAAATCCAGCCTGGAAAGTTTATCTATCGTTTCCGCTGTAGGCTTCCTAATCTCTATTAGCCTTTTGTGAACTTTAAGTTCAAACTGCTCCTGAGACCTTTTGTCTATATGGGGAGACCTTATAACTGAAAATAGCGTCCTTTTGGTAGGAAGAGGTATCGGCCCTGAAACTTCAGCACCACTTGACCTTGCAGTATGGGCAATATTTTGTGCCGAGCGGTCCAGGAGCGCTGGGTCAAAGGACTTTAGTTTTATTCTTATTTTGGCTTCGAGTACCATGATTTTTACTCGACAATATCGGTTACGACACCCGCACCAACCGTCCTGCCACCTTCACGAATTGCAAATCTGAGTTCTTTCTCAATCGCTACAGGATACATGAGTTCAACGAGAAGGTTAACATGGTCGCCAGGCATCACCATTTCTCTACCTTCTGGAAGAGTAATTGTCCCCGTAACATCAGTGGTCCTGAAATAGAATTGAGGTCTGTAACCGGTCATAAATGGAGTGTGACGTCCTCCCTCTTCCTTTGTCAACACGTAAACCTGAGCTCTAAATTTCTTGTGGGGCTTAATTGAACCCGGTTTTGCGACCACCATTCCTCTTTCTACATCCTCTTTCTTAACACCTCTTAAGAGCAATCCTACATTATCGCCGGGGAGTGCCTCATCCAGTTCCTTTCTAAACATTTCAATAGAAGTAACAACGGTTCTGAGCGGCTCATCTCTAAATCCTACAACTTCGACTTCCTCACCAGGGACCAATCTTCCACGCTCCACTCTTCCCGTGACAACCGTTCCACGCCCAGTGATAGAGAATACGTCCTCAATTGCCATGAGGAATGGCTTGTCTACTGCACGCTGAGGCTCTGGAATATAATTATCCAATGCGTCAAGAAGTTCCTGAATTGGCTTGTACCATGGGCAATTGGGGTCGTCCCCACATTCCTCAATAACTTTGAGGGCCGAACCCTTAATAATGGGAACCTCATCACCAGGGAACTCATACTTGTTTAGAAGGTCTCTCACCTCGAGTTCAACAAGTTCCTGAAGCTCTGGGTCATCAAGCATATCTATTTTGTTCATGAATACAACTATGTAAGGAACGTTTACCTGTCTTGCGAGGAGTACATGTTCCCTTGTCTGTGGCTGGACGCCATCAGCCGCAGAAACAACAAGGATTGCACCATCCATCTGCGCAGCACCAGTGATCATGTTCTTAATGTAGTCTGCGTGGCCAGGGCAATCAATATGGGCGTAGTGGCGTTTCTCTGTTTCATACTCAACGTGAGCAAGCTGGATTGTAATTCCACGAGCCTTCTCTTCCGGTGCTTTGTCTATTTGATCGTAGGGTACATAGTTAGCAAGTCCCTTTAAGGACAGGTATTTTGTGATTGCAGCGGTTAAAGTGGTCTTTCCATGGTCAATGTGACCAATGGTACCCACATTTATGTGTGGCTTTGTTCTTACAAACTTTTCCTTAGCCATTTCTACATACCTCCATCATATTGTTAATGTTTTTTCCTTTTTTACCGGTGCATAATGATCCAGTTTCATCCAGAAGCTTGCCCTTCCCTGGGTTAGTGACCTCAAATCTGTCACATAACCAAGGAGTTTTTTTAGAGGCACATAAGCCTTTAGCTTTTGAATGTTATCACTTATATTCTCAATTTTATCCAGTTCTCCACCCCTCTGACCGAGGTCACTTACAACATTTCCAATGTACTCAGAGGGGCACACAACCTCTAATAGAACTATCGGCTCAAGCAAAATAGGTTTCCCCTCCTGCAGCGCCCTCTGTACTGCCTTCCTCAAAGCCAGTTCATTTCCCAGCTGTGTAAAAATACTATCTTCTCCTACTGCAACCAGTTGCACTTCCACATCAGTAACTGGGTAACCTAAAATCGGACCGAAAGATATTGACTCGTAGGCTATATTTATGAAAAGTTCTCTAAGCTGAGGATTCATCTCGGGCAAAATGGTAACCTTGTTACCTTCACCTCTTTTACGAGGTATTAGTTTGACCTTTGCATATCCCTTTTCCTTAATCCCACCAATCTCCCTTTCAAAGAGTTCCTCGACTTCTGCTTCAACCGTTATCGTTTCTCTATACGTAACCTGGGGCTTTCCTGTCTTGACGGGTATTTTAAATTCTCTCACAATTCTGTCAGTAATAATCTCAAGATGCAACTCACCCATACCGCTAATCAGAAGTTGACCTGTCTCTCTGTCTTTTCCCACCTTAAAGCTCGGGTCTTCAATCTGTATTATATTGAGAACCTCCTTTAACTTATCTTCGTCCTTGGAGGATTTAGGTTCAATGGCTATTGAAATGAGAGGATCAGGAAAGTGCATTCCCTCAAAGAAAATAGGTGCCTCAGGATCACAAAGAGTGTCACCAGTCTTGACATCTTTTATTCCAACTATTCCAACTATTTCTCCTGCCTTTGCTTCTTTGATGGGCTCTTTCTTATCGGCATGTATAAGGTAAATTCTCATCGCCCTTTCTATCTTCCCTGTAGAAGAATTCAGCACCTTCTGGTTCACATTTAAAATTCCCGAATAAACGCGGGTAAACAAAACATTTCCCGCGTGCGGATCATTTTGTATCTTAAATACCACCGCTGAAAAAGGTGCATCATAAGTAGGCGAACGCTTTACATATTCGCCTGTTTTAGGGTCAACGCCTACCACATCTCCCTTATCGAGTGGAGATGGAAGGTAATCAACGATTGCATCAAGGAGAGGCTGAATTCCTTTGTTTTTGAGGGCAGCCCCCATAAGCACAGGGACCGCTTTCATAGAAAGTGTCGCTTTCCTTATCGAAGATTTAAGGATATCGACCGTAATCTCTTTTTCTTCTACAGCAAGTTTTAAAATCTCTTCATCTATTTCAGACAGCTTATCCAGGAGATTATTCCTAACATCTTCGACCTCTTCTTCGCTTGCATCCTCAATGCGGTAATTCTCACCCGTCTCATCCACATCCCAGATATACTTTTTCTTAGCAATAACATCTATCACACCAATAAAGTTTTCTTCGATACCGATAGGGATTTGGAGTGGTAATGCCAAAATGTTAAATTTCTCTTCAATTTCCTTCATGACCCTGAAAGGGTCGGCGCCTACACGGTCGAGTTTGTTTATAAAAACAATCCGCGGTACCTTATACCTATCGGCTTGGTGCCACACCGTCTCGGATTGAGGTTGAACACCTGCAACCCCACAAAAGATTACAATTAAGCCATCGAGGACTCTAAGTGAACGCTCAACTTCAATTGTAAAATCTACGTGGCCAGGAGTGTCAATAATGTTGATCCTGTGACCTTTCCAGTAGCAACTTACAGCAGCGCTGGTAATGGTGATACCTCTCTCCTTTTCCTGAATCAAATAATCAGTGGTTGCAGTTCCTTCATCCACGTCACCAAGACGGTGGATTTTCTTAGTATAATATAAAATTCTTTCAGTAGTGGTAGTCTTACCCGCATCAATGTGAGCGGCGAATCCGATGTTTCGCAGGTTAATGATATTATCAAATGCAATATCCATCTCTCAAACTCTTACCACTTATAGTGGGCAAACACCTTGTTCGCTTCAGCCATCTTGTGAACGTTTTCTTTTGTCTTAATCGCTCCCCCTTGATTTTGGGAAGCTTCAATTATCTCATTGGCCAGTCTTTCATACATCCTTCTTTCTGGCCTCGACCTTGCAGCCCTTATAATCCACTTTATAGCCAGTGAGAGCTGTCTCTTAGGACGTACTTCAACGGGAACCTGATAGGTTGCACCACCAACCCTTCTCGGTCTTACCTCAAGTTTTGGCTTAACATTCTCAATGGCTTTCTCGAAGATTTCAATACCGTTGCTTTTCGTTTTCTGCTCAATAAGTTCAATGGCCTTATAGAAAATCTTTTGAGCAATGGTCTTTTTCCCATCCCACATCAAATTGTTGATAAACTTGGCAGCAATAACAGACCCATATTTGGGATCAGGTAAAATCTCGCGTTCAGGAGCTCTTCTTCTCCTCATGGAATCAACGCCTCCTTATTTTTTGGGCTTTTTAGTCCCGTAAAGGGACCTTGAATTTTTCCTACCCTCAACGCCTGCGGCATCGTATTTTCCTCTAATTATGTGATACTTCACACCCGGAAGATCCTTAACCCTGCCACCCCTGACCAGCACCACAGAGTGTTCCTGGAGATTATGCCCTTCACCCGGTATGTAAGCTATCACCTCTTTCCCATTAGATAAGCGAACCTTAGCAACCTTTCTCAAAGCAGAATTAGGCTTCTTAGGAGTAGTCGTATAAACTCTTATACAAACTCCTCTTTTTTGAGGACAGCCATCCAGGGCAGGAGACTTTGATTTCCTTTTCTTAGGAGTCCTGCCCAACCTAACAAGTTGATTAATTGTCGGCATAATACTTCCCCCTTTAAAAGCAGTTTTTTAATTTTACTGCAATATCAATAAACGTTCAAGTTTAAATTTGCTATTCTTCTTCGCGTTCTGAAGATTCTTCCTCCTCTTCCCGGAGGAGTTCCTCTTCCTCCACGACGAGGTTTCTGTATTTTCTGGCTCCAGTTCCTGCCGGAATTAGATTACCAATAATAACATTCTCGATGAGACCCTCGAGTTTATCCTCTTTCCCCGCTATTGCAGCCTCGGTAAGAACCTTTGTGGTTTCGATAAATGAGGCGGCCGAAAGGAAGCTTTCGGAAGCCAGAGCGGCTTTCTTTATTCCCAATAACTGGAACTCATAGGTTGCAGGCTTTCCACCTTTTTCACGCACCTCGCGGTTTTCTTCTTCCACAACACTTATATCAACAAGATCACCTTCGATCAAATTCTTTGTATCGCCAGCGTCTTTAATTAGCACCTTCCTCCCCATTTGCCTTACGAAAATTTCAACATGCACATCTTTAATCTTTACATCAGAGGCCGCATAACTACGCAAAATATTATCAAGGAGGAACTCCTGAGCTTTATCTATCCCCTTAATTCTCAGAATATCCTTAGGATTGATTCTTCCACCAGTAAGTTGCTCCCCTGCTTCGACCCAATCACCCTCTGCAACCGTTAAATACTGTCCGAAAATCGGATACTCTTTGACCTCTCCAGAATCGCTGGTGACTTTGATTATATATTTACCTTTGTCACCCTTTACAATGCTAACCCATCCGCTGATCTCAGATAGAATTGCATGTTTGAATCTACTCCCACCATAGGCATAAATGTCAAGAATTGATTCAGTAAAGAGCTCAAGCCAATATTCAATGGCCTGGAAACCAACGGTAATATCCCTTGTGCCAAGAGCAAGCACGTCTTTAATGGGTAATCTTGCAAGGACATCTCCCGGTTCTACGATATCTCCTTCGTTAATGTCAGCAGATAAAATCGCACCATTGGAGAGCAATATCTCCTCGAGAAGTTCACCGGTCTCAGGGTCAACAATGTGGATTCTTGGATACATGGTAGATCTCCTATCGAACTTTACGATCCTTTCCTCTTCTGCTCCAGTGACAAGGGTCTTGTTAGGGACCAAATCGACGTAAACCACTTTGCCTTTTTTTGTAGCAAGAATTAGATATCTGTAGGGATCCCACTCGCAGAAAACCTGACCTTTTTGGATCTTCTGACCATCCTCAACGTAAATCCTTGAGCCATAAGGTACTTCGAATTTCCTTTCGAGTTTTCCATCATGGGTTCTTATAATGATACGAGCCCTCTTACCAACATTTATCATTCCCGACTTTGAGTTGACAACCACTTTTACATTAACGAACTCAACTATACCATCAAAGGGCGCCTCGTGATAGGATGCCCCCACCGTCCTTTCGCCAGTACCTCCGGTATGGAAAGTCCTCAAAGTGAGCTGTGTGCTTGGTTCTCCCAGTGATTGTGCTGCCATTACTCCGACAGCCTCTCCAACCTCAACGAGGTGCCCAGTAGCATGGTTTCTACCATAGCATTTCGCACAAACACCCTTCTTTGCCTTACAAGTAAGCACAGACCTTACCCACACTTCGGTAATTCCGCTTTCTTCAATTTTCTTCGCTGCTTCCTCGTCAATTTCCTGACCCTCTTCTACTATGATCTCACCGGTAATGGGATGATAAATATCTTCCAGTGCTACCCTTCCCACAATCCTTTCAGCGAGGGTAATGAGAGGCTGATTCTTTTCATCAGTCAATGCTGACACCTTTCTTCCTGTTAAGGTTCCACAGTCTTCTTCTGTTACCACAATGTGGTGAGCAACATTTACCAATCTCCGCGTGTAATAACCGGAAAGTGAAGTCTTCATAGCTGTATCAACAAGTCCCTTTCTCGAACCGTGGGTTGAGATGAAATACTCAAGAACTTTAAAACCTTCCTTGTTATTGGAGATAATCGGCACCTCCAGAAGCTGGTTAATTTGAGTCTTCACTTTTCCAAGTTTTGCCATGAGACCACGCATTCCAGCCAGCTGCTTGACCTGATCTTCGTTTCCTCTCGCACCCGACTTAAGCATCATGTAAATAGGGTTAAATCCATCTTTATCCTTTTCCATAACCTTTAGCATTTCTTTCTTAACTTCTTCAGTGGCACGGGTCCATATAGACTGAACCAGGAGCTGTCTCTCTTTTTCGGAGATCGTCTTCTTCTCGTAAGCTCTCATAACCTTTTCTACCTCTTCCCGAGCCCTCTGGATAATTTCCTTCTTCTTCTCTGGAACCACCATGTCGTCCATTCCAAAGGTGATGCCCGCCACCGTTGAATATTTAAAACCAAGTTCCTTCAATGCATCTAGAAGTTCCGCTGTTCTCGCCGGGCCAAGCTTTCTATGAGCCACGGCAACGAGGTTGGAAAGCTGCCCTTTCCTCATTTCTTCATTGATAAATCTCAGTTCCTCTGGCAGGGCGTCATTGAATATAATGCGTCCCACTGAAGTTTCAATGATCTCCTTTCCAAGCTTTACCTTTATCTTCGCACGAAGCCCTACATAGCCATTCTCATATGCGATAAGCGCCTCTTCAGGAGAAGAGAAGAGCTTACCTTCGCCCTTATCTCCTGGTAAAATCTTTGTTAAGTAGTTTAATCCGAGAACGATGTCACGCGTTGGCGCTGCCAGTGGGCCTCCATGAGCAGGAGATAAAATATTGTAGATTGAAAGAAGAATTCCGTAACTTTCTAGCTGCGCCTCATAAGAAATCGGCACATAAACAGCCATTGTGTCGCCATCAAAGTCAGCGTTATAAGCAGGGCAAACAAGAGGATGGAGCCCAATAGCCTTGTTCTCCCAGAGAACAGGCTCAAAAGCCTGAATCGAAGGTCTATGAAGTGTTGGAGCTCTATTAAGGAGTACTGGGTGATCTTTGACTATTTTTTCGAGCATCTCCCAAATTGCCGGATCTCTCTGCCTGAGCTTTGCCTCAGCCTCTCTGATGCTACTTGCAAGACCGGATTCATTAAGTTTATGCTCCACCATCGGCCTGAATAACTCAAGAGCCATTTCCTTCGGTAAAGCAACCTGGTTCATTTTTAGTTCCGGAGCTACGACAATTACTGAACGTCCTGAATAATCTACTCTCTTACCGAGAAGATTTCTCCTCAAAACGCCTTTCTTACCTCTGAGGACATCCGAAATAGACTTCAGTTTCCTGCCACCCTTAGGCGCAGTAACGGGTTTTCTTCTCTTCGAGTTATCCAGTAGTGCTTCAACTGCTTCCTGCAAGTTACGCTTCTCATTATTTATTATGATCTGAGGAGCCCCCTGCTCCAAGAGCTGTTTCAATCTATTATTTCTCATTATAACCCGTCTATAAAGCTGATTTATCTCAGTGGTAGCGATTTGGCCATTCTCGAGGAATACGATGGGCCTGAGGTCTGGCGGAATTACGGGGATAACCTCTAAAATCATCCATTCAGGTCGAGTCTTAGAATTCAAAAGAGCTTGAACAATCTTATATTTCTTAAGAAACTTGGCTCTCTTGATGGGAGACTGCTCTTTCTTGATTTTAACCCTTAACTCATTCCTGAGATCTTCAAGATTCATATTGGCGAGGATCTTCTTTATACCCGGAGCCCCCATCTCCGCTTCAAACTGGTTGCCATAGAGCTTCTTGTATTCTTGATATTCTGAGATGGACAAAACTTGACCTACCCTCAATTTTGCATCAGCCGATTCTCCTCCCTTTATCAAATCTTCGGAAACCTTCGTCACGATGTAAGCGTCATAGTAAATTACCCTTTCAAGGTCCTTAACACCAAGATCCAAAAGAATACCAATAGGTGAAGGAGTTGCTTTGTAAAACCATATGTGGGCAACGGGGACTGCCAGCTCTATATGCCCCATCCTCTCTCGTCTCACTCTCTTCTCCGTGACTTCAACTCCACATTTGTCGCACTTTACACCCTTATATCTTCTGCCCTTAAACTTGCCGCAACTACACTCGTAGTCTTTAATGGGCCCAAAAATCCTTTCACAGAAAAGTCCGCCAGGTTCGGGTTTTTGTGTCCTGTAGTTTATGGTTTCTGGATTTGTTACTTCACCATGAGACCAACTTCTGATGGTCTCAGGTGAAGCAATTTTTATCCTTATTGACAACAAATTTTTAGGTAATAATTTTTCCATAGTCTACTCCGTCTTAAGGTTTACTTTCAAAAACTGCTTTTCTTTTTCTTCTCCAGTTTTTAACTCCACATCAAGGCAAAGACCCCTCAAATGGTTAACAAGTACCTTAAAGGATGCTGGGAGTCCAGGTTCTTTAGGCCTCTTACCCAATTGTAATTCTTTGTAAAGCTTGTTTCTCCCTTCGATATCATCCGATTTGATAGTTAGCATTTCCTGCAACGTGTAAGCTGCGCCATGTGCTTCGAGAGCCCATACCTCCATCTCACCAAACCTCTGGCCACCGAAGTGAGACTTTCCACCGACTGGCTGTTGAGTAATTGAAGAGTAAGGACCAATTGCCCTTGCGTGAATCTTATCCTCAACCATATGAATTAGCTTTATCATGTACATGTACCCCACTGTCACGGGGTAGTGGAAGTATTCGCCAGTCCTTCCATCTCTCAATCTAACTTTACCTGGATATGTTAAACCTGCCTCTTCCATTTCTTTTTGGATTTCTTCTACGGTCATACCCTCGAAAGCAGGGCAAGCGTAATAAACGCCTTTCTTTTTACCAGCCCAACCCAGGATAGTTTCTAAAATTTGACCCACATTCATACGAGAAGGAACACCGAGGGGGCTCAGAACCACGTCCACTGGTGTGCCATCCTCCAAGAACGGCATATCTTCAACAGGGGCTATCTTTGCAACCACTCCCTTGTTTCCATGTCTTCCGGTAATCTTGTCTCCAACCTGAAGTCTTCTCTTTTGGGCAATGTAAATTTTGATCAGCTGATTTACTCCTGGAGGCAACTCATCACCCCTTTCGATCTCCTGAATCGTCTGGTTCAATCTTTTGTCAATTTCTTTTTCTCTCTTATCATAGTCTTGGATAAGGCTCTTAATGCGATCCAGCTTTTCTTCAGAAATAACGGGGAGATCATAGTTAAGCCTCGTCAAGTCAACGCGCTTGTTAATCATGAGGTCTTCCAAGAGCTCCCTCGTCACAAGCGTCCCCTTTGGCAAAATAACGGTCCCGTCCTTTGCCTTCAAATCATCGTTAAGAACTTCATCGATCAGCATCTCAACAATAAAGTCTCTCAATCTCGTCTTAAGTAACCTCTTCTCTTCCTCTGCTCGCCGGTATGCCTTTTCTTTGCGCTCCATAATAACCTTTAGTGAAAGTGGATCATCCTTTGTTTTAGTAAGTATTACAACATCAACTACATAACCTGAAACCCCTGGAGGTACTCTCTTCGAAGTATCTTTAACGGGCTGGTCATATCCCACAATGGCAAGAAGCAACTTCTTTTCCGGTGATAGTTCTTCTTCCTCACCCTTAGGCGTAACTTTACCCACTAAAATATCCCTTGGCTTAACCTCAACTCCAACACGGATGATTCCGAAATTATCAAGATTCTTTAAATCTTCTTCCATGACTCCTGGTATCTGATTAGTTACCTCTTCAGGACCAAGGGAAGTCTGCCTCACTTCCACTTCGAATTCAAGGATGTGGATGGACGTCAAAGCATCCTCTTTGAGAATATTCTCAGAGACAACAATAGCGTCTTCATAGTTATAACCATACCAGGGTACGAAAGCAACCAGCAGATTTTTTCCAAGTGCCAACTCTCCATTCTTGGTGGCAGCAGCATCCGCGATGATATCACCAGCCTTGACCTTGTCACCCACCTTAACAATGGGCCTCATGTTGATCAGTGTATTCTGGTTGGACCTTCTAAATTTTATCAATTTGTACTCTTCAATTTCGTCTTCAAACTTGGAGAGTTTCTTTCCCCTCTTTGAAACCCTCACAAGAATTCTCTTGGAATCAACATAAACAACGGTTCCACTGTTTCTTGCAGCGAGGAGGGTTCCAGAATCTCTCGCAACTTTAGCCTCCATTCCCGTTCCCACTATTGGAGGTTCAGGATCAATCAAAGGAACCGCTTGCCTCTGCATGTTACACCCCATCAACGCCCTGAGAGCATCATTATGCTCAAGGAAGGGGATAAGCGAAGCAGAAGGTGAAATCACCTGACGTGGTGAGACATCTATGTAATTTACTTTTTCCCTATCCACCTCGATATAATCGTCCTTATAACGTACCCAAACCTTTTTATCTTTTATAAGGCCGGTCTCAGGGTCATACTCCACATCAGCAGATGCTACATAGGCATCCCTTTCCTCGTTCCTACTGAGCTCCACGATTTTATCAGTAACTCTCCCGTTTTCTACAACCCTCAGAGGAGTCTTAATGAAACCATACTCATCAACCTTAGCATAAGTAGTAAGTGAATTAATTAATCCAACGTTCTGACCTTCCGGCGTTTCGATGGGACACAATCTACCATAATGAGATGGGTGAACGTCTCTCACCTCAAACCCAGCGGTCTCCTTGGTTAACCCGCCTCTACCGAAAGCAGAAATACGTCTTTTATGGGTAAGCTCAGAAAGTGGATTGGTCTGGTCAAGGAATTGGGACAAGGTATCACGCATGAAGAAGTTAATCAAAGAGTTAGTAATTACCTTAGGATCAATGAGAACCTTAGGTACAATCCTCGACTCATCGGAAATTGAAAGAATTTTTTCGGCAATATTCTTTACCAATTTCTTACTGAAAGCATCTCTGATTTGTTCATAAAGAAGCTCACCGACACTGCGGATCCTTCTATTGGCGAGGTCATCAATATCATCCGGCTCCTCTTCGCCTTTGTACAATCCCACAAGCTTTTTCACAATCTCAACAATATCTTCAATAGTAAGAACATGTTCAGTCTTCTTTTGATTCCCGTAGAGCCTTAAGTTAAACTTGTACCTTCCAACTTCCCCAAGGTAGAATTGGGCTTCGCTCAAGAAAAAGTTTTTAATGAAAGTTCTTGCCTCTTCTAAATCGCTCGGTGGCTGGCTAAACTTCAAAGTCCTATAAATGTTTCCAATGGCATCGGCTTCTTTCTTTAATCTGTCTTGTCTATAAGTTGTGTAAAGGACACTACCTTCCGGCGTTTCAACATCGAATACCTCGACCTTTTTAATATTTCTCTCCTTCAGCTCCTTCAGGATGGTTGAATTCAATAGTTCAAGGGCTTCAAAAAGAACCTCACCAGTATTTGTATCAACAATATCCTTTGCAAGAATATACCTTTCAAACTCCTTTATCTCATCCACATCAAGTTTTTGAACCTTGAGGAACATTTTAAAGATCTCAACAAAGGGCAATCCGGTAAGCGCCCTAAAAAACCTCGTGAAGGGGATCTTTCTTCTTTTGGAAACGGTCACGGTGAGGTTCTTGTTACCGTCGATAACAAATTCAACCCATGGACCTCTGTAAGGTACCAATAACGCTCTGCAGGGTAGAGACTCACCTTCAATTTCGGGACCTTCGAAGTAAACACCAGGTGATCTATGGATCTGGCTAACGAGTACTCTTTCCACTCCGTTTATAACAAAGGTACCACGGGATGTCATATATGGGATTTCACCCATATAGACTTCTTGGGTAACACTTTCTTCAAATTCCTTAGTTTCAGGATTTTTCTTTGACAACCTGAAGACCGCTCTTAGTGGAACAGAATAGGTCAAATTTTTCTCCTTACACTCTTCTGGTGTAAGGCGTGGAGATCCAACAGAATAATCGATGTACTCAAGTTTGTAAATACCGTTTTTATCTGTCACGGGGAAAAATTCTCTGAATATATATTCCAAACTGCCCAATGGCCGTCCTTCTTTTGGGACCCCTTCAGACAGCAACCTTCTGAAGGAGTCCAGCTGGATGAAAAGAAGATCCGGCATTGGGTATTTTTCCGGCTTGTATCCTATCCTTATAATTTTGTCCATAATAGACAAAATTCACCTCCTATAATTTTTTCAAATAGCTAAATGGGGCATGAAGCCCCATTTTGCAACTCATAGAGAAATTGTACACAAGGTATACTCGTAGGGGTGTGTTACTTAATCTCTACCTTAGCACCTAATTTTTCGAACTGCTGTTTAATCTTTTCAGCTTCTTCCTTTGAGACTCCTTCCTTTAAAGGCTTAGGCAGGTTATCCACAAAATCCTTTGCCTCTTTCAAACCGAGTCCGGTCAATGCTCTTACTTCCTTAAGAACGTTAATCCTGTCCTGTCCGGCATCTACAAGAATTACGTCAAACTCAGTCTTCTCTTCTACAACCGCTGCAGGTGCTGCACCACCAGCAGCAACGGGTCCGGCCATAACGGGTATAGCAGCGGAAACACCGAACTTATTCTCCAGTTCCTTCACAAGCTGTGAGAGTTCCAGTACCGATAAAGACTCGATCATTTCGACTATTTCAGCAACACTTTTCTTTTCAGCCATTTTACTTAACCTCCTCTTTTTGTTTTCTAATTTGCTCAAGTGCAAAAACTAAGGCCTGTAAAGGCCAGTTCAAAGAATAAACAAGTTTAAATATTGGTGCATTTAGCGCACCAACAACTTGTGCTTGAAGTTCTTTCTTAGAGGGCAATGTAGCAACAACTTTCAGCTCATCCGGACCAAAAACCCTACCGTCTAACCACCCACCTTTGAAAGAGAGCTTTGATATTTCCTTAGAATAATCGAAAGCAACCTTCAGAGGTTCTACCTCATCTTCCATTGCAAACAATACCGCTGTTGGCCCGGGGATAAATTTCTCAATCTCATCCAAATTCTTTTCTTTAAGTGCAAAATACAGCGCAGTATTTTTAACGACTTTCAGGGTTGCACCTTTTTCTCTAAGCCTCCTTCTGAGTTCTGTAATCTCGGCAACAGTCAATCCTGCATAATTACAAAGATAAAAAGCCTTCGCCTTATCCAGTTTTTCCTTCAACTCTTTAACTCTTTCAATTTTTTCCGGTCTAACTTTCACCATGTTATGCCCTCTCCAGTTGTGAATAAATACTATTTAGATCCAATTTAATACTTGGACCCATTGTTGTCGTTAGATAGGCTTGCTTGATATAAGTGCCCTTCATAGTCTTTGGCTTTGCGTTGATAAGTTCCTGGAAGAAAGCAAGGATATTCTCTTTCAGGGCCTCTTCTGGGAAAGAAACTTTACCTACTGGAACATGAACATTGCCGGTTTTATCCACTTTAAACTCAACCCTACCCATTTTTAGTTCTCTGACAACACGTCCAACTTCCTTTGTCACCGTTCCCGTCTTAGGAGAAGGCATCAGACCTCTGGGGCCTAAGATTTTTCCAAGCTTTGCAAGTTCCGGCATAACTTCGGGGGTGGCAACTAACGCATCAAATTCAAGCCAACCATTCTTAATCTTTTCCATTAAATCTTGATAACCCACATAATCCGCACCTGCTTCAAGAGCCTCCTTCTCCTCTTCACCCCTTGTAATTACCGCAACTCTAACACTCTTTCCCAGGCCTCTTGGAAGTACTGCAGACCCCCTTACCATCTGATCTGCCTTTCTGGGGTCAACACCAAGCAAAACTGCAAGCTCAACAGTCTCATCAAACTTTGCGCTTGCCAATTCCTTTATTTTCTTTATAGCCTCGTCTAAAGGGTACTCCTTCCCCTTCTCAACCTTTTCTAGCAAAGCCAAATATCTTTTCCCATGCTTAGCCATTTTAACCCTCCACCACCTCAATACCCATACTACGAGCAGTACCTTCAATTATTCTCATAGCGGCTTCAATATCGTTTGCATTCAAATCCTTCATTTTTAATTCTGCAATCTTCCGAATATCCGACTTTTTGACCTTTCCGACCTTAACCTTGTTGGGCTCACCAGAACCTTTAACAATTCCTGCTGCCTTTTTAAGCAATTCGGAAGCCAATGGGGTCTTAACCTCAAAGGTAAAGGACCTATCTTTGTAGACAGTAACTATGACTGGTACAACAAGTCCCTGGAGATTTCTGGTTTTGTCATTAAACTCTTTAACAAATTGCATCAAATTAACACCGTGTTGTCCCAAAGCCGGTCCTACTGGCGGGGCTGGAGTTGCCTGGCCTGCAGGTAACTGTAACCTAACCTGAGCAACAACCTCTTTCTTTTTCGGGGGCATCTTTGTCCTCCTTTATCCAGCTTTTTCTACCCCATCAAAATCTATATAAATAGGGGTAGTCCTGTTCAACAAGTGAATCAAAACCTTCAATTTTCTCTTCTGTGGATATACTTCATCCACAGTACCAATCATTCCCTCATAGTCTCCTATAAGGACCTTAACCCTTTCGCCCTCAAGATAGGGTACTTTCTGTTCCTTCTTCTGCTGTTCAATTTCTATCTTCTTCTTCAACTCTTCAACTTCCTCTTCCTTTAGAAATGCATAAATAGGTTCCCCAGTTTTCTCGTCTCTTTTCGTAAGAGCTCTCATCAAGCGTGTTTCAGCAAGAAGATTAGCAACCTTATTGATCAGTTCCTTATCTCCCTTTACTCCAACGAAAAGGTAACCCCTGTAAATGGGCTTTTCGATATTTACCCTTACTTTTTCCTTTTTGTCACCGCGACCCTTAGTTACTACCTTGGAAATAAATTCGGTGGGCAGGAGAGGTTCAACCACATCCTCAAGCCCGTGTTCTTTTATGACCTTTTGTGCGGCAACAAAGGCCTTCTTCTCTTTTCCTGAGAAAGTTTGAAAGATCAACCACTTTCTCTCGGTAAGTTCTGAATTTTTCTCTGTCATATTCTACCCCAAAATGAGTTGTATTAGCTTTGAAATGATAAAATCAACAACAAACATGAACAAAATAAAAAAGAGCGAAATCAATATAACACCGAGGGTACCGCCCCAAAGACTCTCTTTCGTCGGCCAGGTTATTCTCATAAACTCTTGATAGGACTCTTTCAAAAACTCAACAATCTTCTTCATACCTTCGACTCCCTATGAACGGTATGCTTTCCACAGAATTTGCAAAACTTTTTAAGTTCAACCTTTTCTTTTTTGTCCTTATTTTTGGTCGAATAATAATTTTTCCTTTTGCACTCGGAGCAAACTAAAGCAATTTTCACTCTCATAACTCCCCCTTATACAGGCCTGGAGGGATTTGAACCCCCAACCACTGGATTTGGAGTCCAGCGCTCTGCCAAGTTGAGCTACAGGCCTATTGAAGTTGCAAAATTATAATTAATTATACCTGAACAGTCAAGTAGCATATGCCCCCGAGAGGATTCGAACCTCTGGCCTGCGGTTTAGGAAACCGCCGCTCTATCCTCCTGAGCTACGGGGGCCAGCTACGCTAAATAATAAAGGGACAACTTTGGAAATTCAAATCCACTACATCTTAAAACGCTATATTTCGAAAAGATTGATAATATTGAGAAGGGCTATAGAGTTGGATATCAAAAACTACATTTCCAAAAGGCTTACAATACAAAAATTCCATTCTCCACCCACTCTTACCCTTATCCCTCTAATTTTTTACTTCATCAAAAGTACTTTCACAGGCTTGCTATACCTTCCGGCACTGAACTTCAAAAAATATACACCGCTTCCCACTTCCTCCCCATGATCATCAGTTGCATCCCAGTTAATAGAGTGCATTCCGGGCTTTTCATAAGAATTAACTAAGGTCCTTATAACCCTCCCACTTACATCGTATACTACCAGATTAACACGCTCTTCGCCCCCCAGTAAATACCTTATCCATACCTTACCATAACTTAACCTAATAGGATAAAGCTTCGCTCCATTCTCCATTGAGTTTGTGTCAATAAAATGATTATTTTCATTCACACCTACAAGAATTTCAGGATACCAGAAGCCAGCATAGATTAAATTGCTTGCACTGAAAGTAATACCTACCACAGTTTGACCAACGGTGGAGCCACACCAGTAGCCACTATTTGCCATCGTGGTTCCTCCTATACCAATGACCCCCCAATCACAACGAAATTGCTGGCCGTGAAGGAGTGAGACGATAAACAAGAAAAAGCTTAAAATTGCTGCCTTTTTCATAAAACCTCTCCTTTATATTTTTCGCAATGCCGATATTCTTTTTACGGATGGCTCTTGATGTAAACACACCCAATATACGCGTCGTTTTCGTTTAAAATTAGATGGGCAATATACTGGTGCCTTGCCAGGGTGAGTTGAAAAGCTTGGTAATGAGGGAAGGTTATAACGGCTGGCGAATTATAATGCGCCTCTCCGTGTATAACCGTATCCCCATACGAAAGTGTATATTCTGCAATCAAGTCGGTTGTGCCTATTATTAAAGTATGGTCTTGATCCGTATCACCATCGTCCACAATATACCACCCTGTGGTCTCCATCTTGAAAAGTGTATCTTGTATTATATTTGTCTCATACGCCCATGAGTGGCCTATAAGAAAAGCAGGAGCGAAACTTGTTGCATCTCTACCTTGTAAAAGGTCAGCATTTGCGGAACGTTCGAAAAAAAAAGCTATAGGCTGCAGATACTATCCGAAGTCTTGGTGAGAGTTCCAACGAATCTCCTACTTGAAGAGAAAGATATAAGCTCCCATCCTCAGGCAGAGCAGGAATAGGTGTTAAAGAGCCAAGCAAAACCGAAAAAAGCCCATTCTTAACTTGCACCGTCTGGGTTTCTGTCCAGATAGGTGAGCCTCCTGTTTCTTCGGTGTAAAGTCTGAAAGTTAACTGGTAGTTCCCGTCAGGGACCGGATTTCCTGTAGAGTCGGTAAGCCTGCCCTGGTAAGAGAGGAGTCTGGGTATGGATATTGATTTAGTGGGGTTCCCCTTTATTTCACCTTCTTGGGCCCCATAAGAGGGTACTTTACTTTTAGGATCTTGTGCCCAGATTAAAGTCCAGGCAAGGAGCATCACCAGAGCACTTTTATACATAATGCAACCTCCTTTTAAGTTTCCCTTAAACTTAAACCTGGGAAAGCAGGATTAAGTTTAAGATCCTTTTAAAGCATAAAACGAATTTCCCTTGCAGTCAAGATTTCGGCGTTCCTCAAAATTAATCTACTCGAAATGGGATTGTTTCATCAAAAAGATAATAAGACGGCAACTATACTGCATTTTTGTTCGACAAGTCAGAAGAAAAACAGTTTGGTCGTGGCAAATGAAGGTGGTGAAAACGCAGAACAAACGGGAGGAAGGTAAAGAGGCAGGGGATTGAGACGCCGTTAAACTGGAATTGGAAGCAGAAGGTACATGTGAAGAGGTAAAAAGAAAACTCGTGAGTTTGAGGGGTAACATAAAAATAGAAAATTCACAAGCCAACAATCAAATTGCAAAGGGGTCTTGACAAGGCGTATAGGAAGAAGGAGAGCCTCAAATGGGCACCAGAACTACAATACAAGATTGCCCAATCAAATTTAGTTTTGAGAAAGCAGGGGATTTATTCGACATCTTTGGATTTGTAAAAAAGCTTTAAGCGTAAGCTCCAAACTACAGCTCTATTGCAACGACTTCATGAACTTAAATGCCTCTTGGTTGACAATTCAAGGTTTTTCTACTATACAAATAATAAAAAGGCAAGACCATGGAAGGGTTCAAATTTAAAGATCCAAGGCATCAGCAAGAATTGGAATTTAAGATTGTGCCGATTGAGTCTCTGGAAATTGTGGAGCACCAGAGAAAACCCAGTAACTATCATGTGACTCATCTCCTCTATTCCATAGAAAGGGTTGGCTTTATAGTTCCCCTCGTCGTTGTAGAAAAAAACGGAAAATACGTTATTCTCGACGGACAGCATAGGTTTTTAGCCGCCCAGAAACTGGACCTCAAGGAGCTTCCTGTCGTCGTAGTGCCTGAAAAGCTCGCATACCTCATGATGAACTTCAACATAGAAAAAGAGTTAAACATCCGTGAAAAATCCTATGTAGCCTTAAACATTTACAGGCAATACCTAAGGACTAATCCTCAGATGCCCGAGAGCGAGCCAGTTTTAACCGACTCCTTAGAGCAGGCCTACTATGTAACCCTGGGCATTGCTTACGAAGAAGAGGAAAAGCTTCGCGGCAGTATGTTCGAAACAATCCTCAAGAAGTGTGATTACTTTTTGGATATTCCACTGGCAGAGGCGATAGAAGAAAGGGAAAGAAGGGCGAAAAGGGTTAGGGAGGTTAACACTCTTATAACAGAAATCGCCCAAAAACTAAAAGAAATGGAAAAATGGCATCCCTTCGTCTATCAGCAGATCCTATCCTATGCAAATCCTTACAAAAGGAAGAGAGAAGCCATCTATTTTGATGACATGTTTGACGCCCTGACCAATAATTTAGAGAAAGTTAAAGAAGACCCCGAGGTTATTCTGAAAGAAGAATTTGAAGAGTAGATAGTCACCCGAGACAAAGCCAAATAACGAAGCCTATCAAAGTTTAAACTATTCCGTATATTTTGACACGTCGATAAGCGGAGACTGAAGGTTTTCAAATTCACATAATTTTTCTTAAAATTCACCTATGCCAGTCTTTGATCCGCCGATAAAAGAGGAGATCCTCGGTGGAGGATATGTACTTCTCGAGGAGATGTTAGGGGACGACCTCACGCCCGCAAGGGTTGCCCGAATATCCTACCTATCCGAAGGTGACGAAGAGGCAAACAGAAAACTCCTCATCAAACTCCTTGAAATGAAACACTTTTCCCCCTTTGAGCAACAGGTTTTCCGTTTCAAAATTGAGGGCATACCAATGTATATAGGGGAGCAACTCTTAAGGCATAGAATCGCGAGTCCCCTTAAACGTTCCTTCAGATACACCAGCCCCGATAAGGGCACCATCATTGAATATACCCCTGAAGGTATAAACAGAATTGTCCACATACCACCGGAATTTTTTGAACTCAGAGAATCACACATTCAAAACAAGGAAGAGCTCCTAAAAGAGGTCATAAGCCACATCAAAAATTCCATTGAATTGTATCAAAAACTGGTTGAAGCAGGCTTAAGAAAAGAGGCAGCAAGAACGGTGCTTCCCGCAGGGCTAAGAACCTCCCTTTACTGGACTATCAATATGAGAAGCCTCATGAACTTTCTCGAACAGAGACTCTCTCCAAAGGCCCAGTGGGAAATGAGGCAGTTGGCAAAGGCTGTTGTTCGAATTCTTTACAGGGTTGTGCCACTCACCATAGATAATTTTTTAAAGATCAGTGGACTGGAAGAATATTATCGAGATTAAAAATCCGGCACTTTCACCTTTTCCCATTCTTCAATTTCACCATCGACTACGTAAAACAAAGGATGGGGCTCAATTTGCTTAATTTCCAGCACCCTGCAGATGTTATCAAACCAATCTTCATCTCTTCCCTTAAGTTTATTGCACAAATGTTTAAACTCAAACTCTAATTGCCCCTTTGTCACAGGAATTACGCCCCGTAAGAAATACACCTTCTCGACCTTCTCCTCGCAAAAATTATATCCCCGTCTTTTTGCTTCTATCAGGATGTAGTGAAGATAAGAATTTATTGCTATCAGTGGTTCCTTATAATTTTTAAACCTAATAAGCTGCGGATGATTTTTATAACCTTTCGTCTTTCCCTCCAGAACGCTCTTAGCCAGGAGGGCTTCTCTCCAAAGGGCCACAAGACCTTGCGGGTCAAGATAAGAGGGATGAATAGACCACAAGCGCATAAGATTATTGTAAAAGAAGAAGCAGAAACTCAAAAAATAGCATGCATTAACCATTTACTCTTTTTAAACCAAGCCAAAAAGCAAATAGTTTCACCTTAGACATCGGGGACTGAGAGAAATATGCTATTTGAGTGATTTTCTAAATATTTTCAAGCAGCAAAAGATTCAAACTCATTTCAAATGGAAGATTTTTCGATCATCTCAAGGTTTACAAATTTCAGGCGATAGCGGTCCGAGGAAAAGGCTCTCTAAGGATTTATGACCCGGTCATTAAGTGGCATTTCTTCAAAGTTTCCGATATAATAGACACATCGACAATAGAAATAAGGAAAGAAAAGGTGAATAAAAAACTTATCCTTGCCTCAGGGTCGCCAAGGAGGATTGCGATCCTTAGAAAATTTGGGTATGAATTCGACGTGATTAAACCAGAAATTGATGAAAAAATTGAGAAAATCGATGATTGTCTCAAAGCTGCTGAAGAAAAGGCTAAAAGTATCAATGTGAATGGTATAATCCTTGCCTGTGATACTATCGTTGTTTTAGAGGGAAAAATCCTTGGAAAGCCTAAAAACATTGACGAGGCAAGAGAATTTTTAAAAAAGCTTTCAGGAAAATGGCATGAGGTCTATACAGGTTACTTCATCAAGGGTGAAACAGAAACCAGAAAGAACATTATAAAAACGGAGGTGAAATTTGCCCAACTTGGCGACTTTGAAATCGAAATTCTTCTCAAATACGGCGACCCTCTCGATAAGGCGGGTGCCTATGGAATCCAGGATATAGCAGGACTCTACATACTGGAAATCCGCGGCTCCTATTACAACGTAGTTGGCATCCCCATCGAATACATTTATTGGGATTTAAAGGAACTGGGAATCCTTCCGGAAAAACAGTTTTTGGCAGCAGTGTTGGCCTTTTATAAAAACGAACCTTTTAAGGTATAATAATTCATAATGCAAGACGATAACATATTGCGGCAAAAGGCGTCAGAGCCTTTAAGAAAGGCGGAAAAACTTCATCCCCTGTACAGGGGCAAAATTGAAATCATCCCCAAAGTACCGGTTTCCAACTTAGACTACTTCGCCGTTTGGTACACTCCCGGTGTCTCTTCAGCCTGTAAAAAGATCGTTGAGAATATTGACAACTCCTTCGAATATACATCCCGATGGAACACGGTGGCGGTGGTCTCCGACGGCACCCGCGTTCTTGGGCTTGGAGATATAGGACCTGAAGCAGCGCTACCTGTTATGGAAGGAAAGGCTTTACTCTTCAAATATCTCGGAGGTGTTGATGCTTTCCCCCTTTGCCTTAGAGAAAAAGACCCTGATAAAATTGTAGAAATTGTGAAAAAGCTTGAACCTTCCTTTGGTGGGATAAACCTCGAAGACATTGAAAAGCCCAAGTGTTTTTATATTCTTGAAACTCTCAGAAAAGAAATGGAAATACCTGTATGGCACGATGACCAACAGGGAACAGCAACCATAACCCTCTCGGCCCTTTACAACGCATCAAAAATTGTGGGGAAGAATTTTGCTGACCTAAAGATCTTCATTCTTGGTGCGGGTTCTGCAGGCATTGCGACTCTAAAACTGTTAATAAAGGCTGGCATTGACCCAGGAAAGGTATTGATGGCTGATAGAAAAGGGATTATTAACAAAGATCGCCCAGACTTAGAGGAGAAATTTGGGGTTTACACCGAGCTTATTCTTAAGACAAACAGTGAAAACAAGAGCGGAGATTACCATAGAGGTTTTGAAGGTGCCGATGTTTTCATAGGTTTTTCTACACCTGGACCTGGAGTGGTTTCAAAGGATGATATAAAGAAAATGGCAAAAGACGCCATCGTTTTCGCCTGTGCTAACCCCACACCCGAAATCTGGCCCTGGGAGGCAAGGGAAGCGGGCGCAAGAATAGTGGCAACAGGAAGGTCAGACTTTCCTAATCAGGTTAACAATTCCCTCGTATTTCCTGGTATGTTTAGAGGTGTTCTCGATGTGGCTGCAAGAACCATAACCGACTCCATGTGCATCGAGGTGGCTAAGGAAATCGCTAAATACGCAGAAGAAAAAGGGATACATGAAGAATACATTGTCCCAAGAATGGATGAATGGGACCTATTTCCAAGGATTGCCGCCGCTGCCGCATCATCAGCAGTAAAGGAGGGAATTGCAAGAAAACCAAAAACTTACGAAGAAGAGCTGGAAAACGCTACCTCTATTATTTCGAGAACCAGGACTTTGCTTGAGAATCTTGAAAAAAGCGGTTTTATTAAAAACTTCTTCCATGAGGATCATTAATACCAAGGAAATCAAGGAAAAAGTCAAAGAGGCCTTGACCAGGGCTAATTTTGAACTGGAACCGGAGTTTAGCAAACTCTTAGAAAAGGCCTACGAAGAAGAGCCTTCTCCCACCGGTAAAGGTGTTCTAAAAGATCTCATAGAAAACATGAGGGTCGCAAAAAGGGAGCGAATTCCCCTTTGCCAGGATACGGGAATGGTAAACTTTTACATTGAATTGGGGCAAGAGGTGAAACTCGAAGGTGACTATTTGTACGATGTTTTAAACGAGGCGGTAAGGGATGTTTACAAGGAGAACTACCTCAGGGCCTCTGTTGTGGAAGATCCCCTGAAAAGAGAGAACACTGGCGATAACACACCTGCCATAATCCACTTAGAACTGGTTCCAGGCGATCGATTAACCATCTATGTAATGCCCAAAGGCGGTGGCAGTGAGCAGATGTGCCAATCGGCAATGCTTGCACCCCATGAGGGTGTCGAAGGGGTGAAAAAATTTGTACTCTCATCAATCATTAAAGCGGGACCAAACCCATGTCCTCCAGTGGTCCTTGGGGTTGGTATTGGGGGTAATTTTGACTTTGTAAGCCTTCTCGCTAAAAAGGCCTTATTGAGAGAATTTGGAAAGCGCAATAAGGATCCGTTTTATGCTAATTTAGAGCTCGAATTGTTAGAAGAAATAAATAAATTGGGGTTCGGACCTGGTGGGCTGGGTGGGAAATTCTACGCCCTTGATGTAAGAATTGAAACCTATCCCACCCACATTGTCCAGTTGCCAGTGGCCGTAGCCTTTAACTGTAACAGTTTTAGAATGGCAAAAATTGAATTTTAGGAGGGTGCCATGGCAAAAATTAACGAGGCAAAATACATATGGATGTCTGGTAAGATGGTCCCCTGGAATGAGGCGAAGGTCCATGTTTTAACCCATGCTCTCCACTACGGTTCTGCAGTTTTTGAAGGAATAAGAGCCTACAAGACTAAAAGGGGAACTGCCGTTTTCAGATTGAGAGAGCATATGAAACGCCTCCTTGATTCTGCCAAGATTTACAGGATGGAATCTCCTTTCACCCTCGAAGAACTCATGAATGCAACGGTAGAGTTAATAAAAATCAACGAACTTGACGAATGCTATATCCGCCCTTTACTTTACAGAGGTTACTACAATCTTGGCGTAAACCCGATGGAATGCCCCGTTGAAGTTTCCATTGCTGCCTGGAAATGGGGAAAATATTTGGGGCCAGAGGCGTTAGAACAGGGCGTAGATGTTATGATCTCCAGCTGGAATCGTATGGCCCCCAACACCTTTCCTGCAATGGCTAAGACCACTGCTAACTACGCCAATGCTCAATTAATAAAGATGGAAGCGGTTGTATATGGATTCTCTGAGGGCATTGCCCTAAATTCTTACGGAACCATTTCTGAAGGCTCAGGCGAAAATATCTTTGTAGTAAAAGATGGAGTCATATACACTCCAAACCTGGAGTCTTCCATATTGCCTGGAATCACACGCCTTACGGTAATTGAGATTGCAAGAAAACTCGGTTTTGAAGTGAAAGAATGCTTCATCCCAAGAGAAATGCTATACATTGCTGATGAACTCTTCTTTACCGGAACCGCTGCCGAGGTTACACCTATTAGGTCCGTTGACAAAATCGTCATCGGTTCAGGGAAGATTGGGCCTATCACCAAGAAAATTCAGCAAGAGTTCTTCAGAATAATAGAAGAAGCCGACGAAAACTATGAACATTATTTCACCTGGGTAAAGTGAGATGAAGATAGCCATTGGTTCTGACCATAGGGGTTATAAACTAAAGGAATTTTTAAAGGAAAAACTTTCCATCTCTCATACGGTAAAGGATTTTGGAACCCTTAGCGAAGAGTTCTGTGATTATCCAGATGTTGCGATCCCCCTCGCTGAAAGTGTGGCAAAGGGCGAGTTTGATTTTGGAATACTCATTTGTTATACAGGCATCGGGATGTCCATAGCGGCAAACAAGGTAAAGGGAATAAGGGCTGCCCATGTTACCGATGAACGTTTCGCCATTATGTCGAGGAAACACAATAATGCAAATGTCATCTGTTTGCCGGGAGGATTTATAAAAGAAGAAGAGGCGCTAAACGCCGTAGTATCTTTCTTAGAGACAGAATTCGAAGGGGGACGACACCAGCGGAGGATTGAAAAGATTAGGCAGTACGAAGAAAAAGCTAAATGAGATTCCTTTTCCCCCTGCTTTCTTTTAAAAAACACGGTGGAGTGAGGACTCTTTCTCTTTTGATGAATGGCCTTGCTGAGAGGGGGCATGAGGTATACTTGGTACTTCCAGAAGATACCTATGAGGAATTTTACGAACTCAATCCAGGGGTCAAAAAAATTTTCACGCCACCCCGCCGAAGAAACCCCATAAGCGTTCTCCTTACCCTTCTCCACCTTTTTACCAAAGCACCGCCAGCAGATTTCGTCGTGGTGAGTTTCTTTCCTACCTATTTTCCAGCCCTTCTGCACAAGTCTCTCAAAAAATCGAAGCTGGTTTATTATGTCCAGGATGCAGAGCAACTTTTTTACCCTTTCCCTTTCTCCCTAATTGCTTCCATCACCCATCTGTTACCCGCCGACCTAATCCTCTGCGCATCCACCTGGGTAAAAAATAAAACTGTCCGTAGATGTAAGATTCTCAATCCACCCATTGATGAAGCCTTTCACTCGATGCCTTTCCAATGCTCAAAAAACCTGAGTCACATTGCTCTCACCTTCCGCTGGGATAAGAGAAAGGGGCCGGAACTTGCCCGAAGAATTCTCCTGAACCCCAAATTTAAGGAATTTGAGTTTTTCGTCGCTGGGCAAGACCCTGAAGTTGGAAACCCCAACGTCCATTACCTTGGAAACTTAAAAACCGAGGAGCTTATCAAAGTTTATGATCACTCCGCCTTCTTCTTACTTACTTCAAAATTCGAAGGTTTCGGCCTCCCGCCCTTAGAGGCCATGGCAAGGGGGTGTATTCCTATATCCTTCACAAAAACAGGCCCGTTGGATTATATAGCTCATGGAAAAAACGGCTTTTTCGTGGAAAAGGAAGATAAACTCTATGAAATTTTGAAAACCCTTTCACAAAACCCAGAAAAAGTCAGCGAACTATCGAGAAATTGTATCACAACAGCAAAACAATTCACAGCAGAAAGATTTCTTAGAGAGTTCGAATCCTCCTTAAGTCTATCTTAAGTCTTTGAAGCAACTGCAATTTTTCTTTAAACTTAAAGCATGTCCGATTTTCTTGACTTTTTTGAAAACGCCTATAGGCTTAAGAGAACGCCGCGCTCAGGGTTCTGGTATTATGGAATTAAAGAACCCGAAACCGTTGCGGAGCACATCTTTGGAGTCTCGCTATTAGCCTATATTTTTGGCTACTACCTCAACAGGTATCACCAGTTGAACCTAAATATGGAAAAAATTCTTAAAATGGCAATTGTGCATGAGCTTGGGGAGGCTCTGATAGGGGACCTCCACTTAGAATCACGGCAGTTCTTGGGGGAATGTGTCGTAGAGGCTGAAAAAAAGGCCTTCAAAGAGATGACCGAAAAGTTGCCAGAGGGGTTGAGAGAGGAGGTTTTAAGCCTTTACGAAGAATTTGAAGGAGGGAAAACTCCGGAGGCTATTTTTGTCCGATCAATGGATAAGGTAGACCTCTTAATTCAGGCCTTTATTTATGAAAAAACGGGTTACAAAAACCTGCAGAACTTTTTTGGAGAAAAGAAAAACTTCGAATACATCGAGAAAATTCCGGAGATTAAGGAATTTATTGAAAACCTGAAAGCAAGGAGACCAAAATGAAGGTTTCACCATCTATTCTTGCTTGCGACTTTTCAAACTTAAAGGAAGAAATAAAGAGTGTCGAGAACGCCGACCTCCTGCACCTCGACATAATGGACGGTGTCTTCGTGCCCAACATTACCTTTGGACCCTTTATGGTTGAAACAATTAACAAACTCACTGAACTCCCCTTAGAGAGTCACTTGATGATCATCGACCCTTTAAAATACATAGAAGCATTCGCCAAAGCGGGCTCAGATATCATTATTTTCCATGTGGAAGCTAAAACCGATGTTTTTAAGGCCTTGAAAAAGATCAAAAGCCTGGGAATCAAAGCTGGTCTCTCTTTAAATCCAGAGACCCCTCTAAGAACCCTTCTCCCCTACTTTGAACTTTTGGATGTTGTTTTAGTAATGTCGGTAAACCCTGGTTTTTATGGTCAGAAATTTATGCCACAGGTACTCCCAAAACTTGAAAAACTTAAAGAGATAAAGGATTCGAAAAAGTACAATTTTATAATCGAGGTAGATGGCGGAATTAACGAGGAAACGGCAAAACTTGTTGCACCTTATGTCGATGTAGTAGTTTCGGGGGCTTATATTTTTGAATCAAAAAATCGAAAGGAAAAAATTGACCACTTGAAAAAACTTTTACCTTAACCTATAATTAAGCACAACGAAAGAGAGGAGGCAGCAGTGGTCAAAATCAGATTACAGCGAGTCGGAAGAAGTGGATTACCACTTTACAGAATTGTTGTTCAAGATGCCCGTGTTGCAAGGAATGGAAAAGTTATAGAGGTTCTTGGTCATTACAATCCCGTTAAAGACGTTACCGAGTTAAATACCGAACTCCTTGAAAAGTGGCTTTCACAGGGGGCGCAGATGACCCCCAGGGTCGCTAAACTCTACAAATTTTACAAAAAAATAAATCAGCAGCAAGCACAATAAGGAGGTATAAAGATGGCGGAGCTCAAAGAATTGCTCGAGTACATAGTAAAAGAATTAGTGGACTCACCTGAACAGGTATCTGTGAAAGAGATACCCGGCGAAAAGACCGTGATCTTCGAACTCAGAGTAGGTGCTGGTGATCTCGGAAAGGTAATCGGCCGTGAAGGTAGAACAGCAAAAGCCATAAGGCAGATCATCCAGGCTGCCGCAATGAGGAAGGGTAAGAGGGCACACATAGAGATCCTTGAATAAAGATCTCGTTACAGTAGGAAAGATAGAAAAAGCCTTTGGACTTCGGGGTGAACTTCGGGTTCACCCCGAAGTTTTTTATGAAGACTTTGTAAAATTCCAGAAATTTATTGTGATCAGCCCAAAGGGCGGAAAAAAAGTTTTACAGGTTGAAAGGGTTCGAAGCGGTGCCGGAAACACAATTGTAATAAAGTTTAAAGGGATTGACTCCCGTGAGGTAGCCGAAAAACTTGCCGGCTTGAACCTATTAGTACCTGAAGAAGAATTACCGGGTACAGATGTAGACGAATTTTACGTAAAGGATTTAATAGGATGCAAAATCTTCCATTTGAGCCAGGAAGTAGGTTTAGTATCCGATTATTTATCCCAGGGTAAAATCGGGAGCCTCGTTGTAATAACAAAAGAAGGTGTTGAAATCCTCATACCCTTCGTGAAGAGGTTCATAGAAAAGATTGACCTCGAGAAAAAGGAAATCGAGGTAAAAGACCTGGACGACCTTAAAGAATTAAATCGATGAAGATCCACATAATTACTCTCTTCCCAGAGATTTTTACGCCCTACCTTAGAGTAGGCCCTGTCAGAAAAGCTATCGAAACCAATCAAATTGAAGTCAACCTTTATAACCCGAGGGATTATGCGCCTTCACCTAAGGAGGTGGATGATTACCCCTTCGGTGGCTTCAGCGGAATGGTCCTCAAAATTGAGCCCATATATAGCATCCTCATGAGAATTGAAAACAGGGGGAAAGTGATCCTTCCAACACCTCAGGGGAAACTTCTAACCCAAAAAATGGTTGAAGAACTGGAAAAAGAAGATGCGCTAACTATGATTTGCGGTAGGTACAAAGGCGTCGATGAAAGGATTTCAAAATTCGTGGATCTTGAAATTTCCATCGGCGATTATGTGCTATCCGGTGGAGAGATACCTGCTCTAATATTACTGGATGCCATTTCGAGGCTAAAGGAAGGGACACTTGGAAATAAGGACTCTTGTTTGACTGATTCTATAATATCCAGTATACTTGATGCACCTTATTACACCCGCCCTCAAGAGTTTGAGGGTGAGAAGGTCCCTGATGTTTTGACATCAGGAGACCATGAGAAGGTTTTAAGCTGGGCAAGAAAAGAGGCTTTAAAGAGAACTATACTTAGACGTCCTGAGCTTCTTTACAAAGCGAAGCTCACAAAGGAAGATATAAAGTTAATTAAGGAAATCGAGGAGGAGCTGAAATGGAGGACATAATCAGGGAAATTGAAAAAGAGTTTTACAGAACCGATATTCCCGATTTTGGGCCTGGTGATACCGTTAGGGTCTATGTGAAAATTAAGGAGCTCAAAGAGGATCCCAAAACGAAGCAACTCGTTGAAAGAGTCAGAACTCAGCCCTTCGAAGGTGTTGTTATTCGTAGAAGGGGTAGTGGGCTCGGCGAAACCTTCACAGTGAGAAAGGTTACCCAGGGAGTTGGTATTGAAAAGATCTTTCCCGTCCACTCTCCTATAATTGAGAAGATCGAAGTTTTAAGAAGAGGAAAAGTCAGAAGGGCAAGGCTCTACTACCTCAGGGAGAAGAAGGGTAAAGAAGCCAGAATTCGTGAGAAAATTTAGTTTTGCCTTTTTAATTTTACTGAGCTTCTGTACCAGAAAACCTAAGGAAATTCAAAGCTATAAGCTTATTTACATTAAAGGCAAACCTCTATACGTTGAACTTGCAACAAATCCCGAGGAATGGGAAAAGGGCTTAATGGGGAGGGATTCTCTACCCGACTCCTGTGGAATGCTTTTTATCTTCCCTTACCCTGATGTACGTTCTTTCTGGATGAAAAACACCACCCTCCCCCTCTCCTTAGCCTATATTGATAGCACCTTTGTAATAAGAGAAATCCATGAACTTAAGCCCCTTGACGAAACCCCTGTGTTCTCAAAGTCGAGGGTTCAATACGTAATAGAAGTCAATAGAGGCTGGTTTGAAAGGAACGGGATTAAGGAAGGGGATACCGTATTTATCCCTTTTATAAAGTAAGGCATACAAAGGGCTAATCTGTAAAGCGCCAATAGACTCCCTTTCAGAATTTTACCCAGATTAAGCGCTAACATAAATAGGTCCAAAATCTATTGAGAGGCAAAGGGCATAAAAAAGAGAAGTGAAAGAGCTTAGACTATTTGAGAACTTCTCCTGAAGGAAGATTGCTAAAGCGCCCTTTGTTGCTTACAGTCGTTCGTATTAATTTTAATGGCTTTCACACTATTTCAAAAACTCAAAACATAAAATCCTGGTAATTGCTCATTTTATTCTACCGAGCACATTATACAACATTTCATCTAAGTTAGCCCTAAAATTATACCTGAATTCAAGCTCCTTCAAATAATACACAAAATACTCTCTGCTTACTCCGTGAAATTTAAGAAGCCTTACCTTGGCATAACTCCAAAACCTTTCTACCCCATTAATATAGACCTTCCCGTTCGAAAACTTAATACTCCTGTCTATTCTCTCATGCTTAAATCCGCATATTACCAAGCCATCATAAGCCTTGAACTTATCCGTGTATATAATGCTATTCTCTTAACCCTCTTTATTGCTTCCCTCAATAATGTCTCCGCCGTCACATCCTTCACTATCTCTATCCTTACCTTCCCTCTCAAGTATCCCAAACACCGGTATCTTACCCTTTGCTCCTCTCCCGCAATACCCTTCCTTCTACCTCCAAAATAGCTCTCCACCATCTCTACTACCCCACCTAAAAATTCGTCATCCTTTGAAACAAACCTATCTTTTGGTGTCTATAAAAGGGAAAGATCAAAGGTTTTTAAAATACCCTTTGCTCTTAAAAACTTTTCTGCTTCCCCCTACGGAAGAGGTAACTTTGACGAGTTCTACTAAATTCATCTTCACACCCTCCACACTTTATTATAGCCTGGTGGAATATATTGAGCAATCACCTAAATCTTTTTCAATCCTGCGTTAAATTGCAAGTCCTATAACAATGCTTTTCCTTTCTTAGGGAACCCAAAGATTTAGTGTAACTGCTCACAAGCAAAAACACAGAAACCGCCATTATTAGATACTGCCACCCCATTAAAAATGTTGCAATCCTTTTAAATTTTAGACTTTTTGAGAAAGTCAGATTCACTCGGGCCTTTGCCCCTTCACAATAACTTTCCAGTGAAATATCAAAGTTTTACGATGCTGAGGTCTCATAAGGGCTTTTTTAAAAAATATTTTGCGCAACAAGTCGCATCATAACATAAACAATAAACCTGGTGGCATACACGCGGCAAGTAAATAGACAAGGAGCTAAATGGCGCCAGAACTCTTTTATGTCCATCATGCTTTCAAAGGCTGCGTGAATTGGCATTGAACTAAATGATAATCCCTTAACACACTTCCTCGGGAACCTTGCCATTTCAAAAGTTAATTGAAAAACTACTTCATGCGTTATGATGACAATGATTTAGGTTGGTCACAAGAATAACAGCAAGTGTTACGGCACCTTCTCGGCGAATATTACAGAAACTGCTACAGGGCGAATGCAAATGGCCAGTTAATTGGACCTATTCATCGAATATTAAAAAATTTTGCAACCCTTGAGAATAGAAAACCCTTCTTCCTAAAAGGTTTTAAGTGAGCTTTTTTTCTCACGATAATAAACAAGGAAAAATTAAACCTCAAACAAAACGGCGCCCCCACCTTCGGTGGGGGCGCCGAGAATGTCTCCACTCTCCTTCCTTAGAACTGAACCTTCGGTACCTCCCTCTCTTCAGGCAACCCAATCTCGAAGAAGGGCTCCTCCTTAAATCCGAACATACTGGCAACAATATTGGAAGGAAAAACCCTTATCCTCGTATTATAGTCCCTCACCACTGCATTGTAATACCTGCGGGCATTTTGAATGGCTTCTTCAATGTTTGAGAGTTCCCTTTGCAGCATCATGAAATTCTCGTTAGCTTTAAGATTGGGGTAATTTTCCACCACTGCAAAGAGTTGTCGGAGCGCCTGAGTAAGCATATTTTCCGATTTCATCTTATCTTCCGGTGTCTTTGAATCGAGAGCCATTTGTCTTGCCTTGACCACATTCTCAAGGGTCGTTCTCTCATGTGCTGCATAGCCTTTTACTGTTTCAACTAAGTTGGGGATAAGGTCGTGTCTCCTCTTCAATTGAACATCAATATCTGCAAAGGCATTCCGCACCGCAAACCTCATTCTCACAAGGCCATTATAAATGGAAATGAATATTACCACGAGGAGGGCAACAACAATAAGTAGTATCAAAAATCCGCTCATTTAAATAACCCCTTCTGGTAGTAAACAGCCTCATCGAGGGTCTTCCCTGCAAAAATTCCCACCTTTTCTTTACCCCTTGCTTCTAAGCGAATGAAAACATCTTCACCCTCTTTGGGAAGGTTTCTAAAATTGAAAACCCTTTTATCAATCTTAATCGGCTTTTCGGACACGAAAATATAATTTGAATCTTCAGAGACGCCCATAAAAATGCCGCCAATAGTATTTTCTAACGCTTTCATCTCTTCATTCGTAAGTTCTGCTTTTTGAAGCACCTTCGGGACAATAACCCCCTGGGTAACCTGAATACCCCCCGATTGGGATATTACAAAAAGGGATAAAATTAAGTTTAACATACTCTCACCTCCTTAAAAGTTTGCTGGTCTCCATATCCTTGCACCACTCTTAGGACTGAAGGGAAGCTCCGTTCGAATCTGTACCACTTCGCCCGTAGATGTCTGTACAAAGGCTGTTGCCTCTTCCCTTGACCCAATCTGAACGGCAGGAGATGCAGGCATACCTTCAACTTGCACCTTTGTAACAGCATATCTCTGTGTGTTAAGTCCGAGAGGCGCATTGGAAGAAGCAGTTCCAGTCTTGTAGAACAGCACATACAGCCAACCTTGTCCACCAAACCCACAGGGGTCTCGATTAACCTTATAGGTAGTAAACATTACCGCTCCTCCAAGAACCAGTGGGAAATTGAGTGACTTTTCACCCGAATAGAGTTCCACATACCAGCCTTTATATCTCCTATTTACTGAGTCCACGAAGGCCTCGTAGCCAAGAGTCCCCATTCCAGGAATATTCTCGACCGTTGCTGCACCTGAAGTATCCACCTTAATCCTAATATTTGTTGCATTCAACAAATCGGATAACCTGTAACTCGGGGAAGTTTGTGAATTCCAGCCTCCATTCCAATAGGCATCTTTGAAGCCAATGAAATAATTTGTTCTTGTATCTGCTTCATCTTGATCAGTAAAGTACTTTCCTGAGCCAAAGAACACCCAGAGGTTGCCGTACTCATCCATAGAGGCTGCAGCACCTGAGGTAAGAGGTACATCTAAGTTGAAGGCCATAGAAAGCTGCCAGTTATTAGGATTTATGCTGTTATTCGTGACGATCCTGTATAAGGCGCCCCTTTCAACCGTTGTATTGCCTGACCTTTCTACATAAGTAGTGGGCAGGTAAATCACATCAACACTGTAATCGAGCTTTACATCAACAGATATGGGGTTCCCACAGAATGCCCCCAGGGTCTGATTACTGGGATAGGGAATTTGAATCTTCCTCAAGAGCTGGCCCGTCTTAAGGTCAAGGATGTAGAAATATGCAGGTTGAGTTGATGTATGCCCTGTGGGAGTTGTATTGGTACCAGAACCAAAAACTACAAACCATTTTTCCTGCCCACCTTCAACCACCTTTAGCACTGATGGGTAGGAAATGGTATAACCAAGATCGGGATCAGTGAATTCCCAGAGTACTCTTGGATTATCTGGGGCTGAAATATCAAGGGCAAAATAGGAAGACCTATAGGTACCGCTTGAAATTGTAATGGGTGTTCCACCAAGCCTCATACCAACAATAGCAACTGTTCCCCATCCTTGAGGATGGTCACTATCATCGTTAAAAATTTTGACATCCGTTACCTTGGGCTTCAAGTCTACATAATAAACATGGCAATACTTAGGATCCTTAAGCCATTTGAGATGGGGAAGAAGATTAAGAGGTATAATCGCCCATAGTTCATCCCCTAAGGGCCTACCCAGACCATCAACTCTTTTATTCAAAGTGTCAAATACACCAGCATTGAAGGCATGAAGCATCCCATCATTTGCACCTACGAGCAAGATATTCCTTCGGTCCTTCTTCCTGTTATAGAACTCTCTGTATGAAACATCATCATAAATAAGGTCATATCGCTCAGTGGGTTTACCTACAAAGGTCGGTGTAGAATATACTATATCGCCGAGCTTCCAGGTCTTACCTGCCTCAAAGGTCCTGAAGCGCCAAGAAGGATCGTTATAATCCACGCCCCTAATATAATTAATGAGAGAATCGATGAAAGAAGTAGTACCTGTTACACCAAGATATGGTGAGAGGGTAGGTCTTCTGGCCGTGGTAAAATCAACAAGGCTATAGGAAGAGCCCGAAGGGATAATGGCTTTGATATTTCTGTTATGAGGAGATTTGTTTAACAAGCCCTTTCCTGCTCTCCATAAGAAGTTCAGATCCCAGATATCCACTTCATCGACCTTATACAAGGGCATATCATTCGAAACAGCCCATCTTTCTGCCTTCGTCTCATTACCCTCTAACTTGAACCTAATGATGTAATCGGTGCTGTCAAGCTTACCATCCTGATCTGTATCTTCCCTCAAGTTACCATTTTTATCAACAAAATAGGCGCCAACCTCCCCGATCCATGTGATCTCTCCCAGTGGAGTAAAATAGGAAGGCTGGAAGAAAGCCTGATACATTGTGCCTTCGCCTTTCTGAGTCTGAGAAATCACTGAGGCGGCAGTAGCGGAACTTACTCTCCTCATAATATCAAGGATAGCAGCTTCTATAGCCCTCTCAATATCTTCGCCATTTTCAGCCTCGTAATAGGTATCTGGTACACCATCGCCATTGGAATCCCATTCCCTTTGCAGGTCTGGCCTGTTGTTCCCGTTGTAATCGATAAACCCACCGTCCTTACAGGCTTCAGCCAAAAGTGTATTGCCCCTTCCAAATACAAAAACACCATAAAGGGTAAGATTTTGGGTACCATCTATATCTGGCCTTAAATCATTCACATGCATCCACAGGGCAACATCATCGAGGTAATGGCCGCTATATGGGTCTATACGAGTATCTGCATAGTTCGGTTCAAGGCCATCACGATCATAGTCACCTATGACTTGTTGAAGAATTGGGTCTTTATCCCTTGTGGCCTCTCCATCGGTTAGTAAAAGCACAAAGCTCTTTCTGCACCAGAGGCGATTTGCACCACTTCCCATTGGATCCCACTGACTACCGGTCCTATAATCATTGTTGTAGAAGTAGGGAGTGGGCCTCTGCTGGAAATATGCCGTTGTCTCAAGAAGACATTCCGCCAGTGGAGTCCATGTCTCCGGTGATACATTTTGAATGGCATTAACAAAATCACTCATTGAGGAATTGTCCTGATAATAACTGGTCACGATTCCGCCATCGTGATCAGAAGATACACTAACCCTTTGCCCTGAGGTATTCAACTCCGTGCCATTCCCGCGATTATTAAAATTAATAAGCCAAAACCTTGGTGCATCATCGTCCCACCGGCCATCAGCATCCCTGTCACCAAGCTTCTGTAGAACACCACGGGAGAAGGTTGAGTCAATCTGCACCCTGTTGGCTGCAGATACTAAAGTAGTAGATCCCCTTGTTATCCTCAAAGAATTGGGGGAACCTCCTGAAACAGTGAATGTGTAAGTGTTCCCCCCAAAAGTGGCACTCTTACTCCATGTACCCCTGGATTCACAAATTAGTGTATGGGCGAAACCTCTCGGACTTCTGGCTAAGGCTTTTCCCCCTACAAGTACCTTTTTGAGAACGCTCATCCTCGACATCACAGCCCAGTTGAGAACATTGCCCGGCCAATAGGTGTTATAATTAGCAGGCTCATCTACAGGTACCCACCTATTACCGTCATAGCGATACACCTTATCAGGATCAAAATATCCATAATACCTTCTATTAGGGTTATATGCATCAGGTCTATTATTATCCCAATCCCAGTAAGCAGGGTCACCCATAGAGCCTGAATTGTCCATTATAATCAAAATATTAGGGGGTACCTTCTGGCTAAGAAATGGGGGGACATTACATGGTTCCCCTTCCATCTGTGCCAGAAGGCTACCCGCTGCAAACAGCACTATCAACATTAACAGCCTTTTGTTTAACATAATCTCACCTCTTTTTCTAAATTATTGAGCAACTATACCAAGAACTCTTCTATATATGACCTCAAGTTCGATACGATCCTCAGGCCCTCCGGTGGCGCTGGATAAAATGTTGTAAAAGATGGCGGCACCGCCACCGCCCACTCCCCTTCCAACGCCCTCGTAAGCTGCTGCAAATTCGAGGGAACCACCCTTTTCTGTAACTACAAAAAGCCTTTGAGGATTCACGGTAACTTCCCTTCCACCTATGCTTGTTCGAAGATTCTGGTTAATGGGCCTTCCCTCGGTTTCAGCCCTCCAGATCTCATTCACTCCCAGTTCTACCCCACCCTCAGCCGCTTCAAAGGTCGTAAGGGCTCTGCGCGTAATTCCCGTAATTCTCAAACCCCTCTGAACAAGATAGGCAGTGATCCCGCCAATAACTACAAGGAAAGCCACCACCAATATTACCGTCACTAAAGCAATTCCTCTTTTCATCTTACATTCCTCACTTTTATATCGATGGTATAAAACCTTCTCCTCCTGTGGAGCTGGTCACCACTGAGATTATAGGTATGGTCTTCGACAGTAATGCGATTCTGAGGAAAGGTATATTCCCTATCCAGAGTTCCGAGAAGAACGAGATTTAACCTGACTGACCTTAGTAATTGGTCAAATCCGCTTATTCCCCGGGGATTATGTACCCTTTCACCCGCATCTTCTATCCCGTTTTTGTTTCCATCTACCCAGTAGGAAACCTGAAAGTCCTCAACACCTGTGAGGAAAGGTGCTCCACCCCGTAGTAAAGTGTCATTTCTCAAGGTATATTGCACCGTTTGAAACTGCCCGCCGGGTACCACGTAAACAAAATTACCCGCTGCTGTTTGGACGTTACCATTTAAAGTAATGCGATAGGCAGGCTGGTTGTTATAGGTCAATGGCTCTCTCGCAGTCACGATTAAAGGCTGGGTGACAATCAACTTTTTCTTATCATCCATAATAATTATAGCATCCCCGATATGCAAATCGACCCTTTCATCCCCCCAGCGCCTTACGATAATCTGATTAGCGTTGAAAATATCCATTGTATAACTCCATCTCGTCGTGCCACCTACAATAAAACCGGTACTGATAAGATTTAGAGCATCGGGACCGCTTGAACTGTTAGTACCTGTTATGGGAACCTGTGTGGCAGGAACTCCATACCCAGCCATTACTACATCAAATTTCATAATGCTAAACGCCTGCTGAACATCTGTCTGGAGTATAGAGATGCTTCTTTGAGTTGTGGCTGTTCTTATCTGAGAGCGATACACCACAAAAACGGCTGCAAGAAGAAGACTTAAGATACCGAGGGAGACCAAGAGTTCAATTAAAGTAATGCCCTTTCTATTTACATTAAAGCTCATAAGAGCTCCTCACTGTTTCCACAAAATAACTTTTTTGCCTACGGTTCCTTGCATCGTACCATTGGACTATAATCCTTATAGTCTTTGTCCCGTCAGTATTGTCAGCCACATTCCACATAATAGTATACTGGATATTATCTAAGGTCTGAACCTCCCTATGGTCCGGATTTAAAGTATCCGCAAGGTCGTTGTTGTCTCCATCATTTGCAAGGTCGGGGGCATCAAAGGACAAACTCTTAAACCTTTCAGAATAGCGCTCCGCTAAATACTTGGCATTGAGCATTTGATTTTGGACATTATTTAATTTTATAGTGGCAATGGCAAGAGGTATGACACCTAAAAGCCCAATAGTCAATATCGATAGAGCCACAACCAACTCTATGAGTGAAAACCCCTTCCTTTTATTCTTCATTTACCCACGCCTCCACTGCAAATTATACCGCAAAATTTAAAAATTGTCAATACCCTATTTTTCTTCGATCCACCGCCCTTTCCAGGAATAAGTCTTTACCTGTCCGAAAGAGTTCACCTCCACACACATTAAATTTCTGCCGTCATTTAAGTATATTTCACCAGGTGTTTCGCATAACCCAAAGGGGGTAAATTTAACGGTGTCGTTTTGGGCCCCGTTACCTGCGCCAAACATCACTCCATCGGAATCGATGGATCCACCACGGAGCGCACTTGCTCCCTGCAGGCCTCCTAAGTTGACCTTCGGGCTAATATAATTGGCATAGTTAGCGACAACGGAGTCTATATTAGGAAGTGGACGTGATAGAGCTTCCCTCCTAATTTGAACATTTCTTCCGTTGAATACGATGGCCCGCCTTGCATTAGTGGCCATAGCAGTAGTTCTTTCGTTCTCAAGAAGGGCCCTTAATTTCACAGCTTCGTTTCTAAGCCTGTTTCTCTGAATCCACTTTGTACCTCCCCAGAAGGGTATGGCAAACAGTATGCCAATGATGAAGATTACCAGCAAGACTTCAATAAGGGTCATGCCCTTCTTGAGAGACCGATTTATCATAACTACTCCTTAACAATGTTCGGCGTCAGGAAAATCAAAATCTCTGACTTGCCCTTTTCTACCTGATCCCTTCCAAAGAGGTACCTTATAATGGGGATTCTCAAAATAAGAGGCATTCCCTGCTTTGTCCTTTTGTCTTTTTCAATAATTACACCACCTATCATCACCGTTTCGCCATCGGAAACCGTTACCTTTGTCTCTGCCCCTCTCTTGGAAGTGATGGGTTGTCCAGTAGCGGAATAACCTGTTAGATCACCTGTTTCCGTTTTGATATTCATAACGACCTTACCATCAGGAATAATGTGAGGAGTAACCTCGAGATGAATACCAGTCTCTTCAAACTGAACTATTGTATTGCCTGCCATATCTCTTGAAATTACCGGCACCCTGATCTTTGAGTATATAGATGCCTTTTCATTGTCAAGGACCAATATCTTCGGCTCTGAGATGGTGTTCGCCTTGCTCTGCCCCTCAAGAGCATCGATAGCTGCCTCAACTCGTAGGGCTTTGGATCCCAGGTAATGTACCGTCAGATAGGTTGGGTTTTCGGCCATAGGTGAACTATGCTGGGGTAAATCATAGGTCGCACCTTCAAAAGCGGGATTTCCAAATCTCATAGCCCTAAGCTCAGTACCGAGCTTGCGAGATTCATTATAATCTACTTCTACAATTCTTCCAATAATAAAAACCTGAGGATAGGGCTTATCAATCTGGCTTAAAAGATCCTCAACTTTGTAGAGATTTACTCTCAAATCTGTCACTATCAAAGCATTTGAAGGCTCATCGATCTTTATATCACCCCTTGGAGATAGCTGGGATTTCACAACTTCCGCCACTTTGCGCGCATCAGCATACCTCACCTTCAACACCTTTAAATCGAGGTCCGCCGCTGTCTTAAGCTGTGAGAACTCTTGCTGGGTCATAATAGTTATCATACCTTCACTTTCAATCATCGCAAGTCCATAGGCATCAAGGAGTGACTTAAGGGCCAATCTCCATGGAACATCCTTAATATTGAAACTCACCTTCTGTGTCACAGAGGGCGTCGTAATTATGTTAACCTTACCTACCTCAGCAAAGGCTCTAAGGACAGTCCTTATATCGGCCTGTTCGACACTCATCGTTATCCTGGCTTCTTGAGCATAGACTAATGCAGAGGCAAGAAGCAAAAGGCCTAGTTTTTTAAACAATTTCATTTATAAAACCTCCTTTTTATTTCTGTTTTTCCTCTAATTTTAGTTCAATTCTTCTTGTAAAGCCAAAATCAACGGTTGCAAAAATTACCCGGTCGGATTCGATTCTAACGACCCGACCGTTCCTGACCCTATCCCCCTCTTTTAAAACATAACCCACCCCTCTCCTGTCCTGAAGAAGGGCAACATTCCCCTCGTCAGTCTTAATTATGCCAAGAAGTTTTGCTTCACTCACATTTAGGAGTTCCTCCCCACCTGGTAAAGATTCTGGCTGGAAGGGGTCCTTTTTCCCACGGGAAGAGTAAAAATACTTTTCACCAAACTCCACTTTGTATGAGGGCTTCTTAGGTTGTTCAGCTGTTTTAGCTTGCTCTACATTCGTAGACTGTTCCGGAGCTTCACTTTTATAAGGTACTTCAGAAAGCCCGCCAACAAGAATTACGAGTTTTCCTTCCGACTGTGAAACAGTGTAAGTCCTAAAACTATCCACATCGAGAACTATCCTCGCAATGGGTACAGGGTCCTTCTGGTATTGGGCACCCCTCATCCTTTGGATTCCGCCTTTTCCTACCACGAAAATCTTTTCACCAAGACCGTAAGCAACATTCTGGAGGTCAACCACAATCCTTGGGGGATTAGCAAGGGTAAAATGTCTGAACTCTGGCACGCCCTCAGAAAATTCTAACTCTATTGCAACTCCTTCAGGCACATCTTTAATAGCGTAAGCCTTTAACAAATTCTGAGCAAAGGCACCACCCGTTAAAAATAAGGTAATTGCAAATAAAATTAGTTTTCTCATCGCGTACCTCCTGTGGTTACTGAGGCCTGAGGATTATACACATAGCATATGATTTGAAGCTTTGCTCGTACTGTCTGTCCACTTTCCCTTTCAGAACCTGTCATTCGCTCTACCTGCAGGTTATCTACTGTCATTATTCTTTCCGAGTTTGCAATAAAACTAATAAAGGTTCCAAGTTCGTGAAAGCCCCCTGTAACCTCAAGGGATATGGGGTACTCTATGTAGAGTTCCTTAATAGTCGGGCTTTGAGGCTTGAAACTTATAATCTTGACCCCAGATGTAATTGCCATTCCCGTAATCTGGGAAAGCCATTCCTCTATTCTCGCTTCCTGAGGCAGATACTTCTGGGTTTCTTCCCAGAGTGCAAGTAAAGAATCTTTCTCCCTTATAATCCTATCGTAATCCTTAACATATTCCCTTAGATTCTGAACCCTCGAGTACTCTTCTTTGTAAGCGCTCTCAACCCTCCTCAACTCCCTGGCCTTCGATGCATAGACCGAATTCCAGAGAAAGATGAAGGTGAGAACATATACTATGACCGCTATTAGCCAGATCGCTGCCGGTGATTTCAGTCTCTCCATAGGCCCCTCTATTGAGTTTGCCGTTTAAGGTATATTGTAGGCAAAGTAGCATCCTTTCCTGGAGTAATATAATAGCCGGTAAGCTCACCATAGGCAGGACCAATCAAGCTATCATGGTAGAAAGCCTGGATCTTTATGCCTATGTTGGAGCAGGGAATTAATCCCTCATATTGTGTAACTGGTTCTACAACAAAAGTATAGTTGCCTGAGGTATCACTTGTAGTCTCAAGTATACTCCCCGAATAGGGATACTCTGCCTCTGGATCACCCATTAGATATAATTTTGCGCCTCGTGCTGGTACGAAGACAAAGGTAGTTTCATCGTGGACTGTGTCAATTAGAGCAACCGCATAGCCCACCTTTCCGGTAACGGTTACAGTGTTATCAGAGATACTACTGCAAGATGAGAAGAGAAACGCTGCAACCAAAGCAATGCCAAGATACAAATACCTCATTTGTAAAACCTCCTTTTACTTCAATTTAACACTTAATTGAAAACTGGCATATTTTTCCTCCTGACCACCTGCAACTTCAATGGACAGGAGGTTCACCGAATCTACAATCGGCGAATTTCTTAAATTACTCATAAATTGAGAAATACGAATGTTTGAAAGAGCTCCACCTGTTATGTTTAGATAGTCTCCATTTCTTCCTAAGGCCTCAAGCCAGCACCCTGAGGGGATAACTCTGTTAATCTCATCCAGAAGCTGTACATATTTTGTTCTACCCTGCTGCAATTGAGCAATCAAGTCAAGCTTCCTCCTGGCATCTTCGATCTGCTGTTTAAAACCTCTAATCTCAACAGCCTTTCTTTGAAGTTCAACTTCTTCGGCCTGGAGTTGTGTAATTTGTTTCTTGAGGCCCGAGATTCTTCTTGTTGTTCCAACCGACAATGCAAGAATTCCTATTACAAGAAGGAGCCACACAAAGAGGGCACCCACTAAGTGAGGTAGTAGAGAAACCTCCTCAACCACTGGAAGAGCCTCCATACCCGCTTCCGTTGGAAGAAGGTTCACCTTGTGGTCTTTTTTATAGAAATGTAAAACATTTCCTACGACAATGGTTAATAATGGTGCATTGTCCTTCAAACCTTTAACGCCTTCTTCAATAGCAAAGAGTCCTGTTATATCAAGGTATTTAATGTCAACACCGTACTTAGTTTTTATGAAATTTGCAAGTCCATAGAGCTTGCTTCCACCGCCTGAAACGTAAATGTTAAATTTCTTTGAGCCTTCTGCAAGCGCTGGTACATATTTTTCTGGAGAAAGGAATCTATCGTGGAGAGAATCCATTGTATCATCAAAGGCGGATTTTTCAATGGTGACAGTAGGGCCATTCAATGCGACCTCCTCTGCTTCTTCTACCCTGAGATCAAAGAACCTGGAAAGGTTATCAACGTAGGATTTAATGCCCGTCGGTATTTCAACCATTTGCTGAATCTGACCATCCTTGATATGAATTAATAGGGTCACTTCATATCCTACGTGCAGGAAGAGATTGTCTCCAGAAAGATTCTTAAGATCAAGGGCTTCAATTACCCTAAAGAGTGAAATAAGGTCTGTTGTTACCAGTATAGGTTCAAGGCCAGCAGCCCTAACGATATCGAGGATATCGTATATGAAACTCAATTTTGCAGTTCCAACCAAGATATCCACAGACTCTGCAATTTGACTCACCCCAAGGATCTCATAATCCCTCACAATCTCCGTTGGGTCTACATGCAACTCTTCCTTGATTTTCCAGTCCACAGCTTCTGCAAGTTTCTCTTTCTTCTTATAGTAAGGTATAACCATCGCCTTTGATTTGACTTCGCCACCGGCTATACTTACGACCACATTAGTAAAATCGGTTCCAAGCTTCGCATAGGCATCCCTGATTTTATCAATCAGAACCTGTCTGTCTATTATGTCCTTACCCAAAATCACATCTGGAGGCACCTTTTCAAGGGCATAGGCCTTCAGCACGATATCCTTTTTTACCCTGTCGAACAGTGCAGCCTTAACATAGCGGGACCCAATGTCAAGAACGACAATTGGGCCCTTTACCTTACCCTTCCCGATTTTTCCTAATAAGGCCATCATTAACCCCCTTTTTATTTACCTACTTCGATAAAGGCACCAACCACCTTGTTTAAAAGATTTTCATCAATTCTTTCACCCAATCTCTTGTAGGTCAAAAGTTCATTAATTATGGTTTCAATCTTTTTGAGATTTAAACCGGGCTTACTGGCAATTTGGTCAATTACAATGGAAGGAAGTCCCTCTTCCCCAACAAACATCCTTGCAACCTTTCTTTTCAGATCTGTCGAAGGCTCTTCAATTCCTATGGTCATAAATTCGGTTAATAGTTGCCTGAGTTTACGATTTAAAGTAGGCATATTCTTTAAGGGCAAAGAGCAAGTCACAACCGCCTGTTTGTCCCTTGAGACGAGATCAGATAGAACAGTAAGTAACGCATCCTGAGCAAAATCCTTGCCCACAAGGAAATCAAGGTCATCAAAAAGAAGAATGTCTACATCCCGCAGAATTTCAAGATATCTATCGATATCCCTTTCCGTCTTAAGTTCTTTTAAAGTCGAGTAAAACTTGTATGCGTCGATATAAATGAATCTCCTTAAGGCTTCGTTCTCGAGTATATAATTTGCTATTGCCTGAAGCAAATGAGATTTTCCACTGCCCTCTGGCCCAAACAGGAATACTTTCTTTGCTCCGACACCTCTGGTCTCGGCAATGTCTTTGCACAAAAGGAAAGCGTGCTTGTTGGTTTCATCTACCACAAAACTATCAAAGGTCTTATCTTTTGCTATAAGTACGCCTATTTCGCCCCTAACTGTACTACCCCTAAAGGGTTCACTAATCTTTTCTGCAGACTCCGTTTCCGCATAATATTTCTCAATGGCTTCCTTAATCTCGCTTACCTTTGAAATAAAGGGTCTGATTTTCAAATCTGTAACGTTTTTCAACTCAGCGAGCATCTCCCTGTTAATGGGATTTGCCATTGCCACAGCCAGAGATTTACCCTTTTTTCTTATAGGTATCACAAGATACTTCCTCGCAATTCTCGCTGGAATGTGCTCTACCGCCTCAGGGTCGATATCGATATTTTTAAGATTTACATAATGAAGCATTGGGAAATTATCAAGAATGAATTTTACCAGTTGTTCTTCATTTAGGAATCCCTTTTCTACCAGTATCTCTTCAAGAGTCCCACCTCTTTCCCACTGTTCAGCGAGAGCGTTTTTGATAGCCTCTCTTGTGATAACACCACTTTTTTCCAGAAGCTCGACAAATGTTACTTTGACACCTGTTTTCTCATCTACCTTCGCATCTTTCTTCATCATATGCCCATACTCCTAAACAATTTAATTTTCTCTTCCACATCTTTAAACCTGGAATCAAAAACATAAACATTGGTGTAAAGTTCTTTTGCCTCGTGGTACCTTTTCATGTTCTCAAGCGTTAATGCAAGATAATAGTATGCCTCAATGTAATCCTTATCTATGGCTCCCGCCTCCTCGATAGCCTTTCTCAAGATTACCTCTGCGAACTCAAGGTCACCCCTTTCATAGAATATTTTACCTAAGTAAATCATAGACTGCAGCCTGTATCTTGGATCGCTCAGTAACTTCTGAAATTCTTCGATTGCAGGTTGATATAGTTTCATCTCATAATATTCCTTAGCCACTTCAAACGGAGGGTCCGATGGGTAAGGCCATTCCTCTAAGGATAGAATATCTTCTTTTATCTCTCTCAAAATTCTTAGCAAACTCTCATACTTCTCTTTTTCTACGGTACTCTCAACCTTTTCCCCAACTCCAAATTGTTCTTTTACCTTCGGTGCGGGTTTCTCGGTAGGTTTTTTTTCAACTCCTTTCTCTGTCAACGACCTTTCCGAGGTTTGAACCCCTTTCAAACCTGTCGTATCCTCTAACTTAGACGACTTCTTCTCAGTCAGCGAGACCATCTCTTCATATTTCTTTTTTGAAGCTTCTACTTCTTCTTTTAAAGGCCTTTTCAGTTCTTCAACCCTTTCCTCTTCCGTTCTCTTTTTCTCAACCTTAGGAGCAGTATAAGCAAAAAATTCCGATGCAGCTTTCTCTTTTTCTACCTCTACTTTTTCTTTGAAGAATTTTTCACTTTTTTTCTCGGTTACTTTCTTCAAAGTGGATTCCCACTCTTTCTGGATCTCCTCAACTTCCTCAGGTGCTTCTTCAACGACCGTCTTGTATTCCTCTACAGGCGGCTCGGGGATTTTTCTATCAACTTTTTCAGATGGTTTACTACTTATTTTCTCACTTTCCTCCGGCAACTCTACAACAGTAGCTTTTTCCCCGGTAATAGACGGCTCTTCAAGGACAACAGTCTTTTCAGAAATTTGGTCCACTGGGATCTCTTCTTCCTCTTCAAAAACAAATTTTTCCGAAGACTTTAATCCTTCAGAAGGCGCTTTTGGGGACTCCGAAGGCGGAACCCCTAAAAAATCTGCAAAAGCAGAGGATGTTATAAAAGTTTTTGGCTCTTCTTCCATTTCTTCTTTTTCGATAAATTCTATTTTTTCTACCTCTTCCTTTTTTCCTTTTTCCTTCTTTGGTTTCTCTGAAACGGCAGCCCCTTGATCTGTTGGCTCGCTAAAAAAGCCTCCTAATCCACCAATGTCTCCTCGTTCATAAAACTCTTGTGGTTGCGCAAACTCAATGCCGCTTTCGAGGCTCAACATAGCAAGAGATTCCGCAAGTTCTTGAACCCTCGTAAATAGTCGTTCGAATTTTGAAGCTTGCTCCGTGTGCTCCTGAATTACACCGGCAAATTCATTAATAAGATTAAACAATTTCCCAAGATGTACCGGGTCTATCTTAGGAAGTTTAACATATTCCAGAGCCCAATCCAAGGCCCTGTCAACATTGCCGCTCTCCAGCTCCATTTGAATTAGATCTAAATAGACATCATGCCTTTCCTTGTCAAGTCTCAGAATTTTCTTTGCGACAGATATTGCAATTTCTCGGAAATCTTGTTCCTTATACATCTTATAAGCTTTTTCCAGATATTCAAGAGCTTTTTCATGACTTTGCTTCCGGATATAAAGGTCACCGATAGAATTGAAAACTTCGGGGTCTGAGGTTACTTTAGCAAGTTCTTGAAGAACTGAAAGAGCTTCGTCATATTTACCTTGACCTATTAATTTTTGCGCCTCAAGTTTTAATTTCTTTACATCCACTCCGCTACTTCCCTTGAATATCATAATAGATAATTATACTCAACAGTGCTCTTATTGTCAAGAAGTTGTTTAAATATCTCATTCACAAGGGCTTTTAAGTACAGCAAATCTATTGGTGAGTCTTCTAAGTCTTCAATCAACAGCCTCAGACCATCCATAATGTACTTTTCAAAATATCTTTTTCCTTTAACCCTCGAAAGGTAACCATAAGCGCCCAATGCCTGCATGTGTCTCTGAAGCTTAGTAAATTTAATCTCGAACTCAAGATCAGAGCGTGAAACGACATTTTTCGAAAGGGAATTAAATTCATCAATGTAAACCTTTAAAAGTTCATCACGATAACCCTTGATAAAAGGCATATAAGGGTCGAAAATTAGAGAGGCTATATCATAGCTTTTTGGGCCCCATCTCAAACCGGTAAAATCAACGATGGCAAGGGAACCATCAGGTTTAACCATGATGTTCTGACTCTGATAATCTCGATGGAGTATGACCTTTTCAAATTTACTGCAAATATTAGCAAGTTTGTCGAGTTCTTGTTCTACCTCTTCAGAAACTTCCAAATTGGAAAACCCTTTCACAAAATTGTTAATGAAATGCATCTGCTCCCATCGAAAATATTCATAATCAAAGACAAATTCTTCAAAGTAATCAGCACCTTCCTGAAGAGGCCCGAGGGCGTGGAGCCTCGCTATAATTTTCACGGCATCACTATAATACTTAAGGTAATCTCTGTTGCCTGGATACTTGAAAAAAGAATAGAGAGTTGTATCCCCTAAGTCTTCCATATAGATATGATTTTTTGCTCCATCAACATCAACAATTTTTGGAACGGAAAGGCCGCATTTCACCAGAAATTCTGTGGCTTTTAGGTGCTTCTCAAATTCTTTTTTGTTTTCTCCATAGTCGCAAATCACAAAGCTTTTGTTTCCCTCGTAAACTCTCCAGAATTTCCGGTCAGAACCACCAAGACCTATAAGGTATTTGTTTGACTCGCCGCCCATCGCCGATATTTCATCAAAAGAGATAATCCCAGCAGGTGAGACAATACAATTCTTATATTCACCCTGTTTTAGTTGCACATTATCCAAAAGTATAACATTTCTAAGAAAGGCGCCTCTTTCAATTTCTGGCTCGCCTTCAATCACGAGAAATCCGTCAAAGTACAGAGGAGGTAAGGAGCTCTTCGCTTCCCTTATATAAACCCTTTCACCCCTTTTACTTAGAAGCTCAAAAATAGCCCTTGCATAGCTTACGGATGTACCGATGTCATACCAGAATCCTTCCTTAGGCTCAAAAACCACTACCTTATAACCCTCTTTAAGCGCTTTAAGCCAAATTTCTTTTGCATCAAAAGGTCTGACTTCGAATTTCTCAAGTAATCTTTTCCTATAAATGGCGATTCCAGTAAAACCTACCCTTCCTTCCCCAAGATCTTTAAGATACCCACCTTCAACGACTAAATTCTTCCTACAAACCTTCTCAGAGACCACCAAAGTTATGTCCGCTTCACTTTTTAAATGAAAATTAACGACTGATAAGAGGTCAATATCTGTCAGCACATCTCCATTGTGAATAAGAATAATGTCACTTTTGCTTCTTTTTGCCACGTTGGCAATGGCTCCTCCTGTCCCAAGGATTTCAGGCTCTTTTACAATCTCTACCCCCCTCAAATTTCTTGCAGCCCTTTCTACAACTTCAGCCAAATAATGGGTATTAACAAAAATCTTTCCAGGATTTAAACTCTGAAGCCTTTCATAGACTCTTATAAGGATAGGTTTTCCGAGAACTGGTAAAAGTACCTTTGGCGTTACATTGGTGATGGGTCTCAACCTTTCACCGAAACCCGCCGAGAGAATAACAACATCAAGATTACTCATAAATAAGGTATTTTGATCTAACCTCTTTGTTAAAAACCTCTCCTTCCAATTTCCACCAGGTTTCCATTTCATCAATGGGATCTCCCCTATCTAAGGCTTCACGAAGGTGATTTGAGCCTGCAAGAATATCGATAGGCAATTTTTTAAATTCATATTCGTATGGAGGTTCGCGCCACCGGAAATGATCTGGATAAAGTTCTTTTATGACTTTTATTATAACAACGCCTATTTTAAAGGGCTTTAAAGCCTTCTTATCCCTGATATGAATTTGGAGACCTCCGCACTTTTCACCCGCAAACTTGTTAAAAGTTGGGATAAAATAGAGAGGCCTAAAATAAACTCCTTCAAGGCTGTAATTTTCAAGGGCTTCAACGAGTTCATAGGGATTTATAAAAGGGGCGCCTATAATTTCAAAGGGCCTTGTAGTACCCCTTCCCTCGCTTATGTTGGTGGCCTCAAGGAGACACATACCCGGATAGAGTAAGGCGGTTTTTTCTGAAGGCATATTGGGAGACGGGTTCACCCATTCAAGCCCAGTATCCTCCCAAAAATAGTTCCTACTCCAGTTCTCCATTTTAAGGACGAAAAGATTAATATCTCTTAAATATTCCCCCTTAAAGAGCAAAGCGATTTCTCCTATGGTCATTCCGTGTCTTACAGGCAATGGTTTGAGCCCAACAAAGGAAGAATACGCCTCCTTTAAAACAGGACCTTCTATTTCCAGACCACCAATGGGATTAGGCCTATCTAAGACAACCACAAACTTGCCATTCTCCAATGCGCTTTCCATAACGAGGTATAGCGTCCAAATATAGGTATAGTAACGCGATCCCACATCCTGTAGGTCTACCACAATGCCATCAATACCTTCTAACATATAGGGCAAAGGTTTTCTGCTCTTACCGTATAAGCTGTAGACAGGGAGTCCCGTTGAAGGGTCTCTAAAATCTTCCCACTCAATCATATTATCCTGGGTTTCACCAAAAAGGCCATGTTGAGGAGCAAGAAGTGCCTTGACTTTGACCTTATCAAAATGGGAAAAAACATCCCACGTGTATCTCAAATTGCTATTTACCGAGGCTTGATGCACAAGAAGGGCAACCTTAGCGCCCTTTAATTCCTTCGGCCATTCCTCTTCTATCCTGTCGATCCCCAGTCTGGTACGCACGAAGTTTCTCCTTCCCGTAGTTACAAATTTCAAGTACAGGGCAACTTCCACAATTTGGGTTTCTCTTGGTGCAATAAGTTTTTCCTAATCTTACAAACAGAGCATGATACTCGTTGTACATATTAACATCGGACGGAAGGTTTTCCATGAACAAACGCTGAATTTCATCATAAGGAATTCGTTCCTGTTCAATCAAACCAATTCTTTTTAATATCCTGCGGGTATATGCATCGACAACAAAAACAGGCTTCTCAAGGGCATAAAGGATAATGGAATCCGCCGTCTCAGGCCCTATTCCAGGAATTTTCAATAACTCTTCTCGAAGACTTTTCAATTGCCTTTTCCTAAGGGCTTCTATGCCCCCATTTTCATAAAGGTAATTAATCAAATTCTTTAGTCTCTTAGACTTCAACCTAAAGAACCCACTGGGCCTTATAAGCTGAGCAATCTCCTCTTCACTTGCTGAATGAAGAGAATCGAGGTCCATCTTCCCTGCGTTCTTTAAATTGTCAATCGCCTTCTCTACGTTTTTCCAGGCAGTATTCTGCGTCAAAACAGCACCAATTATTATCTCCAGTTCGGATTCACCAGGCCACCAGTGTTGAGGACCGAAATGAGAGTATAAAAGTTGGAAAAGCTTTTTAAGAGTTTCCTTCATCCTCTTCGTATTTCAAAAGAGACTCGCCTTCGATGGTATCGTAAAGTCCCGAGATCAACTCCCCAAGAAAACCCATTAAAAAGAGGATCAAACCTGAGAGGAGCAAAAACATTACAAGGTAAATCAGAGGTCTATATCCAAAATGTCTGAAAATCCTAAGATACAATGCTATAATTCCAGTCAGAATGCCCAGAACTGTGCTTACAAGCCCTAATCCCCCAAAGAAAAACATGGGCTTTCGCCTAAAAGTTATAAGAAACTTCACCGAAAGAAGGTCAAAGAAACCTACAAGTATTCTTCCAAATCCTCTATACTTACTCACGCCGTATATCCGTGGTCTCAGAATAACTCTTTCCTCAACGATCTTAAAACCATATTCCTTTGCCCAAGGAATTATATATCGGTGCCAATCTTTGCGAAGGGGCAGTAGCTCCAGTATTTCCCTTCTCATAACTTTAATACTGTTCATATCGTGAATTTTAATGCCAAAGAGGACCCTCACAAGAAAATTGTATATCCTTGACACAAATTGCTTTTCATATTTCCCCATCTTCCAACCAGCGACGAGATCAATTCCTTCCTTCTCTATCCTCTCACTCATCTTCAAAACATCTTCTAAAGTAAACTGAAGGTCCGCAGGGAAAAAGGCAACTACCTTGTACTTAGCATGCCTTAAGGCTGTCTTCAATGCATGGGTAACGCCAAGGTTCCTACGGTGCCTGTAGAATTTAATATTAGGATACCCAGAAGCTATCCTCTTAAGCTCTTCGTACGTCCCATCAACCGAGCCGTCATCAACAATAATCATTTCCCAGTTTAGATTGTGTTTTTGAGTAAACTCTAAGAAATACTTTACCAGCGGGGCTATATTATCCTTTTCATCCTTTGCCGGAACAAGAAGTGAGACTTCCATATGAGAATTATACGATAACCTTCATAACTATTCAAAAAACGGAAAAGGCACAGGAAGTGTTAATTACTGTTCCCACCTTTCTTAGCGATCAAGGGATTTCCCAGGGTCATTAAAGTTATGAAGAAGAGCAAAAAATCGGAAAAGATTAACGCCATTCTGGTAAGTAACGAAAAAGCTGAAGCCACTTCGACTGGATAGGAACCCCTTAAAAGGGTCATCAATATTGATTCCCTTACTCCAAAACCCGCAGGTGCAATGAGCATTAAATAACCGAGAATCCAGGATATAGGATAGGTTGTAATAGAGTCAAGGAGCGAAACCTTTATGTTCGAACCCTGAACCATTATCCAGAAACTAATTCCTGTTGCTATCCAAAGAACGAAATACCAAGCAAACACCCAGAGGTTCCTCTTAAAAGGTATGTTGATTTTCGTAAAATCGTAATCTTGTTTTCTTACCTTTGCAAAAAGCTTAAGAAAAAACTTAACAAAACGCGGATGCTGTAAGACAATAAGGACAGCAAAAAGCAATAGCGCATAAATTGCCCATAGCTGGGGAATGCCCCCCTTAAGGAAGAACCGTGCGAAGAAAACCATTACCGCTGATGAACTTGATATAATGACCTCAAGAAAAACCGTTGCTAAGGTAATCTCGGGCGCTACATCCCTTGTAAGGGCAACCCTTCCAACAAATTGCCAGATTTTTCCCGGCACATACTTTCCTACATTGGAGTATATCCACGAGATTATAGCTAATTCGGGCGGAATCTCTATTCCGAATCCCTTCAAAATATACCTCCAGACAAAGGGGTAGCAAAAAATAATAAGGGAAAGAAAGATTACGCCTCCCGACAAAAACCAAGGGTTTAAGGTTAAAAAAGTCTCTTTAAAGGCCTTCGCATTTCTTACAAGGGGTGATAGGACATAATAAAAAAGGGCAATAACAATTACTATCTGAAGGATATTCCAAAAAACCTTTCTGACCCTCATTATGGTTTCTTAATGGCGATAATCAGCGCAATTAGAGAAATAGCAAAACCGAGGGTACACAGAATAAATCCCAACCTGTGGTAATTTGATTCGAACTTTGCCACAATCTTGTGTTCACCCGCCGGGCAGTAGATAGCCATAAAGGCGTAGTTTGCGATATAAGATTGGACCTTCTTGCCATCAACATAAAACTTCCAGGCAGGATGGTAATTCTCAGAAATCACAACAAAACCCGGATGCGGAAGCTGTACAGAAATTTCGAGGCTATTTCCCTGGTGAGAGACCATCCTGAGATCTATCGCCCCATTGTATGAAGAGCTCTCTGCCTCAACTTCTGGCTCTTTTTCCAATAAAACGTACTTTTTGAAAGAATCAGGAGGCCAGGTCTTTATCAAGGAAAGTATAGAATCACTTTTCAATACTTTGTAGTTTTCAGAGAAATAGACCCTCCCGAAGTTATTATCGTTTCTATAAAGGGCAAGCTGGCCAGTACTCTTATAAAGGGAAAAGTGGCTAAGATAGTTAATCCAATTCCTGATGGCACTTCTTGTGTTCTCATCATACCTCGTGGTGTCGAGCTTTAAAAAGTCATAGGCTATAACATACCTAACATCTAAAAAATTCAGCATATTTGGGTACAAAAGAAGATTCTGGGGATTAAACATTACACTCAGACCAGCTCCAATGAACTCCTGGTACCGCTTGGGCGGAGAACTGGTGTAACCCCCGATGGAGTGAATACGGTGAATCATAAGGGTCCCATCCATAGCCCGCTGGTACATCAGTGGGAATACCCTGTAGATATCCTGATCCTGTTTTAGAAGGCTTATAACCTCATCCTCACCATACATCTCTTCAAGAGTTCTTCCGGCATCCACAATGAAGTTCTTGTCAACTAAGAAAAGGTCGAAATAGGCAATTGCAGAAATGATGAATAGTAAATATGGGATTTGGCCTCTTTTTGAATGGGCAGCGAAGAGCGCCCCAAGGCCCACACCGGCGAAAAGTAGGGACAAGATAAAGAAAGCAGGAAACTTCGACAAAGTCTCATCCAGGAGAAAAGCCTTTGTTTTAACGTCGCCTGCATCCTTTGCTCTTTCAATCATCTTTGTAAAAAGGCTCACAAAACCATTTTTGAAGATAAGAAACACAAGGAAAACCAAAAAGAGCCCCCCAAGTACGTAAACAGAAACCTTTCTCATCCTCTGGCCTTCTTTATCCTCTGATAGTAAGGCCTTAACGGAAATAGAAGCTAAGAAAACTCCGATAAAATTAAAGATGAAAAACATGAGGTTAGGGGCACGGAATTTTTTCACTAAGGGTATGACGTAATAAAAAACTCTAAAAACAGGGGTATAACCGCCCCAAACATAAAAGAGTACAAATACTCCGTAGATTGTAAGAAACCGCACAAGCCTATCTTTCTTAAATTTCCCGAAGATGGCCACAAGGGCAAAAAATAGCGTAAGTATCCCCATGTATTCGGTATGGAGTTTAAAGTAGCTTCGACCCCAATACTCGTCGAGAATACCCGAAAACTTGGGAGTTATCAAATTCAAAATTTCCTCAGGGGGCATGGACCAGCTCACTGCATATTCATAACCTCTCTCTGCACCCCTCGCTGTATAAGGCAGGTTCTCCATAACTGGAAAGAAGTAGAAACTATAAATCAATGCAGCCACAATACCACCGAGAATGGAATAAAATACATAAACATAAAACTTTTTGCTTCTCAAATTGTTGCCAACACTAAAATTGTAAAAGAGGAAAAAGGCAACAAGGAAGAGAATACCAAAGTAAGTCATTTGAAGGTGCCCATTGAGGAAGGAATATCCGACAACAAATCCCATCAAAAGAAAGTACACTAACTTCCCTCTATCGATTCCTCTTTTCAGAAGGAAAAGATAAAGGGGAAACAGGGCCATGCTGGTTAGACGCCCAAGGTGTCCTGCGTAAGTGGTAGAAACTAAGACACCTGAAAAACCATACAAAATTCCTGCCAAGAAAGCGACGAGGTCATCACCAAGGTAATCTCTGATAAACCAGTAGGTTGAAAAAGCTGCGATAGTAAGTAAAAACACAAAACCAAGCACATGTGAAACATGAATGGGAAGGACAAAAGTGCTCAAAAATCTAAGGGTTAAGATTTCTGGGAAAAAGGCACCAATTGTTGGCATTCCACTAAAAATATAGGGATTCCACAACGCTATTGTTTTATGCTCTCTTATGTAATCTCTCATAAAAACCCAGTTGGCGTATCCCCCATTTAACCAGTCCGTTCCCATGAGGGTTTTTGAAGGGGATAAAAAGGCTGCATACATCAAAAAGGCCAACAAAAAATAAATCAAGAAAACTGCGTAGCTTGGGAGTGAAAAACTTTTCTTCTTCAATTCATCCTTCATATTGCCTCCTTCGCTTTAATGATAAAGACAATCCTTTGACTATTCAAACCCTCTGAATTATAATCACTTAAATCAAGAAGGAGGTAAGATGCCTTTAAAACCGGAAATTAAAACCCCATTACCGGGTCCAAAAGCCAAAGAACTACTTAAAAGAGACGAAGAGTACATTTCCCCATCCTATACACGCACTTATCCCGCTGTAATAGAACGAGGAGAGGGAGTGTGGGTATATGACGTTGACGGAAACAGATTTTTAGACATGGCAGCGGGAATTGCAGTACTTACAACGGGCCATTGCCATCCAGAAATTGTTAAAGCAGTGCAGGAACAGGTTGGTAAACTTATACATATGTCAGGGACAGACTTTTACTACCCTTACCAGATTGAACTGGCGGAAAAGCTTGCAGAAATCGCCCCAGGATCTAAAAATAAAAGGGTGTTCTTCTCCAACTCGGGAACTGAGGCTAATGAAGCTGCATTAAAACTTGCAAGATATAAAACAAGAAGGCCTATTTTTATAGCCTTTCTTGGCGCCTTCCATGGAAGAACTTTCGGTTCCATGAGCATCTCTGCCTCAAAAGCAATCCACAGGAGGTACTTTAGTCCCCTTCTTCCTCAGGTTGTCCACGTACCTTATCCCAACCCATACCGCCCCATCTTCGGGGTCCCAGCGGAAAAATTATCTGATACCATAATAGATTACATAGAAAACTCTGTTTTTACAACTATTGCACCACCAGAAGAGGTGGCTGCCTTTGTTTTCGAACCAATTCAAGGAGAAGGCGGCTATGTAGTTCCACCTTCGGACTTCTTTAAAAAACTAAAAGCCCTTGCTGACAAATACGATATTCTTCTCATCGATGACGAAGTACAGGCTGGTATGGGAAGAACCGGTAGGATGTTCGCTATTGAACACTTCGATGTAATACCAGACATCGTTACAGTAGCAAAAGGTATAGCCTCTGGATTCCCCTTAGGAGCAACCATTGCAAGGAAATCCCTGATGGATTGGGAATCCGGAACCCATGCCAGCACCTTTGGAGGTAACCCTGTATCCTGCGTCGCGGCTCTGAAAACCATTGAGCTTCTTGAAAATGGGCTTATAGAGAACGCCAGAAGGGTCGGCGAATACTTAAAATCAGAGCTACTCAAACTGAAAGACGAATTCGAATTCATCGGCGACGTCCGGGGGCTCGGTCTCATGATCGGAGTTGAAATCGTAAAAGATAAAACCTCAAAGACACCAGATACCAAATTGAGAAACAAAATAGTTGATGAATGTTTTTACAAAGGGCTTCTTCTCTTAGGCGCAGGGCCTAACACCGTTAGGTGGTGCCCCGCCCTTATAGTTACGAAGGAAGAAATAGATACTGCCCTCGAGATATTTAGAGAAGTCCTGAAAAAAATTTAAAGGAGGTACAAATGAGGAAAAAGGTCATCATAATGGGCGCAGCAGGTAGGGATTTCCATAACTTTAATGTTTTTTTCAGAGATAATGAGGAATACGAAGTAGTTGCCTTCACGGCGACACAGATTCCTGACATTGAAGGGAGAAAGTATCCTCCTGAATTGGCGGGAAAGCTTTACCCCGATGGAATACCGATATACTCGGAGGATGAACTTGAAGATTTGATTAAGAAATTTAAAGTTGACTTTGTTGTTTTTGCGTATTCTGATGTTTCGCACGAATATGTGATGAATAGGGCGTCAAGGGCAATGGCCGCTGGCGCCAGTTTCATGCTCCTTGGTCCTTCGCACACAATGTTAACATCGACGAAACCCGTTATTTCTGTTTGTGCTGTCCGAACAGGCTCAGGGAAGAGCCAGACCACCCGCAGGGTTGCAGAAATACTCAAAAAGCTGGGCAAAAAGACCGTTGTAATAAGACATCCAATGCCTTACGGAGATCTGACAAAACAAGTGGTCCAGAGATTTGGCAGTTTCGAAGATTTAGACAAACACAACTGCACTATAGAGGAGAGAGAAGAGTACGAACCTCATATCGATCGCGGTAATGTGGTATATGCAGGTGTTGATTACGAAAAGATTTTAAGACAGGCAGAGCAAGAGGCTGACGTAATTCTCTGGGATGGAGGGAACAACGACTTCCCATTCTTCAAACCCGATTTACATATCGTAGTTGTCGACCCACACAGACCGGGCCATGAAGTAACATATCATCCTGGAGAAACAAATCTCAGATTAGCAGATGTTATCGTAATTAACAAAATAGACACCGCTTATCCGGAAGATATTCAGATTGTACGTGAAAATTCAAGATCAGCAAATCCAAGGGCAGTGATAATAGAAGCCGCTTCCCCTATTTTCGTAGAAAACTACGAGGCTATAAAAGGTAAGAAGGTTTTGGTAATTGAAGATGGTCCAACTTTGACCCATGGCGAAATGTCCTACGGTGCTGGATACGTTGCTGCTGAGAAATATGGAGCCGCTGAAATTGTAGATCCAAGACCATATGCAGTAGGTTCGATAAAAGAAACCTATGAAAAGTATACCCAATTAGAAGTCATTCTGCCCGCTATGGGTTACTCTCCTAAACAGCTAAAGGAACTGGAAGAAACAATTAATGCAGTTCCCGCAGATCTTGTAATCGTTGCCACACCGATAAACCTTGGTAAAATTTTGAAAATTAACAAACCCTATGTGAGGGTAAAATATGAACTCCAGGAAATAGGTAAGCCTGATTTGGAAGACATTATTAAAGAGTTTTTTGAGAAGAGGAGAACAAACTGATGGAAAATAACTGGAGTGAAACCATTGAAAAGGTGCGTAAAGATCTGGATGAGGCTATAAACGGCCTCATCCAGAAAACACTGTTAGAGATCGACGAGCTCCTGAATGCCACAAAGAACAAGGCTCAGGAGCTGGCCACTAAACTTGCAGAAGAAAACTTAACACCAGAAAAGCTCAGCGAAGCTATTCAAAATGTGCTAAAAGAAACTCTCGAGAATAAGAAACTTGAGCTCGAAGAAGCACTTAAAGCGGAGGAGGAAAATCTCCGAAAAGAAATTCAAGAAATGGCTGAAAAAATCAAACAGACCGTTGAAAATAGAATAAAGGAAGTAGAATCGGAAATCGACTCTCAGGTAAAATCGGTATTTGAACCGGAAAAGGTAAAAGCTCTTTTGGAAGAGAAGATCAAAAGGTTCATAGAAGAAGAAACCCATATATTTGAGGACGAACTAAAAGCCCTCGGTAAAGAGGTAGTAGATAAAAACCAGAAAGACATTAAGAAGAATTTCGAGAAAAATCTTAAAGCCTTCTACGAAGCCGAGGATGGCCTAACGAAAATCATTGAAGACATTGTGAAAAATCAGAGCGATTACATCGCCTCTCAACTGCAGGAGAAAATTTCAGAAATAATCAGCACTAAGGCAAAAGACCTACTCCTTGAATCCCCCCTCTCCGAGAGAATTGCAGAATATGTGGGCTTCGAGATGAAAAAATACATGCAGGAATTAGAAAACCTAAAGGCATCCCTTGATGTCCTTGAAATGCGCCTCAAGATTCTCTCTGAAGCACCAGGATCATCAGAAGAACAAACCACTTCACCAAAGGAAGAAATCGTAATTCCAGAGGCAACTCTTTTTCCCGAGGATGAAGGTGTAAAAGAAGCTGTAATAGAGAAAGAGGCAGAAATAGCGATTGAAAAAGCCCAAGAAGAAACACTCGAAACACAAGCCGAGGTAGCTGAAGAAACATCAGTACCCATTGAAGTTGTTGAAGAGGTTGCAGAAGAGAAAGAAGAAAAGGTTGCTCGCCCCTTCAAGCTTCAAATGCCTTTCGAGATTACATACTTGGGACATGCCGCATTCTTGATAACTGCTGGCAACGTTAAAATTATAACCGATCCTTACAAATACATGGCGATAAACGGTTCAATCAAGTATAAACCTATCGATGTTGAGGCAAACTTTGTTACAGTCAGTCATATGCACATGGACCAGGGTGCATGGAAAGATATCCCAGGAGAACCAAGGCTTGTGGAAGTAGCCGGTGAAAAAACCTTTAGCGATTATCCGTTTCTCAAGTTTAAGGGTATACAGACCTATCACGACAATGCCGAAGGCAATGTGAGGGGAACCAACATGGTGTTCAACATCGAGATAGCAGGTATCAGGATAACACACTTGGGTGCACTGGGACATGTCTTAACAAAGGAACAGCTTAGAGAAATCGGTAGACCAGTTGATATTCTCATGATACCTGTTGGAGGTTATGATACAATACCTGTAAGAGACGCGTGGGAAGTCGTAAATCAACTGGATCCTCTTGTCGTCATACCAATGAGGTTTAAAACCGATGCCTGTGATCTCCCCTTAGCAGAAGTCGATGCCTTTCTCAGCTTAGCCAAATGTCCCGTAAAGGAGATGGAATCCACTGTTTTTGTGGATTCCCTACCCACTTCAATGGAGGTTTGGGTCCTAAAACCACTCAAAATTTAGAATAAGAGCAAAGTAAATGCAAAACCTTCTTTCCCTGAAACATCATGAATTAGGATCCGTTGTTAGCACAATAAATGAAAAGCCATATAGAACAAGGCAAATTTTTAAATGGATCTGGGGCAAGGGCAAAGACAACATCGAAGAATTTTCTGATCTTCCAAAGGAATTTAGAATTTTCCTTTCCCAAAACTACTACATAAAAAGAGCGGAACCCATATCCATACTTACTTCACAAGATGGCTCCATAAAATTTCTAATACAGCTGGAAAACGGAGATAAGGTTGAATCCGTTTTCATTCCTGATGCTGACAGAGATACCGTTTGTGTATCATCACAAGTTGGATGCCCTTTAAAATGTGCCTTTTGCGCAACGGGTAAACTCGGGTATACGAGAAACCTAAAATTTTACGAAATCCTTGAGCAGGTAAGAATCGTCCGGGATTACGTAAAGACAAGGATAACTAATGTAGTATTCATGGGTATGGGTGAACCTCTCCTAAATTATGAGGAAGTATTAGAAAGCGCTCGAATCTTGAATGATTCAAATACTTTTTCCATCGGCGCTCGAAAAATTACCATTTCAACGGCAGGAATCATACCAGGAATAAGAAAGCTGGCAAATGAGCCTGAGCAGTTCAAACTGGCAGTCTCTCTTAATTCTGCAATTCAAGAAAAACGTGAAAAACTGATGCCAATTGCAAAGAAATACCCCCTCAATGAATTGAGAGAAGCTTTACTCGAGTTTTATGAAGCAAAAAAGCGCTGGATTACCTTCGAATACATTCTCATTCCCGAAGTAAACAATACGAAGGAAGATATCGAAGCCTTAACCGACTATGTTAATTCCATACCTTCAAAGTTAAATCTTATCCCTTATAACCCGCATCCATATTCAGAGTTTCGGGCTCCCACCGACGAAGAGGTGGAAGAATTTCTAAAAATTTTGAGGAAAAATCTTAAACGTGTTGTAACTTTAAGAAAATCAAAGGGTAAAGATATTAAAGGGGCTTGTGGTCAACTGGCCTACTTCTCAAAATTAAACGAGTAGGGCAAAAGTTCATCAAGTCTGTGAGTAACTATCCCCTTTTTAGTTTTAACGGCAACGATCATGTCTTTTGAAAACTCAGCCATCACCTGCCTACAAGCGCCACAAGGATAGGGAGGTCTTTCGGGGTCGTTAGAGACTATTGCAAGGGCTACAAATTCCCTTTTACCTTCTGAAACAGCCTTAAAGATAGCGACCCGCTCAGCACATATGGTCAGGCCGTAAGAGGCATTTTCCACATTTACGCCTGTATATAGGCTCCCATCTTTACAGAGTAAAGCGGCAGCAACCGAATAACCCGAGTAGGGCGCATAGGCCTTCTTTAGTTCTCCTTCAGCCTTTTTTACCAGTTCTTCAATTTCTCCACGTACCATTGATCCTGATTCCTGAAATATTCTATTTTAAAAGCACTCCCATCCTCAAGGATGACTTTATGTACCTCCCTTTCATTGCCTATAAAATCTCTTACTACTCCGACGGGAAACCATCTCTGGATCATCAACTTTTTACCGCCAATCACCAAAGCCAGTGGCCTTTCGCACTTCTTCTCCCCTTCATACCATAAAACCTCAATTCCATTCATTTTCATCCTCAGTCTTTAAGATTTTCAAAAAATTCCTTTACGTCTTTGAAATTCCTAATTACGACACTCTCATAAATCTTCGATATCTTCGCTGAATAGGCGCTCTTCTCTATATAAGCATTTGCAAATTCGAATCTACTGGCAAAGTAAAGGAGAGTCCCTGCAACGACAAACCCTTCGAAAATTCCGAGTAAAAATCCAAGAAGCCTGTCGACTACACTTATGAAGGTAGGCTTTAATGCCTTTCTTATAAGAAAAATGACCAACTGGGTTAGAACTATCACAAGAATAAAGAGGATAAGGATGCTTGCTACCTTCAAAATGAGGGGATCTTGAATGCCTTTGAGATAAAAGCTCATGTAGTCGTTGAATTTAAGGGAGATTAAAACAGCAAGAATTAGCCCAACAATGGAAAGCACCTCTTTTATAAGGCCAACCAAAAGGCCCCTTAATGCAAAGAACAGAAGTATAACAAGGACAATCACATCTACACCATTCATATTAAAACTCCCTTACTTCGCAGATATCCCTTTCAGCATCAAAGACCACAAAAGTTCTCTTACCTGTCAAATATCCACAAGCTTCTCCGGGATTAATAATGTGAGTTTCACCTACCTTCTCAATATGGAGCTTGTGGGTGTGACCATAGGCGACAATCTTGAACTTTTGGGTCTCCGCAAGTTCCTTTACTACAAAGGGCTCATGCATAATGATAATCTTGATACCGTTTATATCGATTACTTGGGGCAACTTAAAAGTTGCTACCTGGAACTCCTTCGCCTGCTCGATGAGAAAAAGCCTTTCACCATCATTGTTTCCGAAAACATAATAAAGGTTCCCAGTGTAAACTTCCCTTATAAATCTAAAGTTGAAAGGAGAAATCAGGTCACCAAGGTGAATGACGTTTCTTATACCCTCTTTTTCAAAGTAGGAGAAGGCAGACTGGATAGCCTCTTTGTGATCGTGAGTGTCTGAAATAAAACCGATTTTCATAAAGCACCTCCCAGCAGAAAACCTGAAAGTATAAGTATCATACAGTATTTGAAATCTTCACTCAATTTGGAAAAGGATTTCTCTTTCCACGTTATAATTCCAAGGTAAAGCCATAAAAAGAGCATAAAGATCAGGAAGATAGGTCTATGAAAGACCCTCAAGTAGGCAATTACCGTAAAAATCAAAAGTAGAAAAAGCAAAAAACTAACGTAAATTTTGATTCCCTTCTCCCCTAAAAAAGCCGGTAGAGTCTTGTAGCCAAATTCCCTATCGGCTCCCAGGTCTTCCATGTCCTTTATGGCCTCCCGGGCAAGATTGTAAAGAATGGCGCAAAGTATGGGATACCACAAAAGGTGAAAATTTCTGATCTCCAAAGCCAGAATTAGGAAAGGAAAAGAAGTGACGAAACTTACGATCAAATTCCCAACAAAGGCAACTTTCTTCAGATAAATATCATAGAGAATTACCAGAGCCAGACCGAGGAGAAAAACAATCCGACTCGTTAAAATTCCATTTCCATAAAGAAAAGAGCTTAAAAAAGTGAGAAGGCCAAGAATTACAGTAAAAACAGTAGCTTCCTGCACACTCAAAAGCTTCGAAGGAATTGGCCTTTCTGGATGGGCCTTCTCGTCCAATCTGGCATCCATAATATCGTTCAAAGCATTGGAAAAGCCCGCTAATAGAAGAATGGGTATCAAAAACTTAAAAAAGGGGGCCGGATGTCCACAGAGGCCAGAAATCAAAAAAGCGACAAAGGAGGCATAAATAACAATTAAAAGATTTAAAGGCCTCATCAATTTCAAAAATCCTCTAATCTTTTTCATTCCAAAGTCCCTCCATTTTCAAAATTGAAAATACCTTCCTTTTTAAATCCTCAAGAGTGCCGATATTAGGAACAAGATAATATTTTCCCTCCGGGATCTCCTCCGTTTGCCAGTTAGCGACCGCCTTGATTTTTTCCTCTGGCCAGCCCTTCTTTTTGAGCCTTTCTGCCACCACTTCTGGAGGTGCAGTTACGACAATGGTAAAATCTGCGAAAGGATAAAGAGAAAGCTTCTTGGGAATGGCGACATCAATAAAAATATCGCCTTCTCTTTTCTTTACTATCTCCTTAATTCGCTCTTTGAGAATGGGATGTAAAATTTGCTCCAGTTTAGTAATTTTCTGAGGGTCTTTGAAGACAATTTCACCCAGTTTCCTTCCGTTAACCTCGCCTCCCCCATCAAGTACCTCAGCTCCAAATTCCTTTAAAATTTCTTCCTTAACTTCTTGCAAAAGGCTATGAGCAAGAGAATCTACATCTATCACGTTATATCCGTAGTTCCGCAGTATATTTGCCACTGTGGACTTTCCCGTTCCAGCCTTTCCCGTAATAATCACCACCTTACTCATCTTTCAAACCTTTGGCTTCTTTTATCAGTTTGTAGTGAATCTTAACCTCGGGATCTTCAGCACCACCCTTCTGAACAGCCTTCATGATTACATCTAAGGATTCATCGATTTTGCCCATCTTGAACAAAATCCAGGCTTTAGTATCGATAAAATGATAATCATCGGGCTGAATTTGAAGGGCGTGTTCAACTAAACTTAAGGCCCTTTCTAAATCCTTATCAAGTTCGCAAAGGGCATAGGCGAGGTTATTGTAAAGCACAGGATCATCGTAGCCAGTCTTCAACATTTTCTCCATGATATCTATGGCAAAACCATATTCCTCCACTTCCATCGCCAGATAAGCAACATTTAGGGAATCAGCTCTATTCTTCGCCACTGCAAGAGACTTCTCTAAAAAGCCTTTATAATCAACTTCAATCTTCGCCAAATGTGCATACTCGAGGAGGTCCAAATACCTCTTTAAATTCAGGCTATCAAGCTCCAAAGCCTTCAGATAATTCTTAAAAGCATTTCTTTTATCATCTTTAATTCTAAAGGCTTCAGCCTTGAGGTAGTATAAGTAGCCTTCTGCCACAAAATTTCTTTCAGCTAAATATATCTTTTTTAACGCCTCATCAACCCTACCCACAGAAAGCAGAAGAAATATCTGGTAGTAGGCATATTCCTTAGAGTAGGGATTTAATTTTATGGCCTTTTTGATCTCCTCAAGGGCATCCTGAGGAGCGCCCAGAGCGTACAAGGTCCTCGAAAGGTAATAGCGAACCTCAGGGTCACCTTCCTGAAGACCCGAAGCCACGAGAAACTCGCTTAAAGCAGTTGAATAATCGCCCTTGGTAAGGTAGTGAATCCCAACAAGTTTTCTGATCTCCCAGGAAAAAGGCATTCGCTTCACAAGTTCCAGTGCTACTGAATCAGCCCTTTCATAAATACCAGCGGCGTCAAGACTTTGCAAATAAACTTTCAAAAAACCAACATCATCGAAATCTCTACGGTAAAGACCATCAAAAATGGTCAGAGCAGCGTCATCGTCGCCGAGCAGCTTGTAGTAAAGCCCCATCAAAAACTGGAGCTGAGGTAAATCGGTCTTAAGGCTATCGAGATAAATTTTAACTAAATCAGTCTTCCCCAGCTTCCACAAAAGATCTAAATAAGTAGAGACGAAAAGGGGCATCTTCTGAAAATAGGGACTGGACCTTTGAAAGTAAGGAAGGGCCCTTTCGTAATCGCCACTGAGATAATAAAGATATCCTTCGTAAAAGCAAAGGGAATCGCTTTGATTTGAGTATTTTTCAACTATTTCCTTGAGTTTTGATAAGTCTTGCGATTTTTTTAGCTTTCTAACAATAGCAAAGAAGACATCATGATCAAACCCCTTTTGCAGGTGCTCAAATCCCCATTTTAGGCCCTCCGATAATTTTCCCAGTTGCATCGAATAGAGGACCATTTTCCGTAGGTAGAATAAATCCTCTGTATTCTGGTAAAGGGCTGATGCTTCTTGTAGAGCCTTTTCAAAATCACCGGTACTTTCGTAATAATTCATCATCATTTCAGAAGATGTAGAATCAAAGGCGCTGATTATCAGGATAAAAATAAAGGTATTAACCCACATTTACTTTGAAACTCTCAAATAGTTCAAGTAAAAGTAGCTTTTTGTCAACTGGCAAACTCTTCAGTTGTGCATCAACCTTTGTTATATTAAGAAGCATCCTTAAGTAATCACCTTTAGAAAACCTGCTTTTTTTACTTTCGCTCTCCAACCCTCTCAAAATATAATTGATGAACCCCGATGTAATGTAAGTGGGTTCTTCTACGTCATTTAAAAGTTTCAAAGCCTTGTTTAAAGCGTCAGAGTCTGAATTAAATAAACTACTCAATACCTCCGATGCAATGTTTTCCTCATAATCGCTTAACACATCAAAGTCTCCATTTTTAATCTCTACTTGGCCATAGGTTCGTAGTTTCAGCTTCTCCAGCTCCTTTAAAGCCGTTCTTAGGTCTCTTGGCATTCTTTTAGCCAAATACTCAAGCCTTTGATCAGAAATTTTCCTTTCAACTAAATTCTTAAACTTATCTTTCAGCCAGTCCTTGAACGATTCATCGTCAAGGGAATCGAAGTGTATGACCTCAACCTTCTTAGGCAGAGGCTGGGGTTTCCAATCTCGAAGGATTATGATGAAATGGCCCTCGGCCTTCAGAAAAAGTTCAAGAAACTTGAGAACTCTCTCAGGCTTATCAACATACTTTATTACCAGAACCTTTTCAACCTGAAACAATCCGCCCTGAAGGTTTGAAGCGATCTCATTGGCAAGATCCTTAGAAGAACCATCCACAATTACCCTTTGAGCTGAAAGGGCTTTGCAAATCCATTCCACAGCCTTATCCATCATGTATTCTTCCTTTCCCCAAAAAATGTAGACCTTTTTAAGATTCTCCCTCGAACTTAATTTTTTATGGAGGGAAGTGTAATAGCCTAATGTAACTGGCATCTTTGAAATTTTAAAGTCGGCCCATCATTTTTCAAAATTCAAAAATTGCACAATATAATTTAAAGCATAAGGAGGATTAAATGGACTTAAAAGAAGAGGTAATCAAAAAACTGAAGGAAGTGTACGACCCGGAGATCCCCGTCGATATTTACAACTTAGGCCTTGTTTACGGCATCGAGATAAATGGCAATGACGTCCACATTTTAATGACGCTCACGGCGCCTGGATGCCCCTTGGCAAACGTACTCCCGCAGGAGGTAAAGGAAAAACTTTCTGAAATTCCAGGAATAGGGAACGTAGAAGTTGAAATTACCTGGGAACCCGCCTGGACTCCTGAAATGATTACAGAAGAGGGGAAGGAAAAACTAAGAAGCTTCGGTTACAATGTCTAAAAAAATAATCATCAAAGGCCGTTACATCCTTTTAGATTCACAAAGTCTTATAGAAGATGGCTTTGTGGCCATCAGTGGAAATCTCATCGAAAAGACGGGGAAAGTCCAGGAAATCCCACAGGATCCCGAATACAGAATTTACGACTTTGGAGATTCCATTATCTGTCCGGGCTTCATAAATACACATACCCACGCAGCGATGGTAGGCATGCGAGGTGTGGCCGATGACCTGCCTCTTAAAACCTGGTTGGAAAAATACATCTGGCCAACAGAACTAAAACTGGTCGATAAAGATTTTATTGAAAAAACTATACCCCTTGCCATCGCCGAGATGGTCGCTTCAGGAATCACAACCTTCGTAGATATGTACTTCTTCCAGGATAAAACAGCCAGAATTGCCATTGATGCAGGTATCCGAGCGGTTCTTGGTGAGGGTCTCATTGACGGCCCAACTCCCGCCTTTGAATCTCCCGAGAAAGTATTGGAATTCACCGAATCCTTCATAAAAGACTTTGTAGGAAATGAGTATATCTTTCCCGCTGTTGCTCCCCACGCACCTTACTCCACGAGTAAAGAAAACCTATTAAAATCAAAGGAAATCGCCGATAAATACGGTGTGCCAATCCTCATTCATGTGGCCGAAACCCAGTGGGAGTTCAATGAAATCCTAAATCGATACGGGGCTCATCCTTTTACATACTTGAATAAAATCGGCTTCCTTTCAGAAAAGGTAATTGCCGCCCATTCGGTTTGGGTTGATGAAAAAGAATTTGAAATTATCAAGGAAAACAAAGTAAGCATATCCCACAACCCCGAAAGTAACGCTAAACTCGCCTCAGGGATTGCACCAGTTCAGGAATTCTTGGATTACGGGATAAATGTAGCCCTCGGAACCGATGGAGCCTGTTCCAACAACAACTTAGACATTATAGAGGAGATGAGAACTGCCTCATTCCTTCAAAAAATAAAATACATGAACCCTGAAAGCCTCTCAGCAAGAAACGTCTTCAAAATGGCAACAGAAAACGGTGCAATTGCTATAGGCCTCGGCGAAAAACTGGGAACTCTAAAACCGGGAAAGTGGGCAGATCTTGTGGTAATCTCACTAAACACTCCCCACATGAACCCCGTTTTCGATCCCTACTCACACCTCGTCTACGTCGCAAAAGCTTCGGATGTCAAAGCTACAATGGTAAATGGAAAATTTATTTATGAAAATGGAGAATACAAAACCCTTGACATCGAGAAAGTTAGAAAAGACATAAAAGAGATTGAGGACCTCGTTAAAAAGGTGATTTTCAATGGAGATTAGTTTCCTGGGAGCCTGTGGAACTGTCACAGGCTCAATGTATCTTATCACTACAGATAATAAGAGGAAAATCCTCGTTGACGGCGGGGTTTTCCAAGGTGAATGGGAGGATCTGAACCATTCCTCCTTTCCCTTTGATCCCTATGAGATTGACTATGTAATTTTAACCCATGCTCACTTAGATCACATCGGTAGGCTTCCGAAACTGGTTAAAGAGGGCTTCGAAGGGAAGATCCTCGGAACTCCGGCCACATTGGACCTTGCACGGATCATTTTAATGGATGCAGCCAAACTCCAGTCTGAAGAATTTGAAACCCAGAAAAAGAGAAACGACAGAAAAGGCATTGAAACACGAGAACCACTTTATACGCTCGAAGATGCCATCGCCACCATGTCTTATTTCAAACCTATAGGTGGCTACGACAAGGAAATTGAAATTTTAGAGGGTGTAACAATTACCTGGCGAGATGCAGGTCATATTCTCGGTTCTGCCTTCCTCGAAATGACTATCGATGGCCACAAGGTCGTCTTCTCAGGTGACCTCGGTAACAGGAACAAGCCAATTATACGGGATCCCGAATCTATTAAAATGAAGGACGCAGAACTTATCGTGGTTGAATCAACCTACGGTTCAAGACTTCATAAAAGTATTGAAGAATCAAAAGAAGAATTACTCAACGCCCTGAAAGAAACGCTGCCTAAGGGCAATGTCGTGATACCATCCTTTGCCATTGAAAGAGCACAGGACCTTTTGTACTATATAAGAGAATTCAAAGAGGAAGGATTATTGAGCAAAGATGTTAAAGTTTTCTTAGACAGCCCTCTGGCTATTTCCGCCACCAACATTTTCCGCGCCCACAAGGAATGCTTCGATGACGAAGCACGGGAACTTCTGAAACAGAAAAGGGACTTATTCAGTTTCCCCAATCTCTTTTTTACCCGATCAAAAGAGGCTTCAATGGAGATAAACAATATAAAAAGCGGAGCTATCATCATCGCTGGCTCAGGAATGTGCACTGGGGGAAGAATAAAACACCACCTGAAACACAATCTGTGGCGAGAAGAGTGTGCTGTCATTTTCGTAGGCTATCAAGCGGCGGGAACCCTTGGAAGAAGGATAGTTGACGGTGAAGAGGAAGTCGAGATTTACGGTGAAACTGTGAAAGTTAATGCCAAAATCTACACAATCAATGGGTTCTCCGCCCATGCAGACCAGCAAGAAATTTTAGATTGGGTCTCCTCGGTAGACAAAAATACGAAGGTGGTAGTAACTCACGGGGAAGAAGTAGAAAGAGATGCACTGGCAGAAAAGTTGAAAGAGTTAGGGTTTAATGAGATCTTAAAACCAAAACTAAAGGACATTATAACACTTTAAGGAGGGAAAATGGCAAATTTTAAGGATATATATACAAAACTTACCGAATTAAAAGACCCTGTTACCGGAGAAACCCTCTTTAAACTCGGCATTCTCAAAGACATCTCCCTTTCGGGTGGCACTTTATCCCTGACCCTTATAGCATCGGAATCAGAAATGCAAGAGTTCGAAAAAATGATAAGAGAAGCCATCAAGGAATTCGACCTTCAAGAAGTAAAGATCAACAAAATTTTCAAGCAAGTGGTTAGACCAAACCTCGAAAGGCGTGAAAAGGCAAAAAGTAAAAAAATTGAGGGTGTTAAGAAAGTCATAGCGGTTGGAAGTGGAAAAGGTGGAGTTGGAAAATCTACCGTTGCCGCCAACCTTGCCGCTGCCCTTATGAAAAAAGGATTGAAAGTTGGACTCTTTGATGGCGATATTTACGGACCTTCCATCTCCAGGATGTTTGGCATTGACGGATTGGCTCCATTAGTCGAAGAGAACAAGATGTTGCCAGTGGAAAGATTTGGACTCAAGATAATGTCCATGGGACAATTAGTCGAAGAGGAAACACCCATTCTCTGGAGAGGTCCACTCATCCATAAAGCCTACGAACAATTCTTTTACGATACCCACTGGGCACCCCTCGATATCCTTGTAATCGACCTTCCTCCTGGTACCGGCGATGCCCAGTTAAGTGCAATTCAACTGGTGAATCTCGATGGTGCAATAATCGTCACCACTCCACAAGATGTTTCCCTCATTGAAGTCAAAAAAGCAATCAATATGTTCCGGAAATCTAACATAGAAGTCTTAGGCGTTGTCGAAAATATGAGCTACTTTATATGCCCTCACTGCTCTAACATTACTTACATTTTTGGTCAAGGAGGAGCAAAAAAACTCAGGGAAACGATGAATGTGGAAATAATCGGTCAGATACCATTATACCCCGCAATAAGCACCAGCGGGGATGAGGGGATACCCATAGTTTTACAAGAAGATAATAGTAACGCAAAAATCGCCGAAGCCTTTTCAGAACTTGCATCAAAAGTGATAGAAAAGCTTGAACTATGAGGGCCATAGCCTTCTCCAAGGAGAAGCACCAGCTCTTAGAAAGGGAAATTCCCATTCCAACCCCTCAAGGTCAAGAAGTTCTTGTAAAAGTCAGTCATTTGCTTCTTACACAAAAGGACCTTAGCGAAACAATATCAAGTAGCGAAATAATCCCCGGCCGGTTTTTCGTAGGTGAGGTAATAGCCACAGGCAGCGAAGTTAAAAATTACGCCTCTGGTGATGTAGTCTCCAGTATAACAACTTTCTATTGTGAATCCTGCGACCCCTGTGAAGTTTCAGAATATCACCTCTGTGAGAAGCCATCAATCCCGGGAAAAGATACTAATGGCTTCTTTGCTGAATTTGCCGTAATAAAAGAGAGTTTTCTTTTTAAAATTCCTCCGGAAATCCCAGGAGAAAAAGCGGCTTTTTTGCCATTAATCGTAGAACTTCTTGACTACATCCCGGAAGAAATTCAACCAGGGGCAACGGGAATCGTCATAGCCTCAAGTATAGAAGATGTAATCTTTAACAGGCTTTTACATACCTTAGGATTTATAGAAACTGCAATTCTTTCAGCCTCAGCACGTCTCAGAACCTTTTTAAAACCAGATTTACGAAGCCTCTACATTGAAGAACCATCTGGCCTTTTTCAACTCTTTGAAGGAAATGGTATAAAACCAAAATTTGCCTTCGATTTTACTGGCAACTGGGCATTCCTGAAGGCAGTTTTACAAGTCTTAAAACCAGGAGCAACACTCTTTCTCGCTAAACCCCTCAGAAACGAAGATGTTCAAAACCTTTTAGAATTTGTAAAATCAAAAAAACTGAGCATTAAAATGAGAAATCTCCTTCCTATCAAGGATAGAGTTTCTTACGCCATAAAAGTATTACAAACCCACTCAATTAACCCTGAAGAGTTCTTGACCCACATCTTTAACCTTAATGATTTGGAAAAAATTACCAAGATCTTATCGCAGGAGCCTTCCCTGATAATGGTGAACTTTTAACAATGATCGGCGAACCAACAATTTGCAGCGGAAGAGGCCCCTGGATTGTAAAGGGAAAACGCCTTTTTCTCAATCTTTCAGGTGGTGACATTCTTGGATTAACATCGAACAAGGAATTTGCTACAGCCTTTCTCCAAAACTTAGAAAGTGCAGACCTTTACAATTGCCCCTTCTTTTTCTACGAAAGCCAATCAACCAGAATTCCCCCAAACAAACTCTACGAAATTAAAGGACAAAGAAAGACGCTCCTTTTTAAAGACTTAACCACCCTTTTTAATCTTCTTGTGAGCCATTTACTAAAAAGAGGCTATGTTCTACTCGTTGACGAACAATTTGAAATGACTAACATCCCATTAATCAGGAACATTAACAATCAAGTTCAGATTTTCCCCCACAACTCCTTTAGTACCATCAGAAAGCATATAGAAGCACAATCCGATTCAAATTTTGCCATTTTCGTTCAGACTGTTTACCCACTATCATCAGAACTATTACCTGTAAACGAATTACTGGAAACTTCACAGAGCGAGAAGGTTCTCCTCATAATATACGAGTCTTGGGCCGATGGCCTCTTAGGTGAAGGGGGTGAAGGGCTAAAAAGTCTTATAAGCACCATGCCACAAAACTCAATAATAGTCGGTTCATACTCTCATATCCTTCCCCTTTCATTCTCCTACATAGCTTCTTCTGAAACTTTTATCGATGCCTTAGAATCCGACCTTAAAGATCAACCCTTTAATCCTGAGGCTACGGAGTTTCAAGTCGGCATCACCCTATGGTTTATAAACTTCCTGAATTCCCGGAAGAGTCCTTTAAGAAAGTTAAGCGACAATGCAAACTACCTACGATATGAACTGGCCACAAAAGGTTTTAGGGTTTTGGGAGATTTCGCTCCCCTAATCCCAGTTCTCGTAGGAGAAAGAGAAAAAGCGTTAGAGTTTTATAATGGTCTTCTCGAAAACAAAATTCTTGCCAATCTTTTAAATTATCCCCTTGTGCCCCTTGGAAAATCAAGAATTTTACTAATCCCCTCCGTTTTACACTCCAAGGAGGACCTTGACTTTGCTTTAAACAAGCTCGAAAAAGTCGCTAAAACCCTTGGCATTATTTAGTGTTGACAATACGAGATAGAGTTCCTATAATTTAACACTACTTGAGGTAAGCTTATGGAGAGTGAAAGTGAAAGAATTGTGGGGATTTTATACATTGATAATTGGTGAATTTAATAAAAAAGGAGGCAGGAAGAATTGAAAAAATCCCTGGGTGTGCATATCATACTTGAGTTCTTTGGTTGTGATCCCAATACCCTTACCAGAAGAGAGTATGTAGAGAGAGTAATGTTAGAAGCCGCTCAAAAGGCCAATACTCACTCCATTGGAACCTTCTTCCATCAGTTCAAACCCCATGGAGTATCCGGCGTGATTATAATCGAAGAATCCCATATCTCCATTCACACATGGCCTGAACACGGCTTTGCAGCTATAGACTTCTTCTACTGCTCTGATGAAGTAGACCCTGAAAAAGCCATAGAGGTTCTGATAGAAGGCTTCAAACCTACAAGGATCTCAAGAGTTGAATTTGAGAGGGGCAGTTTTAAGGAACTCAACGCCCAGGAGACAAAGCCTGAGCAAGTTCTCAGTATAGCCTAATTTAGAAGGACTATGCATGAAGATAGTTATCAACAATACGATCTTAGAGGAATTCGCCCCGGGGATAAAGGTACAATATACATTAAAGAACAAAATTTACGAGGGGCAATCGGAGTTTCAACATATCTTAATCGCGGAAATAGAGGGTTTTGGAAAATCGATTTTTTTAAATGGTGTGCTTCAATCAGCACAAATTGACGAATACGTCTACCATGAACTTTTGGTACACCCTGCCTTTTACCTCCACAGAAATCCTGAAAAGGTATTAATCTTAGGTGGAGGTGAGGGGGCGACTCTCAGAGAAGTTCTAAAGCACCCTGTTAAAAAGGCAGTGATGGTAGATATCGACAAACAGGTTGTTGAAACCTCAAAACGATACTTACCCGAATGGTCAGATGGTAGTTTTAATGATAAACGGGCCGAACTGGTTTTTGATGACGCACGTAAGTTCGTTGAACATTGCAACGAAAAGTTTGATATTGTCATTTCAGACCTTACAGACCCCTTCCAGGATGATCTATCTGTGGATTCTTTCTCCAAAGAATTTTACAAACTTTGCAAAAAAATTTTAAAAGAAGATGGTATCCTCGTGGTACAAGGAGGCTCCCTCGACCCTCATTACCTTAAATACTATCTCAAAGTCGTGGACAATCTCAAGGAATCCTTTAATTTCATAACTTCCTACGGGTATTTCATCTTTTCTTTTTTGAGCGTTTGGGGCTTCATAATTGCATCAGATACAGACTACTCAAAAATCCAACCTGACGAAGAAAAATTTAAAAGAATAAAGTTAAGATTCTTTGAGCCTTTTTTATTCCCTTTAATGGAAACTCAGACAAACCATTATATCCGAAAGGAGATAGATAATGGAAAAGCCCCAGTATGGCAAACTTGAACATTTTACTTTAGTTGGTGGAATCGGGGAGGGTTCAACCTTCCTTAATGCCTTCGATGCGGCGCTTATGTCAGCTCAAGTCGGACATTATAACTTAGTAAGGGTATCCAGTATACTCCCTCCTAAGGCAATCCAAACTGACAAAGTAGACCTTCCACCTGGTTCAATTCTCCCCATAGCTTACGGCTACATCTACTCAGCCGAAAAGGGGCAAAGAATCACTGCAGCAGTTTCTATTGGCATACCAGAAGACCCAAACAGCATAGGTGTAATTATGGAATATTCGGGCGACCTTGACGAAAACGACGCCCGGGAATTCGTAGTCAATATGGCGCGTGAAGCCATGGAAAAGAGAGGAATCAAAATTAAGGAAATCCTTTACAAGGTAGTTTCCACAAAAGTTAACGAACAAAAGGCCTGCGTCTTCGCAGGTGTAGCTCTGTGGTAAGCTCTATGGACCTATGGTTTAAAGAGCTCCACGATGCAAGTAGTGGGATAACCTTCAAGGTCAAAAATTATCTCTACTCCGGGAAATCCCCTTTCCAGAGGATTGATATCTTTGAAGTTGAAACCTACGGTAGAGTCCTGACCCTCGATGGTATGGTGATGGTAACCGAAAGAGATGAATTTATTTACCACGAGATGATAACCCATCCCGCCCTCCGGATCCATCCAGATCCTAAGAAGGTTCTCATTATCGGCGGTGGTGATGGTGGCACTGCAAGAGAAGTCTTAAAGTATAAAGAAGTCGAAAAAGTTGTAATGGTGGAGATAGACAAAGATGTAGTTGAACTCTCAAAGAAATACTTCCCGACCATTTCCTGTGCCCTCGAGGATCCCCGCCTTGAGATTAAATACGAAAATGGAGTCAACTTTGTAAGGGAAACGGATGAAAAATTCGATGTGATGCTACTCGATACCTCAGACCCTGTAGGTCCCGCCGAAGTTCTTTATAGAAGAGAATTTTATGAAAATTGCAAAAGAAGCCTTAATAAAAATGGTATTCTGGTGACACAAGCCGAGTCTCCTTGGTCCCAGCTGGAAACCATTAAAAACCTTCTCAAAGAGATAAAAGGTGTCTTCAGTCAAAGCTTGCTTTATCTCGCCCACATTCCAACTTACCCAGGAGGTCTTTGGTCTTTCCTTATGCTGGGAGAAAATTTTGATATAAACAACATTCAAAGGCAGATTCCCGAAGGCCTAAAATACTACAACGAGGAAATCCACAAGGGTATGACCGCACTTCCACAATATTTAAAAGAGGCTCTCAATGAGATCCGTTAAAATTTTAGGGTTACCTTACGAAGGTCCGGAAAATTTCCAGCCCGGTGTTCAACTGGCCCCTGCCCACATTAGGTGGGCCTATGACTCCATAGAGTGGTACAGCCTTCACCAAAAGGAGCCCGTTCCAGAATTCGAGGACCTCGGTGACTTTTACTTTTATTCCAAAGAAAATCCCGAGGAGTTCGTCAGAAAAGCTCTGAACCTTCTTAACAGGCTAAGACTGGAACCACCTTTCATCGCCCTTGGAGGCGATCACCTTGTTACTTATCCCATTATCCAATACCTACATGAGAAAGGATTGGAATTCACGGTTATACACCTTGACGCCCACTTAGACAGAAGAGATTCCTTCATGGGTAATAAGCTCTCCCACGCCACCGTTATCAAAAGGGTAGAAGAGATTGTGGGGGAAGATAGAGTAATTACCTTCGGCTATCGCTCCTTTTTCCCCGAGGAAGATTTAAAAAGAGGAGAACCTTTTAAGGTTTTAGAACCGCTTAAGAAACTTTTAGAAGAGGAAAAGGGTCCTTTTTATCTCACCCTCGATATTGACGTCCTCGATCCCTCGATTATGCCCGCCGTCTCAAATCCAGAGCCCCTGGGCATCACATTTAAAGAACTCTTAGAATCATTGAAACTCCTCAAGGGAAAACTTTTGGCAATGGACCTTGTGGAACTGGATCCCCTCCTTGACTTTTCACACAGTAGTGCCATCCTCTGTGCAGAAATCCTCAGGGAATCCATCATAATTCTATCACAATAAAATGAAGTTCCTCTGTGACTCGATGTTGGGGAAGCTGGCAAGGCTTCTCCGGATGTGCGGTTTTGACACAATCTATATAAAAAGTGGCCTAAACCTTGAAAATATAAAGGAATTTGAAAATTCCGATAGAATTGTTCTTACGCGGAACACAAAATTTAAAAAATACAAGGGCAAGCTTACCATCTTCTTCCCTGACCACGACAACCCATTAATCCAGCTAAAAATGGTGCTAAGCCAATTTAATCTCGTCGATAAAATAAACTTCCTTTCTCTATGTATGGAATGCAATGTCCCCATTGTTAAAATCGACAAAGAGCTTGTTAGAGGAAAAGTTCCATTCTTCGTCTTTGACACCCACGATGAATTCTACTATTGCCCTTCCTGCCACAGGTATTACTGGGAAGGAAGTCATGTTTCAAAGATGAAGGAGAAATTAAAAGGAGTTATTGGATGGCAATAAAGGTCCTTACTCCAGAGGAGATGAGGAAGGCAGATAGAAGGGCCATCGAAGAATTGGGCATTCCCTCTCTTGAATTGATGGAGCGGGCAGGTAAAGGCTTGGCTGATTTCATTGAAAGCCTTTTCGGAGAAAGATTAAAAAACATAAAAGTCGCGGTATTCTGCGGTAAAGGGAATAATGGCGGTGATGGATTAGTTTCGGCAGTGCATCTTCACAAAAAGGTAAAGGAACTCACTGTTTTCCTTTCAAGCGATAAGGCAGAATTTTCAGGAGATGCCCAATATCAACTGGAAAGAGCCACAAAGGAAGGCATTCCAATTAGAGATTACACTCCATTTTTAGAAGGAAACCTTGACTTTGACCTTTATATAGATGCCCTTTTCGGAACGGGTTTTAGAGGAGAACTCCAGAGTCCTCACCTTGAGATCATTGAGAAAATAAATTCAAAAAAGGGTTTTAAGATTGCCTGTGACATCCCTTCGGGAGTAAACGGCGAGACAGGTGAAGTAGGAAATACCGCCTTCAGAGCAGACTATACCATCACCTTCGCCTTTCCAAAAACGGGGCTTTTACTCTATCCAGGTAGATACTACACCGGAGATATCAAGATTGTAGATATTGGTATTCCAGAGAATTCAGTAGATTCTCAAAAATTCTGGGTTCAACTGGAGGACATAAAAAATATTTTACCTTCTTACCGCGGAGATGAGCATAAGGGTCAATGTGGAAAGGTTCTTGTCGTTGCCGGTTCCAAAGAATACACCGGGGCTGCCTACTTCGCTGCCGAGTCTGCTATAAATGCAGGTGCTGGACTAGTATATCTTGCAGTTCCCGAGGAAATTCGCCCTATAATGCAAACAAAATGTAGTGAAGTAATAGTAAGATCTTACAGCAAATTAGAAGATTTCAGGGAAATTTTGAAAGGGGATTACGATGTAATCGCCTTAGGACCCGGCCTTGGGAGAAACACGACCACGATCCAACTACTTCAAGAAACTCCGAAACTTCCAATACCAAAAATCATAGATGCAGACGGAATCTGGGCATTAGCTGAATTAAAGGCCGTCTTAACCACAAAGGACATTATAACTCCCCATCCCGGTGAAGCATCCTTTTTACTAAGTGGAGTTACTGCCTCTGCAATTAATAGAAACCGCGTAAACTTTGCAAAGGAACTCTCTTCGAAGTTAAATGCCACGGTAGTTTTAAAGGGGGCACCCACGATTATCTCTGATGGAAACTCAATTTTCTTCAACCCTACAGGTAATCCTGGGATGGCTGTTGGAGGAATGGGTGACCTTTTAACGGGCATCATCGCCGGCCTTTACCCCCGCATTAAAGATTCATTAAAAACTGCACTTGCTGGAGTTTTCATCCACGGGCTAAGTGCCGACCTTTTGCTGGAAACGGAAACCTTTGAAACGGTTACCCCAACAAAAGTACTCAAGAATTTAAATCGGGCCTTTAAAAAGGTAAGAAGTTGAAATTTTTCTTTTCTATTTTATTTTCACAATGCCTTGCCGTTCCTGATCTTTCAAATGTTATCAGTTTATCTAAAACCTTCAATTCCCTTGTAATTACATCCACAAGTGGCATTGGTGTTTACGACCTAAATAGCAAAACAGTTTCCACCTTTTTTAGCACCGTAAACCCCAAACATGGGGTTTTATCCCCCGATGGAACAAGAATCTTTTACTTCAAAAACAACAAAGACCTTTGCTATTACAACATCCCCTCCCACGAAGAGTTCTACCTTACCACCCTGGATTTTACTCCTGAAAAGCTTGGCGTAGGACAAAGAAGTGTCATGATTAAAGGTTCTGGAAAGCAAATATTACTTGACTATTCGGGGTTTCCCATTCCCGATTCTCTAAAAGAAAGATATTACAATTTCGCCAGTGAGGAGGTGAAGAAATCCATTAATTTACCGCCGATTCTTAATCCCAACGGGAATCTCGTACCATTTTCCACAGTACTTTTTGATTCCCTCTCCAACTTAATTTTTGTCGGTACTCGCGGATACGGAGTTTTTCTTTATTCAAGGATGAGAGGAATCTACGTAGATTCAGTAATCTTAGGGCTCCCAAAGGTAAAGGAGATAATCGCCTGTGGATTTAAAAAGGACACCCTTTACCTCTTAACCCAGAACTCGCTGACAAAATTGAGTATCAACTTAAAATCCCAAATATACTACCCCACCAATCTTGAACCTACGGAAAACTTTCTGGCGATGGATGCCAACGATTCCACTCTCTTTTTGATTAGCAGTAAAGGGAGAATTTATACACTCTGGAAAGAACGAATCCTTTTTGAAAATAAACTGGACATTAATCCCTCTAAGGTTTTCGAATTTAAGGATGGCAAAATTTTGTTTCAAGAAGGAAATTCAATAAAACTAATGACCATTGATGGCGAGTCTTTAACGATACTCAAATTACCTTCAAACTTTGAAAAGGTGAAAGCCTCGATCACAAAGAGTGGAATTCCAATCTTACTCGATGGTAAACTTTTCCTCTACCAGAAAGACTCACTGTTCGCCCTCTCTGAAAAATCTGATCTTGATGAAAGGATCATTGATTTTGTCGCAAAGGATGATACCCTCTGGGCCATCACCTTTGATAAAATTTTAAAAATAACAGCAAAGGAAACAATCGCTTACCCTTTGCCTTTCCAGGAACCTGAACAGATATTTTTTTCAAAGAAAGGGCACTTGTATATAATAAAAGGGCAGTACTTAGCAACCTTTACTGGTAAAGATTTTAACCTTGAAAGCCTCCCGCTTTTAGATGGAAAAATTTTGAGCATTCTACCTTTGGAAAACCAGAGATTCTTTATTACAACAAAATTTGTTTACCTCTGCCAGTAAACTTTTAAAGGCGGATCCCAAAGTCTACACGTAATTAAAAGGAAGGCAATACCTAACCCTTTTGTGCAAAAATTAGTTAAAATGTAAAGTATCAGCACTTTAAGGAGATTCAGATCTAAGCTTATCTTGTGTGTTCAATTAAGTTCTGTTGGAATGCCCATTACTACTCCGAATGCTATCAATTTTGTGTTTTCAATCAGTCCTCAGAACCCACTGAAAAAAGGTTTTAGTCCAGAACATGATTTTTAAGCCTTTAAATTTTAAGACGGCCTTTCAAAAACTAATTTTCAGGAATTAAATTTCTTCTCTAAAAAATTGGGGGACCCCTGCGGGGTCCCCCGAGTTTTCCGTCCGCCTGCGGTAATCTTACTTCACCACTATCTTTCTGGCTGTGGACTTACCATCCACGGTGACCGTGACGAAGTAGATGCCCTTACCAAAGTCAGAATTGAAGCTCATTCTGTGGTTACCTGCATTCAGGCTTCCACTGTAGAGGGTCTTCACCTTCTGACCAGAAGCATTGTAAACTGTGATGTCCACCGTAGCGGTCTTAGGAAGCGCAAATTCGACATTCATATTCCCCGTGACGATGGTTGGCCTTACGTTGAGCGCGAAGGTGGGCCTTATTTCGTTGACCGATGGAATAACAACCTGTGAAGTAGCATAGTAAATATTTACATAGTTAACTGATCCGCTGGAGCAGACAAAGAAGAGATTCAAGTTATTGCCATCGTCATATACCGTCGGGCAGAAGTCACCTCTACCCTCATCGAAGGTATCCTGCACTGCAAAGACAGGGGCCTCCGGTGACCATGTATTTCCATCAAAGACCTTAAAGTACAGATCTTTGTATGTACCAGTTGTATCATAATCCATAAACATGGCGACAAGTTTAGAACCATCATGGGTCACACCCACGCTCGGGGTTCTCGCCTGAGGAATGCCAACATGATATTCTCCGGCGGTATCCTGGTAGACATACCCATGTACAAATTCTTCCGTTATAGAATTTGTAGCAGGGTCAAATACATAGTCGTAGAGAATACCGTTCTCAATACCACTTGGGCTCAAAACTGCAAGTACATGGACCTTCCCCTGATAGACTGCACCAGCATAAGAGTACCACCAGGATGCAAAGCCATATTGAGCAGCGGAAGACTCAAGTTTGTAAGGTCCCTGCCAGGTCTGACCCCAGTCGGTAGATTTCCAGAAAATTATGGTGTCAATAGTGGCATCATCAAAGCTGTAGAATACAAGGGTATTTCCAACAAGAAGAAGATTGGGGTTATCTATTGCCTGGTTTTCATCAATTATCACCTCATTCCCCCATGTGGCGCCACCATCGAAGGATGTCTTGCAGGCACCGAGGCTGAGGTCAAATTTCATGTAGGAGACAACAACGGTATCACCCTTGGCTACAACGGTGGGAAGCCATTCGCCATAAGTTCCCTCACCATTGGTAACCTGGGATTCTGTGAAGAGTCCAGGTGCGCCGATAGAAAGTCCATCATCCCTGGCAACATATACCTTTGATGGTTGCCCTGGAACACGTATCTGATAAGCATACCAGGGTGTACCTGTTGTTGCATCGTAATAGGCATCAGGATACACTCTATTAATGACTGTTGAGTTTATATTATATTTGGTCCAAGTGGCACCGTTATCCGTGGTATACCATACCGAAGCGCCTTCCCAGTTTGATCCAGAAATATCGGAGCCGAGGAAAGCGAGGTTATCGGGACCGAACCAGAGCAGGTTGTTGTGGGCCTCACCAGACATAATTACCGGTCTCCATCCACCACCAGCAGGCTGGTTGCAGATGATCACTGACGGGGGTTGGCCGGGTTCAATCTTGCCCGGGTTCCCATTGTAATCATCAGCGGGCCTTGGCAGGACTGGTATCCCTGCCAGTAGCACTGACAGTATTATATTGAACATTTAGCACCTCCTTTTAAAGGTAATTCAATTATAACTTTCCCCTTTAGTTTTGTCAAGTGTTGCGTAATCCATTGAATTTGAACGACTTATAAAACACACAAACAATCCTTAGTAAACAAGGTACTTCTTACCATTTTTAAAAAGAATTCCCTTTTCTCTCTTAGATTCCCTTCCTAAGATGTTCCGTGCGCCGTCAATCGTATCCACAATAGAGTTGTAATAAGGTGTATCCCTTTCATCTACCCTTAAACTATCAGGAGACAGAGAGAGTGAGTAGCGGTATGTCGCATTTCCAGGAATCACATCCACATAGAATTTGTAATTTCCTGGTGTCAACCTCAAAAGAAATTTTCCAGAGGTGGAGAAAAGCCTCTGCCTGAGGATCCCATCTCTTTCTATCTTCAATTCACATTGCCATTTACTCGCCTTTATAAGGTTTTGCAGAGTTAAAACCATACCTCTTTTTTCCTTGCTAAAATGGGCGTAAACGGTGTCACCTCCAGCGATAGAATCCTTCAATGTATTTAAAAGAAGATCCAAAAATTTTACCCTTCTCTCAAAGCGCAATTTTTCGTACCTTACAAAATCCCTCTTTAAAACGGAATAACTTAAAGGGAAATAGGCCGACAAAAAGCTGGAATTTCTAAAGTGGAAATTCCCCTTTGCGTAAAATATAAGGGGCAAAGTCTTTATCCCCCATCCCTTATTAAGCAAATCAACAACGTCCACAAGAATAGCAAAGGTATCTAAAACCTCATTGGAGTAAGTGTTATAGGTCAAAGCATTGAAACGATACTTAAGGAGCTCCGTTGTTGTTTTACTATAACTTGACTCTACCACCCCTTTTAAAATTTCTTCTGTGGTATCGATCCTTGATAAATCGTAAACACCGAGTGAAACGGTAAAGCCCAGGGAATCGTAAAAAGCGAGATAATCGTCAACAATTCTTTTTAGCACATTCTCAACATCTTCATCAGTGCTAAAAGTTTCTAATAATTTAGAATAATCCAAACCAAAAGAGGGCACAAGAGATGGTGAAGCTATCAAATACTTTGTTTTATTCTGCAGTTCCCATAATACTTCAATACTCCCCATTAGGCAGGCATCAAAAACTATCAACTTGAAAAGAGAATCCGGCAAGCTAACAGAAAGCTCTCCATTAAAGACTTCTATGGAACTTGAACTTACGGCATCATAGGCGACACTTTTGGAAAACAGGGGCTCACTCTTACTCCATCCCGTCCCATGCCCCCAGATCAACAGCCCGTAGTTTTCTGAAGGAAAATTAATCTTCAGATAATTTACGAAAAAAGAGAGAGTTGCTGGATCGCCACTATCAAGATTGCCTAAATTTAAGAGAGTTATCAAGAATGTATCCCTTTTGGCGTAAATATATGTGCCTGGGGACTCCGAAAATCCACCCCTATCTGCGAATATGACAACATTCAAATCTTTGCTGATTTTTGCCTTCTTGATTTCCCTGAGGTCTTCATCAAGGGCGGTGGCAAGGTCGTTGTCTCCAGCCATATAAAGACCCAGAGTCCATTTGTAAGGAGAACCAAATAAAAAGGAAACAAAAAGAAAAAGGGGCAGGACCTTCGGTCCTGCCCCTTTAATTAGAGCTTTCTTCACAGTTTAGAAGGAGTAAGTTAAAGTCACAAAGTGATTGAGGCCGAGAAATCCGTTATCCATTATTGCATAGTCGATTCCCACACGAGAAGGTCCAAAACCGAGCTTAAGACCCAAGCCACCAGAAAGCCCGTAAGTGTACTTCCCTTCGTTCCACTCGTCATAGGTTCTGTCAGGATCCAATCTATAGCCAAATCTCAAGGAGAGCATTCTATCAAAGGTGTACTCGAACCCAGTCATAACCTTCTCGGCACCGTCATTGGGATGCTGAAGATCGAAAGCCCAGGAAAGTTTGTGCATTGGTAGGTCCACGAGGTCCGTTGCGATGCCAATTCTGAAAACGAGGGGCAATTTGTAAGGAGCAGTCTTAAAGGTAGTCGGTAGTGCAGATCCACCGTAATTATAGTATTGAGCCCAGTCGGGTGGAATAGCGCCAACATCGAGATCTGGACCCTTGAAGGAGAGATCCGATCCATAGTTCTGCATAGACATAGCGATCCTTAGGTTCTTGAAACCGGTATTGTAGTGGGTTCCAAGGTCAAAGGCAAAGCCAGAAGCAGACTCCCTCGCAATGGCTTCCCTAACAAGTTTTAGTGTAATTCCAACCCCGAGTTTGTCCGTAAGGGTCCTGGCGTAGGAAAAGCCTACGAAGCTCCCTGATGCACTTAGCTTGTTTCCCGTCCCGTCAGGTTGATCCAGCGTAGTTTCCTCAAAGGAACCATAATTCATAAATCCTACCTGAATTCCAAAGGCACCATAAGGAAGGGGCATAGCATAGGCTAAATAGCTATATGTGAAATCGCCAATCCAGTCGGTGTAGTTGGCAAGGACAGCGGTTTCCTTCAAATTCTTAAGTCCGGATGGGTTTATGGAGAGGGCATTAATATCGTCGGAAATGGCAATAAAGGCACCACCGAGAGCCTGTACCCTTGCGCTGGTATTGACCTTTAGAAAAGAGGCCCCGGTGAAGCCCACCTTTGTAAAGGTGGGCTTCTCAAGCAAGGCCGCCGATGCAAGTCCAACAATTATTAGTGAAAATAAAATTTTCTTCATTTTCCCTCCTTAGAATATCACAGCAATCTTTCCCGTTTTCTCTTTTCCATCTGGAGTCTTAATGTGGTAGAGGTAGATGCCGCTGGCGGGTCTAACTCCATATTCGGTAAGGAGGTTCCATGTAACTTCTCCATCATTTTCAGGGGTTACCTCAATAACTTTAATAAGATCGCCTGCAGGGTTGTATATCCTAATAGTTGCATTCTTGGGGAGATTTGTGAATCTCACTCCACCGGTACGGAATTCTTTGCTTCTGTCAAGGGGTGTTAGAACATAGTATGGATTTGGCACAACTTTTACTTTCTCCAGCATATCCTGTGTCACTGGTAAGGTTTGTAGGCCAGAAAGTTCAGCTTCATAGTAATCTTTATTTGTTGGAATTCTACTAACCTGAGCCTTTGTCGGAGTGACATAGGTTGAAATTATCCATTCTGTACCATCAGCAGGAATGCCACCAGGGGTAGTGTAATCAGCAAGTCTTATAAGATCAGAACCCGGCAATCTTATTCCCATCACATATCTCGTGAGGCCTGCTGTTGCATTTGCGGGGATCTTAGAAACCGCCTTAAGCCTTAAGGCAGAAGGAGCGCCACCACCACATACAAAGGACCAGCCAGTTGCGATACTGTCTCTTCCCGCTACAGGATCGAAGGGGATTGTATCCCCTGTAAGAGTGTCTATTACAATTAGGGTCACAGAATCACCATTATCGGTGTAAGTCCATCTCAGTTTATACACCGAACCTGCAAAGAAAGCACCCCTTGACCTCGCACCCTGCTTGTAGGCCCTCAACGTCGTATCCCAGGCCCAACCACTAGTTGAAAGTCTCCATGTTGTTGAAGCAAACAGAGCACTATCTGCAATAAAGTAACTATTGGCAAGGTCAGTATAAATTTCAAACTTAGGCTCACTCACAACCGCTCCACCAAAAGTGAGGTCACTGGGGAAGATGTATGTATACTTGGCCTTTAGGGAAGGGGTATCATAGGTGACAAGGATTTTATCCTTTGGTACCATTACAACTGTGTCGCCATTCTCATTAAAGACATAAACGTTGTAGAGAGGCCATACCATATTGGTAGGAAGGTCTTGCCTTCTATTTCTCATCCCCGCATATTCAAACCTGATGTAGTACTTGCCGGGCTTTAATATTGATGCATCCTTAGTACCTACAAAAGCCCCTCCGTACTTGAAGACATTTTCAATACCATTCTTTGTAACCTTTATCTCTGGTGCCACCTCTTCCACTGGATTCTTATGAGGTACAACCATTACTCTTCCGGGAGCACCTGTTAAAGAGAACCAGGTTCCAGATGAATAGTTGATATCGTACGGGATAAGTTCATAAATGTATCTTACACCATTTCTAAGCACCGTGTCCCTGTCGACATAACTGTGAACCAAACCGGTATTTGTGCCGAGGAAGATCGAATCAGTGTAAATCTTATTGCCCATATAGTCTCTCACACTGTCGGTATATACCACTGTAAATTCATTAGGCAAATCCCATCTTCCGAGGGTATCCCACTTCACACCATCCATGCTTCTCCTGAGAATATAACCCTCAAAGTCGTATTCTCTATACAGCGGGTTAGAACCGTGTTCAATGTCATAGAATCTGTCTCTCGATACCTCGGCAGTGTTATCCCAGTAAAGAACTACCTCTCTGTCTTTACCCCATGCATAGAGATTCGGCTTTGCAGGCGGCTGAGGTGCAACAAAATTAGCGGAATATACGTCCCAGGCTTTCTTAGCAACGTATTTGATATTGGTGCTATCCTTCGCAATAACTGCCGCTACAACAAGCTCTGCTTCTGAGTTAGGTGCCATATCAAAGGGTCCAGAAATTTGACCGAACCTCTTATCACCTGGACCGTATACATCGTCCATAAATGGATTGTATCTGCCACCGGCCGCTACAGGGTCATAGCCCGACATAATCACATATCTTTCCTTGTCATCTCTAGGGTCAATCTGTAAGGTGAAAATCTTAAAGGCAGTCATACCAAGAGGCTCACCAGGGCGAATAGTATCAGGACCAACAGGGGTACCGATGGTATCAAGAATAACAACCTCTTTAGTAGCTAATGGGCTCTTGAGAAATACGCTGCCTATCACGCCAGGAAGACCGCGCCCATCAATTCCTATCCAGCCTGGCTCAGGTACAAGCTGATACTGATAAGCAAGGTTAAGCATTACAGGACCAGAGCCGAAGTCATAGGATCTAACGAAGCCAACGAGGTCATTTGCATTGGCGCCGGCCTCGTTACCGATATCATCATCATAAATAGCACCTATGTAAACATCCTTTAAAGTATCGCCAGAAATATTCTTTACTCTAAAGATGAGGAATGTGATGTCCTTTAGACCCGGTACATCAAATTGATAAGACCATTGGTCAACCAATATGCCCAGAGGCCTTGACCCGGATTCCTGTCTTGCAGGATTGAGGTCAGTATATCTTGTATAAGAATCAAGGGTAGAAAGGAAATAGTTTACAGTGTCTCCAGAGGAAGTTACTTCTTTGATTGGCCAGGGATATCCCGCATTGTCAGAACTGGAAAGGTAAACCCTTGCCTGAGGATCGGTAATAGCCTTAACATAGTCCGTAGGATCAGGCTCATTGATGATCTCATCCCTTTTGATCCATGTTGGAACTAAGGCGGGCACACCCTCGGACTGTCCACTGTTGGGGTTATAGAAGAAGGTTACAACGGTATCCCATTTCGCTGGATTGCTTGTATTTCTTTTCAAAGCGCCAACCCAAACCCCTGCACCGTAAATGTAGGTTTCATTCCTTCTAACCCTTGGCCACCATCCACCTGAACCACCTTGAACCACATTGTGTCCAAAAGTTCCATAGTTAGTTATGTACATACAAAGCTCTGAGCCATCGATTATAGCGTAGCTATATACCTTTGTTCCGCTCTGGGTGGTAGCGGTGCGGGCATAGAGCACACCCGCCAATATCAAGAATGATACTGTTAGTTTTTTAAATAACCTCATCCTAAAACCTCCTTAGAACCTGAAAACAAAACCAAATCTGAGTTGGACAGGTGCGCCGTAGTTGAAGGGTGTGGCAAGATAATCTTTGAGAGCAAGGAGATAAGACTTATACATTTCTTCAGGAGTTAAAACACCGTCACCATTAAGATCCCGGAGTGGATTGTAACCACGTTGACCAAGAGTTATATTGGTGTTTCCAAATTGTGAAACTGTAATTGTCCTTGCTGAACCATCATCATCGGGCAGACCTGTCGTAGGGTAAACATCTACCACATTCTTTATGTTAAAGATATTGAACCCTTCAAATCTTAGCTCTATGGTCTTTCCAAACACATTAAAACCTTTCGATATTGTGAGGTCAGTGTTGTGAGTCCATGGAGTTCTTTCAGAGTTGATGTCACCTACGATATTGCCGCGAAGGTCTCTTGGAGTATAAGGTGTACCACTCTGAGAACTGTGGACTATGGTGAAGTTAATATTTCCAAGGATACCGTAGGGACCAAGACCCTTAGGTGTTGAATAATTAAGGGTTGCATTAATGGTATGTCTGCGATCATAAGCAAGAGGCACTATACTGGATGGGCAGGCAGCAGGCTCTCCAGTGATAGGATCTATACCAATTGTCTGATAGTAGAGGTTTAAATAGGCCTCAAAGGGGTCAGATTCAGTACCTTCAGCAAACTGCAAGGTATATGCAAGTCTAAAGTTTAAGTTCTTTTGCATGAGCTGATAAGTCAACTCAATACCCTTTGAGTTTCCATAAGCAGCATTGGTATAGATGTAGAAAGACATAGGTATGGCCTTTACCTTACGGGAACCTACCCAATTATAAATGTCTCTATAGAAAGCTGTAATATCGAAAGCGGAAAAGTCATTGATCTGGTTAGCAACTCCAACTTCAAAGGCAATTTGTTTCTCGGCGTTCAAATCAGGGTTCCCAACGAGCTGGTTACCACGGGACATAATCTCCTCTATATTCATGTGAGTTGAGGAATAGAAGTATTCAAGGGGTGGAGTCTGGAAGAAATAGCCATAGGCAAAATGTAACACCTGACGTTCAGTAACGGGGTGAGATATACCCAATCTCGGTGACAATTGCCATTTGGGCTTAACTTCTTTTGGAATTGTATCCGAAGGTTTAATTACATAAACCTCATTAGGTCCAAGGCCAGCAATGCTTATGTAATAAGTTGTCTTTGGATTGATATAGTCAAACCTTAAACCTGCGTTGACCACAAGCCCTTCGAACTCCATCTTGTCCTGGACATAAGCAGATGCCTGATAAGGTTTGGTTTGATAAACATTTAAGAATGGGTTTGGGTCCCAGGGTAATGAATTATGATAAAAGTTAATGTCATGGCGCCTTAACTCGATACCAGTTTTGAACTCATGATAGTTGTTTGCCTGCCAGGTAAGGTCCCACTTAAGGCTATAAGTTTGCTCTATCCTTCTATGAAGAACACGATAATCACCCATATGGACAAAGTTTACATGGGCTTGGTCTCCCACACCCCACGGGTTTCCTGGACCATAGCTATACCTGTAGTAACCCGGAATTACCACTTTGGCTGTGGGTGGATCAGGGATGTAACCAATAAATCTGTAATCTGAGAAGAGTTCATCAATCTTCCTCGAATAAAGGATCTTTTTAACATTGGGTAAGTACTTTTCGAACCAGTAGGGCTGGTAATCTGGACGGAGGATACCTCTTCTCGCCCTTGAGTAGAAGTATCCCACATTCAAAGTGTAGAAGAGGTTGTTCCTCAATATGTGATTAATGGTTAAAGTAGTTTGATAACGTCTGTCAAGGTTAACCCTATTTCTCCACAGACGATATTTGAATAGCTGATTGCCTCCGTAATCATAAGTTTCGCTCTGCTCTTTTGCAAGATTACCAGCAAGGAGAACCTTTAGATTCTCGAGGGGGAGTAAACTAATTTTCCCCTGCAGGTAATAATCCTGCCTTGCAGTATGAGGAAGCACATAAGGATGCTTTGTATAGTAGTCTTTCCAGTACTTCGCCATCTCATAGTAGTCTTTCCAGTATGGTTTCACTGAATAGTTAGGGTCCGCTGAATCCGCTGCAGGGTTGTACCACCAAACCATAGCAGTATCAACAAAGGCACGAAACTCATCGGTCCCTTGTTCGTATGCTTTCAATATGGGATACCATTCATCATCCTTAGGTATATAGTTGAAGCCATATAAGCCATCTCTCCACCTCGTTTCTCCAGATACGAAGTACCTGATCTTTTTATTCGTATAAGGCAAAGGTCCACCAAGGGTCAAAGTGGTTCTGGTCTCATTATTGCTGAGTTTTTCAGGAATTAACACCTCATTGGTTCTAATCGTCAAATCACCCGATGTCTTGGTTCCACCTTCCCTTGTAACCACGTTAATAATACCGGAAAGTGCCTGACCATATTCTGCGTTAAAGCCACCGGTGATAAGTGACATTTCTTGAATAGCGGAGGTATTTATGTATCCGTAGAAGGTCCCATAAACAGGTGAGTTAATGAGCATACCGTCAACATAGTATGCAACTTCGTCACTTCTACCACCCCTTATGATATTGACACCAGTCACACCGGCCTGCAACTGAATAGCGCTCTGGAAGTGTGTGTAAGGGAGTTGCGCAATATCCTGCTGGGTAACCACTCTACGGGTTTCCGTTGCAGTTCTCTCGACCAGTTCTCTCTGGGCTGTGACCACAATTTCTTCGGTCTTTATTGCAGTGGATGTGAGGTAGAAATTAACATTTGTAGTTAGGTCTGCCTTAACTACGACATTAGATATTTCCTGTGGGTTGTAACCGATCATTGATGCTCTGAGGGTATAGACGCCCGGTGGTATATTTATTAAGTAGTAGTATCCATCGAGGTCGGTAGAGGTACCTAATTTGGTACCCACAATTACTACGTTTGCGCCAGGTAGGGGGTCTCCCGTTTCTTTATCGAAGACCCTACCGGCTATCTTTCCCGTTGTGCCGGCATATAGGGTACCAATCGCTATTACCCCAGCCAGCACAACATACAGTGCCCTCCTTAGTGACATAGGGCTACCCTCCTTTTAGGTTTTGTCTCCTTAATTGAAATCATCATCTCAATGTGAATCTAACAGGGACAATTACTTTACAGGCTACCGGTTTATCCTGCTGAATAGCAGGAGAAAATTCAAATTGCAAAACTGCCTCAACAGCAGCATCATTGAAGATAGGGTTATCACTCTTTGCTACAGTCGCACTTCTTACTTTGCCATCGGGCCCCACAATTGCAAGGACATAGACCATCCCTTCAATCCCTGCTTTCCTTGCCAGTTCAGGATATTTAGGAGTAACCGTCTTTTTTAATTGCGGTTTAATTTCAACAACTGCGTAGTCATAAACAGTGGTATCCACTGCTGGAGGTGGTGCCTCAAGCTCGCTAAAAACCGTTGTTGGAGTAATTTCTACGTTCGAATCTTCCGCACTACCCTCGCCAGTTTCAGTGACCTGGATGGTTACTTGAGGTTTAGGTGGAGGCGGCGCTTCAATCTCTCTTGATACTTCCAAACCAGCAGCCTCAACGTAGGTACTTTCAACCTGCCTTGGCTGGTAAGGAGTGACACTTATTTTCCTGACACTTAAAAAGAGAACCAAAAGAATGAACTCCGCAAGGAAGACGCTGCGAGCAAGATCATCGGGATATTCATCGATCAACTCTTTAGATTTGGCAAATCTTTTCTTAATTCTTTCTGCCATTTTAAATCACCCCCTAACCCTTTTTGAACTCCGTTGCGAAAATCACCCTCAAGGCCTTCGCATCGCGCAAAGCTTCAAGCACCCGGTCGACATAGTCATACTTCACCCTTTTATCCGCCTTAATGTATGCAATAATACCAGGGTTTTCAAGAACCTTTAATTTGAAACGAGCCGTAACACCTTCAGGATTAACCAGGAAATCATCTACCGAGATTTGACCCTTAGAATTGATGTAAATTCGGGCAAGATTTTCCGTCTTTATTATCCTCTCCGTTGCCCTCGCCTCAGGCAATAAAACCTTAAATCCGATTTCTTTTCTAAACTTAGTGCTAACGAGGAAAAATAGCAAGAGGAGGAAGGCAATATCCGACATGGAGGCAGTGGGTATGTTAACTCGGGTTGTTACTTTTTGTTTTAAACGCATTTTTCAGCCTCCGGTTTTGATGCTGGTGAGAGACACTGCCTTTGCCTCAGGGATCTGCTTGATAACATCAAAGACCTCAACCATTTTTTCGTAAGGGGCTTCCACATTAGTTCTTATAACGATCAATGGATCTTTTCCTTCGTGCTTCGCTTTGTAGTCTAAAATTCTATTTGCAATTTTTTCCTTAAGATCAGAAAGAGAAGTTATATTTTCTTCCTCAAGAAAAATCTCGCCAACATCGTTTATGGAAACCCTTATGACCCTCTCACCGCCAATCTTCACAATTTGGTCAGTCTTTTCTGGCAAAACGAGCTTTAGCCCCTTATCCCTCATAAATACGGTCGAGGTCATAAAGAAGATGATAAGGAGGAAGGCAATATCTGCCATAGAGGCTGTTGGAATCTCAGCCTCTCGTGCTATTTTAGGCTTTGGTAACACGGGCAAGTTACCCCTCCTTAAAGTTACCTTTCAAGCACACCCGACTCTACAAGATAATCAATAAAGGCATTTGAGGTCTCTTCCATAGCTCTGGAGAAGTTATTTATACGATCTGCAAAAAGTGCGTAGAAGAGTGCTACAGGTGCAGCAATGAAAAGTCCCGTAGCAGTGGTAATCAGAGCTTCCGAGATACCTGCGGCTACGATGGTAGGTTCTACTTCACCTGCCGCAGCTATAGCGTTAAATGCTCTAATCATTCCTGTAACTGTTCCAAGGAACCCAAGGATTGGTGCAAGGGTGGCAACAGCCTGAAGGTATATCATTCCTCTGTCTAAGAAACCAAATTCAGAGGCTGCCTTCGCTGTCATGGCCTCTTCTACCACTATCCTTCCCTTGTCTACCTTCTCGAGGCCAGCTTCAAGTATCTTAGCAATAGGATTCTTTTCGTTTCTCAGGTATGCAAGGGCTGCATCAATACCCTGGGCCTCAATCTTCTTTATTACCGTCTCAAAGTAAACTCTTGGATCGCCCTTCATCTTTATGAACAAGGATATGAGCCTCTCTATTATAAACGCTAAACCAATGATAGCGAGGACGAGAAGACCCCACATCACTGTACCACCTTTATTCCAGTAATCTATCAATGTCGCCATGGTCTAAATACCTCCTTTATTTGTTTTGGTATAATTTTAACAGGAAAGCCATCCACTGTCAAGAGCCTTTAAAACCTATTGACATTTCAAGCACTTAGCTACATACTAAAATTGGGGGTGTTAAATGAAAACCTTAAAAAATTTAATGCTAATTTTGGTAACAATGTTTGTCTCCTGTGGCGCAATAAAGCTCACCTATGAGTACAAATCTCGAAATCTAACCTGGCCCAGAAGTTATAACCTACGAATTTATGTGGGAGAATTCAAGGAAACCAGCGATTCAGTATTCGGTGAAATGGAATTAATCGGAACCGAGCACAACCTCAAGAATGTTTTTGTAATAGAACCGAGAGACTTTTTGAGAAGAGCCTTTATAAAAGAAATTCAAAATTCCAATTTGTTCCCTCTCGCTCAAAACGAAGAGGAAGCCGATATAGTTCTCCAGGGTACCCTCGATAAATTTTATGTAAAGTTCAAAATTCACAAAATTCCGCAACAACCAAACGGCCTTGAGTACAAATTTAACACAGAAGGTTGGATAAAAGCTACAATGTATGTGTACCAGAAAGGTCAATTAATTTATAAAATAAATGCAAAAAGTGAAATAAAAGACAAGGGAGAAATGTTCCTGTTCGGTCACTGGGAGGACGTGGTAAGGTACGAACTGGATAGAATGCTACAGCCTATGATCTTTGCGGTAATGGACTCCGTTGAAACTTTCTTATCAAGAAGGTGATTTCCTCATAAGGGCGATAAAAAAGCCCTCAAATCCAGGGTTCAGATGAGGTTCAATTCGTTTGCAGTTTACAAGTTCTTTTCTAAAAATTAAGCGTTCCCATTCGGTGAGTCCCGAGGTTAATTTAACTCCGGGTAAGTGAAAGTCAAGAATTTCAACACCCTCCCTCTCTTGTAGTAAATAGTTAACAATATACTCGTTTTCTTCGGGAGTCACCGTACAGGTTGAGTAAACCATAATCCCGCCAGGTTTCAAGGCATCAAATCCACTCAGTATCAAACTCTTTTGTGTCGCCATTAATCGACCAATCTTCTCTCGACTCCACCATTTTACTACTTCGGGGTTTTTACCGAGGGTGCCAAGGGCAGAACAGGGGGCATCTACGAGAATCTTGTCAAAGGTTTCTGGATAAAGTTTACCAAATTTGTGTCCCTGTTCAATAGTTATTATTGTATTGAGAACACCCATTCTGTCTATGTTGTTGGCAAGGGCTTTAACCCGCTTTATATCTACATCATTGGCAACTATAACACCTCTATTTTCCATCATCTGGGCCATCTGAGTTGTTTTAGAACCGGGCGCACTGGCAATATCCAGTACCACCTCACCTGGTTGCGGCGCAAGGACAAGTGGAGGGATTAAGGAAGATAGGCTTTGAACATAGTAGTAACCCATGAAATGCTCAACGGTATTTCCAAGTTCGACGGGCGACTCTTCAACGACAAAAGCATATTCATAAAAAGCAACTTCTTTAAGTTTAAACCCTTGTTTAAGAAGGCGTTCTATAATGGTATCTTTGTTAGCCTTTAGAGTATTAACCCTTATCGCGCTTATGGGTTTTTTTATAACGCAATCCCAAAAGGCCTCAAAGTCGCCCCCGTAGAAATTGGAAAGAAATCGGAAAAGCTCCGAGTTATTTTTAATACTCTCGATGTTCATTTAGGACTCCAAGCTCTTTAAGCTGTAAAATCCACAACCTTTCCTTTTGAAGCTTTCCACTCTTATACATATTATATAACAGGTTGTAATAGCCCAAATTGAATGCTGCAACGATAACATTTCGCAAAAACCTCGCATACCCCGTTCTCAACACGGGGGTATTATCAAATAACCTTCTGAAGCCCTCCTCATCGAGACTTAAAAGATACTCAACAGATGGGGCAACTAATTCTTTTTTATATGGAGAGTAAACTTCCGTAAGTTTTGCCTTCTTATTCAATGGGCATACCTCTTGACATACATCACAGCCAAAAACCCAACTCTGCATTCTTACAGCGAGATCCTTGGGTATTACTCCCTTATACTCAACCGTTAAGTAACTTATACACTTAGTGGCGTCAAGCACACCCGGTTTTACCAAAGCCTTTGTGGGGCAAGACTCAATACACAAGTTGCAACCTAAGCAGGAAGTGGTATCAATATTACCGATGCTATCAGACAAATCGACGTTGAGGAAAGCACCTCCGAGGTTGAAATATGAGCCCCGTTCAGGATCTAAAAGTAACGTATTGTATCCAATAAAACCAAACCCCGCATTTTTGGCAATTGGTTTTTCAAGTACCGGGGAACTGTCAACAAATATCTTGTAAGCAATGCCCTTATGTTTCGATTCAAGCTCAGATAAAATCTCAGATATGTGAGTTTTTAAAACCCTGTGGTAGTCCATACGAATTGCATACTTAGAAATCATAACCTTTCCTTCGACCTCTACTCCATCCCAATTGATATCATTATAGGAGGCCCTTACAACGAGAATGGATTTAACCCACTCGGGGAAAGTTCTTCTTTTTTCAAGCCCCCTTTTAAGATATTCCATTTCACCGTTATACCCTATCTCGAGCCATTTTTCGTAAAAAGCGATTTCTTTCAATAAGTCTGGAGGCGGAATTATTCGAAATTCCATAAACTTAAAGGTATCTTCTTATAGACGATATCTCAATACATTTCCCTGTGTTCTCGTCTATTTTTGCAACAACGCCCTCCAGTCCCGGTTCCGATTCTTCTGGCTCAAAACCGACGGGCATCTGGGTCAAAAATCTGCGTATAAAAAGCTCTTTTTTAACACCAATAACGCCCCCAAGCCCTCCGGTCATCCCAGCATCGGTGATGTAACCTGTCCCTCCGGGTAGTATCCTGGCATCTGAAGTCTGAACATGGGTATGTGTCCCAACCACTAAAGAAACTCTTCCATCCAGATAATGAGCAAGGCTCACCTTTTCGGAGGTTGCCTCAGCGTGAAAATCAAGAATAACTATGTTTTCTCTGTGTTGTTTCAAAAAATCGTCAGCCACTCTAAAGGGGCAATCGTACGGTTCCATAAATACCCTACCAAGGAGGTTGAAAACAAGCAATTTATAGCCTTTAACCTCAAAAACTCCATAGCCTCGTCCTGGTGTCCCCGGCGGGTAGTTTAGTGGCCTTATAACCCAATCCGTAGACTCAACAAAGGGAATTCCCTCCCTTCTGTCCCAGATATGATTACCACCAGTGAGAACATCAACCCCCGCTCTCTTTACTTCTAAAGCCGATTTTTCGGTTATTCCAATTCCACCTGCAAGATTTTCACCGTTCGCAATAACAAAATCTACCTTAAATTCTTCCTTGAGTGTTGGAAGAAGGTTCTTAACAACATCACGCCCCTGACTGCCAACGATATCACCGATAAACAAAATTGTAATCATCGTGCATACTCCACTGCCCGAGTTTCCCTGATCACCACTACTTTAATCTGCCCAGGAAATTCAACCTCTCCCTCGATTCTTTGTGCAACCTGCCTTGCTATATCGAAGGCCTCTGTATCGGAAACCTTTTGGGCCTCCACAATGATTCTTATTTCCCTTCCAGCCTGCAAAGCATATGCCTTTTCAACCCCTGGAAAACTTAATGCAATCTGTTCCAACTTTTCAATCCTCTTCAAGTAAGCTTCGATACTCTCTCTTCTGGCACCCGGTCTTGAACCGGAGATCGCGTCAGCTGCCTGTACAATGACTGCAATAGGACTTTTAGGAGATTCTTCACCGTGATGGGAAGCTATGGCATTCACTACGAGGTCGTTCTCACCAAGCCTCTTTGCAATTTGAGCACCAATCAATGCATGAGGACCTTCAAAGCTCTCGTCGGCAGTCTTTCCAATATCGTGGAGAAGCCCGGCCCGTCGTGCATATTGAACCGAAAGTCCTAATTCACTGGCCATAATACCTGCTATATAAGCAACTTCCATAGAATGCTGCAAGAGATTCTGGCCATAGCTCGTTCTGAATTTCATCTTTCCAATCTGTTTTAATAGTTCTGGGTGGAATCCGGAAAGCCCAAGCTCTAATGTGGCATCTTCACCAATCTTTTTTAGATGCTCTTCAAACTCTGCCTCCACCTGAGCGTAAATTTCCTCAATCCTTGCCGGGTGTATTCTTCCATCCTGTATTAACTTTTCGAGGGTGAGTCTTGCCTTCTCCCTCCTTATGGGGTCAAAGGAAGACAATATAACAGCCTCTGGCGTATCGTCGATTATTACCTCAACTCCTGTGATTGATTCAAAGGTCTTTATGTTTCTACCTTCCCTACCAATGATTCTACCTTTCAAATCATCGGAAGGAATGGAGACAATACTCGTCGTACTTTCCTGAGTAACCACAGTGGCAACTCGCTGAATTGCCTGAAGGACTAACTCTTTTGCTTCCTTTTCTGCTTTTTCCTTTGCCTCTTCTCTTATCTTGTACATTAACTGGGCTGCTTCATATCTTACCTGTTGCTCCAAACTTTTAAGAAGTTCCTGTTTTGCTTCCTCTCTTGTAAGCCTTGCTATCTCCTCCAGCTTTCTCGCCGCCTCTTCATTGAGTTTATCCAGTCTCTCTTCCTTCGCCTGAATGGCCTTTTCTCTCTCTTTGAGGTCACTTTCCAGCTGTTTAAGTGCAATTTCCCTTCTTGTTAATTGCTCGGCTTTTTTGTCGATGGCCTGTTCCTTTTCCATCAACCTTTTAGAAGTTTTCTCCAGTTCCTTTTTAGCCTCAAAGGCCTCCTTCTCAAACTTCTTTCTCTCCTTCATCCAGTATTCTTTTGCCTGGTTTTCAGCCTCTCTCTTAATCTCTTCAGCTTCCTTCTGGGCCTTTTCAATTATACCCTCAGCTGTACCAAGGGCTTCCTCCAGCTTCTTCTTATAAATCCCTTTAAAGTAGGCAAAACCAAAACCAAAACCAACCAAAATTCCTACAATTCCGAAAATTATTCCCATCATTGTTCTTCCTCCCTCTGAAAGATCTTTATACCTTTTATTTTATCTGGCAGGTAATCCTGCTTCACTCCTCGATTTTTACCGTAGGGGTATACGTATCCCACGCCTCTGCCAAGCCTTTTGGCTCCCGGATAGTGGGAATCCATTAGATGGAGGGGGACAGGCAATTTTCCTGTTTCTTCTACAATTTCCCTTGCCTTTGCAAGGGTTCTTATAACAGCGTTAGATTTCTTAGCCAACGCCAAATATAAAACTGCAAAGGTTAAAATAATATCCCCTTCTGGTCTTCCCACCATCTCAAAACCCTCTTTACAGGCGCTCACAACCCTTATTGCCTCTGGATCCTCAAGCCCGATATCTTCACAGGCATGAACAAATAACCTTCTAATAATATAAAGAGGGTCCTCCCCCTGTTCTAACAATCTAACCAGCCAATATACCGCCGCATCGGGGTCTGAACCCCTTATGGATTTGATAAGGGCGGAGATCATATCATAATGCTCATCCTCGGTGAGGGTGTAAGCCCTGTGAGGCATAATTTCTTGAATAAGCTCCATATCTATTTGGAATAATCTCTGATTTATTGCCACAAGTAAAGCAGTTTCCAAAATATTAAGGGCCCTACGAGCATCACCATCGGCCATCTGCGAAATTCTCAAAAGCACATTCTCGGCTGTCTCAATTCTATACTCCTCAAAAATTAAGCTACTCGCACGCTTTAAAATCTTCAAAATTTCCTCTTCACTTAGTGGCTTAAATTCAAAGAGCATTGATCTGGATAAGAGAGCAGAAGAAATTGCAAAGTAAGGATTATGAGTAGTGGATGCAATTAAAATAAGACTTCCATCCTCAGTAAAGGGCAAGAAAAACTCCTGGTGAAGCCTGTTTAGTCTGTGGATTTCGTCTAAATATAAAACCGCAGGCTTTCCCGTTGCCTTATAGTATCCAGTAAGGTGATCGACAAGATTCTTGATTTCGGAAGGCTTTATTTTTGCTGCATTAACTTCTTCAAACTTTGTCTTGACAAAATTGGCAACTATCCTGGCTAAGGCTGTCTTGCCACATCCAGGAGGTCCAAAAAAAATGGAACTCTTTAGCCTTCCATTTTCAATGAGGACCCTGAGGGGTTTACCATTCCCCACCAGGTGCTCCTGCCCAACAAACTCCTCCAGTGTCTGTGGCGCAAGCCTAACAGAAAGTGGCAAAAAATCCTTATCCTTGTTTTCAAAAATCTCAAACTGCAAAGATTTACACCTCCTTTAGTATAATTATGCATTCTGAGGCCCTCCAAGTTTCGCATCTATTCTGTGGATGTTAAACTTTACGCTCTCGATCAGCTTATCGCTATCTTTCTTAAGGATGAGGTACCGATATGCGACATCAAAAATCACATTCACCAGCACAGTAGCCCAATCGATGTCAAGCCTCATCCTTGAGAGTCTTTCTTCCTCTTCCTTAAATCTGCTCTCAACGAAATTAACAACCTCGTCTAAAATGGCCTCATCTTCCTTATCACAAAAAATTTCAAATTCCATATTTTTAAATCTAATTTGCCTCTTGCCACGAATATTGCTAAACAAATCAGGCATTACCTAAGCACCTCTATTTTGCTTTTCAAATTATGCAACCTGTTTTCAATTTTTTCCAGCCTCGCAATTATTTCTTTTATCACTTCGTCTTTTTCCGATGAGAGCTTTTCAAGGTGATTGACCCTTTCAAGAAGTTCACTAATTTTTTTAGTGAGTTCTTCACTGAGGTCAGGCATTCAACCCCCTGATTTCGTAACCTTTTGCTATTAAAAGAGAGGTGAGATTATTGAACTTTATGTCCACTTCCTCTTGCGTCAAAGTCCTATCCTTAGAGCGCAAAATAAACCTCAAAGTTACACTCTTCTTACCCTCTGGAATAGGGGCTCCCTCAAAGATGTCAAGGACTCTGTACTCTTCAAGCAATTCGCCGAAGATATCTTTTGCAACTTCGAGGAGTTCCTTTATAGATTCATTAACTCTCAGGACCACAGAAATATCCCTACTGGTTGAAGGATAGGCAGGAAGGCCAGAGTATTTGGGCTCCTTCGGAGTCAGTTTTGAAAGGTCCAGTTGCATCACAAAAACAGGCACCTTGATGTCAAACATCTTCTTCACTCTTGCTGAGACTTCACCCACATATCCAATTACATCGTCACCCTTCAAAACTACGCCACCAGAAGAAAGACCCTGAAATCTTAAATCTCTCTGTTCTAAAACAAGATTTTCTAAAAAAACGCCCTTTAAAGACTCAAACCCAACGAGGAGATCGTAGATATCCACTTCCCTCTCGGGTCTATCCCAAGTCTTTGGAATTTTACCTGCTACGCAAAGGCCAACCTTCATCACTTCCTCAGGGAGCTCATCCTTCCCTCGCCAGAAGAAAACTTTACCAACTTCAAAGATTTTTAAATACTCCACACCCCTTCTTAAATTCAGGGAGGCCACTTTTAAAAGCCCCGGGATGAGCGAAGTTCTTAAAACTGAAAGTTCGCTGTGGATTGGGTTCTGAATCCTCACAAAAAGTTCTTCCCGTTCTCCCAAAGCTATGAGCTCATCTGGGGAAACAAATTCAATGTTTTTAACCTCTGTAAAGCCGCTTAGAATAAGATTTGCCTTTACCAACCTATCAAGGGTTTTTTGCTTCTTCCCGGTAAACTCTCCACAGCTCTCCGCTTTGGGTTTGACCCGGTCGTATCCATAAATTTTAAGAACCTCTTCTGCTATATCTTCCCACACTTCGATGTCCCTGCGCCTCGATGGCACTGATATAACGAGATGGTCTTCTTTCTTATGAACGGCAAAACCAAGCCTTTCAACTATCCGCTTCACTTCTTCCGGGTTTAATACTTCACCCACTATCCTATTAAGGTCTTTAAAGTAAAGGGTAATTCTTTTCTGCTCAAAAGTTTTGCCCTGAACCAAGTTAATTTTACAAACCTCTCCCCCCGCAATCTCCTTTACCAAATAGGCGACACGCTTTGACGCAACTTCTGGTATTCCGGGGTCTCCACCTCTCTCAAAGCGCCTCGATGATTCCGTCGTAATACCAAGTATCTGAACAGCCTTTCTGATCCTTACTCTATCAAAATATGCGCTTTCAATGATAATATCCCTTGTATCCTCAGTAACACTGGTCTCTTCCCCACCAATTATACCAGCAATAGCTATTGGTACCTCTGCATCGGCAATCACTAACACCTCGGGATTTAACTCTCTCACTGCCCCATCAAGGCAGAGAATTTTTTCCCCTTCCTTAGCCCTTCTCACCACAATCCTTTCTTTGACCTTATTAAGATCGAAGGCGTGAATGGGCTGACCAAGTTCAAACATCACATAATTGGTGATGTCGACAATGTTGTTTATAGGCCTTTGCCCCAGTAAACTCAGCTTTCTTTGCAACTCGAAGGGTGACTGGCCAACTTTCACATTTTTGACAATCCTCGCTGAATAAACGGGGCATCCATCTGGATCTAACACTTCGACAGCAAAAACTTCGTTACAGTCCTCTTCAACACCAAATTTGGGCCAGTGAATTTGATTACCCGTATGGGCCGATATCTCATGAGCCAATCCAATGATTCCAAGGAGATCAGGTCTATTAGGGAAAATGTAAAGGTCGTACAGCCAATCCTTTAATCCCAGGTACTCTATAGGAGAAACACCAATGGGAAAATCTTCGGGTAGTTCAAACACACCCTCTAAATCAATCTCAAATCCCATTTCTTCGAGGGATAATAAATTGCCCTGGGAGACAATACCTTTAATCTCCCTTTCTTTTATTGTGTTCCCCTTCACTACCGCACCGGGCAAAGCCACAACAACTTTCAGCCCTTTCCTGACATTTGGTGCAGTTGAAACTACTTCAATTTTTTTATCGCCTAAAGAGACTCTGAGATGCCGATACCCTGGTGCATCCTTTATTTCCGAGACCTCTTCAATAAGACCACTATATAAGTATCCATCAAGCCCTTCACCTATATACCTAAACTCCTCCACCTCAATCCCCATGTAAGGGAAGAGGTCTCTTAACTCGTAGGGCGAAAGTTTTAAATCCGGAAGATACTCTTTTAAGATATTGTAAGTAACTCTCATATCTGCCTCAAAAATCTGATGTCGTTATCACTAAATAGTCTAATATCGTCAATGCCGTATTTTATCATCGCTATCCTCTCAATTCCCAGTCCGAAGGCAAAACCGGACCACTCCTCCGGAGATAACCCAACATTTTTAAGAACCTGAGGATGTACCATCCCGCATCCAAAGATTTCAAGCCACCGATCACCAAATTTTACATGGCCTTCTGCCGATGGCTCTGTAAAGGGGAAATAGGATGGCATAAGCCGGAATTCAGCCTTTTCTCCAAAAATTTCTTTGACAAGCTTTTCCAGTGTACCTCTCAATTCTGCAAAACTAACATTTTTATTTACATAAAGTCCCTCCATTTGATGGAAGCAAGGAGCATGGGTAGCATCGAAGGCATCAAAACGATAAACCCTACCCACATGGACAACCCTCAGAGGCGGCTTTCTTTTAAGCATAGTCCTTATCTGAACGGGAGAAGTTTGGGTTCTTAGAAGCATTTTATCGGTTATAAAGAAGGTAGCCTGCATTTCCCTCGAGGGGTGATAAGGAGGGATATTCAGACACTCAAAATTGTAATAATCCCATTCCACATCAGGGGCATCGTAGGCACTAACCTCCTCAAAGCCAAGACCTGCCATTATTTCTAGTAGCTCTTCCATAACCTTAGTAAGAGGATGAAGATTGCCGACTTCTATCTGCCGAGGAGGGATTAGGAGGTCCCACTCCCTTCCTGAAGAAGAGGATAAATCGTCTTTCTTTTCTCTAATTAAGTTCTCGTATTTTTCTTTTAGTTCATTTACTAATTTTCCAACAACCTTGCGATCTTCGGGAGAAAGGCTCGAGAGCTTCTTAATAAAATCTTGTAAAAGCCCCTTCTTACCAAAATACTTAACTCTGAAGGATTCTAAATCCTGGAGGGACGAAACCTTCGTCCAATCTTTCTCTAACTCGTCCTTCAGTGCATATATTTCATCAAGAATTGACATGGGCCTTTGCTATTTTAGCCAGTTCGCTGAAAGCCGTGGGGTTGTTTACCGCAAGTTCCGCAAGGATCTTTCTGTTTATTGCCACATTGGCCTTCTTCAGACCGGAAATGAGCTTGGAGTAGTTTAAACCTTCTTCACGGGCAGCGGCATTGATTCTAATTATCCAGAGCTTTCTCATGTCGCGCTTTTTAAGTCTCCGGTGGGCGTAGGAATATTGCAAAGACCTCAAAACTGCTTCGTTAGCTTTCTTGAAAGTTGAATGTTTTTGACCGTAATAACCTTTCGCTAATTCGCGAATTTTCTTATGCCTTCTTCTTCTAACAATTCCCGTTTTAACTCTCATAAGCTCCTCCTCAATGTAAGTTTGCAAATTATAATAGAAGAATGACGACCAGTCAAAAATAAAACAAAAAGCAGGCAGTGAAATATCCTGTTCGACATGCAAAATGTTGACAAAACCTTTGCTAAAAAGTATAATAAAGTTAAGGAGGTGAATCGTGAAGATTTCTAAAAGGTTGGTTGCGGGTGTAATAGTGATGGGGCTTTTCTTTCTGACATCCTGTAAAAAGCAGGATATCCAGAAAGACGAAACGGCGGCATTCCTCACATCGTTAAACAACATGGGAACTGAGCTTACTAACACTCTTGCCTTTAACGTACTCAGTGATTTTATGTCTAAAAATCCACCAATCGAATTTGGTGGAAAAAGGGTGATAAAATTCAACGGGCATGAATACAATCTTCCACTGAAAATTGAAGCCAAAGGGATAAAGGGCGGCATTGAGGACCTTTACGGAACCTGGGAATGGCAGGACACCGGCTGGGTCCACATTGATCCCAATAACCCACAAAAGGGAATCCTTTTCCGGTGGACATTTTACGATACAACCTTTACAGCTCACCAGGCAGCCTTATTAATCGATTCAATTGAGATTTATGTCATAGGGTCAGACACACTGCCAAAGAAGGTCCATATAGCCCTGTACCTTGACAATTCAAAGATCGCCGATTTAAGCATAAACCTTCAGTATAACACCAACGAACAAATTACTTACCTAAAAGTAGTATTCACCGTTACCAATGAATTTCAGTTCGGTGTGGAGGCTAAAAACCTCCAGTACGATCAGAATGGCAGCCTAATTGCACTACAGCTTCACATCTGGATTATCGATTATAAAAATCACAACTTCCGCAGGGATATTACCTTAACTGTGAGGAGCGACGACTCTGGCAGTATAGTCTATACCGATTCAGACGATTGGAAACTTGTTATGAACGTTTCAGCAGCTACTCAAGTAGTAGAGAATTCGATAACTTATGAAAAAAGAACCGTTACTGGAGAAATTACCAAAGATGGTCGCCATGCAGCAGATATCAGAGGTACGATCTGGAATCCAGAAGATGAAAATCATCAGACAGAGATTTACGTAATCTTCAGTGACGGAAGCAGGGAGCCGCTTTCAAATTACATAACGATCTTCCAATCAAAATAAAAGATTATTTGAAAATGAAGGCGCCGGGGCGACCTCGCCCCGGCGCCTTTTTTTATTCAAAACAACATCAGTAATTTCTTAAAACACTAAGATAATCTCTGCCTAAAAAAGGTGCAAAAAGGGCATAAGGCACCACATCCTCCTTCACATTCGATTTTAACCACTGGGAAACTTCCTTGTATATCCTAAACATCTCCTGAATCTGGTCACTTCGAATTTTCTTAGAAAATTCAAAGAGATCTTCCTTTAAGTCGGCGTTTATAACGAGCTCATGTATCCCATTTTTAATCAGAAAGAGATCTCTTGCAACGCTCCCATAAAATTCGACGATGTCACCCACATATCCACTCAATCCATTCTCCTCACCGAGCTCCTGACTGAGGTATGCCTCGCAGGTATCCTTAAAACCCTTCAGGTTAAATTCTGAAAGGGACTTCAATAATTGCAAGCGAAATTCCAAGAAATTGGTTGCAATATACCTCTTTGCAATCCCGATAGAACCTGAAGTTATCCTGTACAATAATGCCGTTGAGAAATTTATGTCAACCGATTCGAAATACTCATTAAAGTCTCGAAAGGATAGATAATCGAATTTTATCTTTCTTGCCCTTGAGTGTATCGTAGGTCGGATTTTTTCAGGTCGATTTACCACAAAAATAATCACCGTTTTAGGGTAAGGTTCCTCAAGGGTTTTAAGGAAGGCGTTTTGCGAATACTGGTTTAAATTTTCACCATTGGCTACAATGACAAATCTGTACCTTCCGCTATAAGGCCTCTCCCTCCATAGCTCTTTTTCTACTTCCCTTATCTCGTCTATTTTTATCTGCTTTAAGGGGCTATAAAAGAGCCTCAACTCACCGTACTTTAGAGCTTCGGCCCACTTATCGGGATTCATATCGGGCATTAGCAAAAATAAGTCTGGATGCTGTAAGTGGCCTATCTGGATACATTGAGGGCACCTTCCACAAGGATATTCCTCTTTACTCTCACAATTGACTGCTTTTGCAATCTCCAGGGCGGTGGTTAATTTACCAACACCTTCAGGACCATAAAATTCAAGAAAAATGGAATCAACTTCTTCCTTCCTCAAAAGCTCAATGATAGGCGTAAGTGGTTCTTTGGCCCTATTTTGGCCACGTATTTTACCCAAATTCAAGCTCATTTTACCTCCACATATTCCTTTAGTTTTTGAAGCTTCTTATCACCGATTCCCTTAATCTCCTTGAGCTCTTCAATACTCTTAAACTTTTCTCGTTGCCTGCGTTCCAGTATAAGCGAAGCCGTTTTGGGTCCAATACCAGGAACTTTGACCAATTCTTCAAAACTCGCGCTGTTAATATTCAATTTACCTTTTGGAATTTTATCGTTTTCAACTTCCACCGATGGCACTTCTTCCAAAACTTCAATTGCGGAATCCTTTAAATTTCTCAAGCCTGCTTCTTCTTTCTTATTTAATACAACGCCACCCACCAACATTGATACCCCTATGAGCAGAAGGCCAATTCTTTCTTCCTTTGTAAACCACATTAAAAATTAAAATTAACGTTGATCGAAAAATTCGTATTTGAATTGTAACGTTTACTGAGATTATCGATGTACTTCCTGTAGCCAAAGCCAATAGTTCCAGTGATATCCCGTGTGATGGAATAGGTGGCATTAAGATCGAAGCTCATATTAGTCTGGTCTCTCAACTTTGTCTCTTTCCCAGCAATCACGCTGGCCTGAATTCCTCTTGACCAGGTAAAATTACCACCCAACTGGAGTGAACTGGCGAGCTTCCACTGAATCCCTTTAACAGGGAGCTTAACAACCTTACCCTGAGAAACGGAGTAAGTCGGACTTAGAGTAAGCCTGTTGTCGATGTTCTTTGTGGTTCTCTCTCCAAAACGAAAATCGGTACTTTTCTGCTCCGTCCTTGTAAAGTTGAAACTTAGACCTAAACCGTTCTTAAACAAAAGATTCATAGAGGGCGTTAAAGTGGTTGATAAGGCCTTGTTGTCAGGTAATTTCCCAAAATCACCGGACTCTTGCTCATTCCTCTGGTAATTGAAGCTAAGAGTCCAGTTATTTACAAATTTTTTAAGATACTTATTATCAATTCTCACGTTGGAAACTGAGAGCCTCGGCCATGTTGCATTTTTCGTATATCTTTTGCTGATGTAAACCAAGTTTGTCGAATTATTAAAGGATCCTCCTAAATTCACGGAAGCCATCAGGAAACGGAACCCCCAATCTACGCTGTATTGCCTTGTGAAAGAATTTGAGAACCTTTCCCTTTGCCCAAGGTCTTCAACCGCCTTTCTATCGAAACCAAAACGGAACTTCCAACCTGGGCGGTTTGAAACCATATATAGTCCATAGTTATCAGAAATGCTATAACTAAACCTGATGGGCTGTAAATTGGTCGAAAAATCTCTAACCCTTTTGTTTAAAGGGCTCTGGACATGTTTTCCAGTAGAATCGATTAAATCCTTGAAAAGAAAATCCGACATCTTCGTTAATAAATTAGTAAGGTTAAAATTCAGGTTAAGTCCCGCATTGGTGGAACTGGTTATGTTAGCCTTTAAAATGGAGTCTATGGCTTGGAAACTCCTATCCTTACTCTCCCTGTAATTCGTACCAAAATTGAAGGAGGGGTCTAATATGGAGAACAATGTAAACCTGAGCGAGCTATTGAATCCTTCGCTGTAATTTATCTCCACTTTTCTCTGCAAATCCCTTGTTTTCCCAAGATCATATCTTAAATTCAAGAAAGAGAAGGGATTATAGCTAATGGAATGCGATTGGTCAAAGGTCTGAGAAGAATCCTTCTGGGTAATATTGCTAAATAGGTCCTTATAGAAGGATCTCCCTTCAGAAATACTGCCAGAAAAACTATAATCTGGCAGTGGATTTATTATCAACTTACCCTTTCTTATGGTCCATGGGATTGAGATCCCGTGTCTGAAACTTAAACTTCTTAAAAAGCCGTTTCTTATGTTTCTTGGGCCGACGGTGGTGTCAGAGTTAATAAAGCCTGATAAACCGAAGGGTTCCAGTAAGTATCTCACGAATAGATTTCTGGAGCCACGAGACTTCGAAAAATTAATGGATGTGCGCCTTATAGACGAGGTGGATTTTTGTTCGATCTGCTGAGTCCTATTTAGAATGAGGTCTGAATAAGCTCCATATAGAGGCAGAGACGAGGAGTAATTCTTTGAGTGAAGAAGACCGAGATTTATCCCCCATTTTTGTGGTAAAATTTTACCAAAATCGGCACTTATGTTATAAGAAGTTAATTGATCGTTACTCTTTGTACCTGTTCCCTGCAAGGGTTTGAAATTGCTTTGCATTTTAGTGAAGGAGAAATTGGTACTTAAAAAGCTTGCCAGTCTAAAATCAACGCTGAACTGTCCCGCCGTTGCCCTGTCTGTCCTGGGATTACCAACTCTGAACTCATCGATCCAAACTTCTCCACTGATCCTATCTGTTGACTCATTTAATACGCCAAAGGAGATGCTTTGTATTTGAGTAAAGGAAGGGTTCCCTTTTATTACGACATTTCCGATCACATGTGGGCCTGGTGTTGAAATGGAATCCCTCAAGAATTTCTTTATCTGGGTCAGGGAATCGATATAAAAGATTACCTCCTGCCAGTCAGGGCCAGTAATTTTGTATCTATACTCATAGTAATTTAAACTATCGCCCAATCTTACATAGACCGTTGGATATGGTGTTGATGTACCAGGGGCAGGCTTTACAAAAAACCTTACCGTTCTATAATCCATAAAGTTCATCGGGCTTGGCTTAATCTGAGTTGCATGGGCAAAGTGTTTAGGACCAAGATTCTCATACTTCAAACCGAGAGAATTTTCCTGCTCGAGTCTTCCCGTGATCAGGTCTCTCTCCAGTTCGATACCCGGGGGCGATGTATAATTGGGGTCGTCATTATGACCAACGGACCTTATAAAGATATTTTCATCGGAAGATACGGGGTGCGAAGAATCTGAAGTCATCACGGGGGATTTAACATACCTGTTGCCTTGAAACTTCATCTGGGCAATTATAATCGTATCAGGTTCTGCAACATTATCAAACCAGATTCTCACAAACCTCACATAACCCCAGTTGGGATTACCAAACTTTTTAGCATAAGCAGTATCCTTCAGGGGAATCAAAAAGGTCCTAAAACCTTCGGAATTCTCACCAACGAATATATCGGGTGATGGATTTTCAAGGTCGATTACGAATTCGTAATAGTTGTTGTCCAAAGATAACTTCCCATCAACAAGCAATTCTTCCGTGTCAAGTCTTCCGTTACCTTCAGTCCCGTTAATCCTTGAATAATCCCTCACCCCAAAACTTTTGGGATTGTAATAATCATCGTTTCCATCATCCAAAGAGCTCGAAGTCCACAAACTATCGGCCCCGCTAACACCATCAAGCCCTGTATCTTCGCCCTGGTCGAGCACTCCATTCCCGTTTTTATCCTCGGTAGAAATTATATAGGGGTCATAACTCTTTATTCTCCCTGCCTTATCTCTCCACACAGCATTCTCAGAAATATCAGGCCCAACATCTACGATCAACTTGCCCTTCCTGCCCTTTACAATGATGTTGAGAAACTCATAATTTGAAAAATCCAGCCCATAACTGCTCAGTAAGCTTGAAATAGAGAGATAAGAAGGTACACCCGGCGACTTTGGATAAAGTTCCAGATAAAAAACAAGTTGTGGCAGGTCTTTTTCTTCAGAAGGGATATTAGAGAAAATCTGACCCCTCTTGTACATATCGTAAACCCCTGCCCATACTATTTTCCGACCGAGGTAAAAGGTATCCTTCTCCTGAGATTGAGATACAAGAGGAATAGACCCAATTTTCCAGTCAAAAATGGAAAAGGAGACATTTATCTCGTCCTTGGAATTTTCCATGTCATCAATATAGGCAAAATTCTTAGTGTTGGGATTAGGGTAGGACCTTGCTATCTCTCCTTGAATTCTAAGAGTTGAAGGCAACTGAGTTTTATTGAAACTGACTCTATTAAACCAATCCGTTAAAAATGGCAATTTCGTATCTAAAACAGCATCAAGCTCACCCACAACGCTCCTTGTAGGCTCACTTCCAATAGACGGTCTCTTAAGAGGAGAAGATTCGGACCTGCCCATGAAACTACCACCAACTTTAAAAACAGAAGTTAAAGGAAGTTCAAACCTGGCACCCCAGAGGGATTTATCCTTTATACTGAAAAGCGGAGCATAATCGAAAGACACATCTATCCTGGCATTTGGGTCTTTTAAGATGTTTTCATCGTTTATAATGATCTTGCCCAAATTGTAGTCAATCGTATAATCTTTCCCCCTCTCTAAGACCCTGCCGTTGTATCTTACCACTTCGCTGTTTTCGAGGATGTTACTCTGGTTCAAATAAATCTCACGGGACATCTGCCTCTTAACAACTTTTATCACGTACTTGGTACCTTCGTTATAGGAAAGCCTTGTTTTCCTGTAAATCAAAGAATCAGGGCTGCTTAGCGAATCGTAGATAAAAGGTTTTGGCATGGGAAAAATTAGAATTCCCTTATTCAAGTTCAAAATATCCACAGTGCGCTGACCAATCTGCCTTACCAAATCCACCTTCCCATCGTTGTTTTCATCTATTCCGAGTATATTGATGTAACTTCGCCCATTTTCTCCCCATACGATTACACCTGAAGAGTCCCTTCCGATTTGAATATCAATATTTTCAGGGGAAATATAAGAAGCCCTTAAATCATAAATATTTACAAGCATTGTGTTCCACAGCTGGGCCTTCAAAGTATCAGATCTCGTAAAAAGGGAATCTAAGTAAAGAGGATAAGTTGAAGGTTTTACAAGCCTCAAGCTATCCAACATTGTATCTGCCATTATTCCTACGCGCCTTCCCGAAGCTGTTACATAGGATACAGCGACAACATAGTTTTCACCTGCTTTTGTAGCAAGTTCAAGAATCTTTGAATCTGGATAATAAATAAAATCTACACCCGATGTAAGGGCTTTAAAGTTACCATACTCTTTAAGGGCGTTGTCGGGAGAATATGTTCCCGTTTGAGTATTAAATCCATAATAATAGGCAAACCCTGGGATAGTCTTTCCAGGTTGTATACCCCTTTGCTCATCGACAAACACTTGAATTGATACTATTGACTCGGCCTCTGGAATATAGAAAAATCTAAATTTTTCGAAATCTTTTCCGTAAAGTAGAAAGCTATCCTGGACCGCACCTCTTGAAAGGGTCGTAGTCTGGCTCTCACCCTTTTCTCTGGTAGCAATAGCCTGCACCTTCACAGGTCCAAACTGGAATTGAGAGTTAAAACCAAAAAGTCCTTCCTTTGTCTGACCGGGAAAACTGGCAAAACGGGTGGATGGCAAACTCACCCTTGTGTCACCGAGTTCAATGAGTTTAACAACATCATCTTCCTCACCCTGGAACCTTACAACCACTTTGTTCTTTGTCTCATCCTGTCTCTCTGAGTCGTGGTTGATATTTATACTCAACTTACTTCCAATGGTCGCATTTAAATTGAGCCTCAACTGCTGCTCAAGCTGGGGATTAAAGTAGCTTGATGTCCTTAAACCAAGATAACTTAAGGGATCATGAGTTGTATTTTTCTCAAATCTAAGATTTACTGATTGAGTACCATCTATATCAATTTTTGCACCTTCCTTTCCCAGAAAGGAAAAAGAGGGGGGCATATAGACAGGAATCTGAATAGTTGGGATTACGCCTCTGCCAACGGAGCTTCTTGATGTATTCTCGGAAATTTCGCTCTGCCTTTCAAGCAGGCCTAAATAAATAATTTCTCTCGATTTTAAAAGCTTGAATCGATCGTAGGGTATCACGGAGTCCACAACTATCTCATCAGAGCCCTTATACTTGCCAAAATAGACTAAGTTTTCATCGACAAACACACTTTCGGCAACCCCGTAGCTATTTTTGAGGTACAAATACAAAGGATCGTCAAACTGCCCATAGGAAAGGATCAATTGTAGGGCTAAAATAATTGAGTTCATGGGATAATCTTAACAATAAAGCCGTGGATTTTCAAAGCATATCCTTTTATTGTAAATAATTTTCTCTGACGTAATCCAATGCATCTTCCTTAGAACGGACTTTTCCTTCAGCAACCAAATCGTCAATTTCAGCAAGAATTTTTCTAAAAATAGGACCGGGTTTGAGTCCAAGTGCTATCAAATCATCCCCCGTAATTAATCTTCCCTGTGTAACTTTCGCCTTTTCCTCAAGGACTTTATAGATTTTTTGTCGAAATTCATGGTACGGAAGAATACCCTCACCCCTTGGAGGGGACGCAAGGGCATCAGCAACTGCCATATCAAGAAGCGGAAAGGCCAGTTCCTCCATCCGCCTTAAGTAGCGATTTACTGCCCTTTCTGTAAGAACCTGTTGAGCCGCAAGTAGGTGTGGATACATATGATGCTTGACAAGCTTTTTTAAAATGTTTCTCTCTTTCTTTGAAAGTCTCAATCTTTCGGCAATACCCTCGACTATTTCTGCACCGATGCGATCATGCCCATAAAAATGGGTGTTGCCCTCTTCATCAAAACTGATTGTTTGAGGCTTCCCAACATCGTGAAGCAAAATGGCAAGTTTATTGATCCATGCAAGTTCCTGCTCATACTCTGTGTCCTTTTCTGCTAAAAGTCTTTCAAAATTTGTCAGGGCGTTAATTGTATGATAAAGAAGATTTTGCTCATTGTAGTACCGCTGGGATGTATGCTTCATTGGGGAAAGTTCGGGAAAGAGTGAAAAAAGGACGCCATCATCCGCCATGAGGTTTATAGTCCGCGCAGAATCTCTCGTAGATAGAATAACAAAAAGCTCATATCTTATGCGCTCACCGGCAATCAATTTAAAAGATACAAGGGGAGAGAGTTCCTTTAAGTAAAAACGGGTGTTAGATTCAATTTCAAAACCGAGAACCGCATTAAACCTATAGGCTCTTAGAATTCTTAAAGGGTCTTCAACTAAGTTAATAGGACTAATAATTCTTATTACTTTTTGTTCGACATCCCTTCTACCCCCGGTTGGGTCGATGATATTGCCACGCCTTAAGTCGAGGGCCATCGCATTGATAGTAAAATCTCGCCTCTTTAAATCCTCATATATATCCTCTCCTTTTATAGAGGTAATGTCGAGCCAAAGATCCTCCTTAATAACAACCCTGTATTCCTGATCTTCCTCCGAAAGGGGAAAAAGGGTCGAGTCGGGGTATTTCTTTTTATAAAACCTCAAAAATTGGTTTAAATTCCCTTCCACCACAAGGTCGTAGTCGGTGACACTCCTTCTGAGCATTAAATCTCTCAGAGACCCCCCTACCAAATAGATCTGAAAGCTCTCCAGTATCTCTTCATCAATAGTTGGGACTTTTACGGCAAACTCCATCCTAACCTCCGAATCGTATCCACTACCATGGAAACGGCATCATCCCTTCCCGCCACTATATTGCCCGACTTCAAATAATCCGTTCCCCCGGAAAAATCTCTCACCACCCCTCCAGCTTCTTTGACGATCAAGGATCCAGCAGCTATATCCCAGATGGAAAGTCCATATTCATAAAAAACGGAAAAAATGCCCTCCGCAACGTAACAAAGGTCAAGGGCTGCTGAACCGAGCCTCCTAACATCTGAAAACTGAAAATATAGCCTCTTAAAGACCTCGTTTAATAAATCAAACCGGGATTTTTCCCTAAAGGGAAAGGCAGTGGCAAAGAGGGTCCTTTCCAGAGGCAAATTGCGGTTTACTTCGATTTTTCTACCGTTTTTAAATGCTCCACCGCCCCTTGTTGCATAAAAAAGTTCATTTTTTACGGGATTATAAACAACACCCACAATGGGTTCGCCGTCGTAAAGAAGGGCACAGGAAATTGCAAAAATATCTACGCCCGAGAGAAAATTTTTTGTTCCGTCTAAGGGATCGATCACCCAGAGAAACCTTCCAGTTTTCTCATTATTTCCAAGCTCTTCTCCAAGAAATTGATGATCTGGAAATTCCTTCAAAATTCGATCCCTTATCATCTTTTCCGTTTCTCTATCAACAAAAGAGACAAGGTCATTTGCTTTCTTTTCCTCGGCTTGAATATCCTGAACCTTTCCGAAATTTTCCTTCAGAAAATCACCGGCCTCAATCACAGTCTTCAAAGCAGCCTGTAGATATTCTTCCATAGCTCTCCCACGTCTTTAAAGATAAAATCGGGGTTAACTTTTTTAATCTCATCTTCACTTTTGTGAACACCTGTAAGAACGAGTACAGTTACCATACCCATTTTTTTGCCGAGGGTAATATCAGTATCCAGTCTATCACCTACAATAGCCGTTTCCTCAAGGGGTGTCCCAAGCCTTTTAACAGCATACCTGATTATGTACTCCATAGGTTTCCCAAGAACAACGGGTTCAATACCTACCACCGTAGTAATTGCGTTAACGATGGCACCTGCACCGGGCAGAAGTCCCTCCGGGGTCGGAAAAGAGGAATCCCGATTGCAGGCAATGAAAGTAGCGCCTTTTTGAATTGCTAAAACCGCCTCTTTCAGCTTTTCATAATTTACCTTTCTGTCAAGGCCTACAATAACAAATTCCGCACCCTTATGATTTTCAACTATATTCCAGCCGAGGCTTTCAAGCTCCTTCAATATTCCGTCTTCACCAATAACATAGGCATTGTGGGAGCCAGGATAGTATTCTCTTAAATAATCACCCAAAGTGTTTGCTGAAGTGTATATCTTAGAAGGAGGCACCCGAATTCCCATTCCTTCTAACTTCTTTGCGACCTGTTCTGGGGTCCTTGTTGAATTGTTGGTTAACAGCAAAAAGGAAGTGCCCCTTGTATTCAAAAAATCAATAAGCTCTTTAGAACCTTCTATAAGCACATTGTCGAGATAAAGAGTACCATCAAGGTCTATTAAAAATCCCTTTACCATTTTAGTAAAATTGCCCCGTAAATAAATCCCGCGCCAAAGGAAACGAGGAGAACCCTTTGACCCCTCTTCAAAAGCCCTCTTTCATCCATTTCCGCAAGAGCAATGGGAATCGAAGCGGCACTGGTATTACCTGTCTTCTCAATATTTACATATACCTTATCCCATGGAATACCAAGCCTTTCCCTGGTGGCGTCAATTATCCTTATATTGGCTTGATGTGGAACGAGCCAGTCGATATCCGTAGCCGTTAAACCTGCCCTCTCCAGAACCTTCTCAGCGGCTTCCTGCATCCCTGTAACAGCGTACTTGAACACCTCCCTCCCCTGCATCTTTATGTAATGTTCCCTCATCCTCACCGTTTCTTCCGAGGCGGGTTTTCTTGCAGCTCCTGCAGGGAGCTTTAGTAATTCATGAACTTCACCATTTCCCTTTAAATAAGAAGCCAGTACATCGCTTTCAGAATCATCCTTAGTTACTATTGCAGCTCCTGCACCGTCACCGAAAAGGACACAGGTATTTCTATCGGTAAAATCCACAAGGCGAGAAAGGGTCTCCGCCCCTACGATCAAAATGTATCTATAATTGGGAAGTGAAAGTAATCCTCTTGCAATTTCGAGGGCGTAAACAAACCCTGGACACGCTGCCTCTATGTCAAAGCACATGGCATTCTTAGCACCGAGCTTGGCCTGCAAGATACAGGCTGTTGCAGGGAAAAGGTAATCAGGAGAAGCGGTAGCAACAATTATTCCGTCGATCTGTTCAGGAGTAATACCAGCTTTTTCTATAGCCCTTAGGCTTGCATTATAGGCCAAGTCTGATGTGGCCTCTTCAGGTGCAGCAATATGCCTTTCTTTAATACCCGTCCTCTCTACAATCCATTCGTCTGAGGTTTCCACCATTCTTTCAAGGTCTTCATTGGTAAGAATTCTTGCGGGTAAATAAGACCCTATACTTAAAATCCTGACTCCCACTTTGCACCTCCAAAGAAAGATTTACAGATTTAATGGCAACAATTGGCCAAAAACCAATGTCATGAAAAATTTTACAGTAATGCTTATGTACATTCCCGGAAAGGGGAAACCAAGGGTTGAGAGAATGATCAAAATCAATAGAACGTAATAACCATATTGCCTCATAAAGGTTTTAAATCCACCCGGGGGTAAAAAATATTCCAGCACATGCCACCCATCGAGAGGGGGAAGGGGAATTAAATTAAAAAAGGCCAAAGCAGCACTAATCACCACAAAGTTTACGATCATAGCGCCGAGAGTCGAATAAAATAAGAACTTATAAGCGAATACCCTTAGAGGAAAACCCACAATAAAGGCAGAGACAAGATTTGACAATGGTCCAGCCAGTGAGACAAACACCACATCTCTTTTGGGATTCCTCAAATTGTAGGGATCTATGGGAACCGGCTTGGCCCAACCAAAATGCAAAAAGAGGAGAGCAACGAATCCCACAGGATCAATATGGGCAAGGGGATTCAGGGTAAGCCTACCTCTCAACCGAGGCGTTGGATCACCCAGTTTATAGGCGACATATCCATGAAAAAATTCATGGATTGTTAACGCCAGAAGAATACCAGGTAAAACAAGAAGAAAATCAATCCACTTCATACCCACCTCATCCATATATAGATTAATGAAAGAAGGATGCCTAAAACTGCCCCCACAAAAACTTCGAAAGGTGAATGGCCAAGAAACTCCTTCAATTTTTCTCTGCCTAAGGTCATATTGCGTCCCATCTCTTCTATAATAATATTTAAAAGTTCAGCATGTTCTCCAGCTGCCCTTCTAATACCTGCAGCATCGTACATAATGATCAAACTAAAATATAGGGTTATTCCAAAAATGGGAGAATCAAATCCAAAACGCTTTCCCGTAATTATTGATAAACATGAGACAGCTGCAGAGTGGGCACTGGGCATTCCACCTGTACTTAAAAGCCAGGAAAAGGCCAGTCTCTTTTCCTTGATACTATACAATGCGAATTTTACCAGTTGAGCCGTAAAGCCTGTCAAAATGGGAAGAAGCCAAAAGGGATTGGAAAAAATCTGCTTTAAAATCAACTATTTCCTCCTGTAAAGAAAGTAATCTGCAAGTTCTTTTAAAAGTTCGCTTTTTTTCCCCAGAAGTTGATCAGCATCCGTTTTGATTTCTTTCACAAGATTTCTTGCAATCTCATAGGACCTCTCAAGTCCTAAAACCGAAGGATATGTGCACTTCCCCCTTTCCCTGTCTTTCTTTGCCTTTTTGCCAAGTTCTTCATCTTCCGCCGTTTCATCGAGGATATCATCTACAATTTGAAAGAGTAATCCCAGTTTCCTCCCAACTAATCTGAACCCCACCACTACCTGTTCACTGGCACCCGCTCCAATGGCTCCAATAACCAATGAAGATTCAATAAACCTCGCAGTTTTTCTTAAATGAATATTTTCCACCAGCCTCTCTGTGTGAACCTTTCCTTCCGCTCTTATATCAAGAACCTGCCCCCCAATGACTCCGTCGACTCCCAAAGCATCAACAAGTTCACTTAACATTCTAACTTTGACCCCTGCAGGAAGAGGGCCTTTCAAAAACAAGCCAATGGCTTCTATAAAAAGAGCATCACCAGCAAGGATGGCCATTGCCTCACCGTACACCCTGTGATTGGTTGGCTTACCACGACGGAAATCATCATTATCCATAGCAGGTAAGTCGTCATGAATAAGGGTAAAAGTATGGATCATCTCAAGGGCACAGGCCTGAGGCAGAATTTCATCTACATTTTCGCCACCTCCCAACTCATAGCCAAGGATACAAAGGACGGGGCGAAGCCGTTTACCTCCAGCAAAAAGGGAATACCTCATGGATTCCCTTAAGAGTGGAATACCTTTTGCATTTTGAGGAAAAAATTCCTCCATTTTTTTGTTTACAAGCTCACTCTTTTCCTCAATATATTTCAAAATTTCCACTTCTCCTCCTAAAATAGGTTATCAAGGAGTGTCATAACCACAAAACCAACCATAAAAGAAAAGGTTGCAACCTTTTCAGAACCTTGAGTATGTGATTCGGGAATCATTTCATCACTTACTACATATACCATTGCGCCTGAAGCAAAGGCCATAAGGTATGGCAAAAGTTTTGAAAATAGGATTCCAAGAGAAACCCCAAAGAAACCCGCAATAGGTTCAACCATACCAGTCAGAAAAGAAATAAATATTGCCTTGCTCTTACTTAAACCAAGACTGAATAATGGCAAAGCAACAGCAGCTCCTTCAGGAATGTTTTGCAAGCCAATTGCCACTGCAAGAGAAATCGCAGCAGGTGTAATACCCTTAGCAAAAGAGACCCCAACGGCCATTCCTTCAGGAAAATTATGAATAACCATTGTTAAAAGGATAAGGGACACCATTTTAAGTTTTGATGCAGGTCCTTCCAGACCTTTAATAAAATGTTCATGGGGTACAACAGAATCCACAAAATCGACAAAAACAGCACCCAATAAAAAGGTGAAGAGAACCAGTAGCAGGTTACCAGCTTCGAGAGCTGGAATAAGAAGACTAAAAATGGAGGCTGAAAACATTATTCCGCCCGAAAGGCCGAGAAACAAGGGCATACTTTTGGATCCAAATCTAATCCTGAAAAGGAGTAAAAGAGCACCGATAGTAGTAGCAAGCCCCGCAAAGAGTGATGCCAGGAAGCCACTTAAAATCTTATTCACCTTAAGTTTCCAGACCCGATAGTTTCCTTAAGTGATTTAGAACCTCTTCATCGTCAGGTTTAATCTCTAAAGCCTTCAAGAAATATTCCCTGGCGAGCTCTTCATTGTTAATCATTTCTTGAAAAACACCCATCCCTTTGTAGTAAATCAACTTTTCCTCTTCGGATTTCACTTGATTGGTTTCGACGCGCCTTAGAAGTTCCTTTATGCATTTTTCAGCAAAGTCAAAGTTGCTCTCAAAAAGAGCCTCTTTGAAATATTCAAAGAGTTCTTCATTTGAATAACCCGATATTTGCTCTTTACTCGATTTCTTTGGAGACATACTCTCTAAACTTTTCAATGTTTTCACGAGTACCTATTACTATGAGCCTATCGGTTCTTTCAATTTCAAAATTTGCGTCAGGCAAAACGTATGTAACAGTCTTCGAAGAGAGGCCTATTTTAGCCGCACTTTCAGCTTTTGCGCCATCCTCCAACACAATAGGCTCATTTCTCTCAACAGCTAACACATATACACCAAATTTTTTCTTTATCTCGAGTTCACCTAAGGACTTCTTCTGGAAATCCCTCGGCACATCTATAGCAGAAACCATAAAATTCTTTCTCTTGAGTAGGTCCGCAATCTCGATGGTTCCCAGCATTATGCCCAGAGCCAGTCTCTCTGCAGACTGCTTTTCAGGTTGGATGACCTTAGCTACACCAAGTCTGGACAAGATCCTGGCATGAACTTCGTTGGAGGCCTTTGCATAAACGTTTTTGATCTTCCTATCCTGCAAAATTTGTGCTGTTAAGATTGATGCAGAAATCTCAGAGATACAAAGGAAAACATAGTCAAAGTCTTCTAAATTGAGCTGGGTTAAAGCATCCTCATCGGTACTATCAAGAATCACGGCCTGCGAAACTTTGTCTTCTATACCTTTTATTTTGTTCTCATCTTTATCAACCACAACAACGGTATGATTTTCTCGCATAAAAACTTCCGCCAGCGATTTACCAAACCTTCCCGCCCCGATAATTAATATATTCATTTCGCATTACCCCACTATGTATCGATCCTCAGGAAATCCAATTTCGACCTTAGTCCTTTCGATCATATAGGTGGCAACAGAAAGCACCCCAACCTTACCTACTATCATGAGTAAAATTATAATCCACTTAGAAAGAACATTAAAATCAGCAGAAAGGCTTACATAACTAAAAATCCGGGAACCCGTCGAAAGGCCCACCGTTCCGAAGGCGGACATAACTTCAAAAGCAATCTCTAAAGGAGAATGAAAAGAAAGCGCTCTTTTATCAGAGGATATGATAATTAAATAACTCAGAAACAAATAGGTAGCTGAAAGGATTAGGATTAGTATTGCCTTCTCTACTGCAACATCGGAAATCCTCCTTTTGAATAAATAGACATTTTTGTAGCCCTTCAAGTAATGAAAAATCCAGAGGAAAGCAAGGGCAAAGGTATTAGTTTTAACACCTCCCGCTGTACCTCCAGGGCTACCACCTATGTACATTAAAAGCATAATGATACTGAGGGTTGCCGGTGTCAAAAGGGAAAAATCAACGGTATTGAATCCGCAAGTTCTCGGCGTAACTGATTGAAATAGTGAGGCAAGAATTTTTTCAGAAGTGGTGAACTGCCTGAAGCCATTATTAAACTCAAAAAGCAAGATTAGAACAAATCCTGCAACAATAAGGATAAACGTCCACGTAAGAACCGCCTTAGTATGAGTGGAAAATCGGAATATTTTCCTCAATGGTTCCTCTGAGGAAGGTCTCTTTGAAGCGGATTTGAAGACGGATCTCATCTTGATAAACTCTGCAATTTCATTCAAGACGTAGAATCCAAGTCCACCGAGTATAATCAAAAGGATAACAACAATGTTAACAAAGGGGTCGCCCCTAAAAGACATTAACGAATCTGAAAAGGTTGAAAAACCTGCATTACAAAAGGCTGAAATTGCCTGGAAAACAGCATGCTGGAAAGCAAGGTAAGGGGGAAAATACTTAGAAAATGCTAAAAAAAGAAAAGCTATTCCAGCCGACTCAATTAAAAATGTGTATAGCGCTACCCTTCTTGCAAAGAAAAAAGCAAAACCAGGTTTTAGTTCTGGGAAACCCTGGGCAATCATCTCGGGAAGTATTAAACTTCTTCTCAGTCGGTGAAGGAAAATTCCAGCAAGGGTCATATACCCAATCCCACCAAGTTGAATCAGCGTAAGTATGACAACCTTTCCAAATAAGGTGAAAAACACCGGTGTATCTTTCACAATTAAACCAGTAACACATATAGCAGAAGTAGCCGTGAAGAATGCATCGGTAAAGTTCAAGGGTCCTCTTCTTGAGACAGGCAAAAGCAAGAGTAAAGCACCAAAAAGTATTGCTGAAAAATATCCTGCAATTACAAGGAGGAAAGCTCGTCGTTCCATAAAATTTAGCGGGTTTAAGATTTAATTTTAACTGTTAAATACCCGCTTTAAGTCCGAGGGTCAAACCAAACCTCTTATTTCTATAAAGACCCTCCAGATAACCTTTAATCAAAAGGATTTTAAACTCAACACCTCCGAAATAGGAGAAAGAGTTGTTTTCGATGGCCGATATCTCCTTCCTTGTGGTGTCACCCGTTGTCCAGTAATTCGTGTTTAAAGAATAAATATCATAACTTACCCCACCGTATGGAGTAAGAAGCAGGACATTTTTAGAAATTGAAGCCCTAATGGAAAGGTCCCTTAACTTCAGGTTTGTGTACAGGGTATCAAACTTAAAGGTTAGGTTTTTGTATTCATGATTCATTATGGCCACAGATATTGCAGGTGTTGGAGGAACAAGCTGGTCTTTTAAAATCTGAACTTTTATTCCATAACCTATGAGATAGGGTGATTCCTCGAAATAATCTGACTTTATCAATGTTGGGGCATACTTACCAAGAATATCAACGGCAAAAATCCCTCTTAAAAGTGGGGTAAAGGAAAATCCCTTAAAAATCCCCACTTCGCCATAGAAATAAGGGAATATAGCAGGAAAAGATATCTCTCCAGAAGTTACTGGATTAGTAAACTTAAACCAGCTGGCATTCGCAGCGACGCCGACATTAAAATGTGGAAGCCCGCCCCTGCATCCCGCATTGGAAATGACCCCGGAAGAAATGAGCGCAGCGGCGTTGTCTGTGAGGGACACTGCCATATTCCTCACATCATCCTCAAGGGTCTGTGCACCCAGGATACCTGCTGTTATCAGCATCAACACAATCTTTTTCATAACACCCTCCTTCAAAAAGTTTAATTTTCATCAATGGAAACATAACCAATAATTATTCCAAATCTATAATAAGTAGTAATCAAAAATTGATTACGATAAGTACATCCTACCCAAAGCCAGTCATGCATTTCTTCTGAGTCTGTAACAATATGGCCTATTTCAAAATAAGGACCAAATTTCCAAAATATTTCGTTATTCCTGATTATTTTAAAATTAACACCAAAAGTTAAATTGAGACCAAAATTCGCACCTGATAAAATCTCACTATAAGCTATTGAAGCATCTTTATTACTAAATGCACACTCGTATTCACACATATTTATACCTAATCCTGTATAAGGTTCTATAAATTTTGTTATTGGATAGATTCCTCTTACACCGATCTGGGATAAATAAACTTTTGATGTATAATAAATATCGAGAGGTAAAGGAGGAGAATATGGATGGAACTGTCCATTGCTTGCATCAAATATAGCAGGTCCATAAAGTTGATCTCCCCACTTTCCCAATAAAACTTTATATTCTCCTTTAAGGAGATTGTTAAAAATTTCAAAATATTTTGAAGGTCTAAATCCAGCCCCAAAACCACATTGATATCCACCAAATAACTCTTTATCTAAATTTTCATCTACAAATCCCCAATGACCAATATAGTTACCTCCCATTACCCACGGATTTATTCCCAATCCATATATTATACTAACAGTATATTCTCCTTTAAGGAGATTGTTAAAAATTTCAAAATATTTTGAAGGTCTAAATCCAGCCCCAAAACCACATTGATATCCACCAAATAACTCTTTATCTAAATTTTCATCTACAAATCCCCAATGACCAATATAGTTACCTCCCATTACCCACGGATTTATTCCCAATCCATATATTGCACTAAAATTAAAAGATTTCCAGTAATTTTCTTTTGAAACATTTTGTGAGTCTACATTCGCAAAAACAATTTTGTTAAAATTTAAAAAGACAACTAAGAATAAAAAGATTATTTTATATAGTTTTTTCATTTCTTCCCTCTTTCTGAAATTGCTTTAGCTTCTCCCTGTAGCTTAACATGTGAAAATTATAATCCCTTTGGTTTTAACAGTCAACATCTCGGCGTTCCTCAAAATTAATCTATTCGAAATGGGATTGTTTCATCAAAAATAACAAAACAATAAAACGGCGACCATACTGCATCCTTTTACTCTTCAAAGAAGGAGCAACGCAATGTAGTTGTAGTCAATGAAGGTGGCGAGAAACACAAAGTTAACGGGAGAAAGGTAAAGTGGATATAAGATAGAGGCGCCGTTAAACGGGTGGGGTTAAGAATCGAAAGCGTATGTAAAGAAATAAAAAGGAAAGTTGAGAAATTGAGGGATAACATAAAGATAGTAAAATTAACACAAACGATAATCAAATTACAAAGGGAGCTTGACAAGGCTTACAACAAGAAAAGGAGTCTCGAATGGGCATCAGAACTACAATAGAAAATAGTTCAAGTAGGTCTAATTTTGAGGAAGTACGCATCTATAGAGTGCACCCACCTTTGCTTATTCAAGTTTGTCTCTTTAACATTATCACATGTATGGCTTGATTCTTGAAGTTTCCTTTTACTTCTTCTTTTTAAGTATTGAACTTTTATCCAAGGGGTTCCAGCTTCTTGGCAGCGGTTTTGCAAACATGCTCATACAGAATACCGCTCACCCATTAGTTGGTTTTTCAACAGGATTACTCGCCACCGCAATTGTCCAATCATCTTCATCTACCACTTCCATTATTGTAAGCTTAATCGCCGCTGGAACTCTAAACATCAGAAATGCAATTCCGATGATAATGGGGGCCAACATAGGCACTACTGTGACCAACACTCTTGTATCCCTCGCCCACCTAAAAAGGGGAAAAGAATTTGAAAAGGCCCTTCAGGCTGCAACTGTCCATGACTTCTTCAACCTGCTCACTGCTTTTACCTTTCTCCCCTTAGAATACTTCTTCCATCCCCTTGAGAAATCTGCCACTTTTTTTGCCGAGCTTTTCAAAAACATGGGTGGATTCAAGGCTATATCACCATTAAAAATCATCCTCGAACCCGTTATTAAGCTGCTGTTAAACACACCCATTAAAAAATATCCCCCTATAGTCATCGTCGTTGCAATAGTGATGCTTCTACTTTCCCTTAAATACATAGTGGAAAGCATGACGAAAATCTCCAAAAAGTACGTAGACCGGTACCTTAATACAATATTTTTCAAAAACACAAGAACCTCCTTTGTTTCGGGACTCGTTTTGACTTCTATAGTTCAATCGAGTTCTTGTACAACCAGCTTAGCAGTTCCCCTTGCCGCTGTTGATCTTATCGATTTAAGAAGAATTTTCTACTACACCATGGGGGCAAACATAGGAACCACCGTAACTGCAATTCTTGCCGCCCTAATTACAAAAAGCCCTTCCGCACTGGCAATAGCCTTTGCCCATCTCCTCTTCAACGTCTACGGCGTTATACTTAACACACTAATTTACAGGGAACTCCCTGTAAAAATAGCAAAATTTTTTGCCAAAATTGCAACAAAGAGAAAAGTCCTGGCCCTGTTGTATATAATTGTAGTCTTTTATTTTGTGCCAGCTTTTATAATCTGGATAGGAGGTAGAAAATGAAAAGGACGCTATGGGACCTTTTAAGGGGCAAAACTTTACTTCAGGAGGCCTTTGAAGAAGGTCTCGATATGCTCCTTCAAGTGAAATATATGTACATTGAGACCAACAAACTGCTCTTCGAAGAGGTAAAAGAAGGATTCGATCCCTACTCCATTGATAAGCAGGTAAATAAGAGAGAGATCGAAATCAGGGAAAAAATTTTAAAACATCTCGCCTTTGGAGCAGACAAAGTAGATATAGCCCCGGCCCTTTCCTTGAGCAGCATTGTGATTGACATCGAACGTATAGGCGACTACTGCAAAAATATGTTTGAACTTGTTGAAATCTATCCTGAAAAACTCGATGAAGATTCCTATATCCAGAAACTTAAAGAAATGTCAGAAGAAATTTCCCATGAATTTGATGTTACTTATTTAGCCTTCAAAGAGGCTGATGAAGAAAAAGCGGAATATGTTATGAAAAAACACCTCGAGATCAATAAAATCCTCGAAAATCTCCTACGGGAAGTAGCTAAGGACGATTCTTTAAAGCCGAGGAAAGCTATTATAATCGCCCTTTTAACGAGATATCTCAAGAGGGTAAGTGCACACCTTAAAAATGTAGCCTCTTCCATTGTCAACCCATATCCTAAAATAAGCTTCCAACCGGAGAGCAAGTTTTAGGATTTTAACCTCAGGAGTACGACTGATTCACACTCTATGAGTTTTGATTCTCCAACAGGGCCGATTTTTTCACCTGTTTTTGCCTTTATATTTATTTTGCTTGGAGAAATCCCGAGGGTTTCAGAAATTATTTCTCTCATTTGGGGTACAAAGTTCTGAATCTTTGGCTTTTCCAGTTTAACCACAGAGTCAATGTTCACTATTTCAATTCTACCATTCCACTTTTGCATCACATCCTCAAGCAATTTTAAACTTGAAACTCCAGCAAAGTTGGGATCATTGTCCGGGAAATGGTAACCGATGTCCCTGTCACCCACTGCACCAAGAAGGGCATCGATGATAGAATGAACTAAACAATCCCCATCAGAATGGGCTACGCAGCCGATCTCTTCTGAAACCACAATACCCCCGAGAATTAATTTCTTTCCTTGCTCCAGCCTGTGAGAATCATAACCAAGGCCAACTCTTAATCCCATTTCGCCTCCTAATAATTTTCTAAAAAGGTCAAGGTCATCGGGGTATGTAATTTTAAAATTCTCAATGCTTCCCTCCACGACCTTTGCAGGGACACCCAATACATCATAAATCATGGTTGACTCGTCGGTATAACTCTTCTCCGCTTTCTCAAAACCTTTGAGTAATATACTCCTTTTAAACCCCTGGGGGGTTTGGATTAAGTAGAGGTTACTTCTTTCCACTTTACCCGAAAACAAACCAGACTCAAAGTAACCGGCAGTATCTCTCAGGGGAATTCCCGGTACAACAGCGTCATAATCTTTGAGGCCATTAATCACATTATCAACTATTTCCTTGCTTACATTCGGTCTCGCCGCGTCATGAATCAATACAAACTCGCCTTTAGCCTCTTTAACACCATTTTGAACAGACTCACTTCTCTCTTTTCCGCCTTCGACAATGGAAGTCAGCTTGCGGTATCTGCCTTTTAAATCATCTCCTTTTGCCAGGTCTTTTTTGTTTAGGACGAGAATAATTTCTGAAATATCAGGATGGTTTTCGAATACATCAAGGGAATATTCCACAAGGTACTTACCAAAGACCTCCACAAATACCTTATTCCCACCGAATCTCTTACCCTCGCCCGCTGCAACTATAACGGCAGAATACTCTGGCATTACTGATTAAAGTCAGGTGGCTCAATGAGCTGTCTGAGTCTTTGCATTCTCATAGGATGTCTCAATCTCTTGATCGCCTTCGCCTCAATTTGCCTAACCCTTTCTCTGGTAATACCAAAAATGGCTCCGACTTCTTCTAAGGTTTTCGGCGGATGCCCGTTAAGACCAAACCTGTACTCCAAAATCCTCCTCTCCCTCTTAGAAAGAGTCTGTAGAACCTCCTCAAGACGCTCTTTCAAAATGAATTCCTTTGCATATTCGAGGGGATTATTTTCAGTATCAACAATATATTCGGCAATAATTGATTTTTCATCGTGATCTATTGGTTTGTCCATTGAAATTGGCTCTTTCTGGGCTTCGAGTGCCTGCTTCACCTTTTCAATCGTTAAATTAGTCGCCTCTGCAATCTCCTCGTAAGTAGGTTCTCTATCAAGTTCCTGCATCAAATTCTTAATAGCTCTGTTTATCTTGGTTATGGTTTCAATCATGTGAATAGGGATCCTTATCACCCTTGACTGGTCAGCTATTGCTCTCGAAATAGATTGCTTTATCCACCAGGTCGCATAGGTGGAGAATTTGAATCCCTTACGATAATCAAATTTTTCAACAGCCTTAATCAGCCCGAGGTTACCTTCCTGAATGAGGTCTCCAAATTCAAGACCTCTGTTCATAAATTTTTTGGCTATGTCGATAACCAGCCTCACATTCCCTTCCACCATTTTGCATTTGGCAAATTCAAGTTTTTGGAAGTGCTCTTTAAGGCTTGCATAGACCTTTTCTGCTTCATCAAAGGACATGCCGATTTTACCAATCCTCTGTTCCAGAGCCAATGCAGTCTCCCTCATCATATAAATAAGTTCACCAAGCCTTTCTAAATCCTTCGGAGACTTACGACTTTTGTTCCTTAACTCATCTTCCTCAGCTTTAAGGGTATTTAGCCTTTCATAAAAATCCTTAATGTTCTTTATCTCTTCCTCAAATTTTTCGAAAATTTCCTTTACAACGGAAAACCTTGGGGATAGCTTCTCTATTTTCTCAGCGATCTTTTTTGCAAGCTTTTCTTTCTCCTGGGAAGAGGGCAAAGTATTGTACTCTTCGATTAGCTTCTTGAGCTCACGGAAGCTCTTTTCTACCCTAACCTTTTCCCTCCTATTCATTTCCCTGGATGTCCAGTAATGGGAATCAACCTGAACAAGCTCCTCAATAGGCATGAAACCGTCTAAGCATTGCCTGATGAGCATGTAAAATTTCTCAATTCCGTAAGGTGTTGCAAAGAGTTCCCGTACAATATCCCTTCTTGCCTCATCGATCATCTTCGAATATTCCTGTTCCTCCTCTTTTGTAAGCAAACTGAGGTTAGAAACCTGTTTCAAATAAGTCTTGGTAGGGTCATCTCTTATCTGAGAGAACTCTTCTTTCTCCAAAATGTCCTGTTCGATCTTGTTCTTTTTCTTAGGCTTGAAAGATTCATGGACTTCGATCCCTTCTTCCTGAAGGGCCATTATAACGTCTTCGAACTGTTCCGTCCCCACTTGATACGGCAATACCCGTTCAAGCTCGTCAAAAGTAACTCTTTTCTTCTTCTTAGCCTTCTCAATAAACTCCCTGAATTTTTTGTCCTCAAATAAGGTCCCCATAAATTATCCCCCCATATTTTCCTTTTTGCTTTTAAAAAACTCAACTAAAATTTTCTCAATATTCTCCCTATTCTCGAGCCTTTGCTTTAGAAGCATCTGCCTGACCTTTGAGGCTCGAATATTCTTAATTTTCTTAATAATTTCAACTTTGACCTTATCATTCATTTCTCCGAGGTAATTCATCGCATACTCGACTATTCTGCTTGATCGTGGATGTTCTGATATCACCTCCTCCGGGGTCTTCCCCTCTTTTAAAGCAAGGTAAATTGATTTCGCATCCTCACTTAAGAAGTCCTCAGCAGTCAACTCATTTACCAATACCTCTCTTATTTCACTATCAATTAAAGCCGCGACCGCTAATGAAAAATCCACACCAGCAATTACATTTTCCCTCTTTTGTCCACTCAGCAATTTTAAAACTTCGTTCAGCCCAATAGAACCTATCCCAAAAGCCCTGGCAATTAAATCCCCAAAATCCTTACGCAAAACAGGATTCTCAATTTTCTGAACTGACTCCAATAAATCTCTAACATTTGATGCCCGTTCCTCAATCGAATTGCTTATGTTTAATATATATTTAGCAAAATCGACCGCATTGTCAAGGGCCTTTGTAACCTCTTCAATCCTGCCATTCTCCCATGCTTCAGCAGGGTCCTTGGAAGAGTCTAAATTAGCAACTAAAGGCATAACACCTTTTTCCAGGAGGACCTTAATACTTCTTAAAGTGGCTCTTTTCCCTGCTTCATCACTATCGAAGAGAAGAATTGCTTGGGGAAACTGCGATGATATAAAACTGGCATGGCCCTCCGTTAAAGCGGTCCCCATTGGTGCAAGTCCCCTTTTAAGTCCCATCATAAATAGTGCCATGACATCAAAGTAACCTTCTACAATTATTGGCACCTTAGAGTCCCTCAAATCTTTTTTATTTATGTAGTATCCAAAAAGTATTTTTCCTTTGCTGAAAAACTCTGTTTCTGCAGTATTTAGATACTTTGGTTCGTCGAATTCCTTCATTGCGCGCCCGCCAAAGGCAACAACATTACCAAAGTGGTCATAAATGGGGATAATAAGCCTATCCTGGAAAAACTCAGAATAGCCGCCACGGGGGTTTTCTTTGATTAATCCGACCTTTAACATTGTATAAAAATCAAACCCCCTATTTTTCAGATAGGTTACCAAACCTGCCCCTGAGGCATAACCTAAACCAAAGGTGAGAATCGTTTCCGTCGTAACCTTCCTTTGTTTGAGATAATTCAAAACTGGAACACCTTCTTCAGATTCGTTGAGCAATCTTTGATAATAAGCCTTCGCTTCCTTAAGCACCAGGAGCTCTTTACTGCTTTTAATCTCCTCATCGATTTTAATGCCCGCAATTTTTGCCAGTTCCCTTACAGCCTCTGAAAAAGACAGTCCCTCTTTTTTCATCAAGAAGGTAAAAACATTTCCCGATGCACCACAGCCGAAACAGTGATAAAGCCCTTTATCAGGGTCTACATAAAAAGAAGGGGTTTTTTCCGCGTGAAAGGGACATAAGCCTCTGTAAGACTTACCCGCTTTTTTCAGCTGTACGTAATTACTTACAACATCCACTATGAATACCGATGCGCGGATCTTTTCGATTACTTCTCTAAAATTATCCTCTCTCATAAAGGTAAGTTATCGGAACCTCTATAAAGGTTCTACCAATTTGAATGAGTGCTTTGTCTTTTTTTATCTCCTTCAAAACCCCCATAACTCCAACCGGTTTTATGAAATACTCTTTATTCAGGACAAGCTCAACCGGGGGCTTCAAATCGAGCTCGTAGCTCCTTCCGAGGTCTACAAGTTCCCTCTTCACTTCCTTAGCAAGTTGCCTGATCTTATCACGGTTTTCCTCTCTTCTTAACTCTTTTAATAATTTATCTACCTCTTCCCTTGCGTTGGCAATTATTCTCTGGGCTGTTTCCTTCCCAATCTTTTCAGCCTTTTTAAGCTTTTCCTCTAACATTTCAAGTTTCTCTTTATATTCAGAGGAAAGCTTTTCATATAGTGCCTCTTTCTCCCGGAAACTCTTAATAACGCTATCGAGTATAGCCGATTCACCCTGGACATATTCCCTCGCCTTCGCTGTAATCTCTGATGGCAATCCGGTTTTTTCTGCAATTTCAAAGGCATGACTTACACCAATCTCACCTACCCTTACCCTGTAAGTCGGTTTTTGATCCACTGGATCAAATTCCATGGAGGCGTTTAACATTTTATCATTTTGAGAAACTAAAAGCTTCAGTGTAGTGAGGTGTGTATTGCCCAACACCCAAACATCTCTTGAAAGGAGATGTTCAAGAACCGCATAAGCAATCCCTGATGCCTCCTGGGGATCAGTGCTGGAAATTAACTCATCGAACAGAACAAGGTCCCCATTCTTTGCATTACTCAGGACACCTACAATTTCCCTGATATAAGATGTAAAACTTGATTCACCCTCAATAAGGTCCTGTTCATCCTGAAATCCAACGGCAAAAACATTTTCGGGGAATACGAGTACTGCTTTTTCGGCAGGTACCGGAATTCCCGCCGTCGCCATTAAATGAAAAAGACCGATGGTCTTCAAAAGTACCGTCTTACCACCTGCATTTGGCCCTGAAACGAGAAAAACTTTCTTATCAATGTGTAAATTAAGTGGGACAACCTTTTCCGAGCCCAAGGTGTTTACAAGAATTGGATGATAACCGTTAATGATTTCGATAAAATCATTGGAAAACTCAGGATATTCGCACCGGTAATCGGCCTTAAAATTGGCAAGTGCATAATATAACTCCAATTTCCCCACATGCTCCCAGATAGTATATAACGCATCGGCAAGCTTTCCTATCCTTTCACTTAGATCCCGCCTAATTCGATCTATTTCCTCTTTTTCCTCTTCCACAGCCCTTATGTAACTGTTCTGAAGTTGAACCACTTCTATAGGTTCAACATAAACAGTCTCACTACTTTTAGAATAGCCATGGATTATGCCTTCAGTCTTAAAATTTGCGATCAAAGGTATAACAAATCTCCCATTTCTAATGGTAATCACCGATTCCCGTACAACCCCCTCGGCTTCGAGTCTTCTCAAAATTTTCGTCATTATTTCATAAATTTCACTTCTCAGTGAAAGAACCTTTTGCCTTATTCTGGAAAGCTCTGGGGTGGCATCGACCCTGAGCTCTCCATCCTCGCTTACCATTGAATAAATCTGCCTCTTCAACGATTTCAGAATCTCTGGATCAAGAAGAAAATTACAAGAGTCAGAGAGCGTTTCATATAGCCTTGTGTAACCTTCTATAAAATCGCCTACTTCTCTTATTTCTTTAAAAGAAAGGGGGGCACCCGTGCTGGCTCTTCCCACAGCCTTTTTAATATCAGAAAATCTTGAAAAATCAAGCCTTATACCCTTATGAATCGCTCTCTCAATCAATCGCGTTTTTTCAAAAATATCCTTTACCTCTTCCTCGCTTTTCCCGGGCATAAGGCTGACAATTTGCTCTATACCACAAGGAGATACCACATAGGATTTCAGTATCTCCTTGAGCTTCCCAAATTCCAATCTTTCGAGGGTTTTATTCCTCATTTCTCTTCATTTTCCTAAGCATGCGCCTTCTTGCTGCCAACAGTTCCTTCTTTCTCTTTTCGGAAGGTTTTTCGTAATATTGATATTTTTTGACATCTTGCAAAATGCCATCGGCAGCTACCACTTTTCTAAACCTCTTAAGAAGGCTTTCGAAGCTTTCACCTTCACGCAGTCTGACGCCAGACACAGAAATCACCTCCTTTTAACTTTTTAAAGTGCCCCCCATTCTAAAAATGATCAACGTGGCCAATGCCACTGCTGCAGTCTCTGCCTTTAAAATAGTCTCACCAAACTTAAAGCCACGAAAACCTGCCTTTAAAAGGGCCTCGATTTCCTCTCCCGTAAAACCCCCTTCAGGACCAATTACCAGTAAGGTATCGCCATTTATCGATCTATCACAATCAAGCGGTTTACCCTCTAAATATCCAAAAAATTTATACTGAAAACCCTCTATTTTTAAAAGCTCCGAAAAACTTAAAACCTCATAAAGAGAAGGTACTATTGATCGATTACACTGTTTTACCGCTTCTTTTGCTATCCTTGACCACCTCTCTAACCTAAAATGCTTTTTAACACTTCTTTCAAATATAACCGGTATAAACTCACTAACACCCAGCTCCGTGCACTTTTCTATTAAATACTCGTTAGCCCTACCCTCTGACAAGGGTGAAAAGGCAAGTGTAAGTTTAAAAGGTAATTCGTGTTTTTTCAAATGGTATTCAAGAATGGTTGCTTTTAAAACTCGACTGCGTAGATTTATCTCGTCTACCCTCGAAATGTACTCATTGCCATTGCCATCGATTAATCTAATAACCTCACCCAGTTTAACCCGTCTTACCCTTACAAGATGGTGAAATTCCTTTTTGTCTGTGACTAAAAGGGTATTTTCAACCTTTTCTTGAAAGTAAGCGGAATTCATGAAGGTTTGGAGAACCTTGGAATCCTCCTCATTGTCTCCTCTTCTTCCTTCTGCATCTTCTGGGCTAAATCCAAATATTCTTTAGAAGGCCTTGAAGGAATTATAAGCTTAACATGAAAATACAGGTCGCCTTTGTAGCCATTCCTTTCCATACCGTACCCTTTCAAGCGAATCGTCTCTCCCGGTACCGTACTTGGCGGAATTTTCACTTTTAGCTTTCTTCCATCAAGATGAGTAAACTCAAATTCTTTGCCCAAAATCAACTCGGAATAGGTCACATTGATTGCCACATGAAGATCCTCTTTATCTCTAATGAAAATTTCGTGAGGTTTTTCGGAAACGACAACGATTAGATTCCCCCTCTCACCACCCCTTGTGCCTGCGTGGCCCTCTCCGTGGAGTATAAAGTACTCTCCGTTTCTAATTCCTTTTGGTATTCGGAACTCAATCTCCTTCTCTTCCCGTACTCTTCCCGAACCACCACATTTGGGACACGGGTTAACTATCACCTTCCCCTCGCCTCTGCACTGAGGGCAAACGGTTTCTCTGATGAATTGGCCAAAGAAAGTGGAAGAAACCTCCCTTACTACACCCGAGCCTTTACAAACGGGGCAAGTCTCAACTTTACCATCAACGGAACCCGTTCCTTGACAGGCATCACACACTTCTAATCTCTTCAGTCTTATCTTTTTAGTCTCTCCACGGTATATTTCCTCAAGAGTCAAGGGGAGAGTGATCTGGATATCTTCCCCCCTAACCTTAACTTTCTGTCTTCGAGTCCCACGCCTTGTATCAAAGCCAAAAAAGTTTCCGAAAAAGTCATCAAAGAAATCAAACCCAAAGCCCAGATCTTTAAAAATGTCTCTGAGGTCGTCAAAGTGAGTAAAGTCCCTCCAGGTGAAATCACCTTGCTGGAATCTTGTCTTAACTCCTTCGTGCCCATACATGTCATAGAGTTTTCGTTTTTCTGGGTCAATGAGAACTTCGTAGGCCTCACTTATCTCTTTAAACTTTTCCTCTGCTTCTTTCCTATTTTCAGGATTCCTATCGGGATGATACTTAATCGCCAGCCTTCTGTAGGCCTTCTTTATCTCTTCGGGAGTCGCATCCCGAGGAACGCCAAGGATCTCATAGTAGTCTTTTTTAGCCATTATTTCACCACTTCATAGTCTGAGTCATCAGGTTTATCTTTCTTTCCTTCCGCAGTCCCAGTCTGTGCGCTACTTCCGTACTTAGCGTAGACTTCTTGAGCTACTTGTGACCAAACCCTCTGAAGTTCCTCGAAATCCTGCCTGATCTTCACAAAGTCCTCACCTTTTAAAGATTCCCTGAGCCTGTTGAGAGCTTCTTCAACTCTCTTCTTCTGTTCCTCCGTTAACTTCTCTTGTAAGTCTCTCAAGCTCTTTTCCACAGAGTAAACATATGCATCGGCCTGATTCCTAAGTTCGATTAGCTCCCTCCTCTTGCGGTCTTCCTCCTTGTACTTCTCAGCCTCCTTTATCATGCGATCGATTTCCTCTTGAGTTAGCCCGGTTCTTGCGTGTATCTTGATAGAGTTTTCTTTATTAGTAGCTTTGTCAACTGCCGAAACATGAAGGATACCGTCAGCATCGATATCAAAGGTAACCTCAATCTGTGGTGTACCTCTGGGAGCGGGGGGTATCCCTATAAGTTCAAACTGACCAAGTAACCTGTTCTCAGATGCAATTGGCCTCTCACCTTGATAAACTTTGATCAGAACAGAAGTCTGATTATCTTCTGCAGTAGTGTAAATCTTTGATTTCCTCGTGGGTATTGTCGTATTACGTGGAATAACCACATCAAAAATGCCCCCGAGGGTCTCCACGCCTAAGGAGAGCGGAACAACATCAAGGAGGACTATGTCCTTATCTTGATATTCACCTGCTATGATGGCACCTTGTATAGCAGCACCAACCGCAACAACTTCATCGGGGTTAATTCCTTTATGAGGCTCTTTGCCGAAGAACTCTCTTACCTTCTGCTGGACAAGAGGCATCCTGGTCTGACCACCAACCAGAATAACTTCGTCAATATCCTGGGGTCTGAGTTTTGCATCCTCTAAAGCTTGCTTGCAGATTTCAATGGTCCTTTCAATCAAATCCATGGACATGGCTTCAAGTCTGGACCTTGTAAGAACCCTTTCTAAGTGCTTTGGACCGGACGCATCAGAGGTGATAAAGGGCAGGGAAATTTGAGTTTCCATTAGAGTAGAGAGTTCTTTCTTGGCCTTTTCTGCCGCGTCCTTGAGCCTCTGCAATGCATTCCTGTCGTTTCTCAGGTCAATACCTGTTTCTTTTCTAAATTCCTCAATCAGCCAGTCAATAATGCGCTGGTCGATGTCATCGCCACCAAGATGAGTGTCACCAGATGTCGCCATAACCTCAAAAACACCTTTATCCAGTTCGAGGATGGAAATATCAAAAGTGCCTCCACCAAGATCGTAGACTGCAACCCTGATGGTCCTGTCAGTTTTATCCAATCCGTAAGCTAAGGCAGCTGCTGTAGGCTCCGGGAAAACCCTCACTACCTCGAGGCCTGCAATAATTCCAGCATCCTTTGTTGCCTGTCTCTGGGCATCGTTAAAGTGAGCAGGAACTGTGATAACTGCCTTTTTAACGGGTTCATTAAGGTAAATCTCTGCAATTTCTTTCATGTAAGCAAGGATTTTTGAAGAAACCTCTTCTGGTGTCACATTTCTTCCAATAGCGGGTATATAAATTTCGACTCTATCGTTTATACCCCTGACCACCTTGTAAGGGACTCTTTTAATATCTACCTCTGCCTCATCGTACCTTTTACCCATGAACCGCTTTACTGAAAAGACTGTATTCTCAGGATTGAGGATCGCTTGTCTCTTAGCAATGGAACCAACAAGTACCTCCTGACCCTTAAAGGCTACGACAGAAGGTGTAATTCTCTCACCTTCTTTATTAGTTATAACGACTGGATCACCACCAATAACAATAGCAACCGCGGAATTGGTAGTTCCAAGGTCGATTCCAATTATCTTCTCTTTCGCTGCCATAGGCATCCCCTCCCAAAAGTTTAATTATTTTCGTTATTTTCTTTTGCTTTCTCTTTAGAAACCTTAACCCGTGCAGGGCGGATCAACTTGCCCCGCAAAATATAGCCAGGCTGAACTTCCTCCACAACCTTCCCGGGAGGAAGCTCATTGGTCTCCACTAGCTCAATTGCCTCGTGGATCTTCTCATCAAAGTCTCCACCACTTCCGCTTATCAGCTCAAGCCCCTCCATTCGCAAGACTTGTAAAAGTTCATTGTAAATCATTTCAACTCCCTTTCTAAAAACTTCGTCACTACTCGGAACCATAAGAGCCAGGCGGAAGTGGTCGAGAACCGAAATAAGGTTCCTAATAATCCGTTCGTTTGCGAAATCAATATTTTTTTGCCATTCTTCCTTCATCAATTTTTTGTAATTTTCAAATTCTGCTGCCTTTCTCAAAAACAGATCTTTAAAATTATCCCTTTCTTTTTCCAGTTCGCTTATGCGGTTGTTCAATTCTTCAAGTTCCCTCTTCAACTTTTTAACCCAGTGCTCCTGCATATTATTTTTGGCCTGAACCTTCTTCTTTCGAAGCCTGGCAAGTTGAGCAAGACTTCCCGTAGTCATTTACGTAAAATCCCGATCCTTTAAAACTCAACCCTACACTTCCGCTATAGACTCTCACCAGCTCGCCACCACACTTAGGGCACTTTGTGGGAAGCGAATCACCATTGTTATATAGTTCTTCGAAAGTCTCACCACAGTTCTTGCATCGGAATTCATAAATGGGCATAGGACCTCCTTAAAAAGAATTTTTGGGCGGGGCTTCGCCCCGCCCAAAAGATCTATCTTAGAACTCGTCGTATCCGCCGCCTGCTGATGGTACGTTCTCTTTCTTCTTTTCTTTGATCTCCGTCACAAGGGCTTCAGTGGTTAGCAAGAGACCTGCAACAGAGGCGGCATTCTGCAAGGCAATCCTTTCAACCTTCGTAGGATCAATAATACCAGCTTCGATCATGTCCTTGAATTCGCCGGTCAGGGCATCAAAGCCATGGGTTTCAGGCAGTTGTTCGACTTTTTCCGCAATAACTGCACCATTGTAACCAGCATTTTCTGCAATCTGCTTCAGTGGCTCAACAAGGGCCTGTTTTACAATTTCCACACCAAACTGTTTATCGCCTTCAAGCTTCAGATTTTCAAGGGCCTTCTTCGCCCTGATGTACGCTACACCACCACCAGGGACAATGCCCTCCTCAACAGCAGCCTTTGTAGCATGCAAGGCATCTTCAATCCTGGCCTTCTTCTCTTTCATTTCTGTTTCGGTAGCGGCACCGACATAAATAACAGCGACACCACCGGCGAGTTTTGCAAGCCTCTCCTGCAATTTTTCTCTATCGTAGTCGGACTTGGTCTCTTCAATCTGAGCCTTTATCTGTGCGATCCTGGCCTTTATATTTTCCTTAGAACCGTAACCCTCGACAATAGTTGTGTTATCTTTATCTACAACCACTCTCTTTGCCCTTCCAAGGTCGCTTAGTTGTGCAGACTCAAGTTTCATACCGGCCTCTTCAGAAATCACTCTCCCACCCGTCAAAATGGCAATATCCTCAAGCATTGCCTTTCTTCTGTCGCCATAGCCAGGAGCTTTAACAGCGCAAGCCTGAAGAACGCCTCTCAGCTTATTAACAACGAGGGTGGCAAGGGCCTCACCTTCAACATCCTCTGCTATTACAAGAATAGGCTTACCCTGCTGAGCGACCTTTTCAAGGATAGGAAGTATATCCCTAATGGAAGAGATCTTCTTATCGTGAATCAGAATGTAAGGTTCCTCTAAGACGCACTCCATCTTCTCAGGATTGGTAACGAAGTATGGGGAAATGTACCCTCTATCAAACTGCATACCTTCGACGATCTCAACGTATGTTTCAATACCCTTGGCCTCTTCAACGGTGATAACACCATCCTTACCGACCTTATCCATAGCCTCGGCGATCTTCTCACCAATCTCCCTGTCGTTGTTAGCAGAAATGGATGCTACCTCAGAAATCTCCTTCCTGCCCTGAACCTCACGAGACATCTTCTTCAGCTCTTCAACAACCTTTTCGACAGCAGCATCAATTCCTCTCTTGATCTCAATTGCATTAGCACCAGAAGCTATATACTTAAGCCCGTTTTTGAAAATTGCCTCAGCAAGAATCGTTGCAGTGGTGGTACCATCACCAGCGACATCGGAGGTTTTGGAAGCTACTTCCCTTACAAGCTGTGCACCGAGGTTCTCGAAGGGATCTGGTAATTCAATTTCCTTGGCAACGGTAACACCGTCCTTGGTTATGGTTGGGGATCCGAATTTCTTTTCAAGAATAACATTTCTTCCAGCGGGGCCAAGGGTGACCTTTACAGCTTTTGCAAGCTTTTCAACACCTCTTAGTAATGCCCTTCTACCCTCTTCGTCAAAAATTATTTCTTTTGCTGCCATTTTTTACCTCCTTTTAGCCTTCAATTATGCAAAGTATATCATCTTCCCTCATAACGAGGTATTCTTCATCGCCTACTTTAACCTCGGTACCGGCGTACTTGGAGAAGAGGACCTTGTCACCAACCTTTACTTCAAGGGGAATCCGATTTCCCTTTTCATCGAGCCTTCCAGGACCAACAGCAATAACCTCCCCCTTCTGGGGCTTCTCCTTTGCTGTGTCGGGAATTATAATGCCGCCTTTTTTGACCTCTTCTTCCTCTATTCTTTTGATAACAACCCTGTCTGCAAGAGGTCTCAGCTTCATACATTCACCTCCTTTTGGAGAAAAAATAATTAATTAATGCTATTTAAATTATAGCGAATCAGTATGAATTGTAAAGGGGGGGGCTTTATCACTTAAGGAAATATCATAAAAGGTGAACAAACAACAAAACGGGAGTAAAATTCTTATCATGAAAGCGATAATCTTCAATGTAGGTAACGAGCTTCTAAGAGGCATATTCCTCAATTCGAACTTACAGGAACTATCAAAAATACTCCTAACAAGCGGCATTCCCGTTGAAAAGAACATAGTATTACCAGACGACGAAAACTTAATAGCCGAAGAAATCCAGAATTACTTAGGCAAAATTGACCTTCTTGTCATCACAGGTGGCTTGGGTCCAACCCACGACGATGTTACGAAAGAGGCAATCGCCAGCGCCCTCAACCTCGAATTGGTTTTCTCTGAGACACTGTATGACTCCCTAAAAGAAAAATTCAAAAAATACAATATACCAGAAACGGAAAACCTAAAAAAATACGCCTTAATTCCAAAAGGTTTTGAAATACTGGATAATCCTCGAGGCATCGCACCAGGCCTAAAAACTACAGCTAAGAATACCACTATAATACTTCTACCAGGTCCACCAGCCGAAGCCAAAGAGATTTTGAGCGAATTTCTCCAGAAATTAGAAAAAGCTAACTATTACTGGAATTACATCAGAACCTTTGGATTAAAGGAGAATGAAATTCTCGAAAAATGCAAAGAAGAACTCGACGCCGTAGATTCTGGTCTCTACCCCGATATAAGGGGTGTGGATATATTCTTAGGATCAAAGAATGCCAGTTTGCTCGAACAGACCTCACAACGTGTGGTTTCTAAGCTCGGTAAGAACGTATACGCCACCGGCACAAAAAACATAGAAGAAGTCATCGGAGAAAAGTTACGGAAAAGAAAGCTTACCTTATCAACAGCTGAATCCTGCACAGGGGGACTCTTAGGGAATCTTATAACAAACGTGTCGGGCAGTTCTGAGTATTACATGGGGGGAGTTGTTTCCTATTGCAACGAAGCTAAAATTAAAATCCTTAATGTACCAGAAGAGATCATAAGAAATTATGGGGCTGTTTCAAAAGAGTGCGCTTATCACATGGCTGAAAACGTTAAGAGCCTCTTCAAAACTGACTTTGGAATTTCAATAACGGGAATTGCAGGACCTACAGGGGGTACACCCCAAAAACCGGTGGGGCTTGTCTTCATCGGAATCGCAACAAAGGAAGTAGCCTATGTATTTAAAAGAATTTTCGGAGGCACACGCATTGAAATAAAAATGAAAAGTGCCTTGGAATCCCTTTACTTACTGAACCTTATTCTTGAGGGAACTACATTCCCGGAAAATACTTTCAAAGTCTGAAATGGATAGCTCCTCTGGCCGTTTATCCAAATAATTTGAAAATACAGGCTCTAAGGACGGATTATAGCACCCCATTGCCCTTAAAAGGGTCCTTATTTTTTTTCTCCTGCCTTCAAAGAGTCTTCGAACGAACCTCTCAAGATCCCTCCTATCAGTAACTTCTTCCTTCCTTAAAAGCTTTAAGAATGCGGAGTTTACAAGGGGGACCGGGTGAAAGCAAAACCTTGAGATGTTAAATTCTATAGAGGGGGTATAGTAAAGGTTAACGAAAACAGTAAGAGAACCGTAAACCTTGTTACCTGGCGGTGCAACAATCCTTTCCGCGACCTCCCGCTGAACCGTCAGGTAGATCTCGGGAAAATAGTCTCTCGAGTAAATTAACTTTTCCAGTATGGGCGTAGTTATGTGATAGGGTATGTTAGAAATGACTTTGGTCTCAGAAATTCCTAATTTTTCAAAAAGTTCCTTCAAATTAATCTTCAAAAAGTCCGCATTGTAGAGGAAAAGTCTATCATCCAGAAAAAGGACGAATTCCCCTTTCAAATAGCGGAAAAGTTCTTCGTCGATTTCAATAGCAATGACATTTGCTCCAGCCTTCAATAACTCCGCTGTGAGGTATCCCTTTCCTGGTCCGATTTCCAGTACCCACTCATCCTCCTTAACTTTAGCAGTTTCAACAATTTTCTTGAGAATATTGGTGTCGGTGAGAAAAACCTGAGAAAATTTTCTCTGGGGCATCAATTAGACCTCAACGAACTCATCATACACATGCTCGATAAACTCGGCATTGTTTGTAAAGATCTGCATTTTGCTCTGGAGCCTTTGCATGGCATCAATGGGATCCAGCTCTGAGAGTACTTTACGAATAGCCCATATTCGTTTTAAAACCTCACTATCCAATAGTAGCTCTTCCCTTCTCGTACCCGATTTGTTAAGATCTATAGCAGGGAAAATCCTCCTATCCGCGAGCCTACGGTCAAGAACCAGCTCCATATTTCCTGTTCCCTTGAACTCCTCAAAAATCACCTCATCCATCTTTGAACCCGTTTCAATTAGAGCGGTTGCAATAATTGTGAGAGAACCACCACCCTCTATATTCCTTGCTGCACCGAAGAACTTCTTTGGCTTAACAAGGGCAGTGGAGTCTATACCACCAGATAAGGTTCTTCCTGAATGGGGAGTAACCACATTGTATGCCCGAGCAAGCCTTGTTAAAGAATCAAGCAAAATGACCACATTTTCTCCTAATTCCACCAGCCTTTTTGCCCTCTCAAGGACGATCTCAGCGACTTTTGTATGCCTCTCTGCCGGCATATCAAAGGTAGAACTTATAATTTCATCTGCATCAACATTTCTTTTAAAATCTGTTACTTCTTCAGGCCTTTCATCAATTAAGAGTACTATGAGCTTGACCTCATCCCTGTGGTTCTTCAATATGGAATTGGCTATCTTTTGCAAAAGCACCGTTTTACCTGCCCTTGGTGGGGAAACGATAAGACCCCTCTGCCCCATTCCAATAGGCACAAAGAGGTCAACAATTCTCATTGAAATGTCGTTTTCATTAGGTATCTCCAGCTTAAATTTCCTCGTAGGATAAAAAGGCACCAATTCTTCAAATTGAGGCCTCGATTTTAACTCTTCCGGAAGCCTACCGTTAATTCTTTCAATCTGTGTAAGGGCCATGCTCTTATCGCCTTCCTTAAGTTTTTTGGCATAGCCCACAATGTGATCACCCTCCCTTAACCCGTATGATTTGATGGTAGCATAGGAAACGTAAATGTCGTCATCACTGGGAGCGTAGTTCTTTTCCTTTCTTCGAAGAAATCCAAAAATAGACTTTCTGCCCTTTTCTCCTTCCTTTTCCTGTTCGATGATTTCAAGCACCCCTTCACAATACTTTATACCATTCAGTGCCGCTTGACGCTCGAGAATTTTCTCAATGAGTTCTTTCTTCCTCATCTCTTCATAATTTTCAATGGCAAGTTCCTTAGCTATTTCGTAAAGTTCACTCAACTTTTTCTTTTCCAACTCCTTCGCTTCAAACATTTTTCCCTCCTAAATCATTGGCGTGTTATTAATATAAAGATGAAAGACTGCATCGAGAGTCTTAGCTGCCCGATGGGCGACCATTACCCTTGACATAAAAATCTGGAAAAACTCCAAGACCGGCGCAATGTTGGTGTCAATCTCGATTTCATAGGTGATAACCCTTTTTTCAGGGTCTACTAAGATTTTTGAACTGGTGGCAGCAAAATTGACTCTGTCATGAATATCTACCTTCAAATTTTCCCAGATATTTCCCATTTTCCTTACTCTGCTTCTGTGAACGTCAGCCTTATCAGCCAGTATCAGGGCAGCAGAAAGCACCGAAGAAGGAAAGCCATCCTCCTCGTGGTGATTCCCAATCGCCATCATAACATCGGTCACCTGTTCCACTGGTAATCCTCTGCGTCTTAAAAGGTCACCTGCAATGAGAGCGCCAACCTGTGCATGGTGTTCCCTATTCACAAGGTTCCCTACATCATGAAGAAGTCCGGCAATTTCGCCAAGTCTTTTAAGATCCTCATTATAACCCAGTGACTCGAGAATTTGACCGGTTCTTTTTGCCACCCAGGTTACGTGTCTGAGTCCATGCTCTGTGTAGCCCATCGCTTCCAGTTGAGCATCCGCTTTTTTTATATAAGTAACAACTTCTTCGTCATTAAGCAGATCTTGATAAGTCAGTTTAACCATATATCCTCCTCAAAAATTCTGGATCATCCTCCAGTTTATTTCCAATCACTACAAAGTCTGCGCCACTATCAAAGGCGTTTATAATTTTTTCCTTTGAATTCAATCCTCCTCCCACAATAATTGGTATTTTAACATTCTCCTTAATACTCCTTACAATTTCACCGGGCACTGGATTTAGGGCACCAGAACCTGCCTCCAAATATAACAATTTAAACCCAAGATATTCTGCTGCAAGGGCGTGTGCCACCGCCAAATCTACTTTATCCACTGGTAGAGGTTTTGTCCCGGTAACAAATTCAACGGTCGTCGTTTTGCCGGAATCGAAGAGAAGGTAAGCCGTTGGGATAGGCTCAATACCGTAAATTTTCACGAGAGGCGCCATCCTTACCTGTTCATCAATTAGATACTGAGGATTCCTTCCACTTAAAAGGGAAAGAAAAAGAATGGCATCAGCCCCTTCCACTACCTGACAGTGAGACCCAGGGAAAAGGATAACAGGCTTTCTTGTTTTCCCTTTCAACTTTTTCACGAAATCCTGTATATCTGACCTTACTAAGAGGCTACTCCCCACTAAGAAACCCACTACCTTTTCTTCATCCTCATACTTAGAAAGGATCTGGGAGACTTTTTCATCATCCACTTTATCAGGATCTAAGAGGATGAATACCTTCTTTTTCTCGCCCTCAAGAAATAATTTTTCGTACAAACTCATTTAACTTATTACCTCCATGGGAAACCAAAACGCCAAAAATTCTTGGGGAAATACCTAAGACCATTTTTAAAGCTGAAACAGCATTAATGTCCTCTAAATATTGCCCATCAAGAGACCTCTTTAAATCCTTAAAGATTTCCACAAGCTCGTCCCGTTTAAGCGAGTAAAAAACCTTTTTAACCGTAGTTGAAATATAATAATCCCGACCCAGAACCTTTTTAAGGCTTTCGGAATACGATTCCGGAGAATCCGTTGCTATGGACTCAGCAGCAATTTTCCCTGATAGGTAAGCGTTGGCTATACCGCCACCGGACATAGGGTCTGCCAATCTACCAGCATCGCCAACAAGAAAAACACCATCTTTATAGAGTGTATCATCCATCCCTCCCCAAGGAACAACGCCTCTCAAAGCCCCAAGAATTTTTCCATTGGGGAAGTACTTTTCAAGGAAGAGTTTTAAACCCGCATCAGCAGAATCCCACGAAGTATCAACGCCTACACCTACATTGGCGAACCCTTTTTTCTTAGGGAAAACCCATCCATACCCACCTGTAGTAAGAGCTTCAGAATAGTAAAAAACGATTGTATCTTCTTCAATACTTTTATCGTAAAGATAAACCTGAGAGCAATAATGCGTGAAACCCTGCCTTAATTCAGCCCTCATACCCGCCTTCAGCCCGACTCCGGAGCCGGGACCATCTGCACCCACGACGTACTGAGAAAGAAACTCTAATATCTGACCACCGCGATTTACGAAAACCCGATAATAATTGCCTTCTTTCTTAAGGTCAAAAAATTTGGAATTAATTAATGGTACTGCACCTTTCTCAACAGCCCTTTCGAAAAGCAACCTATCAAAGATTTTTCGCTCTAAGATATAACCAAAAGAGCTCTTTGAAAGGACCGTAAAATCAATTTCGTCTTCGACAAGAATTCTGATCTTCTTAATCTCTGAAGCGACTCCACGTTCTGGTTTAACTATTTCGTAAAATCCTCTTGAGATACCCTCTGCACAAAGTACATTTCTTCCTACTTCCCGATCTTTTTCCACAACAAGTACTTTTTTACCAAGGTCCGCAAGATGAAAGGATGTGGAACTTCCCGCGGGACCTCCTCCAACAACGATTACATCATAAGCTTGCTTTAGGGAAATCATCTATTTTCCTGGAGCAAAACGGAGCAAAAAGGAGTTAATCCAACCCGAATCTCCATCTTCATCCAAAACTTTTATCCACTGTCCTTTGGAACGGCCAAGAAAGATGAATTTCTCGTTAGGATTCGTGTAATTCTTCGTAATTTCAGACCCTTTATCAGGTTTTGAGTATAACGGCACGGTAAGGGCGTATTTTTCCATGTCCTTCTTCACTTCGGGGGCAAAAGCCATCTTTGTACCCGGTTTCTCATATATGGAAGGCTTCCTAAGCAGAGAGCAGACCATCAAAAAAATCGTTAACACCCAAATTCCATATTTGAAGTATTTGAAATATTTGTCCTCTCTCCAAGTAAAACCCTTGGGTTGCCTGAAATAAAAATCTTCGTCTTTAAAAAGTTTCATGAAATAAAGGAGAAATATTAAACCCGGGCTGCGACCTACTCTCCCACACCCTTGCGGGTGCAGTACCATCGGCCCTGGAGGGCTTAACTTCCGGGTTCGGAATGGAACCGGGTGTTTCCCCTCCGGTATGGCAGCCCGGGAAAAATAAGACAAAAAGTGGTTGAGGTAGGTGACTAAGACTCTCGGCCTATTAGTACCGCTCGGCTCAATCCCTTACGGGACTTACACCTGCGGCCTATCAACCCGGTAGTCTTCCGGGGGCCTTAGCCAACCGTATAACCCAGCTTGCGCCAGGTTACCGGTTGACGGGGTACCTAATCTTGGGGCGCGCTTCCCGCTTAGATGCTTTCAGCGGTTATCGCCTGGAGACATGGCTACCCAGCGCTGCCCCTGGCGGGACAACTGGTACACCAGAGGTCTCCCCACCCCGGTCCTCTCGTACTGGGGGCAGCCCCCCTCAAGTACCCTACGCCCGTGGCGGATAGGGACCGACCTGTCTCACGACGGTCTGAACCCAGCTCACGTACCCCTTTAATGGGCGAACAGACCAACCCTTGGGACCTTGTCCAGCCCCAGGATGGGGTGAGCCGACATCGAGGTGCCGAACCGGGCCGTCGATGTGAACTCTCGGGCCCGACTAGCCTGTTATCCCCGGGGTAACTTTTATCCGCTGAGCGATGGCCCTTCCACTCGGGACCACCGGATCACTAGGCCCTGCTTTCGCACCTGCTCGGCCTGTCGGCCTCACAGTCAGGCCCCCTTATGCCCTTGCACTCCACGCACGGTACCGTCCGTGCTGAGGGGACCTTTGGGCACCTCCGTTACCCTTCAGGAGGTCACCGCCCCAGTGAAACTGCCCACCAAGCGCTGTCCCCCCACTCGATCCAGAGTGGCGGGTTAGGATCCCAACACTTCAAGGGTGGTATTTCACCGGCGCCTCCACCTCCCCTGGCGAGGAGGCTTCACAGGCTCCCACCTATCCTACACATGAAGTGTCAAGACCCAACGCCAGGCTGCAGTAAAGCTCCACGGGGTCTTTCGGTCCTGCCACGGGTAGGTGGCATCTTCACCACCACTACAACTTCACCGAGCTTCCCCCCGAGACACCGGCCCAGTCGTTACGCCATTCGTGCAGGTCGGAACTTACCCGACAAGGAATTTCGCTACCTTAGGACCGTTATAGTTACGGCCGCCGTTTACCGGGGCTTCGGTTCGGGGCTTGCACCCCTCCCCTTAACCTTCCGGCACCGGGCAGGCGTCAGAGCCCATACGTCCTCTTGACGAGTTCGCGGACTCCTGTGTTTTTGGTAAACAGTCGCCAGGCCCTCTTCGCTGCGACCCCGTTCCGCTCCAGCCGCAAGGGCCTTCACGTACTTGGGGCACCCCTTCTCCCGAAGTTACGGGGCCAAGTTGCCGAGTTCCTTAGGGGGAATTCTCTCGCGCGCCTGAGCATACTCTGCCCGTCTACCTGTGTCGGTTTGCGGTACGGTCAGCCTGGTTTCAACGCCTGCGAGGCTATTTCTTGGCAGCATGGTCCAGACCAGTTCTCCCCCGTTAGGGGGATCCCCATCGCCTCTCAGAGTTGGGTCTTTAAACCCGCCCCTCCGGATTTCCCTGGAGAGGCCTCCTACAGGCTTAGACGCCCTAAGCCACCAGGGCGCTGGCCTTTCCCTACTGCGTCACCCCCCAGGCTCCACCAAGCTGGCTCCCGAATATTAACGGGATTCCCATCCCCTACGCCTTTCGGCCTCAGGTTAGGGGCCGGCTAACCCACCGCGGACGAGCCTTCCGGTGGAAACCTTAGACTTTCGGCGCCTCCGATTCTCACGGAGGTTATCGCTACTAATGCCTGGATTCTCACTTCCCTGCAGTCCAGCGGTCCTCGCGAACCACCTTCAGCCCGCAGGGAACGCTCCCCTACCGCTGTCACCTAAAGGTGACAACCCGCAGCTTCGGTGGAAAGCTTAGCCCCGCTAAATTTTCGGCGCAGGGGCGCTCGACTGGTGAGCTGTTACGCACTCTTTAAATGATGGCTGCTTCTAAGCCAACATCCCAGCTGTCTAAGCGCCCCCACATCCTTTACCACTAAGCTTTCACTTCGGGACCTTAGCTGGCGGTCTGGGTTGTTCCCCTCTCGGCAATGGAGCTTATCCCCCACTGCCTGACTCCCGGGAAGCATGTTGCGGCATTCGGAGTTTGGTTGGGTTCGGGGTTGCCCCCTACCCCATCCAGTGCTCTACCTCCGCAACACTCATTCCCGAGGCTAGCCCTAGAGCTATTTCGGGGAGAACCAGCTATCTCCGGGTTCGATTAGCTTTTCACTCCTACCCACAGCTCATCCGAGGACTTTTCAACGTCCACCGGTTCGGGCCTCCATCACCGGTTAAGGTGACTTCACCCTGGCCATGGGTAGATCACCCGGCTTCGGGTCTACCGCCGCCGACTTAGCGCCCTATTCGGACTCGCTTTCGCTACGGCTCCGGCCCAGAGGGCCTTAGCCTCGCCGGCGACGGTAACTCCCAGGCTCATTACGCAAAAGGCACGCCGTCAGGCCATTTAACCTCCCCGAAGGGAAGTTAAATGGACCCTCCGACTGATTGTAGGCACCTGGTTTCAGGTTCTATTTCACTCCCCGCACTGGGGTTCTTTTCACCTTTCCCTCACGGTACTTAGTCCGCTATCGGTCACCAGGGAGTATTTAGCCTTAGGTGGTGGTCCACCCAGATTCCCCCAGGATTCCACGTGTCCCGGGGTACTCGGGAACACAGTCCAGGAAGACTCCACACCTTTCGCCTACGGGGCTTTCACCCTCTATGGCCTACCTTTCCAGGTAGTTCGGCTAGGCGGGAGTTTTGTAACTTCCCGGCTCCGCCGTGGCAGAGCCCGACTGTGTCCCACTACCCCGTCTCTGCAACGCCCACGGGCTTGGCACAGAGACGGTTTAGGCTGTTCCCCTTTCGCTCGCCGCTACTCAGGGAATCGCGGTTGCTTTCTTTTCCTCCGGGTACTGAGATGTTTCAGTTCCCCGGGTTCGCCTCCCCCATAAGGGGGATGACCACCTATTAAGGTGGCCGGGTTTCCCCATTCGGGCATCCCGGGATCAAAGGCTGCTTGCGCCTCCCCCGGGCTTATCGCAGCTTGCCACGCCCTTCATCGCCTCCTGGTGCCGAGGCATCCACCAGGTGCCCTTAGTATCTTAGCCACCTACCTCAACCACTTTGTTTTCAAAGAGCAGATTTGTAAGTAGGTAAATTATATCCGCTCCCCCTTGGAATGTCAAGGGGCGATAAAATACCCTTCGTTTGTAAGTGTAAATATAATAATATAGTGCCCCTGTTCTGTCAAGTTTTTTGCAAATCCTTGGAAAAACAAAACTTAACAAAAACAGTCAAATAGGTATCATCAAAGTTATTATACTAAACTGCGAAAATCTTTTACACTTTTTCCCCGTGTGTCCAAAATTTTAACTTTTTAAGCCATGCTTTAAAATTTTACCATGAAGGAAATTGTAAAAAGTTCCTTTCTCTTGAGCTTGAAAATTTTTGGGGTTGCTCTTTTCATCGGAATTGTTATTCTGGCTATATTCTGGAAATTTACCCCTTCACCTTATGTAATTGAGAAATACGAGCCGAGCCTCTCTACAGAGGTCTACGATAGAAAGGGTAGATTTGTTTATGCCTTTTACCTTCAAAAACGTGAGGCAGTCAGACTCTCAAAGGTGCCCCGTAATTTGATTAATGCCTTTATTGCTATTGAGGACAAAAGGTTTTTCCAGCACAACGGTATTGATATCGTGAGACTTTTTAAATCGGCCATTGTAGACATTACCTCCTTACGGCCCGTTCAAGGTGCTTCAACAATAACACAACAACTGGCAAGAAATATGTTTTTGACTCCACAAAAGGCAATAGTAAGGAAAATTAAGGAAATGCTCCTTGCTATCAAAATTGAAAGGACCTTCTCTAAGCAGGAAATTCTTGAGAAATACTTGAACATTATTTACTTTGGAAACGGACTTTACGGTGTACAAACTGCAAGCAAGTATTTCTTCGGGAAACCTGTTGATAGTTTGAATCTTGCAGAATGTGCCCTTCTTGCTGCAATTCCGAAATCACCAAAACTCTTTTCGCCCATTTCCAACTATCAAAGGGCAATTAAAAGGCAGAGACTAATCTTAAAGCAAATGAAAGAAGAAGGTTTTATCACCGATGAAGAATACCAAGAAGCACTGAAAACAGAAATCAAAATAAATCCTGCATCCACAACCTCTACAGGGGTTGTAGGGCCATACTTTATGGATATGGTTAGAAATTATGTAATATCAAGATATGGTGAAGACTTCCTTTACAAGGGTGGCGGAAAAATCTACACGACGATGGATTTAGATTATCAGAGGGTTGCAGACTCAATTTTACCTGCAATGCTAGACTACTTTGAAACGGCATACAAACTAAAACCAGCAAAAAAAGACTTCAAAAAAATCGAACCAACTGACCAAACACCATACCTCCAGGGGGCTTTGATAACCATCGATCAAAACACAGGGGAAATTCTTGCCCTCGTTGGAGGTAGAGACAGAAGCGAGAGTGAGTTTAATAGGGCTACTCAGGCCTTGAGGCAACCAGGTTCTGCCATCAAACCCTTTGTATATCTAACTGCAATAGACAACGGTTATTACGGTTCTGACAAGGTAAACGACGCTCCCATAGTACTCTACGCGGGAAAGGAGTACGAGTGGAGGCCCAAGAATTTTGACAACACTTATCTCGGTGAGATTACTATTAGGAAGGCTCTCGCCCTTTCGAGAAATCTCGCCACGGTGGACTTAATACTTCAGGTGGGCCCTGAAGCCGTTGCTTCCTATGCAAGAAGATGTGGTTTCAAAACAACAATACCACCCTATCCTTCCATCGCCCTTGGGGGCATCTCGGTCTCTCCTATGGAATTAACAACGGCTTATTGCACGATCGCAAATTACGGGAAAAGAGTAAAGCCCTATTTTATAAGGAAAATTGTTAACAGAGCGGGGGTAGTTCTTGAAGAAAATAAGCCACAGGCTAATCAAGTCTTTGACTCAACAACAGTTTATATTTTAATCAATCTAATGAAGTCAGTTTTTACTGAGGGTACAGCCCTTCCGGCTATCACTGCCTACGGCTGGTCGAGGCCTGCCGCCGGCAAAACAGGAACCACTGACGATTTCAGAGATACCTGGTTCATTGGATTTACACCGGACATCCTTACCACCGTTTGGGTCGGTTATGACTCTGTTAGAACAATTTTTAAAAATGCTACGGGTGCTGCCCTTGCTTTGCCCATATGGACTTTATATATGAAAGAAATACTCAAAGATACACTAACAAGGGATTTCCCTGTACCACCTGGAATTGTTTTCGCCGAAACCTGTGATGAATCAGGGCTCCTTGCCACTCAATATTGTCCCAAGACCCATATCGAACCTTTCAGAACTGGAGATGAACCTCACGAGTTTTGCAAAATCCACGCACCTTCACCCACGAGAGAAAAGATCAAAAAACTGAGGGAAGAAGAATCTAAACATTGATCAATGTTCCTATCAATCCTTGCCTTTATTTGTTATTTCAGCCTTTTCCCTGTCTCCTCTCAACTTTTTGCATCTAATCCTTCATCACTTCTGGACCATTCTTCCACAATATTCTTTAACCCTTCGCTTCTTGGAGAAAAAACAAAATTAGAATTGTCTTTAGCCTCCTACACATTCTTAGAATCCTTTAAAGTTTATAGCCTCGCTTTCTCTTATAAAAAAGTTGCCCTTGGAATGTGCTATGCAGGTACAAAAGAACTTAACGAAAAATTTTATGTCTTTAGTTTTTCAAGGAAACTAAAGGATGTTGATTTTGGCCTGTCCATCTCCATAAATGAGAGGCTTTATGAAAATTTTGTTTCTCGCCAGTTAAACGGCGCCTTAGCTTTTTCAAAAAGCTCAGAAGACCTAACTTTCGGGGCATCCTTCTCAAAGAACTTGTCAGAGAACACCTTAAATCTCTTTGCAGTGCTAAATGAATCCATTGGCCGAACTTTTATTGATTATGTTTTTTACAGTAATGAAAGAACCCTCTCCCTGAGCCAGGAGTTTAACATATTGCCGTTTTTAAACCTTTCTCTTGGCTTTTCAAAGAATCCAGACCAGTATTTCGCTGGAATCTCTGCGAACAACTATATCAAACCAGCTCTTTCCATCAGGTATCTTCAAAACCTTGGTTATTTGGTCACATCAGGAATTGAATATACATTTTGAAGGACTTATAATTTGAAAGAATTCAGATCAAGGAGGAGTTTGTGAGAAGTATTTTATATAGAGGTTTGTTGGTATTGTTTGTCCTGGGGATAGCCCTGTGGACCCTTTGGCCTACCTTCCGCTATTACACGCTATCTCCCTCGGAAAGACAAAGCTTGTCAACACATTACATCTCTAAACTCAAGAAACAGGCTCTCAATCTGGGATTGGACCTTCAAGGTGGTATGTACATGGTTCTCGAAGTGGACAAATCAAAACTTACGGAAGAAGAGGCGAAGGGTGCAGAAGATAGAGCCCTTGAAATAATTCGAAATCGTATAGACCAGTGGGGGGTCGCGGAACCTGTAATCCAAAAGACAGAAGAAGGGAGAATAATCCTCCAACTTCCCGGTGTTCTCGAGAGAGAAAGGGCACAGGAACTCATTGGAAAAACGGCACTTCTTGAGTTTAAACTTGTTGCAGACCAAAAAGTTTTAGGACAAACAATAAAAAATATAGATGATGTTCTACAAAAAACCTGGAAGGGCGATACCACAAAAACCTATCTCACAGACATCATCGTTACCTACCAAGGTGGAGTTGCAGTAAGAGAAGTAGATGCCGCCAAATTTATAGAAATCATCAACCTTCCAGAGGTGCAGGCAGTTATTCCACCTGACTTCCAATTTCTATTTGGAAGAACAACCGAAACTCAAGATGGAGAAAAGATAAGACCAATTTACCTCGTGAAGAAGGAACCGGAGTTAACTGGCGCGACTTTAAAAAGTGCAAGGCACACCATCTATCAGGGACAGGATCCCGCTTATGCCGGAAAACCCATTGTTGAAATCCATTTTGATAAAAAGGGCGCCACAAAATTTGCCTTTGTGACAGGGGCTAACATTGGAAAACAGCTGGCAATAGTTCTCGACGGTGTAGTTCAGTCCGCACCTGTAATAGAGGAAAGAATCCCAACAGGTGATGCAATAATTAGAGGAAACTTTACCATAGACGAAGCAAAGGAACTGGCAATTATTCTGAGGGCCGGCGCACTACCAGCACCAATTAAAATTGTTGAAGAACGCACCGTTGGAGCAACCCTTGGAAAAGATTCAATAGAAAAAGGATTAAAGGCTTTTCTCATTGGCTTCATAATAGTTGTGGTATTCATGTTAATTTATTATAAATTAGCCGGTCTAATTGCTGATCTTGCATTACTTCTCAACACCATTTTCATCCTGGCCGTTATGGTTGCCCTCAAGGCAACTTTAACCCTTCCTGGAATGGCCGGTCTTATCCTTACTGTGGGTATGGCGGTTGACGCAAATGTACTTATCTTCGAGAGAATTCGGGAAGAACTTCGTGCAGGTAAAAGTGTAAAGGCTGCAGTAGAAGCGGGGTTTGCCAAAGCAACGATCACCATTCTGGATGCAAACCTCACTACCCTAATTGCAGCCCTTGTGCTCTTGAGATTCGGCACGGGCCCCATCAAAGGTTTCGGAACTGTTTTGTCCATAGGTATCCTTTCCAACTTCTTTACCGCAATCTTTGCTTCAAAAATAGTCTTTGACTACCTTGTCAATGTTAAAAAGGTAGAAAAACTAAGCATATAAAGGAGCTTGCAATGGAATTCTTTAGAAATCCTAAAATCAATTTTATAGGCAATAGGAAATACATGTACTTTGTATCAGGAGCCCTTGTCCTTCTGAGTATCATCGTACTTATCGTGAAGGGTGGCCCTAATTACGGTGTTGACTTCCGAGGAGGGCTATTACTACAAATAAAAACAGAGCCTCCTTTAAAAATCGAAGCAGTTAGATCTACTCTTGCGTCTAAAGGGTACAAGACCGAGGTTCAGACCTTCGGCGAACCGGGAATGTTTATTCTCAAATTCTCCAGCGAGCAAATTTCACCGGACGAAATAGTAAACGCACTAAAATCCGCACATCCTAATACGACCATATCCCTTTTAAGAACAGAAATGGTAGGGCCTTCCATAGGAAGGAAACTCACTATGCAGGCTATTACCCTGGTGCTTGTAGGGATGCTCTTAATGCTCATTTACATATGGTTCCGCTTCGATTTCAAATTTGGAGTTTCCTCAGTTTTAGCACTTTTCCATGACACAATAATCTCCCTTGGCATATTCACTATTCTTGGCAGGGAATTCTCTGTTCCGACAGTCGCGGCCATTCTTACTCTCATTGGTTATTCTATAAACGACTCCATTGTGGTAGCCGATAGAATAAGGGAAAAATTAAGAGCCTTTGGCAAAGTAATTCCCAGAAATAAAATAGAAGAAATATTTAACTCTGGTGTTAACGAAACCCTTTCCCGTACCATAGTTACCTCCCTTACAACCCTTTTCCCACTCTTTACCATTCTCATTTTTGCCCGCGGCACCACAATCTTCGATTTCGCCCTGATTCTTACGATTGGTGTCATCGTTGGCACCTACTCCTCCATAGGAATTGTTGCATCCATTGTCACTGACTGGTACAAAACCTCCCTGAAAAAGGAAAAGGCTTGATATTAGGAGTCGTTGGGAACCCTTACAAAACCGGCATTGACAAAGTCATACGGTGTATTTTAAACCATTTTAACGTATCTGAAGTTGTAATCTGGGATGGTTTTAAAAACCTTTTACAGGAATTTGTGGACCTTACCTATGCTGACGAACCTACCATAAAAGAAAGGGCGGACATTGTAGTATCAATTGGAGGGGATGGTACCTTTCTCCGAACCGCAAGAGTTTTCATTGAAAAACCAATAATGGGCGTAAACGTTGGAACCTTTGGATTCCTCACTATATACGGAGAAGAGAATCTCCATACAGCCCTTGAAAATTTAAAAATAGGAAACTGGACCTCGGAAGAAAGGACGGTACTGCAGGCCAAATTGACCGATAAAACTTTTATCGCTTTAAACGATGTTACCTTTAACGTAACTGGATCTTCCAGGATGATGACCGTTGAGGTGCATGTTAATCACGAAAAACTCTACGACTTTAGAGGAGACGGCCTCATAGTGTCGACACCGACAGGTTCAACTGCCTACAACCTCTCTTCGGGCGGGCCCATCCTTTATCCTACCATGGATGCCTTTGTGATTACACCTATTTGCCCCCATAAGTTGTCCCTAAGACCCGTCGTGGTGCCAGCCGATAGCCTTATCGAAGTAAAAGTATCTTCAAAGACCGAAGAGATGATAGTCTCTGCCGACGGACAGGAGACTATACCAATATCCGATGCAAAAGTAACCCTAACAAAAAATCCAGAAAAGGCTAAAATTGTTAAAACACCTTGCACTTTAAGCTATTTTGAAGTACTCAAAAGAAAACTTTACTGGGGATAATGGCGCTCCAGAGACTGTCTATTAAGAATTACCTTTTAGTGGAAAATCTTGAGGTGGAATTTCACCCAGGATTCAATGTGATCACAGGCGAAACCGGTGCGGGAAAATCCCTGATAATTGGTTCCCTGAATATTGCCCTTGGTGAAAAAATCGATTGGGACCTAATGGGCGAAAAAGAAGCTGAAATTACAGCTGTTTTTTCCCTTTCTGAAGAGGAAAAAAATATCTTGAAGGAAAACAACATTGAGGTAAACGATGAAATGATCGTTCGGAGAGTACTAAACCCACAGACGAAGAAATCAAAAATCTACATCAATATGACCCCTGTGACCCAGAGTTTCTTGAAGGAGATCACTGCCCATTTGATTGACTTACACGGTCAGCACCAACACCAGAGCCTTTTAGACCCTCAAAAGCACATCGATTACTTAGATGGATTTGCTGGAATTCTTAAAGAACGGGAAAAGATGGAAGAGCTTTACGATGCCCTTCTCGATGCAAAGGAGAGGCTTGAAAATCTGAGGAAAAGGCAAAGAGAGGCACAGGAGAAAGAAGAGTTTTACCGATTCAAGCTCGAAGAACTGGAAAGGGCAAATTTAAAGGAAGGCGAAGAAGAGGAATTAGAAGAGAGGCTAAGGATCCTTTCAAATATAGAAAAACTGCAATCTAACGTAACCGCATCGGCTTTCGAACTCTACGAAAGTGAAGACTCCGCCTATGAAAAGATCTTTAGGGCTATTAGAAACCTTCAAGAATTAACAGGTATAGATGCAAAGTTAATCGAAGGAGTTAACACACTCCATGACCTCGCCGATAAACTCCAGGAGATTTGGCGTTTTTTGATGGAGTACAAAAATTCATTAGTCTTAAATCCCGAGGAACTGGAAGAGTTAAGGAGTAGGCTTACCTTTTTGAAAAATCTCAAACAAAAGTACAGGAAAACCATTGAAGAGCTCATAGAAGAGAAGGAATTTTTGAAAAAGGAACTGAGCCAGATTGAAAATTACGACAAAGAGATAGAAGCCTTGACAGAAGAAATTGCCGATCTGGAAAGGGAAGTGAAGAAGCAGGCAGAAATTCTTCACGAATCAAGAGTGAAAGCCGCACCAGAACTGGAAAGACTTATTGAAGAAGAACTGAAAGACCTTGCGATGGAAAGGGCAAAATTCAAAGTTAACATTTTAGAGAAAGAGATATCCCACCTTGGAAAAGACTCTGTTGAATTCTACATTTCCACAAACCCCGGTGAAGACCCAAAACCCCTATCCAAAATCGTTTCAGGGGGTGAGCTTTCCAGAATTATGCTTGCCATCAAAAGGGTCTTAGCAGACCTTGTAAACGTACCTACGATGGTCTTTGACGAGGCAGATACGGGCATTGGAGGCAAAGTTGCCGAAAAGGTGGGTAGAAAAATGAAAGAAATCAGCCAGAAGAGGCAAGTCATTGCGATAACCCATTTGCCACAAATTGCAGCCTTTGGAGAAAAACACTTTATCGTGGAAAAAACAGTGGAAGGGGATAAAACCCGTATCAAAATCAGGGAACTCAATGAGCAGGAAAGGGTCAGAGAAATTGCCAGGATGTTATCAGGCGAAAAAATTACAGAGGAATCTCTTCAGTACGCAGAAAAATTTTTAAAGAGCATCAGGGGGTAAGATGGCAAATCAGGAAAAAGAGTTTAGCCTTTTCATAAAACACGCCTGCAAAGTTTTATTTGATAAAAAGGCAGAAGAAATAAAGGTGATTGAAGTGGGTAAATTCCTTCCCCAGATAACAGATTACTTCATTATTGCCACTGCAAATTCTAAGGAGCATATGAACGCTTTAAGAAGACATTTAGAAGAGGAACTCGCTGCAATCGGTGCTCACCTTCACCATGCGGAAGGTTTCAGAAATGCCCGATGGGTACTTCTCGACTATGAAGATTTTATAATTCACATCATGCTCCGGGAAGCAAGGGAGTTCTATAGACTTGAGGAACTCTGGAGTGATGCACCAAGGTGGACCTATGAAGAAACTTTTAAGAGAGAGGATTGAAGAAAAACTAAAGGAAATAATTGAGAGAAGTTTCGGTTTAAGAATCGATTTCTATTTGGAAGAATCGCCAGAAGAGGACTTCGGTGACTATTCCACAAACATTCTTTTCAGATTGGCAAAGGAACTAAAAAAGAATCCAGTTGAACTGGGGGAAAAGATTCTACGCGAATTGTCTGAATTCGACCTCCTTGAAAGGGCAGATATAGCAAAGGGTTTTTTAAACCTTAAGGTATCTCAAAAACACCTTGGAGAACTCTTAAACGACCTTTCTAAAGATCCCGAAAATTATGGGAGAAACAACCTTGGTAACCAAAGAAAAGTAAATCTTGAATTCGTTTCCGCAAATCCCACAGGGCCATTGGTAGTAGTTAACGCAAGGGCTGCCGCTGTGGGTGATTCACTAAGAAGGATAATGAGTACCTGTGGCTACCTTGTGGATTCAGAGTACTATGTCAACGATGCAGGTGGCCAGATAGAAAGGCTTAGAAAGTCCATAGAGGCCCGTGTTCGTGAGATTCATGGGCTTCCCTTTGAATTCCCTGAAGATGGTTATCATGGTGAATACATCTACGATATCGCAAGGGCGATCCTGGAAACAAACTTTTCAGGTGATTACGGGAGATTTGCCGTCGAATACATCCACAACTGGCAAAAAAGGACGCTGGAAAGGTACAGGGTTAAGTTCGATCGTTTTGTATTTGAGACGGAAATCAGGAATTCTGAATACCCTAAGAGAGTCATGAGGATCCTTGAAGATTCAGGACTGACTTATACTCAAGATGGCGCCACAGTTTTCAAATCATCGGCCTTCGGTGACGATAAGGATAGGATCCTTATAAGGAGTAACGGCGAACCTACCTATTTCTTCTTCGACCTTGCTTACCACCTTCATAAAATTGACAGAAACTACGACATCCTCATCGATATTTGGGGGCCCGATCATCATGGTTACATACCACGGATGCAGGCTGGACTAAAGGCACTGGGATTCAATGTGGAAAACTTTAAGGTACTTATTGCCCAGCAGGTAAATTTAGTGAGGGGACAGGAAAAGGTCAAAATGTCAAAGAGAAAAGGCGAAATTTACTCCATGGACGATCTCATTGACGAAGTTGGTGTAGATGCGGCAAGGTTTTTCTTCCTCACCAGAACGGTAAACGCCCATCTTGATTTTGATTTAGAACTGGCAAAAACCATCGGCGTCCAAAATCCGGTCTATTACGTCCAGTATAGCCATGCAAGGATCGCGAGTCTTCTGGACTTTGGTAAAGAGAAAGGGCTATCCCATGAAAAAGGCAATCCAACCCTACTTACCGAAAAGGAAGAAAGAAGCCTCTTACGGAAAATCATGTTCTACCCCGATATTATCCAGAGTGCCTGCAGAAGTTTAGAGCCTCACCTTCTTGTAAGGTATCTCCTCGAACTTTCAGAACTATACCACAGTTATTACCAGAAGATAAGGATTGTAACAGAGGATTCAGAACTTAGTAATGCGAGACTTTTACTCTCTTTTGGAGTTAAAACTGTTGTGAAAAATGGCCTTGAACTTTTAGGTATAGAAGCACCGGAGAGGATGTAAAATGAAAAAACCCCTTGAATTAAGGCCCTTAAGTTTTATAAGAAATTATCTCAAAAACCCTGAAGGGTCCTGCCTTGTACAGATGGGGAACACGATGGTACTATGCACCGCCTCGGTGCAAACCAAACTCCCCAACTGGCTACAGGGTGCGGAGCAGGGCTGGATCACCGCAGAGTATAGCATGCTGCCAAGATCGACCCAGGAAAGAAAACCGAGGGAATCCCGTACTGGGAAATTGGATTCCCGTTCCATCGAAATATCAAGGATAATTGGGAGGAGTCTGAGGGGAGCCGTGGATCTTTCAAAGATTCCAAACATCTCTATCATTATTGATGCAGATGTTTTACAGGCTGACGGAGGAACCAGAACCGCTGCAATAAACGGAGGCTTTGTCGCGTTATACGACGCCATAAGGTATCTAATGGAACAAAAGGTAATAAGTGAAAACCCCATTCTGGAATTTATAGGCTCAGTTTCAGTGGGAATTGTGAACGGTGAGTTCCATTTAGACCTATCCTACGAGGAGGATTCCCAGGCAGAGGTTGATTTAAATGTTACAATGACGGAAAGCGGGAAAATTATAGATATACAGGGCACTGCTGAAAAGCGGCCTTTAACGCGGGAGGAATTGGAAAAACTCCTGGATATCGCCTTTGAGGGCATCAAAAAAATCATTGAGAAAGAAAAGGAAGTACTGGGAGTAAGGTAGGAGAAAACATGAAGATTTCAGATTTTAGAAGTGATACAGTAACAAGGCCTACAAAGGAAATGTACGAGGCGATGATGAAGGCGCCCCTCGGGGATGACGTTCTCGGGGATGACCCTACCGTCAAAGAATTGGAAAGGCTGGCAGCAGAGAAAACGGGGTTCGAAGCCGCCCTCTTTGTTCCATCGGGTACCATGGGAAATGCCATAGCAGTAAGGGTGTGGACAAGAGATGGTACAGAAGTGATTCTCGAAGAGATGTCCCATATCTACACCAGTGAAGTAGGGCACATCGCCTATATTTCGAGGGCGATTCCCCGGCCCCTAAAATCCAACAGGGGCATAATTGACCCTGAAGATATAAAAAGGGCTATAAGAAAGGAAGAACTGCACAAAGCGGGCACCTCTTTGGTTTGCCTTGAAAACACCCACAACTATTGGGGAGGAAAAGCACTTCCTCCTGATTATGTTGCAGAGGTTTCTGCAATCTGCAAGGAATACGGGCTGCCTTTGCATATGGATGGTGCGCGAATCTTTAACGCTTGCACTTTTCTTAAAGTAGATGTAAAGGAATACACCAAACACCTCGATTCTTTAATGTTTTGCCTTTCTAAAGGGCTGTCAGCGCCCGTAGGCTCAATACTATGCGGTTCAAAAGAATTCATAGAGAAGGCAAGAAGGGTTAGAAAACTCCTCGGCGGAGGGATGAGGCAAGCGGGTATCCTTGCAGCCTGTGGAATCGTCGCTATAAATAAAATGATTGACAGGCTTGATGAAGATCACAAAAATGCGAAAAGGCTTGCCGAAGGCCTTTCAAAGTTCACCTTCTTGAAAATAAACCCCGAAGAAGTGGAAACAAACATTGTAATAGTTGAAACAAAACTGGATCCTCAGAAAATATTGAATTTTCTCGAATCACAAGGAATTTTAGCCCTGCAGTTTGGGCCCGGTAGAATAAGGTTTGTAACTCACAAAGACGTAAACGAAGAAGACGTTGACAGACTTATAAAGGCCCTTGAGAATTTTAAAGCTTAGTTTAGTTAACGATGTCAAAACACATAGCCATTATTGAAGACCAGAAAGAAATAAGGGAACTGGTGGCTCACAACCTGGCAAAATTCAATTTCATAGTCCACAAGTTCTCCTTTGGATCGGAATTCTTGAGGTACCTCGAACAGAAGAACTATCCCGATTTAATAATCCTCGATATAATGCTTCCCGACTGGGATGGTTTCGAATTGTTAAAATTTCTTAAAAGTGATGAAAGATACAAGAACATACCAGTCATCATGTTAACTGCAAGGGCTGAGGAAGCAGACAGGGTACTGGGATTAGAGATGGGGGCTGATGATTACGTAACAAAGCCCTTTTCTCCCAGGGAGCTGGTAGCAAGGGTAAAAAGTGTTTTAAGAAGATATGAAAAAACCCCTACTGAGGTAATAACTTTGGGTGAGGACCTCCTTATTTATTTAGATTCCAATCAAGTGTTTTTAAAAGGCAAAGAACTCAAGCTAACAGCAACGGAATTTAAAATTCTGAGCCTTCTTGCATCCCGCCCCGGTAAAATCTTCTCCAGGGAAGAAATCCTATCTCAACTTTGGGGGCTTGAAAAGGATACCCTTGAAAGAACCGTCGATGCTCATATTTCAAACTTGAGAAAAAAACTGGGGGAACTCGGTGCGTACATAAAAAACGTAAGGGGATTGGGATATAAAATAGAGGCGAAATAGCTTGTACAGAAAGCTATATCTATACATTCTCTTACCCACTTTGCTAATTCTTTTAGGACTCCTCCTTTTGTCTCAAAACCTATTAGAAAAGGGGATAAAAACTTTACAACAGAAAAGCCTTCAGAATTTCGCCTTTTCAATCATTCAAAAAGAAAGCCAATACCTTTTTTCCGATGACAAAAATAAAGGGCTGTTCCAAAATCTAATTTATCTCGACTCTCTAACCGGAAATAGAATTACACTCATTGACACCAGTGGTGTTGTAATCTTCGATTCACGGGAAAACCCGGCACGTATGGATAATCACCGCTGGAGGCCCGAGGTGTCGGAGGCATTAAGGGGTAAAATCGGATTTTCTCAAAGGGAAAGTCAAACCCTAAAGAAAAGAATGCTATACTGCGCAGTCCCCGTAAGAAAAGGTGATACCATCATAGGTGTGGTAAGAGTGAGTGATCATGAGAGTGGACTTGCAGATACCTACAAAAAACTGAAAACGACCTACATCCTCTTAATTTTCACCTTCACCATAATCGCATTTATCATCTTAACTGTACTGGATTCAGCTTATCGAAAGGATATATTCCGTTTTTTGCAGGCCTTTAAAAAACTGTCGGAAAATGATTTCAGTGTAAGAATACTATGGAAAAGGGAGGGCCCACTCAAAGAGCTGGCTGAGCAGTTCAATGAAATGGTGGAAAAGCTTTCTCAAATACAAAAAGTCCTCGAAGATACTGAACAAAAATTAAAAACGATCCTTGAGACGATACCTTTTCCCGTGGGAATAATCGACAGTAAACTTAACATCCTATATTCCAACCTGCCCTTTAAAACACTTTTTGCAGATGAGAAAGAGAAAACAGACCTTTTATCCCTTGAAATTTTGAGACAAGCAAGAAGAGTACTAAAAGAATCGGAAACCCAGGAGTTAAAATATGAGTCCCAATGGAAGGGTAAATACTACCAGGTTTACTTGAAAAGAGTGGGAAACCTTCCCCAAGTAATCCTAATCGCCATTGATGTTACGGATGCCCTTGAAAAAGAAAGGGTAAAGAAAGAGCTAATTTCCCACGTATCCCATGACCTCAAAACCCCCCTTACCATCATTAAAGGCTACGGAGAGACCATTCTCGAAGAGTGCAAGGATGAAAACATTAACTATTACGTTGAAAACATTTTAAAGGCCGTTGATGAACTCTCACGACTGATAACAAAGCTTAACACCCTGTCAAAACTGGAAAACCTTCCTGAGGTGGAAGTAAAAGAGTTAAAACTTAAGGAATTTGTAGAGAGCATAATAACACCTTTCAAGCATGTCGCTTCTAAAAAAGGTCTTGAATTCCATTATTCTATCAAAACGGACACTGAAACGGTAAAGACCGACCCGGAAAAACTCAAAATGATCATCGTAAATCTCCTTGACAATGCCGTGAAATTTACGGAAACAGGAAGGGTGGAACTTGAAGTGGTAAAGGAGGGAGATGAGCTCAAAATAACAGTTTCCGACACGGGACCCGGCATCCCAGAGAGCCTAATCCCGAGAATTTTTGAGAGGTTCTTTACCCTTGATAAGTCAAGGGGAGCAGGTTTTGGCCTGGGTCTTGCCATAGTGAAACACGCAGTCCAGGCACTAAAGGGAAGTATAGACGTAAGAAGTCAAGTGGGGCTTGGAACCACTTTCACAGTCACTATTCCTAAGGTTAATCCTCTTTAACCCAATCTTAACAATTCCTTAACACTCCCGTTCCATAATTTTAATGCTAACAAAGGGGGGTAAAATGCCAAACCTAAAAACAGTAAAACTGTGGGTAATAATGGCCCTGACAATACTTCTCGGGGCCCAAACTGCCAAAGCCCAGGACGCAGTAAAGATCTCCGGAGTGATGTTTGGAGACATATACTACATCAACCAATCCAACATTGACACCTTAAAGGGAAAGTATGGGTTTCTTATAAGAAGAATCAATTTAACCTTCGACAAGAAGATCGAAGAGGTCGCGGCTGTGAGAGTGAGACTTGAAATGGAAAGTCCCAACGTTGATAAAACACCCGAAACAAAGCTGGCCCCTTACCTCAAAGATGCATACCTATCTTATAAAATTGGAAATGCAAAGTTTGCTTTTGGTGTGCAACCTACCATTATCCTTGAAACTCCAGAGAAGGTTTGGGGGTTAAGGTCGGTAGAAAAGACCCTTCTCGATTTCCAGAGGGTTGTTTCATCCAGGGACCTCGGAGTTTCAGCGAATTACAAACAATCCGTAGCAGAACTTAACCTGTTAGTCGCAAAAGGTGGCAAGAATAAATTAAATAACTATTTTGGTATCAAAATCCAACCCTTCGAAGGCCTAACCTTTGATCTTTCAGGGCGCTATGAATTAATTGACGACTCAAACACTGGACTCCTCCTAAGACCCTTCATAGGCTACGAGATGCCCACATTCAGAACAGGAATGGAGCTTGCATACTATAAGAAAGGTAGTGATAAGCAGGGATTCGCATCAATCTTCGCTGTCAAAGAAATCACAAGAAGAATGGAGGTCTACTTAAGATACGATAGATTGATGCAGGCCAACCCAGAAGCCAATAAAATCACATACATGCCTCTTTCAAAACTCTCAAAGGCTAACATACTGTACGCAGGCCTCTCCTACAAAATCATTAAAAATGTCTCCATCGCCCCCAACATAGCTTATGCAATGTATGACAACAGAAACATCACAAATGACTTATATGCAAAACTCACCTTTAACGCCGGTTTTTAGGAGGTAAATAATGGTAAAGAAACTTCTTTTGGGCACCCTCCTTTTAGTTCTAACAGGCCTTGCAGGTGCACAGGGAGTAGAGCTCACTGGGGCAGGGGCGACGTTCCCCTACCCCCTCTACTCCAAAATGTTTGATGTGTACTACCAAACCACGGGTGTGAAGGTCAACTATCAGGCTATCGGTTCCGGCGGTGGAATTCAGCAGTTAATAGCAAAGACTGTGGATTTTGCAGGATCCGATGCACCTATGACACCTGAAGAGGAAAGTAAAGCCGGTTCAGAGGTTCTTCATATACCAACCTGCCTTGGCGCCGTTGTTGTTACCTTCAACCTCAAGGGAATTAATGAACTAAAACTCACCCCTGATATAATTGCGGACATGTACCTCGGCAACATCAAATACTGGAACGATCCAAGAATACAAAAAATTAACCCGGATATTAAACTGCCAAAGTTAGCAGTAACACCTGTTTATAGGTCTGACGGAAGTGGAACTACCTTCGTTTTCTCAGACTATCTCACCAAAGCAGACATAAAGTGGGCAGAAAAAATTGGAAGGGGAAAAACTTTAAATTGGCCTAAAGGCGTCGGAGGTAAGGGCAACGCAGGCGTTGCTGCCCTCGTCAATCAAATCGAAGGAGCCGTTGGCTACGTTGAATTAGCCTATGCAAAGCAGAATAATATGCCTGTGGCACTCATTAAAAATAAGAAGGGGAACTTTGTTAAGCCAGACATTGAATCCATATCAAAGGCAGCAAATGTAAAAATTCCTGAACACCTGAAGGTATCGATCACGGATACCGAGAATCCGGAAGGTTACCCGATTTCAAGTTTTACCTGGATCCTTGTATATAAAGACTTATCATACTTAAAAGACAAGAAAAAGGCCCAGGAGCTTTACAAACTACTCTACTGGATGACCCACGAGGGACAGCATTACACGAAGGAACTGGATTACGCGCCTCTCCCGCAATCCGTAGTGAAAATCATTGAGAAAAACCTTACAACCCTCACCTTCGAAGGTAAGAAGCTTCAATGATTAAAAGTTCCAAGGGAAAAACGGGCGAAGGGGGGATTCTACCCCCCTTCGCCTTTTTGAAGAGAAATAAATCAGAAGACTTTATTTTCATTCAAATTTTAAAGGGCTCAGCGCTTCTTGTATCCATTGTAATTTTCGCCTTTTTAGTTACCCTCTTCCTATCCAGCTGGCCTTTTGTTAAAACCTTTGGCTTAAGAGCTCTTGTCTCAAGAGTCTGGGACCCAATAAATGAAAGCTACGGGGCCCTGCCATTCATCGTAACCACGATCCTTGTCTCCATCCTTGCCCTTCTCCTCTCAATTCCCTTTTCCCTCTCAGTTGCCTTCCTTACTAAAACAAGGAATTTATCGGAGCGCGTAAAAGACCTTCTAACCACTTCTCTTAACCTTATCGCCGCAATTCCTTCAGTAATTTACGGATTCTGGGGACTCTTCGCCTTAGCTCCCATCATGAGAATTCTTCAATTAAAATTAGGGTATCCACCTTATGGTGTAGGAATAATGACGGCAGTTCTCGTTCTAACAATAATGATAATACCTTTATCAGCCTCCATCGCATCGGAAGTCATGAAACTGGTTCCCGAGGAGCTGGAAGAGGCCTCCTACGCTTTAGGCGCAAACACCTATGAAACAAACCTGAAGGTAATACTTCCCGTTGCCAAATCAGGCATATTAGCAGGCTTTCTTCTTTCCTTAGGAAGGGCCTTAG